>JADMIO011356689.1_pt1 | contig 47677 bp, 39 predicted proteins | sample 8958161 | NCBI WGS metagenome assembly JADMIO01 (sample SAMN16585339, study PRJNA669376) | soil metagenome | isolation source: Crop rotation soil | place: USA: Cullars Rotation, Alabama | collected 2011
GCGACAACTTGTCCACGTGGAATTCTAAGCTTAGGATCCCAATGTGCTGGAAAGGATTGATGACATTGGGGTGACTTGTTCCTCCAGCAAGAGAATGTGCGGGCTTATATCATGCGCCCCGCGAGCGCGGCAAGCAGCGTATTTCCCGAAAAAGGAAGAGTTTTCTTTTCGCAGGAGATACGACTTCAATGGACGACGCGTGGGAAAGCGAGAAATTTTTCTCCCTCACCCCGGGAGCGGGCCGGGGTCAGAGGTCTAGCGTGAGGTAGTTTTTATTTTTTTATCGCGCGGCTACGCCGCGCGAAAGAATCAAAAGGGGAACGGTCGCGTAGGCCCTTACCCCAACCCTTCTCCCGGGGAAACAAGAACGAGGGCTCTCGGGGCCTCAGGTCTAGCACCTTTCCGGAAGAAGAGGTAACTAAAAACCGGGTTTTCGGCTAGGGTTTTTGGCGGCGGCTTGTGGTAAAGTCCGCATCAACGACCTCGTGGAGTAACGACTTTAGTCGGGCTTTGATGCAGCAAACGCCCAACTAAAGTTGGTGCTCTGACACTTGACTCAGCAGCAGCGTGATTCAGTCGGTACTCCGACCCTTTTGGTTAACCGTTTCCGAAAAGACACGTAAAGGATCTGCCCCAAATGAAAAAAGCATTCGCTCCAAAGTCGAATAGTTCGCGTCGCAGTGTGCGCCGCCATCGTTTTTCACACTTGCTGGTCGTTGCTATCTCACTAGCGGCGTTGCTGGCGGTGCCGTTGATTTCAAAGTGGACTCGCACCGTTCACGCGGCTGGCGATGTTTCACTAACTACGATTGGAACGGCAGTGACGCAGAACTTCGATACGTTGGCGAACTCTCCGGTCGATAGCACTCCGACATGGACGGATGGGACGACACTCACGGGATGGTATTCCCAGTTCACTGCTGTGACTACCAATCCGACTACTTATCGTGTTGGTGCGGGAGCTTCGAACGCGGGGGCCCTCTACAGTTATGGAGTGGCAGGCACCAATGTTGTTACGGAACGTGCGCTCGGTTCCCTCGCATCGGGGGGCACCGGAGACGACTATTTTGCAGTGAAGCTTACTAATAACACCGGCTCAACTATTAATGGATTGCTCATCAGCTTTAACGGCGAACAATGGCGTCAAGGTGGTTGTACGCCGACGCCTTGCACACCTGCTTCGCAAAAACTTGATTTCCAATATCAAGTTGCAAACGCTGGCGTCATTACCGATGCAAACACGCCAACGAGTGGCTGGTCTGATTTCGACACGCTTGATTTTACGACTCCGCAACCCGGCACATCGACAGCGGCGGCCATTGACGGAAACGCCGTGGCCAACCGCACGGCTAAATCAGCCATGTTGGCGACCGGTAATGTTGCAAATGGTCAGGAAATTTGGCTGCGATGGAAAGATTCTAACGACGCTAACAATGACCACGGTCTCGCGATTGATGACTTCTCTGTCACTCCGTTCAGTCCCATTGGCACTAACGGCTATCGCACGACTGACATCCAGGGAACAGATGACGGCGGCTACGCAATGGTCATTCAACCGGACAACAAGATCGTGGTTGGTGGTTATGCGGTGAGCGGTTCGCAAAAAGACTTTGCTTTGGTCCGTTATAACTCCGATGGTTCGCTCGATACGACCTTCAACGGAACCGGTAAAGTTACCACTGACATTAGCGGCGCCAGTCGCAGCGATCGTATTTGGGGACTCGCGCTTCAGAGTGACGGCAAGATTGTGGCCGCCGGGGAAGTCGTAGCCGTGGGCGGCGACAATGACATCGCTTTGGCGCGTTACAACTCGAACGGGACGCTCGACACCACCGGATTCGGCGTGGGCGGCATAGTAACCACCGATCATGGGGTCCCGTTGACCAACAACTCTGCCTATGGGGTGGCGCTGCAAGGCACCAACATCATTGTCGCGGGCGTAGAAAAGGTGGGAACGGTAAACAATTTCATGGCCGCGCGTTACACCAGCGCGGGCTTGCTCGATGCTACGTTCGGGACTCTCGGCGTGACTACCGTTGGTTTCTCGGGCGGCAACGATGTCGCGCGCGCGGTCGCCATCGATAGCAGCAGCCGCGTAGTGCTGGGTGGCTATTCAAGCAACGGCAGTAACGATGACTTCGCGGTCGCGCGCTTGACCAGCACGGGTACGCTAGATCCGACCTTTGTCGGCGGCGCGGGGAAAGCTGCGATCGATCTCGGCAACAACAATGCGGATCAAGCATTCGCCGTGGGAATTGATGGCGCCGGAAGAATTATCCTCGCCGGATCGACCTATAACGGAGTTAACAAAGACTTCGCTTTTGCTTGCTACTTGTCGACCGGCGCTCTGGACACTGCCGGGTTTGGCGGCGGCACCGGTATCAAGAAGACGGACTTCGGCAATAGTCCTGACGTGGCCCAATCAATTTTGGTGCGCACGGATGGTTCATTCGTCGCGGGTGGTTTTTCACGCTACAGCGATTCCAGCGATGATTTCGCCATTGCTAGTTACAATTCAAGCGGCGGGCCTGATACCACTTTTAATGGCACGGGGCGGCTCACGTTTAGAATCTCAAATTACGACGAACGCATTTATGCCATCGCGCAGGGACTGGACAGCAAGCTGGTGGTGGCTGGATTTGCGACGCAGACTCCGATAACTAACCCGGTGAAGCATGATTTCGCTGTGGCGCGATTCAACTTGAACGGCACGGTTGATTCGACGAATCCGACCATTTTGAATGTTCCCGACCTTCTCACCACCAAGGTGGGGCCAACTAATCCGAACACCGTCATCGCCGGACAGCAGTTCACCTACACCATCTCAGTAGAAAATCGGGGTGGGGCTGCGGCCACGAACGTAGTGGTCACCGATCCGATTCCGGCGGGAGTGACCTTTGTCAGTGCCACCAATGGCGCGACATTCAGTAGTGGCACGGTGACGAAGACTGTCGGCACGATGGTCCCGGGCGCTACGGTCTCGTTCCAAATTACCGTGACCGCAGGCCCACCGCGAACTGTCGCAAACACCGCGACGGCGACGCTGACAGAAACGGACGCGACGCCGGCAAATAATGCGGCCACGGAATACACGCACATCATCGGGCCGGATCTTTTTCTTACCATGCAAGCCCCGGCCAATCCGAACACGGTGATCGCCGGGCAGCAGTTTACTTACACAATCACTGTGGGCAACGGCGGTGACGCCGACGCCACGAACGTCGTAATTACCGATCCCTTGCCCTCGGGAGTGACATTTGTAAGCGCCACCAATGGCGCGGTAAATAACAATGGCACGGTGACGAAGACTGTCGGCACGATGAACCCCGGCGCCCAGATCTCGTTCCAAATCACTGTCGCGGCGGGTAACGTATTGAACGTGGTGACGAACACGGCGACGGCGACTCTGACTGAGCCAGACCCATCGCCGCCTAACAACTCAGACACGCGCGCGACACGCATCATTGGCATCGTTGATTTGTCATTCAGTCCCTCGACTGTGATCGGCGGATGTCAGAACTCGACAGGTACGGTGACGTTGTCCGGGGTGGCGCCTGCGGGAGGCGCGACGGTGACTTTGACGAGCGCGGATCCGGCGACGGCTTCGGCGCCCGCGCAAGTGATCGTGCCGCAGGGACAATCAGCGGCTCAATTCACCGCGACGACCAGCATTCCGAATACGAACAAGCAGGTGCGTTTCCAGGCGGATCTCGGGCCGACCAGCTTTGTGCGGCGGTTGGTGGTCAACACCGGCTGCAATTAGCCAGCGAAGCAGGGAATGCAGCTAAGGACGGCCTCAGCAGTTTTGAGGCCGTTCGATTTTGCGGAGAGTGCGCAGAGCGCACGGCAGCATAAAGCCTGGGGCGTAAGCCCCAGGGAAAGTGTCGTAAAATTTTACGAAGCCCAAGAAGTGGGCGACAGTTTGACGGCCGATGTATCAATACGAATTTCAGATGATTTCGCGGCCACTCTCGCCCGCTCACGCGGGCTGAATCCGATCGTCGGCTCTAACCTGGGGCTTACGCCCCAGGCTTTATGCTTTCGTCCGCTCCGCGGACTCTGGATTACCGCCTCAGCATCAAAACTAACGTTATGAACATGAACATAGGGAAACGGCTGCGGACAATTATCTCGATCGCGGCTTTGTTGACGTTGTGCTTCTGGTCCGCAAACACTTTGGCTCAGGATCCTCAGCCAAAACCGACTCCGGCCCCGCCGATCAAGGGCCAGGCCGAGCAGCCGAATGTGTACAAGCTTGAACCAGATCCGCCCGACAAACTGGACAATGCCTATCGCATCGGCGCCGGCGATATTCTGGAAATTATTGTTACCACCGGCACGGGTAAAAGCCCACAGCTCTCAGCCGACAATCTCGCGGTCAATGCCAATGGCACCATAACGGTTTTCGACGGCAGTGTGAGCGCACTGTGTCTCACGCCGGACGAATTGGCCGCGACGCTCAAACAGCGTTACCTGCAATATAAGCGCGAGCCGCTCACGGTGGTCGTAAACGTCAAAGAATATCGTTCGCAACTGGTGGCGGTAATCGGGGCGGTGAAAGCGCCGGGGCGATTTGAATTGCGGCGGCCGATCCGCCTGCTTGAGTTGTTGGCGTTGTATGCGAACGGGCCGGACGAAAAGTCTGACGGCCGCATCGAGGTGGTCCATACACAGAACACCATGTGCAGCGTCGATCCGGCGACGCCCCCGGTGCTGATCTCGGCTTCTTATAAATGGGACGATACGCGGTTGGGCAAAGAAGATGCGAACCCTTTCGTGCGGCCCGGCGACGTCATCAGCCTGGCCGAAGCGCCGCAAATTTTTGTGGTGGGCAACGTGCGTGAACCGCGCAGCATTGCTTTGAAAGAGAAGACTACGTTGACGACGGCCATCGCGATGGCCGGCGGTACTCTGGAAGCGACTAAGAGTGACGCGATTCGCATTGAGCGGCAGCGGCCCGACACAAATTCCAAGGACGTGATCATCGCCAACCTGAGCGCCATCAATAACAAAAAAGCTGACGATGTAGTGCTGCAACCGGGCGATATTGTAAACGTGCCGGCATCAACCGGCGGCAAGATCTGGCGCGGCTTGTTAGGATCAATCGTGCCGACGATCTCGCAGAGCACGGTTAGAGTGGTGCGGTGAGTCGTAGCTTTTCGTGGGCTTTGGTTCGTGTAATTTCGTGGTTAGGTTCTCAAAAAAAATCGGAACCACGAATTAACACGAAATGAGACCACGAAATAACACGAAACGCGAAACGCGAAACGAAACCCACGAACACGAATCAAGTCTCAGCCCTGAACAAGAGCGCACCCGGCGCGGAAGTGGAAGAAAAGCTGTGAAAGAAAACAACCAACTGGTTCCCCTGAACTTCGAGGATCAGGAGCGTGGCCTTTTCGAAAAGCCATCGGCTTACTACGGCCAAAACACGGAGTCCGATTCCGAAGAAAATTTTAGGCTGCGGGATTATTGGCTGGCCGCGCGCAAACGCTTGTGGCTGATTCTCGGCATCACCTTCCTGGTGACCGCGCTGGCAACCATTTATATGGCGCGCAAACCCGACGTCTTTGAAGCCCAGGCGCGCGTGCAGGTCGATTTGGAAAATCCTAATCCGGCGCTGGGCGCGGCCTCAAAAAATGGCTCGGTGGTGGTGAGCAACACCTACAATGATCCGACCTACTTTGCCACCAAGTTGCAGATTCTGACTGGGCCCGGATTGCTGCGCCGCGTTTCCAAGACGCTGGACCTGGAACACAATCCCGGATTTTTGCGCGCCGACAGCGCGCAACAGCCGAGCACCTGGCAGAACGTGCTGAGAATCTTCGGGCTTTATAAGAAACCGCGGCCCACCCCGTCCACCAATCAAAACGAGTTGCCTTTGCGCACCGAAGTGGCGCCCGCCGTAGCCAAGGAAGACCTGGATGACGCCATGCGTCTGGAACCTTATGTGGTGGCGCTGCAGGAGAACCTCACGGTCGAGCCGGTGAAAGAGACCAGGCTGTCAGGCCGCGACACACGACTTATCGACGTCAGTTTTAAGCACACGGATCCGCGGATTGCCGCCAAGATCGTGAACGCGATTGCCGACACATTCTCGCTTTCGAATTTGGAAAAGAAGACCGAGATCAATACCTCGACCGGTGACTATCTGCAGAAACGCATTGCTGAATTGCAAATGCAGATTCGCAATGACGGCGAGCGGCTGAGCAATTATGCGCGCAACAATCAGATCGTTTCGCTCGACGCCAACCAGAACACCGTCGTTGAACGGCTCGCGGGCTTAAACCGGCAACTGCTCGAAGCGGAAAACGATCGCAAGCTGGCGGAAGCGTCTTATCGGGCGGCCCTCACCCCGGGCGCGGCCAATGCTTTGGCGGAAGGATCGGGCACGACGATCAATCAGCTGGAAGAAAAGCTGGGAAACCTGCGCCAGCAACGCGCGCAACTGCTGGTTGAGAACACCGAGAAATGGCCCGAAGTAAAGAACATCGATTCACAGATCGCCGCCGTGCAAAAAGAGATTGAGGATACCCGCGCGCGCTCTAGCAGCACGGTCATAACCAATCTCAAGACCAAATATGATCAGACCCTCGCGCGCGAGCAGGCCTTGCGCGACGCCTTCAACAAGCAGCGCGGCGAAACGGTCACGCAAAATGAGGCCGCGATCAACTATCACCTGATTCAACAGGAGTTGGACACGAACAAGGCGCTGCTGGAAGGCCTGATGCAGCGGTCAAAAGAAAACGACGTGGTGCAGGCCGGCACGCCCAATAATATTTTCGTGGTGGACTACGCAGTAGCGCCCACGGTCGCGGTTTCGCCACGCCGTGTCCGCGGCATCGCGCTGGCGTTCGCTCTGTCACTGACGTTTGGGCTGGGACTGGCTATCTTCCTTGAGCACATGGATGACACCATTCGATCGACGGAAGACGTCGAAGGGCGGTTGCAGCTGCCGACCCTCGCGGTCATTCCGCTGGTGGGCAGCATGGTGCGGCGCAAACTGCTCCCGAGCCTGAGGCTGACAAACGGCAACGGCAACAAGCCGGAGCTGCTGTTCGATACGGACGAGCGATCGGGACTGGCTGAAGCTTACCGGCAGCTGCGCACCTCGGTGCTTTTGTCGACGCCGGGCCGGCCTCCGCAGACGCTGCTGATAACATCGAGCCTGCCTTCCGAAGGCAAGACTACGACGGCGGTCAATATTGCCACCAGTTTGGCGCAGACCGGGGCGAAAGTCCTGATTATCGATGGCGACATGCGCCGGCCGCGCATGCATTCGATCTTCAATATCAGCAATCGCGAGGGATTGAGCGCGATTCTTTCCGGCAAGATGGATCAGGAAAAGATCATGGAACTGATCAGGCTTGACGAGAAGACCGGATTGTCGGTGTTGACTTCGGGAACGGTACCGCCGAATCCGGCGGAGCTGATTGGTTCAGAGCAGATGAAGGACTTGCTGGTGCTGTTGCGGACGAGTTTCGACCATATCGTGATCGACTCGCCGCCGGTCGCCTCGTTCACCGACGGCATTCTGATTTCGCTGATGAGCGATGGGACAATTCTGGTGGTGCACGGCGGCAAGAGCTCGCGCACCGTGGTCCGTCATTCGCGGCAGCAGTTGCGCAACGTCGGCGCGAAGTTGCTGGGAGTGGTGCTCAACAAGATCGATCTGCATTCGGCGGATTACTATTACTACTACCACCACTACGGTTCGTATGAGGCCTATCACGCCGAGTCGAATGGCAAGGAATTGCTGGGGCTGAACGAGTAGAGATTTTTGTTCAGCTGTTGCTTCGAGACACACGTCCTACCAGGGATGACGAGCTCCCGGAATCAGAAGATCTTTCTCTCTCTTCCCCTGCGAGAGGGCCGGGGTGAGGGTTTAGGACGAGCGATAATTTGATTTTTTTATCGCGCGGCTAAGCCGCGCGTAAGGATCAGAAATGGTGGCCGTGTAGGCCCTCACCCCTGACCCCTCTCTTAGAAGTGAGAGGGGAACAAGTAACCAAAACCCTTCTGTCGGAAACCCGCGCTGAAAATTTGTGGGGCAATGTGAGCGAGCCGGCAGTCGCGCGTCAGCGGCCGAGTGCGCCGCCGTCGTCCGGCGCTCGTGAATTTGCACTCGATACAGCGGTCGTAGCCGCGGCGCAGTTCCTTTTGAAGTTTCGCGGATTGATCGCGATCCCGCTGATCGTAAAAATTCTGGGCACGGCCCAGTACGGCGTTTGGGTCCAGACCCTCGCACTGGTTGATTTCATTGGCAGCTTGGCCGGTCTGAACCTGTACCATCCGCTCGTGCGCTTTCTCTCAGAAAAGCCGGCGCGCGACAAATCAATCTACAGCACATTACTGATGGCTACCGTAGGCGCCAGTCTGGCCGGGGCCGCCGTAGTGTTTATTACGGCTAATGCTATCAGCCAACTGATTCTCGGCGATGTCAGTTACGGCTGGCATATCCGCGCCGCGGCGATCCTGGTGCTCTGCTACAACGTCAGGTTCTTCAACTTTAATGCCTACCGCGCTACCGGCCGGCTCAAGGAGCGATCGCTGGTCGAGTTGCTCTCGACCTTTGGCCTGCTGCTGAGCATCAGCCTGCTGTTGTGGAGCGGCCGCGGCCTGCTTCAGATCTTCATTTTCATGGCCGTCTGGGAGAGCCTGTTGGCCTTCGTGCTGACATTGCATCTGTCACGTATTGTCGGTTGGGGATCGCTGGATTCGGAGATACTACGGAATGCGTTGCGCTATGCGCTGCCCTTACTGCCGGCGGGTCTTTCGATTTGGATGCTCGACCGCGGCGATCGCCTGGTGATTGGTTCGTATCTGGGAGCGAAAGCTGTGGGCATTTACTCGGCGAATTATGCAATAGCGGGCTTGCTCATGCTGCTGCAGACGCCTTTGCAGATGACGTTGCTGCCGAAAATTTCCGCGCTCTGGAAATCAAATCGAGACTCGGCGTTGCAATACATCAGCGTCTCAAACAAATTATTTCTCACTTTCGCTATTCCGTTTGTAGTGGGGCTACCGTTTGTCGCGGGGCGATTTCTGGCCCGCATCGGAAACGAAGAGATTGGCGGTGGTGGGCCGTGGTTGACGTTTCTTATCGCCGCGGGCGTTCTGCTCTGGGGCGTGAGCGTGATGCAATCGCAAATTTTTTATGGCGCGCAAAGAACGATTGTGGTCGCCGTAGTTACGATTGGGGGCGCCGTCCTGAATTTGCTTTTGAACCTAAAGCTTGTGCCCGTCTGGGGATTGAATGCCGCTGCGGCGAGCACCCTGACGTGTTACCTGCTCACTTGTCTCAGCTTATATTGGTTTAGCCGATCCGTCGCGCAAATTCACTTTTACTGGGGCCACATCATTAAGTGTATCGCCGCATCCGCGGGCATGGCTGGAGCACTTAAGCTGGTAGCTGCTTTCCTGCCGGTCACAGTGCTCACTACCTTATTGGCTGCGGCTCTCGTTTATTTGCCGGCTCTATGGTTATTGCGGGCTGTTAGTCCAGCGGAAATGGAATTCATGAAGGGACTGTTTCGCCGTCCGGTCTCAGTCAGAGAATGAAACTGCTCATGTTTTTGTTAAAGGGAGGGCAAATTCAGGCTGGCGCGAGCTGGGACAACGTGACGGCAATTGCGGTGGGCCTGCTGCTGGTTGGGGGCGTGGCGCTTGTCGTCGCCCTCACCGTCAGTCGTTTAGCCCACACGGCGCGTGTGCGGCGGCGCGAACGTGGTGCGCGACGTGGTCGCGGACGCAAACGCAGCGCGACCAGAAGTTAATCCGCAAGCCATGACTGCCCTCGCGTCAACCAACGAATTTGAGGATCGCTTGGCTGCGAATAACGATACTCAATGGGCCCCCAATGGCTTCAAGTCGCAAGCTGAATTGCGTGCTCATATTCTCAGCCGTGGTTGTTATTCCCCGGATGAGAATCAGCGCATATTTGATAAGTGGTTTCGCAAAGCGCCGAAGCTCGCTTTTCGGCGCGCGGACGCAATCTACCAGCTGCGCCACAAGACCATTTGCGATGTGGGTTGCGCGTATGGCGCCAACCTCTTGTTCGCCCAACCCGGCTCCTACGGACTCGAAGTCAATTCCCATTATGTGAACTTTGCTCAAAGCATAGGCCTGGCGGTGTATCAACGAAATATCGTTGAAGACGATTTGACCGATCTACCATTAGTCGACGCAGTCTGGTGCAGTGCGCTGATCGAGCATGTGGATTCACCTCACATTCTATTGCGTAAGCTGCACCTGCTTTTGAAGCCCGAGGGGCTTTTGCTGCTGTTTGCCCCGGTGTTGCCGCCACTGCCAATCTTGCGTTACTTGCCGCGGTACGGAAGTAACTTCAGCAGCCACCTGGACGAGGATCACGTCAGTGCGTTCACCCGACACACACTGCGGTTCGCATGTGAAAGAGCGGGTTTCGAGACGCTTGATATGACAGCTCTGTACCGGCCGCCTCTATCTGTTTTTAATAGAGTGCTCTTCCTGCGCGCGACATGTTTGTACGTCGGGCGAGCCCGCGCCAATTGGAATTATCCACAGAAGGCTGAAAGGGACGCGGCCCGAAATGCCAGAGGTTTCGTGGTCAAGGGCCGCCTGTGCTAAGCATACAAAGGCGCATTGGAATTAAGCAGAGCGGCATTGGGTAATTAATGCGTTCAGTAGTCCGGCTGTCAAAAAAACTTTCCCGGAAGGGGCTGTATGAGTTCCTTCGCGGGGAGTTTTCCGCCATCGCCGCGAACGAACAGGTGCTGACCATCGGGGCATCCGGTGAAGTTCATGAATTGCTCGCCGCTTATGCAAAGCAACAGGAATTTTCAGTTACTTCTTTTGATATTGATCAGAAGTACCAACCGGATCTGCTGGGCGACATCTGCACCTATGACTTTGGCGACCGGAAATATGACGTGATCGTCTTGAGCGAAGTGCTCGAGCATGTTCATTCACCACATTTGGCGATCAGAAACATTCATGGATTGCTGCAGCCGGGCGGGCGGCTGATTCTGACCGTTCCTTTTATTTTTCCGATTCACGAACGGCCGCACGATTACTTCAGATACACGCGCTACGGTCTGGAATTCCTGCTCAGCGAGTTCAAGGACGTGCAGATTCGCGAGCGTAACTCGTGGGCCGAAGCGATTAATGTTTTGGCGCTGCGCCTGGTAGTGGACAAAAACCGGGCGTCGCGTCTGGTCGCGCCGTTGTTTGTGCTGGGAGCTTTTGTGAAACTGCCGTTCGTGTTGCTGCTGGGAAAACTGGTGCAGACCGACGTCATGACTACGGGTTACGTGGTAACCGCCAGTAAATGACCGGGTGTGGAGCGGTTCTCACCTTTACCCAATCGGAAGGACGCAAGGTGAGAATTCATAAATGATTTTCTCCCTCGCCCTGTGGGAGAGTAACAATTGCGATAAAACAAAAGGGATACGGACTTCTTGGCCATCGCAGCAGACAAGTTGGAACTGAACCGCGCGCTGGAAGCAGCCATCGATCCGTGGCTCGAGCACATGCGCTGGCGCGCTGACTTTGAGCAGTGGCGCGAAGGCCGTTTATGGCAGGAACAGAAACAAGCAAACACGCTCAATCATCTTCGTTCGTTTCTGCGTCTGCGCGCCGGAACAAATGATGGGACAGCGGCGACCTCAGACAGTCTGGCCGGAAAGAAGGTCCTTGACCTGGGGAGTGGAATGGGCGGGCTGGCGACCGCGCTCGCGCTCGCCGGCGCCGAAGTTTTTCCCGCGGACTTCAATGCTGAATACTGCCGCATCACCCGTTTGCGCGGCCGGCGTTATGACCTGGAGCTGCAGCCGGTGAATGCCGCCGGCGAGGCGCTCCCCTTCAGCGCTGATTTTTTTGACATCATCGTGTGCATGGACGTGCTCGAACACGTGCAGGTACCGGAAAAGCTAATCGGAGAGATTTACCGCTGTCTGAAGCCCGGTGGTATTTGCCAGCTCACCGCGATTAATCGTTTTGCTTTCAAAGATCCGCATTATCACGCGCGCTTTGTGAACTGGCTGCCGCGCCGGCTGGCGACGCCGTATCTGCGTGCGGTCGGAATCGTAAAAGACAACACCCGTTTCGCCGATCGGCAGACGTTGGAAGAGATGCATTACTACCGTTACAGCCAATTGCAGCGTCTGTTTGCGCGCGAAGGTTTTGCGAATTTGCTGGATGCGGGCGAAATGAAATTGAAGCAGCATCGGTCAGGTTGGAAAGGCCTGCTGCAAAAGTCAGGGCTGCTGCCGGTTTGCTACGCGACATATCGCAGCCTGATCAAGAGCACCTATCTGGTGCTGGCAGTGAAACCTGGGTGACGTGGCCTGTTCTTCCACTCCTTTGGGATGGGCGAGGGTTTCGCGCTAAGGAAGAATTTTCTCACTCTCCCCTTGGGACAGGACCGGGGGTGAGGGTCTAGCGCGGAGAACGAATTTAGTTTTTTGGTAGTGCGGCTACGCCGCGCGAAAGAAATCAAAGGGGATATTGCCGCGTAGGCCCTCGCCTCTAACCCATCTCCCAACGGCAGAAGGGAACCCGTTGAGGAGTCGTGAACGTAACGTCACCCCTAACCTCTCTCCCAAGGGAGAGGGGAACTAGAAAGTCGTCTTTCAATGATTGACGAAGTCGACATCACACCGGCTGAAGCGTCCATGACGCACAAGACCCTCAGCGGAATGTTCTGGCTGCTGTCCGGGTCAGGCGTGCAGGCGATTCTGCGCGTCGCCGTCATGATCGTGATTGCGCGGCTGCTGGCTCCGGCAGATTTCGGTCTGGTGGCGGGCGCGTTGGTGCTAATCGATTTCGTGGAAGTGTTTTCAGATCTGGGAATTGGGCTCGTGATCGTGCAGCGTCATGAACTCGAAGAGCGGCACATCCGCACCGGCTTTACGATTTCGGCGTTGATGGGTTTGGCTTTCGGCGCGGCCATTTGGATTACCGCGCCATGGACGGCGCAACTTTTGCGGATGGAGGGACTCACACAGATTCTGCGGGTGATGGCCCTGGTCTTTCCGATCGACAGTCTGGCGCTGGTCGCCGCGGCGTTGCTGCAACGCGATCTGCAGTTTCGTACGCTGGCCCGAGTCAGTGTGGCTGCTTATGTGGTCGGCTATGGACTCGTGGGCGTGACGCTGGCGGTAATGGGATTTGGCGTCTGGGCGCTGGTAACTGCTTACCTGGTGCAGACATTGTTTGTGAGCATCGCCTTGATGGTGGTCAAGCCGCACGCCAAGCGGCTGATGTTTGAGCCGCGCACTTTGAAAGAGATGACTTTCATGGGTGGTGGCTTTACGGCGGCCCAAATTTTCAATTACGTGGCGCTCAAAGGTGACAACGCCGTCGTCGGCCGCTGGCTGGGCGCGAGCGCGCTCGGTGTTTACACACGCGCGTACGGGCTGATGACGATGTCGGTAACGATTTTCGGGACCGCGTTTGACCGCGTCATGTTTGCTTCGCTGGCAAAGTTGCAACACGAGAAGCGGCGCACGGCCGTGGCTTTCAAACGCAGTACGGCGCTGATGACGCTGCTGATCCTGCCGCTCAGTGTGGTGATGTTTGTGCTCGCGCCGGAAACGATTCGCGTCCTGCTGGGATCGAAATGGACCGAAGTGATTTTGCCGTTTCAAATTCTCGCGCTGGGCATGTTGTTTCGGACCGGTTACAAAGTCAGCGCCAGTGTCGCGCGCGCGACCGGTGCGGTCTATCACTCGGCCTGGCGCCAGGGTGTTTATGCAGTCATGGTGATTGCCGGCGCGTTGATCGGCCAGTGGTGGGGTGTGCCGGGCGTGGCGGTCGGCGTGCTGATAGCGCTGTTTGCGTTTTTCCTGCTGATGGCCCAACTGAGTGTGCGTCTGACCGAAATCGGCTGGCGCGATTACTGCGCGGCCCATCTGCCGGCAGTCTCTTTGACGGTGATGCTGGGCGCGGAAGTCTGGACCGCCGCGACCATCCTGCGAAACATGCAACTGCCTGCGGTGATCGTATTGGCAGCCTCGCTCGGCCTCGCCGCCGTAACTATCATTGTGCTGTTTAGTCTTAGTCCGAAGCTCGTCCTCGGCGAAGATGGTGTTTGGTTGTTGTGCCGCCTCGCAGAGCGGGTTCCCAGTCGTTATCTGGTAGTGACGCGCTGGAAGAAGAGCCTTGAGCGCGCGCTTTCACCTTCCGGCAGTTGAGCTCCATGGCCATATCAGAGACCAGCCGGCAGACGATTCAGGAAGCTGAATACCAGTTCCCTTATCACTACATCCCGACGCTGGAGAATGGCAATTTCTCGCAGGTGCGCAAGCTGCGTTGGGGATATGAATATCTCTCTTATCTGCGCTTCATTCTGGGCGCGCTGCAAAAAATCGAGTTCAGCTCTTTATTGGATGTCGGTTGTGGTGAGGGACGTTTTCTGCATGAAGCAGCCAAACGCTTTCCGGCGCAGCGGCTGGTGGGCATTGATTTGTCGGCGCGCGCCGTTGATTACGCAAAGCTCCTTAATCCGACGGTTGAGTTCTTGTCCGGCGACATCGCCGACGAGGGCCTGCTGCGAGAGAGTTTTGACGTCGTCACGCTGATTGAAACGCTGGAACATATTCCGCTGGACCAGGTTGCTGATTTCGTCGGTACGTTGCGCCGCACGGTCAATGACCGGGGAGTTTTGATCGTCAGTGTTCCCAGCCGGAATTTGGATCTCAACCGGAAGCATTACCAGCATTTCACCCTGGATTCTCTGGCTGCGACCTTGCGACCCCATTTCGAAATCTCAGAGCACTATTTTCTTAACCGCATTTCCAGATGGGACACGCTGCTGAAGATGGTCCTGAGCAATCGCTACTTCATTCTCAACGAGCCGCGATTGCTGAATGCGCTGTATCGCCGCTATGAAAATCGTCTGCTTAATGCGAATGGATCAGACGGCAAGAGAATCTGTGTGGTGTGCCGGCCGGCCCCGGACCTTTCCTGAATCGTAGCCGTGAAAATAGCTTTCATTTATCGAGGTGATCCACGGCATCGCACGGCCAATCGTGTGTCCATCTTTCATAACATGGCCGCGGCCGTGCGGCTGGGCCATCAAGTTGTGCTCGTCATTCCGCGCGAAGGCATGAGCGCGGCGCGAGCCCGGCAGGAAATGAAACAGGCGCTCGATGATTTCGGTATCCGCGAGCAGATCGCGGTGAAGACGATTCCCCGCCCGGCTGTTAAGCAGCGATTCCGGCGCAGCTTTGATTTTCTCGCTGCTTGTTGGGTGCGCGCACGAAATTTCGATCTTGTATGGAGCCGTGAGTTTCATGCCGCCGATTACGCCACTGCGTTCGGCTTGAATGTCATCCTCGAACATCATCATCCGTTCACCGACCGGCAGTGGAAGGTGGCGCGACGTATGTTGAGACGCGAAACTTTTCGCGGTGTGGCCGCGATCTCCCGGGTGCATAAACAGATTCTGCTCAAGGACGGTTGGCCGGAAGAGAAGGTGGTGGTGGCGCACAGCGGCGTCGATCTTTCGCTATTTGCGGCCGCGCCGGAGGTTCAGTCATTGCGCGCTCAACTAGCCACGCCCACGCAACCGATTGTGCTTTACGCGGGCAGCCTCTACCGGGGCAAGGGAGCCGAGCTGATGCTGCAGGCGGCCTTCCGTTTGGAACATGTGAAATTCGTTTGTGTCGGTGGCGGTGACTCTGAAGTCGCAAGTTTTTGCCGGCAGGCTGAAGGCCTGACTCTGGCCAACATCGAGTTTGTAGGCGCCGTCGCTCATGCTGAAGTTCCACGGTATTTACAGGCCGCGGACATTTTGGTAGCGCCGTTTACCGTGGATGCACGAGACGTCGCGGGCAAGATCATCATTTCGTTTTCTTCGCCGATAAAGCTATTTGAATACATGGCCGCGGGCAAGCCGATTGTGGCCTCGAACATCGGCGCGATTCCGGAAGTGCTCACGCATGAAACAAACGGATTGCTGGTGGGACCGGGCAATCTGTCAGAATTGGTCGCGGCGATTTCGCGTCTGCTGAGGGACCGTTCGCTGGCTGAAACTCTGGCCCAAAACGCCAGGCGCGACGCGCATTCTTACACATGGGACGCGCGCGTCGCTTTAATTTTAGGTTTCGCACTTGAACATTCGCGCCCGCGTGCCGGTGAGAGTAGTGAAGATCAACGTCTCGCGCCTGTCTGGAAACTACGCCGGGGCGATTAAGCCTCGAATCTTTTTTGAGTCGTCCGCGTCCGGCGAACTGACGCTGGAAGTAGGCGCCGAAGACTCACGCGATGTCCCTGCTTATCTTCGCGATGCTGATGCGTCGTTTGCGCCTTTTCTCAAAGACCGCCGTGAGTCGGCGGTAAGGTGCTGTCGATGAAAAAGCTGCTAGAGCTCTTCCAAACTGCTAAAGGCAGAACCCACCGCGGGCTGCTGGCGCTCTTTCTGGCGATTAATCTGTTAGCGCTGGCGAATGTGATGTTGCACGATCCGCGCGTCGGTTATGACGCCAGCGAACACCTCGACTATATTCGGGCGCTCGCGAGGGGACATCTGCCAACTTTTGCGGAAGCTGGTTTCCAAAGCTTCACCCCGCCCCTGTCCAGTGTTGTTCCATCACTCGTGCTGCGGTTGATGGCGCTGACCACTGGTGACCAAACTGTGTTTACCACCGACAGTAACTTGACCAACCCCGATTCGGGAGGAGGGCGGCGATGGCTCGTGCTGGGGATCACGGCCAAGTCGGCCCAGCTGCTCAACTGGTTTTGCTCTTTCGGCCTCATCATCTTTTTGTTGAAGATTTGCGAACTCCTCAAACCACGCGCCGCGGGTTTCAAGATCTGGACACTGCTAATCCTCGGCACGCTGCCGGTCTATTACAAAACTATTAGCTTCGTGAGGGCCGAACCGCTGGGAGGATTTCTGGTAGTTGTTTCGGTCTACTATTTCCTGCGAATTCTTTTGCTGCATGAATTTCATCGCCGCGAAGCGATCATGTTTGGCGCAGCGCTGGGATTGGCAATTCTGTCGCGTCAGTGGTCGTTTCTTATTATTCCCGCGTTTGCGGGTTCGCTTCTGCTAACCTGGCGCCTGAGAAATGGAACGGAAAATAAAGGTCTAGCCCGTTCACTTGCAATTAGTCTGATGGCTACGGTGCTTGTCAGCGGTTGGTTTTATGTCTTTTACCCGTGGCACGCGGCCAAGCCAGGTCAGTTCAGATCTTATGTCGACACAGTGTCGATGCCCGTCAATGGTTATACCGATACCCAGGGAAACAAATACGGGTCTCAAGTGACTAATCTCACCCTGCGGGTCAGTCCCGCTAATTTGTTTTCGAGACCGGTACGGGATTCCCTTGCTGATGAAGCGGTCAGCATCTTCTATTCAGATCTGTGGGGAGATTATTGGGGATATTTTGTAACCTCGCGGACAGCGCAATCGACGACGATGATGCATTACCTGGGCCGCGTAAATCTTGTTTCACTCTTGCCTGCGGCGCTGCTGGCGGCGGGTTTGGTTTTCGGTTTCTACCAGGTATTTGCGATCGCTCGATCGTCGCTGAAGCGTTGTCCGGCGGAACCGCGCGACGCTATAGCATTCAGTCTCATAACGTTGCTCGTCGCATCAACATTGGCTGGATTCGTTTACTTTCTGTTGGTGATGCCTAACAACGATCACGGCACCTCCGTAAAGGCAACGTACATGTTCCAGATATTTCCCTTCCTGGCGTTGCTGGTTGGTGCGACCATCGAACGAGTTCGGGCAAAAAGCCTCAGCCTGTATCGCACTGTTCTGGTTCTGTTGATCAGTGTATCGCTGCACAATGTGCCGGCGATGTTTACCCACTACTTCGTAACCACCGGCCGTCCTCGACTCGGCTGGTAATGTTTCCCGTGGCAGAAATCTCAGTCTGGCGAATCTCGAAGTATCAATGACTTTGTGTCACTAATTAGTCCGGCGTAGAGATGAGTGGGATCAAGGACATCGCAAAACGGCTGCTCGCATTGGGCGGCCTTGAGATGAAGCGAATTGATAAAGTTCGGGACGCTTCCGAGGCGCTGGTTCGCCGCAAATTTCCACCGGGCAACGGCAATGGCGGCTTCGCTCTGCACCGCTATCTCAAGCCGGACGGCTCTTTTGATTACGAACGTTACAAGCAGGTTCAGATTGAGGGTAATAAAATAAAGCTGGACTACGGCTGGGCCCGCGAGGAGAACATCGCCTTCTTATCTGATTATATCCGGCGCACAGTCGGCCCTACGCGCTTCGGTCTTTGCCATGGCACGCGCCGCGGCAACGAGCAAGAATGGTTTAGAAAACATCTCGAGTGCGAGGTCATCGGCACCGAATTGTCAGACACTGCCGCGCAGTTTCCACACACGATTCAGTGGGACTTCCACGAGGCGAAACCCGAGTGGCTGGGCGCGGTGGATTTTATCTACAGCAACTCACTCGATCACAGCTACGATCCCGAGATGTGTTTGAACGTCTGGATGAGCTGTCTGCGCAGTGGGGGCGTATGCATCATCGAGCACAGTTCCGATGATGAAACCGCGTCGGAAATTGACCCTTTCGGTGCGAGCATCTCGCTAATGCCTTTCCTTATTTTAAAGTGGGGCAAGGGCAACTATGGGGTTCGCGAACTTATCGAGGCTCCATCACAAGGCTCGTGTGTCAGTTACCTCTACTTCATCGTCATTCAAAAGCTTTGATGAAGTTGGGTCCGAATAATGTTGTTTGAAACAATCGATCACGGCGAGCAGCGATAACCAGTATGAGCAAAGCTGCGTCCGCGACGGAAAACGAGCCGGCAGTCCTTTTTGCCATCACGCAGAGTGGCTCGCGAGCAAACGGCGGCCTGGAGAGCATTACGCTGGTGGTCGAACAGCTGCAATCGATGCGGCGACTGGTAGTCACGCATGGCGACGGCGAATTCTCCCGTCGGTGGCAAGCTGCAGGCGCGCAGGTCCGTTTTTGGCCGATGTCCTCGCTGCGGGTAGCGCAGGTGTTAAGAAACAATTTGCGGACATTCCGGCTGGTCGGTGCGGAAGGTTGCCGGGTGGTTCACTGCAACGATATCAGTGCGTTCTGGCACACGGCCGTCGGCGCTCGCCTCGCTGGCGCGAAAGTGATTTTGAATATTCGGAATATTAAGCCGCCGTCGCAGCGTTATGGATGGCGCTGGCAGGTGGCGCGCAGGCTGAGTCAACGCCAAATAGTTCTATCGCGTGAAATGCAAAGTGAATTTGGGACGCGTTTGGGCCACGCGAATGGTCACCATAATGAAATCGATTACATCTACAGCTTAGTGGATCCGGCTCGGTTTAGTCCGGCTGAGGTTGCCGCGCGGGCCAGTCTGCGCGCGCGATTCGGTATTGCTGAGGACTCGTTTGCCGTGGGCTGTGTCGGATCTTTCGATCCGCGTAAGGGACAGTTGGAATTAATCAGTGAGGTCGCGCCGCTTTTCAAAAGCCCATGGTCGCGGACCAAGCTTTTCTTTATTGGCGATTTTGCTCCGGAACAGAATGAATACGCGCGCCGCTGCCGGGACGTGGCGGCTGCGCGCGGCGCTGAAGAATTGATTTCTTTTGTTGGCTATTCTGCGGAAATGAGCGATTGGTATCGGGCCCTGGACGTCGTGGTCATCGCTTCGCGCAATGAAGGATTGGCGCGCTCTATGATTGAAAGTCTTGCCTGCGGCACGCCGGTCGTTTCTTTCGATGTCTGCTCGGCGCGCGAAATTCTGGAGGATCACGAATGCGGCATTGTTGTGCGACGAGGTGATTACCAGGAATTATTCGCGGCAATCACGATGCTGGAAGAAAAACCAGAGTTACGCCGCGGGCTCGGTAGCGCCGGGACCACCGTGGCGCGCGAACTGTTCGATCCGGCTCGTACCGTCGCCCGCTACGAGGACGTCTATTCGTCGTTACTGAAACACTGAACCATGCAGGCAATCGAACAACTTAAGAGTCAACCGCTCGGCGTTATGAGCCGCCTCCGAGCGGCACCATCAATCCGCAAGCAGGAAGGGTCGACTTTCCTGCAAATGCACCTCTTTTATCGCGTCGCCATCATCGCGCTCTACGTCATCATCCTGCTGACTGTCGTTTTGAATGTTGAGGTCAATCGCAAATCCCCGGCCTTTGTGCTCCTGTGTCTCGCGCAAGTCCTGAACTTTGCAGTCATTCTCTTTCCGATTATTTTCTACAAACCGAATTTTGGTTGGTTTCATCCGTTGGTTTTCTACACCTGTCAATATTTGCTCTTTCAATTTCGCAGCTATGCGACTTACGTGCAGGGAATTAGCCGGCACCGGGCACTGCCTGAATACAGCGCTGAAGACGTGGTGCTGGTGGTAGCTTATGCCCTGGCGCTGCATGCGATCGCTACGCTGGCCTATTACTTCGGTTTTTGGTTCGGACCGAAGATTAAAGTGCCGCGCATGAAGTTTCTTACTCCGAAGCTGTTGGCGGTTAAAGCGGCCGGAGTAGTGCTTTTTGCGATGGTAGTTTTTTGGGTTTATGTAGAGCGCGAGGGCGGCTTGAGCGCCCACTTGCTCTCCTGGCAGGAGGGCCGGCATGAAGCACTGGCGGGCGATTACTATTGGATTCTTCTAATTAAGTTTTCGGCTATCGGCACGTTGCTGTGGTTTTCGCTGAGCCGGAAGGCTGTCTACCACCCGCTGTTCTGGGTATGCGGCACCGTTTCAGTGCTGATTACGTTTTTGGCGGCGGGCTCTCGAGGAACTGTTGTTTTCTTCTTCATCATCGGCATCCTGGTTTGGATGCTCCGGGAAAAAAAGTTTGCGCCCACGCGAATGATTCTGATCGGCGTGGTGGCTGTGATCCTAATCAGCTTTCTGGGTGAATTCAGATCGCGGATCTGGAAAGGCGAGATCTCGTTTACTTCCGAGTCCGAAAACACTTCACTGACCGAATATTTTGAACAGGGAGCGATCGAATCAGCCGAACGTGCGTGGAGCAGCAGTGGTTTGCTGCCGATCCTGGCCCGAGTGCCGAATGACGTCGATCTTTTGTATGGCAGCTCATACATGGCTTTTGTGACACTGCCCATTCCCAGATCGATCTGGCCGGATAAACCCGGGCAGGTGGGTGGCCTGGTCGGAGAGACATTCTTCCATTCGCCCGCCGGGACGCCGCCTGGTCCGATCGGTGAGGCCTACTGGAATTTTCATATTCCGGGAATCATTATCGTGTTTTTTATCTTCGGCATGTTTCATCGTTGGTTGGCGCAATGGTTTGTGACGTATCAACGGTTTCCGGCCGCAATCCTGATCTATCTGACGATCCTCTTCACGCTCGATCCCAGCACACCCGCCGCGGTTGTTTGCCTGATGTTGCTGGTGCCTTTGCTGATTCTCTTGCGCGCGACCGGAGCGCTTTCGTTCAGCTCGAAATGACCCTCCCTAACCTCGTAATTGCGGGAGCCCCCAAATGCGGGACCAGTTCGCTTTTCAACTGGTTGGCTGGCCACCCGGAAGCGTGCGGCTCGAGTGTGAAAGAGACTTTCTATCTCATGGATGAAGGGCATCCATTGCGCCGGCCGAATTTGAATTATCAACAGCACGGTTTAGCGGGCTATGAGGCGTACTTTAAGGACTGTTCGCCGGGCCACCGGGTGATGTTTGAAGCCACGACGCACTACCTGTATCAGCAAACTGCGCTTCGGGTACTAAGCCAGCTTAAGCCGCTGCCGCAAATAGTGTTTCTGCTGCGCAAGCCATCCGCCAGAGTCTATTCATCATTTCAATACTCAAAGAATAATCTCGCGAACGTCGGCCGTGATGTGTCTTTCGCGCGATTTATTAGTGAAGTGAGAAGTACACCTGATAGCCGGCTGCTGGATGAGTACGGCGGCGAAAGCGCTTATGTGCTCAAGCGGGACATCGCATACAGCCGCTATGTTGATTACATTTCGCAATGGACCGAGCGGTTTGGCCGCCGGCACATAACGGTCCTCCTCTTTGAAGATCTGAAAAGAGATCCGCGCCGTTTCATGCAACGGCTCGCGTCGCGGCTGGGGATCGATCCTGCGTTCTACGAGAGTTATGAATTCGCGGTTAAGAACGAGACGGTCAGCATCCGCAACCCGTCGCTTCATCGAAAGGCTAGAAAACTCCACGCGGTAATCCCGGGTGGACGCGTCAAGAAAATATTAAAGGGCGCGTATCTGAAAGCGCAGTCGCAGGGAAGCGGCAACGGCGCAACCCCTGAAGATCGTGAATCTTTGAAACAGTTGGACCGTGACTTCGCGCCGTTCAATCAAAAACTGGCCCAAGAGCTGGGTCTCGATCTTTCCGCCTGGGCGTAACAGCACTGCGGCCACCAGCTGTTGAAGTCTGAATGACGCCATATCAAAAGCTGACTCCGGCCAGCAAGGGCCATCGCGAACGGGAACTCCATGTCCTGTTTTATGCGTCGACATTGGGAGGTGGCGGGGCCGAAAAGCATCTGTTGCGACTGGCAAACCACCTTGACCGGGAAAAGTTTCGGGTGTCACTGGCATTGATTAGGGGCGCCGGCCAGTTCGAGCCCGTCGTGGCGGCCGACGTGACCAAGTACTACCTGACGCGAAACACTAATGGCTCGTCAACGATCGGCATGCTGAAATCGGTTCGGCCTTTGCGTCGCATCATGGAGCGCGACCGGCCCGATCTGGTGTTCTCAGTGCTTGAGCTGGCCAATTTTGCCAATATCTTTGCCGCCCGCGGGATCGAATCTCCCCCAAAAATCGTTGTTGGAGTGCAAACACCTCCGTCGATCGCCTATCGCAGAGCCATGCACCCTATCTCGCGCCTCATTTTTCGGCTGATCCCCGTAATTTACCCGCGCGCTGATAAGGTGGTAGCACTCTCGCAAGGTGTGGCCAAGGATCTTCTTCTAATCGCGTCGGGAACCAAGAATCGTGTGGCGGTAATTCACAATGCCGGCGTGGACTCTGAACTGCGCGAAAAGCTAGGCGAAGAAATCTCTGCCAATCATTTACCCGGACGGCCCCTGTTGGTAGCGTGCGGCCGACTCAAAGCCCTCAAAGGATTTGATTATTTGCTCGATGCGCTCGTCGAGGTGCGTAAGACCTTTCCGGCCAATCTCTTAATCATCGGCGAAGGTGAAGAACGCTCGTCCCTGGAAATGAAAATCAAGCGCTTGAGACTGGGCGATTCGGTGCGGCTGCTCGGCTTTCAGGAGAATCCTTTCAAATATATGGCCGCAGCGGATCTCTTTGTGCTCTCGTCGTTATATGAGGGCTTTGGCAACGTGATCGTCGAAGCTATGGCCTGCGGTGTTCCGGTCGTCGCCACCGACTGTCCCTATGGCCCACGCGAGATTATCGAAGACGGGGTGAATGGGATTCTGGTGCCGCCCGCGGATGTCAGCGGCCTGGCGGCGGGGATTTTGCGAGTGCTCGGAGATGCGTCGTTGCAGGCCAGGCTTTCCCACAATGGCCGAGAGCGCGCCCAGGATTTCGACGCCCAAAATATCGCTGACGCCTACGGCGAGTTGTTCCTGAAAATCGCCAATGGCTCGGAGCTGCCGGCGTCAGTAAGCAGGAAAAGAACGGCGTCCGCATGATTCGGCGAGCGTTATGTCTGCACACTGAGCGGCTGCACGACGATCGCGTCTGGTCTCGACTGCAAACCGCGCTCAACGAGCTGGATCAACGAAAAGTTAAGATCACTTTCCTAGTCTATCCATTGCGTTCCGTGGCGGCGGGTCACGACGTCAGGGCCCGCGTCAGAGAGATTGCCGGGCGCGGCCACGAAATAGGCCAGCACACACATTTCTACGTTGGGCAGGTGACCGAACGGCCGCACAAGCGATCTGATCTGAGTGATAAGAACGTGCGCGAGTGTATCGTGCGCGACTTTGAATGGCTGCGGGAATGTGGGGTCGAGCCCAAAGGTTTCTGCGGCGGCAATTTCATGATGACCGAGACAGGCTTCGAAACACTCGCAGAGCTGCAGTTCACTTATGACTGTTCGGCGCGGCTGCCGTGGGAACGAAAAAATTTCGAAATGCCGCATACCTGGCTGGACGGCGCCGTGGTGCGAAACTTTTCGGATCGCCGGCTGGTGCTTTTACCCAGCACTGAGTACCTGACTCTGCCGCAAGTCCTATTCCCGCAGAGACGCAACCGGAAAGCGTCACTGGCGGACGGAAAAGGTTCTTATCAATTGGTCATGAACCACGATTACGACCTGCTGCGATGGGGAGTCTGGTACGGGCTACTGGGACAACTGCGGCGCAAGCAGGAAACGATGACGGTGGGCCAGCTGGCTGAACTGTGTCTGGCGGGGCGAAATGGCAACAAAGGTTGAGACCGCCGCAAAATTTACGGACGCCTCCGCCGGGTGGTCGCAGCGAGAGTATCGCGACCCAGAGGCGTTTATGCAGCGGCGGGCCAGGCTGGTCCAAAACTGGGGCGCGGGCCTGCAGCCGGGCGATCGCATTCTCGAACTCGGTTGCGGTGACGGCTTGCTTTCCTGTCATCTGGCCGCGCAAGGGTTCGAGGTGACGGGAGTGGATATTTCGCCGGGCATGATTGAAGAGGCCAGGCGACACGCGGGCGCGCAGGGCGTGGCGGTGAAATTCGAAGCCGCTGATGGAGACAACTTCCGGGTTAATCAACCATACGACGCGGTGGTCTCGTTTATGGGCGCCTTCTTTACCTACCTCGAAGATCCCAAAAAATTCATCGCCGCTGCGATTCCATTTGTACGCAAGAAGATGATTCTCGATTGGAATTTTCGCAGTCCCGGCTCGTTCGTGGATGCGGCGGAAATCATGAAGCACGCCGGCCTCGCTCAAATTGAGTGGCGGCCCTGGTTCATTCCGCATACCACCGTCGGCTCCGCCAGTGCGGGTCTGCGTGGCTGGGTGGAAGAGCGGCCCAACCTGTCACTGCTCGGGCTAATTGCAAAGCGCTGGCATTACACGGTTTATCTCAAGGGCGAAACACCGGGCGCCAATGGCCACCGCGCGAATCAGGTGGTGCAGGGAAATCGTCTACCGGGCAGTTTGATCCAGCGCTCGCTGATCAAAGTTGGTCAACTGACCAGATAGTAACAAGTCATGTGCGGCATTGCCGGTCTAATTACTACTGACAGTCAGCCTGTCGATCGAGCCACTCTCGATGCGATGACTGAGCGGTTGCGCCACCGCGGACCCGACGACGGCGGGACCTGGAGTGGTGCGGCCGGCGGAGTGCAGATCGGTTTGGGTAATCGCCGTCTTTCGATTCTCGATCTGTCACCGCGCGGTCACATGCCGATGCCGAGTCCCGATGGGCGTTGGCGGATTACCTACAATGGCGAGGTCTACAACTTCGAAGAAATTCGCCAGGAGTTGGAGTCGTTAGGTTATGCCTTTCGATCTGAGACAGATACGGAAGTGATCCTGCATGCGTATGCGGCGTGGGGACCGCAATGCCTGAAACGCTTCAACGGCATGTTCGCTTTCGCGATTTGGGACGAGCGGGAGCAAAGCCTTTTTATCGCGCGCGACCGCCTCGGGGTGAAGCCGCTGTATTATGCCGAATGGGGTGCGAACTTCGCCTTCGCTTCCGAGATCAAAGCGCTGCTCCAGAACCCATCGCTGCCGCGCGAACTCGATCTTGATGCGCTCGATCTCTATCTGACATTCCGCGTAATTCCACAGCCCTACACGATCTTCAAAGCCATCCGAAAACTTGCGCCAGGCCATTACCTTATTTGGAAGCAGGGACGCGTCGAGCAACGCGCTTATTGGGACGTCTTCGGACATGCGAATGGCGACGGTGTGTCCCACGCAAACGGATCGGCGCGCGCCAGTCGCTCGATGCCGGCTTTTAAAGCAGAGTTGCAGGAGTTGATGGAAGATGCGGTCAGGCTGCGTCTGCGCAGCGACGTGCCGTTGGGAGTGCTGCTGAGCGGCGGGATCGATTCCAGTGTGGTAGCGAGTTTAATGGCCCGCCTTTCAAGCACGCGCATCAAAACGTTCACGCTCGGCTTTCTCGAGGCGCGCGGCGCGTTGCAGGGCTACGATGAATCGGCGACCGCGCGACGCACGGCTGAATATCTGGGTAGTGAACATCATGAGCTGCTGGCCACATCTGATCTGGTCCGCGACAATATTCCCGCGGCGCTCGATCACTGCGATGAGCCGTTTGCGACTTCTTCAGTCATTCCGACATTTTTGATCTCGAAATTGGCGCGGGCGGATGTGACGGTCGCCTTGTCCGGAGATGGACCAGACGAGATTTTCGCCGGGTACCGCGCCTATCTGCTGGAGCCGCTGGCCGGCATCTACACGCGCGTGCCGCGCTTCCTCCGCCGGGAGCTGGTTGAGCCGGCCTTGATGCGGCTGCCTTCGTCAGATGCTTCGAACCTCAAACGAAATATCAGGCGCACCCAACGTTTTGTGCAGTCGCTGGAAGGCCCGCCGGCCGCGCGCTTCTTTCATCTCACCAATAAGTTCTACGACGTGCCGGCCAGCGAGATTTACGATCCCGCTTTTCGCGTGCTATCGCTGGAGCTGGCTGAGCAGATGTACCGGAACTGCTATCAGCAGGCGCGGCTCGACGGGGATCGAATCAATCCAATGCTTTATATCGATTCGAAGATCAAACTCGCTGATCACATCCTGACGAAAGTGGACATGATGAGCATGAAGGTGGGGCTGGAGGTGCGCGCGCCCTTCCTGGACTACCGGATGGTTGAATTGGCTTTCCGGATTCCCGGCAAGATGAAGATTAACTGGTTCCGGAAAAAGCATTTACTGCGCGAAACCTTCAAGCATCTACTGCCGAAGCATTTGCTGGCGTTACCCAAAACGGGCTTTGAAATTCCGGTGAGTGAGTGGTTGAAGCACGAGTTGCGGGAGATGTTTCTCGATACGATCGCCGCGCCCACGGGTGGCGGCATGCTTAACGACGCGATGATTCGAAGGCTTTACGATGAGCATTGCCGCAACCAGCGCGATCATTCCGAGAAGCTTTGGATTCTGTTTGTGCTGCGCTGGTGGGCACGAAAGAACGGAATCAGGTTGTGAGATGAAGATGGTTTTCTCCCTTCTCCCTTTGGGAGAAGGACCGGGGACGAGGGCCTGGCGCGCCCCCTAAAAAGTCGAATCAGTTTGCGAGAAATGAATTCGTTCCGAATTCATTTCTCGCATGTTTCTGATAAGAGTTTGTTAAGCGCTGAGCCCTCACCCAACCCTTTCCCAAAGGGAGAGGGCCTTCGAAATTGATTCGTCAGGTATGTCATTGCCCTTCCAAGGGGAGAGGAGAACCGGCACGAAAACAAAACACGAAATCACACGAAATAAAACCCCATGAACGAAACTGATATCAAACATATTATCTGTAGGAAATTTCTTGGTGGCGATCTGGATTTCCCGATCGAAACTGACACCAGATTGTTGGAAGAAGGCATCTGCGATTCACTGGGACTGGTACAAATCGTTTCCGAAATCGAAGGCCGGTATCCGGCGCTGCGAATTCCCGATCAGGATGTCACGCGGGAGAATTTCGGATCGATTGCGGCCATCATGCGCTACCTCGGCGCGCGGCAACCCGCTTGTTTTTGATGTCGCCAGCCGGCGCAAATCAATCAGAACAGACTTTGGCGCAGATCCTCCAGCGGCGTCTGGAGGAAGAGCCTGAGGCCGAAGTCTGTCGTCTGGTCAATAGCGATGGTTCAGTTAAGGTGGTTACGGTGCGCGAGTTGATGGATCGCGCCCGGGCCTTTGCTGAAGTCTACGGTCGCGCAAATTCAGGTTCGCAGATCGTTGCCGTTTGCCTCTATCACGGCTTGGACCTCCATGCGGCTTTTATTGGTGCGCTTTGGTCGGGCCACATCCCTACCATGCTGGCGCCGCCGTCACCACGCATGGAGGCGGCAAAATACACCGATTCATTTCGCCGCATGCTGGAACATATTCGGCCGTCGGTGGTTGTCATCGATGCGCGCGCATCAGCGAAACTCGATCTGCCGGCGCTGACGGAGTTTTCGGATGCGAAGTTGATCGATCCGGCAAGTGTACCCGCGACCGGTTCAGTCGATCCGGCCGAACGGAATCCCGGCGACATCGCCGTGCTGCAGCACTCATCGGGAACAACCGGATTGCAGAAAGGCGTGGCGCTGTCGCACCGCGCGATCATCAGTCACAATCGGGCCTACGTCGAGCGGCTGAAGCTTACTCGTGAAGACCGAATCGTCTCGTGGCTGCCGCTCTATCACGACATGGGTTTTGTCGCCTGCTTCCTTTTGCCGCTGCTGGGGCGGATCCCGTTTGTTGAGTTGTCACCGTTCGACTGGGTGCTGAAACCAGTTTCGTTGCTCGAACAGATCCATCGCCAACGCGCGACGCTCTGCTGGATGCCGAACTTTGGTTTTCAGTTCCTGGCTGATTCCGTCAGGGCGAGTCAGCTTCCCGTCAGTCTCGATCTCAGCTCGATCCGGATGTGGGTGAACTGTTCCGAGCCGGTGCATCATCCCTCGTATGTTGCCTTTCACAATCGTTTTCAATCTTATGGCGTGAACTGGAACCAGTTCACCGCAAGCTACGCCATGGCCGAGAACGTATTTGCGGTTTCTCAAACCTTGCCTGGCGAATACCACACCCTCGCGGTTAATCGCCGAAGCTTTGCTGAACACCACCGCATTGAATGCGACGATGCGGAAGATGCGATGGCGCTCGTGTCGAATGGAAAAACGGTCTCCGGCACTGAAGTGGCCGTGATTGACGACGGTGATGAGACGTTACCCGACAACTACGTCGGGGAATTGGCAATTCGTGGTGAGTATCGGTTCAGCGGTTACTTTCGCCGCGATGATCTGACCAACTCAGCTTTGACAGGCGCCGGGTGGTACCGCACCGGTGACCTGGGCTTTATTCGCGACGGCGAGATTTATGTCACCGGCCGCAAGAAAGATTTGATCATTATTCAGGGACGTAATTTCTATCCGGGCGATATTGAAAGAACTGTGGCCGAAATTGATGGTGTTACCGCCGGCCGCCTGGTCTGTTTTGGATTGCCGGTTGAGCAGACAGGCACGGAAGGATTGGTCATCCTGGCGGAGTCAATTGATTATGCCGGCGCGCTCAGTAAACAGTTGGCGCTCCGGATTCGCAACACGGTGGCGCAGGAGTTGGATTGCACTCCCTTTGACGTGCGCATTGTGCCGCCGCGCTGGCTGGTGAAGTCGACGGCCGGAAAACTGGCGCGCAACGATAACCGTCAGAAGTATCTGGAGCATTTCATGAAAGAGGATCAAAACAGCCCGGCATATGTTTGAGACCCTATTCTTCTGGGTTCTGCTGCTAATCACGGCGGCCTCTTTCCATTTAACTTCCGCCAGTCATGTTCGCGCGCGAGCTGCCACCCTGGCTGCCGCCAGTCTGTTGGCGGTTGCGTTTGTGGTCAGGCTGAATCCGATATGGATTCTCTTGCTTGTCATAACCTCAGTTTGGATTTTCGCAGGACTGCGACTGACGCGCGCGCTGGGAGAGAGCCGTCCGTTTCTCGCTTCGTGGCTGGTCTTTTTGCCGGTGCTGATTCCCTGGGTGTTGGGGAAGCAGGCCGTTGCCTTGGCGTGGACACCGCTCACGATCCTCTATTTCGTGGGCTTCTCGTTTTATCTGATCAAGGCCTGGACGTTAATCAAAGACTTTCACGATGGCCGCATCGAACAGCTCGATCCTTTGGTGATGCTGGCCTACTTCTTTTTCTTTCCGGCCTACATTGCCGGGCCAATGCATTACTTCGGCGAGTTCGATCGCACTCTTCGCAACCCCAGTGCGCTGTCGGGCGAAAGACTCGTCGACATTGTGTTTCGCATTTTGCTCGGCTTCGTGAAAATCAAATTGGTGGCGGCCTTGTTTACTCCGGTCAGCCTGGAAGCCGCGAGCGCCGCCGGGCGCCTGGGATGGCGAAGTCTCGTCATCGGCAGTTTCGCGTACTCGATTGTTATCTGGGCGGACTTTTCCGGTTACAGCGATCTGGCCATCGGCACGGCGCGGCTGTTGGGAATCGAGACGCCCGAAAACTTCAACTACCCCTACGCGGCGGCGAACATCAGAGAGTTTTGGCAGCGCTGGCACATCACCTTCAGCCGCGTGCTGACCGGATACATCTTTGTGCCTTTGTCGCGCCGGCTGCAGAAGCTGTTTGGCGATCGGCGCAGTCCCGTTTTGATTCTTGCCTATCTGGTGACTTTTCTCTTTTGCGGTTACTGGCATGGACCGACGCTGAACTTTTTGCTGTGGGGGATTTATCACGGCATCGGCCTGTTGGTTTATGACCTCTATCGTCAGGGCACTATGCAACGCCGTTTGCGCCGAAAAGAAAAGCCGTCCTTTCGTTTGCTCGCGCCGATTTCGCACGCGGTTTCGGTAGCGCTGACGTTTTCCTTCGTGTCGCTGGGATGGATTTTGTTTGTGTTGCCGGCGGACATGGTTTTCAGGCGGCTGACCCGGTAGTGAGAGGACGATCGTGTTTGCTCTTCAGGTAGTAACGGCCAGAGATATTCAGTCCGTCGCGATTGCCGCGGCGATGTTGCTGCTGGTGTCGCTGGCTGCGCTGTATTTTCGGCGCGGTCTGAGAAATTACCTGACGGCCCGCGAATGGCGCATCTGCCTCAAATTGATTGGGGTCGTAGTCCTGGCGCTGCTGCTTATCTTCACCAACATCGCGGTTGAATTTCCGGCAGAGAAGTTTATTTACGGAAGATTCTGAGTGGCCGAAGCTGAACCGAACATTCGTTGGGGACGAATCCTGGCCGTACTGGTAGTCACGCTGCTGGTGCTCGAATTAATCAGCCAGGTTTATGTTTATTTTTGGGCTGGAGAGCGGTTCCGCTCGTTCCATAAACAAACCTGGTCGCCTTATGGCCTGGTGCGTAATAACCCGGACTTGACCCTGCCGGGCTTTCATCACAACCGCAACGGCTTTCGCAATCTGCAGGACTTTAGTCCGCAGAAACCGCCGAATACTTTGCGAGTGATTATGCTGGGCGGCTCGACCCTGTATTCGGGAATTGCCAGCACTCACATTAAAGGGGCTGAAAGGGTTGATAGTGACGCGACCGTGGCGCAATTCCTCGAGCAGGAGTTGCGTCATGATCCGGCCTTGTCGGGCATGAACGTCGAGGTCATGAATGCCGCGGTCAACTTTAACCGCATCGTTGAGATCAGCGGCGGCTATCTCGCCGAGTACGCGCATTGGCAGCCCGATGTGGTCATCGTGTTTGGCAGCGCCAACAACTTTAATGTGTCGATGCCGGAAGCGGGCGAGGTCTATCGCCGCGAGTACGGCATTCAACCCGACCATGCCTGGAAACTCGAGTTCGATCGCGCGGCCAATCGAAAGACGGTGCTCGCGACTGCCGAACACGCGCTGCTCTTTCTTGAAGATCATCTCGCCACTGTGGCGCTGGCCAAAAAAGGCCTGACCGCCGCGATTGACGATGCATTCACTTTTACCCAGGCCCATTCGCTGGGAAGACGTTCGAAGACGCAAAAGACTTATGCGGACCAACGCGAATGCGATGCTTACATCAACGAATATCTGGGCTATGCGGACGCGATTGCGGCCACCGCTAAACGAAACGATCAGGACGTAGCTTTCTTTTGGGAGTACTTCCTGCGCCACCTGGGCGGCGTGCGGCCGTTTAGTGACCGGGAAAAAGCGGTTTACGACAAAATCTATCAGCGGCAAAGTCCCAAAGAGATCGAGTTTAACTTTTACGCGCGCGATCAGCTGGCTGATTTTTGCCGGCAGCAGAGCATAACTTTTCTGAATCCGCTCGAGGTACTGAAAACATATCCCGGAACGATCTTCATCGATTACCTGCACTACACCAGGGAAGGTAATCAGGTGATGGGCAAGTTCATTTACGAGCAGATGAAAGACACTTTTCACCGTCGCGCAGATCGAATCAGAAAAGCCGGAGCGAGCGCGCCCACCGGTAACGGATAGATGTCGGGGGCCATCAGGGTAGGACTATTGTGCGCGGGCGAAATCGGATATCGGTGCCTGCAAGCGGCGATCGATTCGCCCAGCGCAAAAGTTATCGCGGTTTTCAGTTATCGCGTTGAGGCGCCGCAAAGCGAATACCTGGCCCGGACTGAGGAGCTTTGCCGCCGGCACGAAATTAAGTTTTATGAATCAACCAACGTCGGTTCGGCACAGTTCCAGCAACTGTGGACCACTCTCGAGCTCGATTACCTTTTCGCCATCAAATGGCGCACGCTGATTCCACGGAGGGTAATCGCGGCTGCCCGCCACGGCGCGATTGTTTTTCACGCTTCGCTGCTCCCAAAATATCGTGGCTGGGCCCCGGTAAATTGGCCGCTGATCAATGGCGAAAAACGGACTGGCGTGACCATGTTTTATGCGGCTGATGAGGTCGATGCGGGTGACATCATCGAACAGCGTGAGCGGGGCATCAGCGATGAGGATGATGCCGGCACCATCGATGCCTGGCTGAATGCGACAGTCGAAGAGATGCTCAAACAGAATTTACCGCGCCTCGGCGACGGCACCGCGCCACGGGTGCCTCAGGATCATTCGGAGGCCACTTACACAATTTGGCGCAGCCCCGAAGACGGGCGGATAGATTGGGGCCGGCCGGCGCGCGAAATCTTTAATCTGATCCGTGGATTGGCTCGTCCTTATCCTGGCGCGTTTACTTTGCTGGACGGGCGCAAACTGATTGTCTGGTCGGCCGAATTGGAAACTGAGCCGCGGCGGTACGTAGGGCTAGTGCCTGGAAAAGTGGAGCGCATCATTCCGGGGGCCGGCGTTAATGTGCTGACGGGTGATGGAATTCTGCGGCTGAGACAAGTTCAATTTGATGATGGTGAACCTCGGAATGCCGCCGAGGTTGTTAGTCGACTAAAGACGCGCTTCGAATAAGTCGTTTAAATTCAAAATCCCTTCGGGATTCGCAATTCGCGTTTTTAGGCAAAAGTTTCCGAATAGAAGGCCGATGAGAATTCTGATCGCGGGTGGTGGTGGTTATTTGGGCAGCGCGCTGGTAAAGCATTTTGCCGGCGTGCATGAATGCATTTGCTTTGGTCATGGCCGCCGCTTTGACGAGCTGCGCCGGTCTGTTTCCGATGAGGTGGAATACATCGAAGGTGATCTGACGGACACTGACCAGGTGAGAGAGATTGTCGGCCGCGCCGACGCGGTGATTCATGTCGCCGGTAGCGGTGGGGAAGCAGATTGCCTGGCGGATCCGACACGTTCCGTTCTCACGCACGTGCAGGGAACGCACCTGCTGATGCACGAAGCACACCGTCAACACCTATCCAAGTTTATTTTCACTTCCACGATTGCGGTCTATGGAACTTACCAGGCGCGGCCGATGCCGCTCACTGAAGACATGGACCTCCGGCCGGATGAATTTTACGGGGCGCTGAAGGCAGCCGCAGAGCGCGAGTTGATTGATGCGGGCCGCTTTCAGATTCTGCGTCTCGCAAATGTTTATGGTTACGGCAGTGGATTGTTTTCGCTTGCGAGCGGCGTGGCCGGCAAGTTCGTCGAGTTGATCGGTCAGGGAAAACCGTTGACCGTCTTCGGCGAGGGCGCACAATTAATCGACTACGTACACATCGACGATGTTTGCCGTGCTTACGAGCTCGCCCTTTCGGCTCCCGCGCGGAATTTCATTTTCAATGTAGGCGGAGGCAAACCCATCTCCGTTTTGGATTTGGCCCAAACTTCCGCGCGGCTGGCTGAGGAAATTGGACAACGCGCGGAAATCAAATATGCTCCCCCGCCCGCGGACAAAGTTTGGCCGGATCGCTGTTTGTCGATCTCCAAGATCGAACGCGAGCTGGGCTGGCGGCCGTCGGTCGGCATTGAAGACGGCCTGCGAGAAATGATCACAAACTGGGTGGGCCCAAAAGTCGCCGCCCAGGTCAATTAATATGAGCGAACCAGGAACTGCCCGGCGCCCCCGGATTAGCGGCGCGCGCCCCCATTTTCACGACGACGATGTGCCGCAATTAATGGCGCGGCTGGAAGAAATCCTTCGCGGCGGTCGCCTGATTTTCGGCCCGAACACGCGCGAGTTTGAAGATTCCTTTCGCGATTACGTAGGCACGGAACACGCGGTGTCCGTCAGTTCCTGCACCGCCGCGCTGGAGATCACGATGCGCTGGCTGGGGGTGCAGGCGAGGGAAGTGATCCTTCCCACGAACACGTTCGCCGCCTGTGTCGCGGCGATCAAATACGCCGGCGGCATACCCGTGCTGGCTGACATGGACCCCGACACATTTTGTCTTGATACCGACGACGTGCTGGCCCGCATAAATGAAAACACCGCGGGGGTAATCGTGGTCCATATCGCCGGTCTGGTTCATCCCGACATCGATCGGCTGCGCGAGGTTTGCCACGAGCGCGGACTATTCCTCATAGAGGATCCTTCTCACGCTCATGGAGCGACGATCGATGATCGCCGGGCGGGTAATCTCACTGATGCGGCCTGTTTTTCTTTCTATCCCACCAAGGTCATGACCACGGGCACCGGCGGCATGATTACGACCAACAAGGCGGGCCTGGCTGAATATGCGCGATCGGTGCGCCATCACGGACAAGGCAAAAACCTCGAGCAGATCGTAAATTTTGGCAACGACTGGTGCATGGACGAGCTGAGCGCGGCGCTCGGTGTCTTTCAGTTGCGGCGATTGGAAGAAAATGTTGCGCAGCGAAATCGAGTAGTCGAGTGGTACCGCCGGGCACTGGCTCAGATCGACTGGATCAAAGCGCCGGTCTATGCCGAGAACTTGCGGCATGCCTATTACAAATTTCCGGTGCTGGTGGCCGAGGACATCGACAAGCATAAGTTGTTTGAAATTATGTCGGATGAATATCAGATCGAGTTGGGCTCGATTTACGATCCGCCCTGCCACTTGCACCCGGTGTTTCAAAGCGAGTTCGGTTTTCACGCCGGAATGTTTCCGCGCGCCGAAGCCGTTTTGGCCCGGCAAGTATGCCTGCCGGTCCATGCCGCCATTACGGAAGCGGACGTGGCCACAGTAGTCGCCGCCCTCAATGAAGTGGCAGTGCGAGTGCGCCGGTAAGCAGTTATGTTGGTCGCGATTCATCAACCCGAGCATCTGCCTTGGCTGGGTTTTTTCGAAAAGATGCAGCGCGCCGATCTATTCGTGCTGCTTGATGACGTACAGTTCTCGAAAGGTGATTTTCAGAATCGCAATCGGATCAAAGGCGCCGGCGGAGTGCAATGGTTGACTGTCCCGATTGTGCATAAGTTTCCGCAGCAGATTTACGAAGTCGAAATCGCCGGGGACCATTGGCGCGAAAAACATTGGCGGACGGTGCTGTCCTGCTACGGCCGCGCGCCGCACTTCAAAAGCATAGGCCCGCACCTGGAAGAACTATATGGCGGGTCGTGGGACAGGTTGAGTAATTTCAATCTGGCGGCGATTCAATTGCTGGCGCGCCTACTCGGGGTTGAAACCAAGACGGTGCGCTCTTCGGAATTGAACGTTACGGGCGAAAAATCGGATTTGGTCCTGAGTATTTGCCGGGAGGTTGGCGCGAGCGCCTATTATTCGGGCGCGATGGGCCGCGCTTATCTGGAGCGCGATGCGTTTGAGCGGGCCGGCATCGCGATCATTTTTCAGCAGTTTGTTCATCCGGAGTATCCGCAACTGTTCATGCGCTCGCACGGATTTCTTCCGAATCTTTCCGCGCTTGACCTCCTTTTTAATTGCGGGCAGCAGAGCCTCGAACTAATAAAGCGGGCCAACGAAATGTCAGCCGCGGGTGTGGGCAACTGAATTAGACAATGAAGTCCGAGCCTATTCGCGTGCTCTTCATGGTGGCGGAATACAACCGCATCAGTGGGGGCCAGCAAAGTCTGCTGCAACTGCTGCGGCGTCTACCTGAAGTTGGAGTCAGGCCGCTGGTCTGCTTTCCGAAGGAGGGTCGTTGCAGTGAAGCGTATCGCAAAGCCGGAATTCCGATGGTGATTATTCCGGGACCGGAGATGCTCACGAGTTACGGACAGCATCTTTTGCGCAGGTCGAAGCTTTGGGCGATATGGCTCCTGATTAGTCAGATGCTGCCGTACAGTTGGAAAATCCGGCGCGAGATGAAGCGGCGCGGCATCCCGATCCTGCATTGTAATTCGGTTCGCTCATTGCTGTTTGCGGGGTGGCTGCCCAGACTTTTCGGTTACCAGGTGATCTGGCACGTGCGGGGCCAGTTGCTGCCGTTTGGCAAAACAGTGCGCCGCGCCGCCGAGTTTTTAGCCGGCTCGATCGTGTTGGTGGCCCAGGCCCTGGAGAACCAGGTCGGCGCTGACGCGCGTCAAAAATGCCGCGTCATCTATAACGGCATCGATGAACAGGCGACGCAGGGGCCATCGATTGACGTCGCGCAGCCGCTGTTAGCCGCGGTGGCTGATGAGCATCGGCCCATCGTCCTGACGGTGGCGGCTTTGACTCCCTTTAAGGGCCATCATCATCTGCTCGAGGCGGTGCGAATAATTAATGAACGCGCGCCCGAGCGCAAGCCAATCTTTCAATGGGTTGGCGATCTTTTCGATAAAAAGTATGTCGATTTTCTGAGAGCGCGGATCTCTGCGTTAGGTATTGACAATGTTGAATTCGTTGGTTGGCAACCGAACCCATTCCCCTTTTATCGCGCGGCGGATCTCGTCGTGCTGCCCACGGTCGAGCATGAGCAATTGAGAATTGGCATCGAGGTTATCGACGTGCGCAGCGGTGAAGGGTTTCCACGTTCGATACTCGAGGCCATGTATTGCGCGAAGCCCACGGTGGCGACCGCGGTCGCGGGCACCTCAGAGCAGATTGTCGAAGGTGAAACCGGTCTGTTGGTGCCGCCGGGAAATGCCGAAGCCCTGGCCAATGCCATTTCGAAAATACTCAATGCGACGCCGGCAGAGCGCCGCCGCATGGGTGACCAGGCAGCCCGCAGGGTGCGCGAACATTTCTCAGCCGAGCGGATGGTGGCCGACACCTTCAATTTATACCGCGACCTGATCGGGGTTAATGGTCATGCGCCAACATCCCTCGCGGTGGCGACAGGCCAATTGAATAACAAAGTATGTGGCGGTCCGTAACTCAACACCATCCGAGGATCGGTTATACGTTCATCCCGGGAATCAAAGCGCGGGTGACTTTGCCACAGGAAGGTACGGCTTACCTGATCCAGGTGAATGGCCAGGGTTTTCGTTGTAATCACGAATTCATCGCCAACCGTCAGTCAGGACGCGTCCGGGCCCTGCTTTTTGGCGACTCGTTCACGGCGGGTGATGGCGTTGCGAACCAGCACCGGTACGGAGATCGGCTGGAGCAGTTGATTCCGGACCTCGAGGTTTACAACTTCGGCCTGCCGGGAACGGGAACCGATCAGCAGTATCTGGCTTATCAGGAATTTGCGCGCGACCTGCAGCACGACGTTCTAATCCTGGGAGTAACTGTTGAGAATATCAGCCGCGTCGGAGCTCGCTTCCGGCCCTATCTCAACGAACGAGGCGAAACAGTAATCTACGCTAAGCCTTACTTTGTGCTCGCGGAGAACGGTCTTGAGTTACGAAACGTGCCGGTGGCGAAAGAACCTTTATCAAAATCAGAAATGGGTGCGGCTGCCGATCATGTCGATTGGGGGCTGCCCTACGCGAACCTGCGAAAGCTGGCGCGGACTTTGCGCATTCGCGATCTGGCGCAGAAGGTTACCCACTTTCAACCCGTTCCCGACTATCGCCCGGCGGACAATCCGAAATGGCTGTTGATGCGGGCGATTTTGGAAAAATGGATCAGTGAAAGTCCGGCGCCGGTCGTAGTGATGCCGATACCGCTGTTTCCTTTTGTTGAAGGCACCAGCGATCCCGGTTTCTACCAGACGCGCTTTCGTGAGCTCGCGACAGCGACTGGCTGCGTGCTGCATGATCCGCTTTCCGACCTACAGAGTTATTCAGCGGCAGAGCGGCGCGGCTTTCGCTTTGAAAAGGACGTGCACCTGACGCCGGCCGGTCACGCCGCCCTGGCAGCCTCGCTGGCGCCGGTGGTTGAGCAGCTCGTTCAGAATTCCTCTCAGCAGGCCGCACTCACCGTCAATGGGTAACACCATCCTCGGAATCTCGGCGTTCTATCACGATTCCGCCGCCGCGATTATTCGCGACGGCGCGATCGTCGCGGCCGCCCAGGAAGAACGCTTCTCGCGCCGCAAACATGACGCTCGTTTTCCGGCCCGCGCGATCAATTACTGCCTCGAAGAGGCTTTTGTCGAGCCGTCAGAAATCGATGCGGCGGTCTTTTATGACAACCCGCTGCTTACTTTTGATCGGGTGCTGAAAAACTTCATTACCGTCGCGCCGAATGGGCGCGAGCAGTGGGCCAAAGCAGCCGGATCGTTCTTCGGCGTAAAGGCCGCCGTGCGAGATCACATTAGAAAAGTTCTGGGCGCGGACACTAAGGTGCTTTTTACCGATCATCACATGGCCCATGCCGCCGCGGCTTTCTATCCGTCACCGTTTACGGACGCCGCCATCCTGACGGTGGATGGCGTGGGCGAGTGGGCCACCATGACGCTGGGTCATGGCCGGGACCAGCGTATCGAGCTATTGAAAGAGATTCGTTATCCGCACAGCCTGGGATTGTTGTACAGCGCGATGACTTTTTTCTGCGGCTTCAAGGTTAATTCCGGCGAGTACAAATTGATGGGCCTGGCGCCGTACGGCCGGCCGGTCTTCGCGGATCTTATCCGCAAACGTCTGATCGATATCAAAGCTGATGGTTCATTCCGTCTCAACACGGAGTATTTTGGTTTTCTCGACACCGCCACGATGACGAACCAGGCCTTCGACGAGCTGTTCGGAGGACCGCCGCGCCGGCCGGAATCGCAAATCACGCGCCGCGAGATGGATCTGGCCGCCTCTATTCAGGTGGTGCTCGAAGAAGTCATGCTCAAGCTGGCGCGTCACGCCAGACAGGTTGCCGGATCATCGAACCTGGTCCTGGCCGGCGGCGTCGCGCTGAATTGTGTGGCCAACGGCCGGATTGCGCGCGAAAAAATCTTTGACCAAATTTGGATTCAGCCCGCCGCCGGTGATGCCGGTAATGCCCTGGGCGCCGCGCTGCTGGCGCATCATCAATATTTTGATCAACCGCGACAGATCAAACCTGAGAAACATGACGCACAGCAGGGAAGTTATCTGGGCCCGGCGTTCAGCAGCGCCGAAGTCCGGGCCTTTCTTGATCGGCACGAGTATCCATTCACGCAAGTGACCGATGCCGGCGAGCGAGCCCGCGCCGTGGCGCGAGCGGTGGCCGATGGTCAGGTGGTTGGTTACATGGTTGGGCGCATGGAGTTTGGCCCACGAGCGCTGGGCGCGCGTTCCATTCTCGGCGATCCACGCCGCGCTGAAACGCAATCGATCATGAATTTGAAGATTAAACATCGCGAATCGTTTCGTCCCTTTGCGCCGGCAGTGACTCTTGAGCGGGCGAGCGATTATTTCGAGCTCGATCAGGAAAGCCCTTACATGCTGCTGGTGGCGCCGGTGCGCGGCCAGCACAGAATGCCGGCGAGTGATAACGGCAGTGGCCCGCCGGCAGACGAGAACCTCCTGAACGTGATCAATCAGGCGCGCTCAGATATTCCCGCGGTCACGCATGTGGATTACAGCGCCCGGGTGCAAACAGTTTCGCCGCATGACAAACCCGATTTCTATCAAGTCTTGAAAGAGTTCGAAGCGTTGACCGATTGCGCGCTAATGGTGAACACCAGCTTTAATGTGCGGGGCGAGCCGATTGTTTGCGGGCCGCAGGATGCTTACCGCTGTTTCATGCGCACTGAGATGGATCTCCTGGTAATGGAAGATTGTCTTTTGTGGAAAGACGCTCAGCCCGTCTTTGCTGAGACACAGGATTGGAAGGCGGAATACGATCTTGATTGATGCCAGCGAACAGGTGCAGGACGCGCTCGATTTCTTTGACGAAGAGATTGGGCCATTGGCGGAACGTGAACGCGCCGCGAAAAAGTCATTCTTTCCGCTGGGTTTTGACACTGAGGCCGAAAGCTATTTCTCGACACCCGAGCGGAAAGTAATGACGGCGGGCGACTTTGAGCTGCGCGCCGCTGAGTCTTTGGAAAAATTTGTGGCAGAGCTGTCTGCGCTTTGGATTCGTGAAGGAAATGAAGAGTTGGCGGCCCTGGCTCCGGGGCTGGCTGAGCTGGCGCAAGAGATGGCCGGCCGCGAACAGCCGGAAGAGGAAGACCTTTCACCTTTCATGTACGCGATGTTTTGATCGAGCGGATTAACGAGCTGCGGAGCAGCGGTTTTAGTTCCGGCCCAAGGCGAGTCTGCGAGCCTTGGGTTATAGATCAAATTGACTTTATGAGCCGCGGAGAGGCGACAGAAGCGCCGCGAATCACTTGATTGAAAGAAGGTAAACTTACTCGAGGCCGCAGAATCCATTTTTGATTAGGTTTATGTATGGCCGCAGATACTCTATCGCCGCTCCGCGGCTCACAAAATTCAATTGTGCCTGTGACCAAGGCTCGCAAAGCCTCGCCCTGGGCCGGAACTATGACCGCCGCTCAGCAGCACGTTGATCTCTGACCTTAGCCGACCCCATTCTCAGATGGACCAGCCGAAATTTGATCAGGGGGTTTTTACCATCTCGCTCGACTTCGAACTGCTCTGGGGTTCGTTCGATTCGGGCAAGCACCGCAAATTTATCGATCACTTCGCGCGTGACGGCGGCGCTTTCAACTCTACGCGCGCGATCGTCGACCGCCTGCTCGCGCTGTTTCAAAAGTACGATGTGCGCGTAACCTGGGCCACCCTGGGTCATCTGTTTTTGGATCATTGCGAAATGATCGATGGGGTAAAACACCCGGACATGCCACGGCCCCGGCATTCATGGTTCGCGCAGGATTGGTACACCCATGATCCCTGCAACGATTACCACGCGGAACCGCTCTGGTACGGGCGCGACCTGGTTGAGAAGATCCTCGCCGCTCAGCCGCGCCACGAGATTGGCAGTCACTCGTTCTCGCACGTGATCTTCAGCGACCCGGGTTGTACCGAAGAGGTGGCGGAAGCCGAAATCAGGAAGTGCGTCGAGTTGGCGCGAGGGCTCGATTTGAAGCTGGAATCGTTTGTGTTTCCGCGCAATCAGTTAGGCCATCTCGATCTGCTGTCGAAACATGGATTTCGGATCACGCGCGGCAAGGCGCCGTTCTGGTTTTTCAATTTGCCCAGCCGCACGCTGCGTCGCGCGGGCCACATGGTTGATGATTTCCTGGCCATCGAACCGGCCTGCGGAAAACCTGAACAAAGCGGGCAGGGCTTTTGGATCGCCCCGGTATCGATGTTCCTGCAATCGATGGACGGCCCCCGGCGGCTGATTCCGGCGCGCGCGCGCGTTCGCAAAGCAGCCAAAGGAATCGAGCGCGCCGTTCGCGATCAGTCGCTCTTTCATCTGTCATTTCATCCCACTGAAAACCTTTGCTTCAGCACCGATCGAATGTTCGCGGCGCTGGAGGAGATAGTCGCTTACGCGGCGCGGCGGCGCGACGAAGGAAAGTTACGCGTGATGACCATGTCGGAAATCGCCGACTATTGTGAACAGCAGACCGGCCAATGACGCAGTCAAAGGTTTTGCACATCTCGTCGGTTGATTTGGGAATTCTGTTCCTGATGCCACAGCTTCGGGCCCTGCAGTCCGACGGCTTCGAGGTGCATGCTATGTGCGCTGATGGCCCACTGGTTTCATCTTTCGAGGCGGAAGGAATCAAAGTTCACCGGGTGCAGGTGACGCGGGAGATTTCGCCACTCGCCGATCTAAAACTGCTGTGGCAGATCGGAAAAATTTTGCGCCGCGAAAAGTACACGGTGGTGCACACTCACACGCCAAAGATTGAGTTGATGGGTCAGGTGGCCGCGTGGCTCGCGCGGACGCCGGTGAGGCTCTACACCAACCACGGATTGATCTTTCTGGGGCAGACCGGCTTGAAAAAGATTTTGTTCAAGAACATCGCGCGCATCGCCGGCGTCTTCTCCCATCGAATCATGTCCCAAAGCGCTGAGGACATGGCGATCATGAAGGAGCAAAAGATCTATTCGTCAGAAAAGATCGGATTCCTTGGCAATGGAATCGATTTAGCTGAGTTTGATGCTCGCCGCTTTTCTGAAGAGGAAGTGTGCGCCAAGCAGCGACAGTTGGGAATTGCCGACGGAAATTTGGTCGTCGGCATGGTCGGCCGTTACGTCTGGGAGAAAGGATTCGGCGAATTCTTTGCCGCCGCGCAGACCATTGCCCAACGGTACGGAGACGTTTCTTTTCTGACCGTGGGTATGGCTTTGGAAAGCGAACGCGACCCGGTCGACTTCTCGATCCTCAGGCAACTCGGCATCGATGATCGCGTAACGGTCCTGCAAGCGCGCGATGACATGGCCGAGCTTTACTCGGTAATGGACATCGTGGTCCTGCCGTCTTATCGCGAAGGCTTTCCCCGCAGTTTGATGGAAGCCGCCGCTATGTCACGACCCGTGGTGGCGAGTGATGTTTCCGGCTGCCGGCAAACCGTGGTCGATGGCCTGAATGGTTTTTTGGTTCCGGTGAAAGACAGCCGCGCGCTTGCGGAGAAGATTGAACAGTTAATCACCGATGGTGACCTCAGGCAGCGGCTGGGCGCTGCTGGCCGCGGATTGGCCGAAGAACGCTTTGATGTAAACAAAGTGATCGAGAGACTCAGGCTTTGTTACCGCGAACTGCTGCAGAAAGTTATGGCGCCAAACAGCGACTGTCCTCAGCGGCCGGCAATTCGCGAGGTGTGAAGTCAGTTTCGCGATCGACAACCCCGAAGATTCATGTCGAACAAAAATATTCTGGTAATTGCGGCGCACCCTGACGATGAGGTCATCGGCGCGGGCGGCACCGTGGCAGCGCATGCCGCAAACGGTGACTCAGTTTTTATTGCCATCCTCGCCGACGGCGCGACGGTGCAGTTTCCCGGCGAGGCGGACAAGATTTCATTGAAGCGCGAGCAGGCCCGGAAAGTCGCGAAAATTCTGGGCGCAAAAGATGTCTCGTTTGGCCTCTTTCCCGATCAGCGATTGGATACGGCGCCAGTCCTGGAAATTAATCAGTTCGTTGAAACCATTGCGCGCAAAGTGCAGCCGCAGATTATCTACACGCATCACTTCGCCGATCTCAACGCCGATCACCGGATCGCTTATGAAGCGGCGGCGGTGGCGGCGCGCCCATTCAGTTTGCCGTCCGTCGAACAGTTGCTGTGCTATCAGGTTGATACGCTTACACACGCCGGGCAGGGAAGCGTGAGCTGGAATGTATATTCAGACATCAGCGAGACCCTCGAGCTGAAGTTGGAGGCCATGCAGGTTTACGACACGGAAGTGCGTCCTTACCCGCATCCGCGTTCACTCGAGGCGCTGCGGTATTCAGCCCAGCGCAATGGGGCAATGGTCGGATTAACCGCGGCCGAAGTTTTTCAGTCGGTGTTGGAAGTGCGCCGAAGCTGATTCGAGAGCTGGAAGAAATCGAGCACTCTTTGCGGTCGTGATCTGATTTCGAATGTGGCACGGGCGTCCCGCCCGTGGGCCCACGCGCAAGATGCGCGGGCCACTTCAAATTAGGCCACTACTCTCTTCGCGATTATGAAACGGATCGAAGATCTGGTGGTAGCTTCAGTTTCGCTGATCGTGTTGTCGCCGCTGATCATCCTCATCGCGGTCGTGATCAAGCTCACTTCGCCCGGACCAGTCTTATTCCGGCAATCGAGACTTGGTAAAGATGGCGTACCCTTCATTCTTTACAAATTTCGAACGATGCAGGACAACGTGCCCATGGTCCGCGGCGCCGACGGCTCGGCATTTGTGGGCGCGGGCGATCCGCGGTTGACTCGCTTTGGAAAATTTCTGCGCGACTATACGCTGGACGAAATCCCGCAACTCATCAACGTGCTTCGCGGCGACATGAGCGTGATTGGACCACGTCCCGATCTGGTCGAACAGTTTGAGCTTTATGACGATTTGATGAAACGGAAACTCGAGGTCAAGCCGGGCCTGGCTTGCCTCTCGCTTTTGGGCGGGCGCAACTCACTAAGTTGGCATAAGCGCGCCGAGCTGGACGTCTACTATATTGACCATCGATCACTCTGGTTGGACGTCGAGATCTTTTGCAAAGGCTGTATTTCAGTTTTGCAGCGCCGCGGCGTGTATTACTCGGATAACTAAGAAACCTTAAGCCGAAATGCATGCGAAGCAGATTGCCCGTCGATACTGAGAAATACCTGGTGGTTGAGCCCATCTATGGCAGGTTCTCCCGGGGTTCGCTGCGCTCACCCCGGGCTTTATGCCGCCGTCCGCTCCGCGGACTCCTTGAGTTTTAGGTTTTGCGTCAACCCACCCGTAAGGTGAGTCAACTATGTCAATGCCCTCGCAAAGCCTCGCCTTGGGCTTAACTATATCCGCTGCTCCGCAGCTCGTTGAGTGACACAGTCGCTCTCATTTTCGCCAATAAAATTTAATGCGAGATACGTTTCTTAACTTTTCGCCGCCTTCGATCGGCGAAGAAGAGATCGACGAAGTAGTCGACACGCTGCGCTCGGACTGGATAACTACCGGACCGAAGACGAAGCGGTTTGAGCAGGAGTTTGCCGCGGCGGTGGGCGCTCCGGCCAGCCTGGCACTGAACTCGGGCACGGCGGCGATGCATGTGGCGCTCGCGGCCCTGGGCATTGGCCCGGGAGATGCGGTCATCACGACGCCGATGACTTTTGTCTCGACGGTCCACGTGATCGAACAGGTGGGCGCTCAACCGGTGCTGGCGGACATTGAGCCTGACACATTGAACCTCGATCCGGCCCGCGTCGCGGAGAAAATTGAGGCGGCGCAAAAACTGGGTCTGCGGGTCAGGGCCATAATGCCGGTCCACTTGTACGGACATCCGTGTGACCTGAACCAGCTGATGGCTCTCGCGCACCAACATGATTTGGCGATTGTCGAGGATGCGGCCCATGCTTTGCCGGCCAAATATGATGGCCGGACTATCGGTTCGTTAGCGGGCCAGAACTCGATTCGCGTGTTGACCTGCTTTTCGTTCTACGCCACCAAGAACCTGGCTACCGGCGAAGGCGGGATGTTGACGGGCCCACCGGATTTGATCGACGAAGCGCGGATCTGGAGTTTGCACGGCATGAGCCGCGATGCGTGGAAACGCTATGAGGCGCAGGGCTCGTGGTATTACGAGGTGATTAGGCCCGGTTTCAAGTACAACCTGACGGACATGCAGGCGGCGCTGGGTTTGCAGCAATTGAGGAAGCTGGGACGGTTCCATGCACGCCGCGCGGAAATTGCCGCCTGGTACAACTCTAGCTTTGCAACATTTGAAGAGTTGACGTGCCCCGTGACCCGCTCCGACGTTGAACACGCGTGGCACCTCTATGTCGTTCGTCTAAATCTCGAGACGCTGCGCATCACGCGCAACGAATTCATAGAGGAACTGAAGCAGCGGCGCATCGGCACCAGCGTCCACTTCATTCCGGTGCATCTGCATCCTTATTACCGGGACAAGTACGGGTTTCAACCAGAAGACTTTCCGGTGGCCTATAGCGAATTTCAACGGATAATCTCTCTCCCACTTAACCCGCGGCTGACCGATCAGGATGTTAGCGATGTGATCGAAGCCGTTAGTGAAATTGCGGCCGGCAGCCGGGGCGGCGTTCGTAGTCAAGCCTCTGGCGCCTGAGCAATTTTGCGACAGTGGCAACTATATATTTGACGGATCGAAAGCCCTCTCGCTTTGGGGGGAGGGTTTGAGTGAGGGCCTACGCGGCCAAACAAAAGCCGTTTCAAGGTAGAAAGCCGTAGACCCTCATCCCCAGCCCTTCTCTCAGTGGAAGAAGGGAGAAACTATAGGTACTTTCAGAACCTACTACGGCATTAATGCGTCGCGTAGAAAATCACCATCAAAGTGGTACCTATGAACACGCAGCCAACCCGGCTGCTGAAACTGCAGCAGGCGTGAGGCCTGCCGATCTAAATTCATCTTTTCAGATGAGGTAGAGCTATGTTGCACCCTGATAGGAAAGCGCATGATTGGCGGCGCATCCCCCCTGGCGTTGAGCAATTCCGGAAACGGTTTTTAAGCAAGCGGCGCATTCACTACCTGCTGGACCTGATCGTCCTGGTGTCAGCCTTCGTGTTCGCGTACCTGCTGCGCTTCGACTTTGTCGTGCCGCACAGCCAGTTCACGGATCTGTTCACTCAACTGCCTTACGTCGTGCTGATCCAAATGGCCGCCTTAAGTCTCGCCGGCGTCTACGCGTTCATCTGGCGCTACGTCGGCATGTCTGAGAGCCGGGCCTTCGTCAAAGCTGCGCTGTGTTCCATCATGCCAATTCTCTTTTTGCGTCTGGTGTTGCCGCGGGAATGGAACGACTGGAGCGTACCTTTGTCGATCATCCTCATGGATCATATTTTTGCTTTTGGCGGCGTACTCGGTTTGCGCGTGGTCCGCCGGGTCATCTATGAAAGCAGAGAGCGGCGGCGTTGGGCCTCAACCAGCGCGCAAAGGCCGCTGTCGGTTTTGCTGATCGGCGCGGGCCGGGCCGGAATGCTGGCGGCCAAAGAGATCAAAACACGCGGCGACGTGAATCTGCAGATTGAAGGGTTCATTGACGACGATAAGGACAAGACCGGATCGATTGTCCAGGGCGTAAGGGTGCTGGGAACCACGGCCGAGTTACCTCGGATGGTGCGCGAACTGAACATTGATCACGTAATTCTCACGATTGCGCAGGCCTCCCGGCGCGACATCCGCCGCATTGTCACCATCTGCGAACAATTGCCGATTAAGGTGCGGGTCATTCCCGGTTTAGGTGAGTTGTTGCGCGGAGCTGTCGAAGTGAATCACATGCGCGACATTCAGATCGAAGACCTGCTGGGCCGCGAGCCCGTAGTGCTCGATCTGGATGGCATCAACCATTTCCTCGGCGGCAAGGTTGTAATGGTTACCGGCGCCGGCGGTTCGATTGGTTCCGAGCTGGCGCGTCAGACGGCTCGATTTCAGCCGTCCTGCATTCTTTTGGTAGAGCGAGCTGAACCCTCACTGTTCGCTATCGATCGTGAAATGCGGGAGCTCAAGTTGCCCGGTCTGCTGATTCCGCTGGTCGCGGACATTGGAGATGAAACGCGCATGCGCCAAATCATGGCTGAGTTCCGTCCGGAAATTGTGCTGCATGCCGCGGCCCACAAGCATGTGCCGATGATGGAAAGTAATTCGCTGGAAGCCATCAAGAACAATGCCCTGGCGACACACCGGTTGGGAATGCTCGCGGGGGAGTTTGGGGTCGAGAGTTTTGTGCTGATCTCAACCGATAAGGCCGTGCGGCCCACCTCGATCATGGGTGCTTCCAAGCGGCTCGCGGAACTAATCATTCAGGGTCTGGATCAAACATATGCGACCCGCTATGTAGCAGTGCGTTTTGGAAACGTGATCGGGTCGACCGGATCCGTGATTCCAATTTTTCGCGAACAGATCAGCAAAGGCGGTCCCGTTACGGTCACTCACCAGGGGATGATGCGATATTTCATGACTATTCCCGAAGCAGCCCAGTTAGTCCTGCAGGCCGCTTTCCAGCACAGTGGGATCCGAAGCTTGGAATTCACGTGACTTGAAGTCGCGG
>JADMIO011419516.1_pt1 | contig 47672 bp, 79 predicted proteins | sample 8958161 | NCBI WGS metagenome assembly JADMIO01 (sample SAMN16585339, study PRJNA669376) | soil metagenome | isolation source: Crop rotation soil | place: USA: Cullars Rotation, Alabama | collected 2011
GGCCGCGACTTCAAGTCACGTGAATTCCAAGCTTCGGATCCCACTGTGCTGGAAAATGTGCAGAATTCCGCCCAGGCGGCTGGCGTCGCCAATGCAACATCGGTTGGTCACTATCTCGTCAACCGGTCAGGGGCATCAGCACAACAGTTATATAAGAACGCATCCTCTGTCGCTACAGATTCAAATTCCTCTGGGACGCTGACAAATCAGAATCTTGTCGTTCTTGCTCAGCAGACGCTTGGGACAGGCGTCCACTTCGGCAGCGCCAATCAGATCGCCCTCATTAGCATCGGGGCAAGCCTCAACGGAACGCAGGTAACGAATTTCTACAATCGCGCCTGCACATACATGAAGGCCGTGGGGAACAGTACGTGCTGAAGGAAATGGTTTCGACATTCCTCGGGTTGATCGCGACACCCGCTTTCGCTTTTTCCCACGGTCTCGCCGCGACCCCGCCATGCGACATTGTGACGTGCGCGGAAGCATACAGCGTAACACGAGCGATGACCGCGGGTTATTCCGGTGCGCTGTTTCAGCTTTACAATGGATCGACCACCCTCGACATTGGGCAGGTCAACGGCAAGGTCGACATGACGACGTGGTCGACCTTCTGTAGCGGGGTCGCATCCAATTGCGTTTACGCCAAGTTTTATGCGCAAATCCAGGGGCATGCGAATGATCTCGTGCCGTCAGTAGTGTCGGCGCCGTTCGGCCCTGATTGCAGCGGTGGAACGATCTACAAGTGCGCGGCTCCATTCACCATCGAGGCAGCGACCGGCCTGCCGGCGATCTCAACTACGACGGCTCAGGAGTACAATATCGGTGGGTCCGACACGGCTGCGACGGGCATTCCAGGCGGGAACGCATCTGTCACGGTGCTCTACAATGGCAAGAGCGTGCAAACCGGCTCCTGCTGTGGGATGTTCGGGATTTCCCACAAATACAACGCGGCTGACACGCAGGGCACCGATTTTCTGATCGACCTCTCGTGGGGTACTTCGTCCTTGACGGTCTGTGGAAGCGCGTCGTCATTCTGCCTTGCCATTGATGAGGAAGGACAACCCGGTCCGCCGGATCAGGCCGACTATGGGACCGCGGTCATCAATCTCTTGGCGGTCGTCACCTTCGATCAATCGGCCAATCGCGTCACCGGGGCAGTGAACAATAGGACAGTTTTCAATAACTCCCCGCCCGCAAACGCGACGCTGACGCCGGGGAACTTTATTCATCTTGGGGGCGGCGGCGATCTTAGCCAGCCCGCGCCGGTATTCATGCGCGAGGGGCTGATCATGAACTCGGCAATGTCGTCAGTAGATAAGACGGCGAACTTCACGAGCGCGAGGACATTCTATAATGTGCTACAGTACCCATAGGATTATCCTCGCTGTCGTCGCGTGCCTTGCGTTGGCCGCATGGACACATGGGGGGAATTTTCTCGCCGACAACCTAGGAGGCTTTCTGCTTGATGGCTCCAGCGGAAAGCTGTTTTCAAATTGACCAGAAACCGGAGAGTTCTTCTTGGTCTCGGCATCGGAGCGTTCAGTGCGGCGGCGCTGATGCGCCCAGGAGAAGCTCAGGCAGATCAAGCGTTCACCAGCTACGCTTACCCGGTGACGGGTGGGCCAACGAACCGAACAACGCCGGATCGTCTTGCTGACATCGTAAACGTCAAGGATTACGGCGCGATCGGCAATGGCGTGGCCGATGATGCCAGCGCCATCCAAGCGGCAGTTGACGCGGCATTCGGCTCAGCTGCATCGCCTCACGGGACGACGGCAACTTCTAACAAGCTCCTCTTTTTCCCGAACGGAAACTACAATATCTCGACGCCGATCGTGATGACGAAGGTTCTCGGCGCCCGTATCGTCGGCGCCGGTCAGTTTGCGGTGAGCATCGGCGGGTCGAATGGTTCGTGGGTCACCAACGGGTGCCAGGATTGCCGGTTCGAAAATATCGAGTTCTTCTCATCGGGCTCACCGACAGGCAAGATTGCATTTGAACTTGACTGGGATGGCGTCGGGTCAGTCCAGCTTCGCGGCAACAGCTTCATCAACTGCGAGTTCTCCGGAGGCGATTATCCGCTGCGGATCGGATTCAGCGGGCACGACGGAAGCGGCAATTCGTTCGATGCGTGCGATTGGAACAACGCTGGCGTCGCCGGCATGGTCACGTGGTCAGCGAGTGCAACGCGGAACTCAGTCCGCGGCGGCGGAAATGCCTCGAACACATCGACGGGCTTCTGGGTCCGCAACGGACAGATAGCATCGATCTCGGATGTTGGGCTCAACAACACAGGCGGTACGCCGGTAGACATCCTGCACGAGTCGGGAACGCCCATCGTGATCAAGGGATGCCGATCGGAAACTGCCAGCGGCATCTTCTACAAGAGCACAAGCACTAGCGCACTTGCCGTCCTCCAGGCGATTGGCTTCGACATCGCCGGGTCGAGTGAGTTCGCCCATGTGGCTGGGACGGTTGGAGGTGCGCAGGCTAAGTGCATCATTGACGGCCTGAGTGCCTCGGCGGCGCAACTAGCACTCAACACGACGGACTCGGCTGCACAGGGAGAAATGTATTTTCGAGGAGGCGGCGTCTATGACGTGAGCCCATTCACCAGCGGCGGGTCGCCAGTAGCAACGACACAGCTTAAGACTGGCGCAGTCACGATCGACAATACAGGGACCGTGACGTGGAATGGGCACGGTTTCATCAATGGCAACACCGTAGCATTCTCGGGCGGCAGCTTGCCGGCTCAACTCACGGCCGGAACGAATTACTTCGTGGTGAACGCAGCAACGAATACGTTTCAGGTATCCGCAACGCAGGGCGGCTCAGCAATCACAACGAGCGTTGGTAGCGGCACTGGGATGTCGGGATTTCTGCGTAAATTTGCTGGTACGCTGGCACAGCTCATATGACGCTGTTCCCGTTCACCTCGTTTCAGGTCAAGGCCACCGGGTCGCGCACCGGACGCACGATGCCGGATCGGTTCGCCGAGATCATCAATGTTAAAGATTGGGGCGCGACGGGAGACGGGGCGACGGACGACACTTCCGCCTTACAGGCTGCGATTAATGCCGCCTTTGGTTCTGCAAGCAGCCCAAATGGATCATCGAACTATTTCGCCAACAAGGCGCTGTTTTTCCCAAACGGGCAGTACAAGATTTCGGCGCCTCTTGTGTTCACGTCGGTTCAGGGCGGGTGGATATATGGCGCGGGCAAGCGCGCGACGCAGATAGTGACGACCGCGACGAATGGGACTGTGTTCTCATCTAATGGATTCGCGTTCTGCATGGTCGAGGCGATGACGCTGACGGCGACCGGAACGGGTCTCGGCTTCAACATGGATTGGAGTTCTGGGCCGGTCTCGCTCCACGCCAACACATTCCGCGATGTACGTTTCGAGGCTGGCAACTACGGCTGCGGCATCGGTGCCAGCGGCTTTATGGGTTCTGAAATCCTGTTCCTCGATTGCGACTTCGTGAGTTGCGCCAGCGGTATCGCCGGATTCCAGACAAACGCCCTCGACTACACGGTGATCGGTGGCACGTTTCAAAGCTGCGGGATCGGGCTCAACTGCCACCAGGCATCGACGTTTCCCTATGTGTCGTCCGTTGGTTTCACGGGCTCAACGACTTCGGATATCCGGTTTGACTCGTTCCACAACATGGCAGTCGAGGCATGCACGAGCGATAGCGCCATCTTCGGCGATATGCCGTCGAACCTTCAGATCATCTTTTCGGGATGTACCTATAGCCCTGCGCCGACAGGGGAGTTCTGTCGAACGGAAGGGGTGACGATCTTGGATGGGTGCCTTTCGACCAACTCTATTCTACAGGGGTCGGGCGGCTACAACGGCGCAAACGTCTATGAGCGCGGATCAGCGTTGCCAGCGACGTTCATTTCGGGATCAGCACATTCGCCTAATGTGGTCGAAAATATCTAGGCCCGCACCGCATCGACATAGAGCGTATAGGCTCTGCGGCTGGGAGAATCGATGGTTGGGTCAAATCCTCGACGCTCAATTCGGGTGAAGCCCGAAGATGCGAGGCACTTCTGCATCGTCTCGAAATCGTAGGCGAACTGATGTTCGCCGTCCTGCCGGAAATGATAGTCGATATGCTCGGCCTTCGTGACGCAACGCGGCGGATGATATGACGCCTTGGCGTCGGCAAAATAGGTGGGATAGGCCACGCCAGCATAGGCAAGCAGAGCCGCCTCGGTGTCGGGAACGCCAACGCTGAAGCGCCCACCCGGTGCGAGCACTCGATAGCTCTCCTGCATGAAACGTAGCGCCTCGGTCGGATAGCCGAGATGCTCGACGAAATGCTCGGAGTAAACAGTATCGCAACTCGCATCATCGAACGGCATCGCTTCGCGCATATCAAGCTGAAGGCCTGGGCAAAAGAGATCGATGTTGACCCATCCGGGTTTCGGATTTGGTCCGCAGGCAATGTTGAGTTTGAGGCCCCGAGCGCCGCGATATTGCGATGCAAGAGAGAGGCTGGTCCCATGCCTCACCGCAATGGCGACTTCGGTTTTGAGGCTCGCAACAGCCCTGCGCACGCTTGGGGAGCGGACGACCTGACGACAGGAATCCACGATCTGACGCAACGAACGACGACGCATGGCTGCCCGATACCACGTATGCGCGAGCGGTCGCAAGTCCAGTGACGGAACAACTCTGAACCCCTAGTGAAATCAAATGGATGGCAGTCCTTCGCGGATCACCCAAGTTCCCCGATAAGCTTCAGTGCTTATTCTGGGACACGTTCCCTAGCGGTCATCCGCAGGCGGGAAAGCCGATCCGATGGCAGGTGGCCTACGGGGGCCGAGATGGAGCCAAGAGCTGGTCGTTCGCCCGTGCGCTGTTGATCCGGGGCGCACTAACGCCCAAGCGCATCCTCTGCTGCCGTGAGATTCAGAAGACCATCAGCGAGAGCGTGCATCTTCTCTTGGCTGATCAAATCCAGGCGCTTGAGCTTGGCGATTTCTACGAGGTGCAGGACGCCATCATCACGGGGAAGCCGCGGACGACGGCTTATGGGACGGACATTCTGTTCACGGGCCTTCGGCACGTCGATTCCGACAAGGTGAAGTCGTTCGAAAGCTTTGACATCGCATGGATCGAAGAGGCGCGGAACACGTCGCGGACTTCGCTGCGTACCTTGGAGAACACGATCCGCAAGGATGGGTCGCAACTCTGGCTCAGCTTCAACCCGCTGCTGAAAGAGGACGAGGTCTACAAGCGGTTTGTCCTGAACCCGCCACCCGACGCAATGGTGGTTAAGATCAACTGGCGGGATAACCCGTGGGCGTCTGAAGTTCTCCGGGTTGGCCGCGAGCAGTTGCAAAAGGATGATCCGGACGAGTTCGCCCATATCTGGGAGGGTGAGTGCCGGCAGAACCTTGAGGGCGCGGTCTACGCCAAGGAATTGCGCCAGGCGCGCTCGGATGGCCGGATTACGCGGGTGCCGTATGACAGGGCAAAGCCGGTCTATACGGCCTGGGACTTAGGCAAGCGCGATCACACGTCGATCTGGTTCGTTCAGTTCTTCAACAGCGAATACCGGATCATCGATTTCTATCAGAACCGCGGGATGGACATCGAGCATTACCTGAAGGTCCTGCAAGACAAGAGCTACGTGTACGCCAAGCACTATCTGCCGCACGACGCCGAGCACAAGCGTCTCGGGATGAAAAAGTCGATCTACGAGCAGATCAAGGACGCGCAGCCGGAGAAAGTGCCAAAGCCTCTTCCGCCCATTGGCGTGGCGATCGGGATCAACGCGGTTCGGACCATCTTCCCGAATTGCTATTTCGATGAGGAAAAGACCGACGTTGGCGTCCAGTGCCTCGGTAACTACCGCTACGAAGTTGACGAACACACCGGCGGTTTTAGCAAGCTCCCGCTACACGATGAGAACTCCGACGCGGCCGATGCGTTCCGCATGCTCGCCATCGCTCTGAAAGAGCCGCGCAAGAAGCCAAAGACAGACCCGGCGCCGGAGCGAATACATGACCACGGCAGCCATGGACTCGGTTGGATGGGGACGTAAGGTCTATGGCCGACGAACTGACCCCGGAACAGAAGGCCGATGGCGGGGTCATTACGGAAGCCCGCAAGCGGCATAGCCGATGCGTCTCACGCGAGAGCGATGCTAGGGCGCGATACCGGACCGACATCCGGTTCGCCAATGCGGACCCCGACAATCACTGGCAGTGGCCGGACAATGTTTGGCAGGACCGAGCTGGCGCGAACAACGGGCGCCCCTGCCTGACGATCAACAAGACGCGCATCCACAACCTTCAGATCAAGAACGACGCGCGGCAGAACAAGCCCAGCATCAAGATCAGGCCGACCGGCGGCGGAGCGACGTTCAAATCCTCTGAGGTATTCGAAAGCGTCGTTCGGCACATCGAATACAAGTCCAACGCCCAGGTCGCCTATGACTGGGCTGTCTCGACGCAGGTTGACGGCGGGATTGGCTATTGGCGGGTAGCGACCGAATACGCCAATAACGACTCGGACGATCAAGAGATATTCATCCGCCGGGTCAAAGACCCGCTTACGGTCTGGATGGACCCCGATATCTCCGAACTGGACGGCTCCGACGCCAAGTTTTGCTTCATCGCCGATGACATGGACCGGGATGACTTCAACGAAGCCTATCCCGAATGGAAAGACAAGGTCGGGTCGAACCCTGCCGTTCTGACCGACAATACCGACTGGGTGACGCAGGACAAAATCCGTGTTGCGGAATATTTCCGTCGTGTACAGGTCAAGGACCATCTTGTCCGTTACGATGATGGTGGTGAGCGAAAGACCATTCGTAAGAGCGAAATCCCGAAGGAGCTTCGCAAGAAGTTTCTTGATGAGGTTATTGACGCCCCGACGACGAAGGTCCGTGAAATCCTCGACCACAAGGTTGAATGGTTCCTGATCGCAGGCGACCACATCATTGAGCGGGCTGACTGGGTTGGGACGACGATCCCCATTGTCCGCATTGTCGGTGAAGAAACCTTTATCGACGGTCAAATTGACCGCAAGGGGCATACGCGCAATCTCAAGGACGCGCAGCGTATGTTCAACTACAACGCTTCGGCTTCGGTTGAATTCGGTGCGCTTCAGACAAAAGTACCATGGGTCGGCCCGGCTCGGGCATTCGAGGGGTTTGAAACTCTCTGGGACGCGGCCAACAAAAAGAACTTCGCATGGCTGCCCTATAACGATTACGACGACGATGGACAGCGGGACATAGACAAGCCCGAACGGCCTCAGCCGCCTGGCGCATCGCCTGTCTTCGAAATGGGAATGCAGAACGCCCAACTGCAAATGATGATGGCCTCTGGCCAGTATCAGGCGCAGATGGGGGAGAATGAAAACGCCAAGTCGGGCAAGGCGATTGGAGAGCGCCAGCGCCAGGGTGATAACGCCACTTATCACTTCATCGACAATCTTGCGATCGGTATCCGCCGCACCGGGAAAATCCTGATCGAGATCATCCCGAAGGTCTACGACACCCAGCGAATCATCAAGATCATGGCGCAGGACGGGACCGAGCAGGACATCAACATCGACCCGGACGCGACTATGGCGCTCCTGGAAGAGAAGAAAGAGCAGACCGACGAAGTCCGCAAAATCTTCAACCCGAGCGTCGGCGAGTACGAGGTTCAGGCGGACATCGGCCCGGCTTATGGCACGCAGCGGCAGGAGGCGTGGAACGCCTTCGTTCAGATCGCGACCATGTCGCCGGAGCTGTTCAACAAGATCGGCGACCTGATGTTCCGCAATGCGGACTTCATGAACGCCAACGAGATAGCCGAACGGCTGAAGCGCGACATCGAGGAAAACGCGCCGTATCTGCTGGGCAAGGGGCCGGGACCGACCGCGGCGAAACTTGGCGAGCAGGTCCAGCATCTCTCCAAGATCGTGGAGACGTTGCAAACCAAGCTGGCCGAAGAGCGGTCCAAGTCAAGGGCGCGCGAGGAAAAGCAGGACATCTCGGCTTACGACGCCGAGACCCGTCGCATGGGCACGCTCGCCAAGATGCCGGGGTCTCCGCAGGAACTTCAGGCCCTCATCCATCAGGTGGTCGCCGACGCGCTGTCTACGCGCATCACACAAATCCAGGACGCGAACGCGCCCGATCTGGGCATAGCGGCGGAGGAATACGATGCCGCTCCAGAGCCAGCCTGACACGAAGATCAGGTCGCTGGGCAGCAAGCGCGACATTCAGGGGAAATTCCGCGGCGCGTGGCAGATGCCATACGTCGCGGTCCCGCCGCCGGCAAGAGAGAGGAAAGCCGATGCCACTGACGAAAAAGGGCGCGAAGATTAAGCGCGCTATGGACCGCGAATACGGGGACAAGACGGGCGACCGCGTGTTTTACGCCAGCCGCAATAAGGGCACGATCAAGGGCGTCGATCGCGCAAAGAAACGCAAGGGCCGCTGATGAGCGAGACCTGCGAGGAAGTCCGGATCATCGCCAAGGATGCGCGCGGCATCTCTCCAGGGGATCGCGCGACCATCCTGCGCATGGCCGATGAACTCGAAAGCGCACAGCGGCTCTTGGGCCAGACCCAAGCGTGGCTGTTGGAATCGCAACAGCATCGCATTGCGCTGGTCGAGCGCGTGGCGGAACTGAAAAAGCCGGACTCGGTGACGATCTTCCCGACCTACGGCAGCCAGACAGCCTTATGGGGCTGGGGGTATGCAAGGGTATGAGCCTCAAGGACGCATTTCTCAACGGCTGCGTGCTCCCGACCGATATCGTTGTCGATCAGGGTAAGGATGGCGATCTGGTTGCCGTCCGTTCGATCGAGGATGTTGCCCGCGAGATCGCCGGCTGTCACTTCGAGCAAAGCCGCTCGAAAAGGTTTCGTCAGGTTTGGGGCACGTCCGACAAGGCGCAGGATCGCTATGTAAGCCAGAATTGGCGGCATTTCGTTGAGCCCGCGCGGCAATTCCTGGTGCAGCAGCTTTCCGATCCGGCCGTCTCCGAACTCTACAAGGAGCGCATCTATCAGGCGCTAGTTGCCGATCGCATAGTTGACCAAGCGGTCGGCATGGACGCCGGCATCACGCAGATTTCTCCCGGAACCGAGCAGTTCCATGGCGACAAGTTCGTCAACCGGGAAATCGACTCTATGGATAACTGAGGGGATCGGGCATGAACAAGTTTCTCAACAGCACTAGCCTTTACGGCCTTATGCGTCCTGACGATGGGGCGGGGGCAGGCGCGGCGGCGGACGATGACGCGGCTGCCGCCGCAGCGCAGGCGGATGAGACTGCGGCTGCGGATGGCGCCGATAAGGGTGCGGCTGGCGATGGTGCCGCTGCCGCTGCGGAGCCCGACAAGGGTGCAGACAAAGGCGCCGCGGCTGCGGCCGATGCTGGCGCTGCTGCCCCAGTCGCAAAGCCCAGCAAGGCCCCGAAATGGGCCATGGACCGCATCGCGGAAGAGACTGAGGCCAAACGGCAGGCCCGCCAAAGGGCGGAGAAGCTGGAGGCCGAGAAGCAGGCGCTTGAGCAGCTTGTCGAGCACCTGAAGAAAGGTTCCGGCGGGGCGGCATCCTCCGGAGATGCCACGGCTCAAACCCAGACCATTGACACAGCGGCCACCCGCGTTGCCGCTCCGCCGGTCGATACCAAAGCCATCGAAGAGCGCGTCCGAAACGAAATCCGCTCCGAAGTCCAGCGCGAGCAGTTCGACAAGGACTGCAACACCATCTTCGCCAATGGCACCGCGGAGTTCAAGGACTTCGGCGATGCCGTAAGGGTCCTCCAAGGTGCAGGAGTCATGCAGGATGACTTCCTTCTGGACGTTCTGGCGGCGGATCGTGAAAACGCTCACAAGATCATTCACCAGTTGGCGGAAGCCCCGGAGGAAGCGATCGGACTCATCCGTCTATCGTCGCGGGACCGACTTGCCAAACTGGTTCGAATGGCATCGGCGGCGCCCGTGAAACCGGCGCCGAAGAAAGAGTCCAACGCTCCAGCACCGATTGGGAAAACCGTCGCGGCTGTCGCCTCTCAGGACGAGGGCGACCTTAGCGACGATGTTTCCGACGATACGTGGTCGCAGCGTTTCGACAAGAAGTTCGGCCTCAACGGGCACGCTACTAGGTAAATACGAACCGGATATCGACAACCGGGGACTTCACCGCTCGTATCTTGAAAGCGCGCACAGGGCGGTGCGCTGCTTGGCAAAGCGCCGCTTTTCCTTGGGGGCTGTCCAAGGTTTGACCGACCGGAAGGCTTCCGGGACTTTCGACCCGTCACCGATCGCAGAACTCGGGTCTCCTGCGATTAACCGCGGCTTCGGCCGCCCTCCAGAAATCCACGCGCTCTTCGAGGTAGCGCCAATTCGAGGTCCCGACCCATGGCCGGCAATACACTTCTTACGTTGAGCATGATCACGCGCAGCGCGATCAAGCTCTTCACCAATACCAACTTCTTCATCCAGAACATCGACCGTCAGTACGACTCGCAGTTCGGCAACGAGGGCGCCATGATCGGCGCTCAGCTCCGTATCCGCCTGCCGAACGACTACGTCGTGACCGATGGTCCGGCGCTGTCCCTCCAGGACACTGTCGAGCAGCAGACCGTTCTTACCGTGTCGTACCAGCGGCACGTTGACGTGGCCTTCACCACGGCGGAGCGGACCCTGTCTCTCGACAACTACATGGATCGCATCCTCAAGCCCAAGATCAACAATCTGGCGGGCAACGTTGCCCAGCAGATCATGGCTGGGGCGGATCAGGGCGGCGTCTGCAACATCAGCGCCAATCTGGACGGCGCTGGCAACATCCTCGTCCCGAACGCAGGCACGTTCCTGCTGGCGGGCGCGATCCTGGACGACAACTCGGCTCCGTATGTCGGCAGCCGGGGCGAGCGCAAGATCGTCAACGATCCGCACACCGACGCCAAGACCACGCAGAGTCTTCAGGGCCTGCTCAACCCGGCGACGCGGATCAGCCAGCAGTTCGAAACCGGCACCATGAAGAATGGTCTCGGCTTCACCTGGTTCCGTGATCAGACGGTGATCAAGCACACCGCGGGCACCTTCACGGCGGGCACCGTGAACGGCGCGAACCAGACCGGCACTACCCTGGTCACCAATGCCATCACCGGCACGCTGGTCCAGGGCGACATCATCACCATTGCTGGTGTGAATGCGGTCAACCGCGTGACCAAGGCTTCGACTGGCCAGCTTCGCCAGTTCGTTGTCACGGCCAACGTGGCGAGCGGCGCAACGTCGATCCCGGTCTATCCGGCGATCGTTCCGCCGGCTGGCGCGGCTGCGTATGCGGGTCTTCCGTACACCGCGGCGCAGTACCAGACCGTCACGGCAAGCCCGGCGAACGGCGCGGCGATCTCGCTCTTCACGCTCCCGAGCGTGACGTACCGCAAGTCGCTGGCTTACGCGCCGGACGCGATCACCATGGTTACGACCAACCTCTTCATGCCGACCAAGGGCGTGATCGAGGCGGCGCGGCATACCATGGACGATGTGTCGATGCGTGCGCTGGTGGCGTACCTGCCCGGTACGGACCAGATCGCGGATCGCCTCGATGTCTTGTTCGGCTTCCTCTTCATCCGGCCTGAATGGCTCGTGGCCGTGGCTGACACGACATCTTCGTAACAACATCAATGGGTTAGCCGCGCCTCCGGGCGCGGCTTCCCTCCCGATAAAGGAGAAACTGAAATGGACGCCCAAGCAGCGGCGAAAGTCATTCGCGCGAAAGTGGACTTGGAGATTGACACCAAGGCCGATCCCGTCGAGCGCCGCGGCGTCTCTTTCGTTGAGGACGTGGTGAAGCACCTTGGCATGGCGCTGAACCACCTGACGTTTACTCACGTTGCGGACGTGCTCGGCGAGCACGGAATCGCGGCGCCTCCGGGTGAGGAATACCCGAAATGGGTCGATGTGCATTCCAGCCAGCTTGAGCACGACAAAGATGGCGTGGCGCATCCCCCGGAGTGGGTGAAGGAAAAGCCGCACCATAAGGCAGCGGGGAAAGTTTCCGTCATCGTCTCGAATAGGGACGAGGAGGAAAGGGCTAAGGCCCAGAAAGAACTTGATCGGGTGATCGAGCAACACCAGGAGACCAAGTAATGCGACCCCATAGCGATTTTCACGCCCCGGATCGTCCGGTTGTTACGCGCATGAAGGCGCCGATTCCGGAAATGCGGCTCAATCTTCCGCCGTATGAATGGAAAGAGTTTCCGAAGATGGCGCTCAAGTACGCCACGGATGCGGATGTCGAGTTCTTCCGCAACATGTATGAGAACTTTGACGATCGGATCGGCAAGGCGCGTTATACCCAGAAGGTGCCCAAGAAGGGCGCCCTGATCGCCATGCGCGACGATGTCGGTCAGATCATCGTCTTTGATGACGCCGACGAAGAAGAGGCGTTCTACAACGAACATCCCGACATTGAGCGCGTCATCACGGCTCCGGGGCAATCCACCCCGCAAGTCAATGAAGACGAGCTTGCTGAGTTCCGCGCTTGGAAGGCGGCGCAGCAGAACAAGGACAGCGCGATCAAGAACCCGCTTCTGGGCGGCCCCGAGGAGGGCTTGCGCGCCCGCGCTGCCGAACTCGGCATTGAGATCGACAACCGCTGGGGCACCGCGCGTCTGAGGAAGGAGATCGCGGCGAAGGAAGCCGAGATCGCCGCTGAGAACGGCTAACATGGCCAATCCTCCGGTCTCGACCGCCACGACCATCATCCAAGACGCCCTCGAAATCGCAGGCGTCATTGGTGACGGCGAGACGCCGAGCGCGGAGGATATCAACAAGAACTTCGTCCGCATGAACGACATGCTGGCGCAGTGGCAGCGTGAGCGGTTCCTGATCTGGCATCTAGTTGATGTGCCTTTGGTGTCTACCGGAGCTGTGAGTTATTCTGTCGGGCCAGGCGGAGCCTTCAACATCACGCGGCCGGATCGGTTGGAAAACGGCAACTTCGTCCGGCTGCTGAACACAGCTCCACCCAATCAGGTAGACTACCCGCTCACCCTCATCGAATCGTGGGAGGACTGGAGCCGGGTCACCATGAAGCAGATGGGGACGTTCCCCGGCGCGGTGTTCTACGACTCCGGTTCTCCTCTGGGCACCGCCTATGTATGGCCCGTCCCGCAGGCATCGCTCTATGAAATTCACCTATTGGTGAAGGCAACGCTGGCTCAGTTCGCGACCCCCACATCGCAATTCACCTTCCCGCCAGAGTATGCAATGGCGATCAAGTATCGGCTCGCGCGTCTGATGCGGGCCGCATACCGGCTCCCAGCCGATCCGGAAATCAACGCGATCGGCCGGGACGCGCTCAACACGATCCGCAAGGCCAATGTCCAGGTCGCGACGTTGACCATGCCGGCGCCGCTCCAAAGTGGCACTGCGTACAACATCTATAGCGATCGTTTCTAAGTCACCCAGACAACCAGGAGACAATTCGATGCGTCGGACCATCCGCGCCGCGGGCGCAATTCTTGTGCTTTTGCTCATCGGCGCGGGCCTCCGGGTCTACGCTCAGAATGCCGGGGTCACTCCCGATCCGGGCTTCCGTCTCATCGACGGGACTTGGCTCAACGGCCTGGCGGGCGGCGTCAACCGCACGTCTCAGAGCGGCATCACGGCGGCCGGCACCACGCAGGCCACGGCGACGGCGCTTGCCGGCCAGAAGCAGTTGATCTCGGTCGATACCGTCGCAGCGAGCACCGGCGTCAACCTGCCATCGTGCTTCGCGGGCACGCTCATCATGCTCTACAACAACGGCGCCAATACGCTGACGGTCTACCCTGCGGTCGCCAATAACTCCGTGACGGCGGCGCAGGACACGATCAACAACGGCACGTCCACGACCCAGACCACGCACACGTCGAAAATCTACTTCTGTGCGAAGAACGGCGTCTGGGCCGCTCAGTAATCTTGAGCAACAATGCGCGTTCCGCTGCTTAGTGGTGCCTATTCGGCGCCAGGATTCATCGCGAACGCGCAACGCTCGGTCAACCTCTTTCCGGAGGGAAATCCGGACGAGACGCGGGCGCCGGTTCCTGTCACGCAATATGCGCGGCCGGGGCTGACGTTGCTCAACCCGTGCCCCTCGCCTGGGCGGGGGCGGGGGCTCTACCGGGCGACGAACGGCGATCTTTATGCCGTGGTCGATACCGGGGTTTACTACATCGATCCGGATTGGTCCTTCCACCTTCTCGGCAACATGCAAAATCCGGGAAACACCCCGGTATCCTTGGCCGACAACGGAACGTCCGCTCTCATCGTTGATGGCAGCCTGAGCGCGAACGCCATCGATCTGGGGACCCACGCCTTCACTCAGATCGGCGATCCGAACTTTCTCGGCGCCGACAGGCTGGACTTCCTCGACAGCTTCCTGATCATGAACGAGCCCGATACCACGACATGGTATTGCACGCTCGCCGATCAGTTGGTTTGGAACGCGCTGGACTTCGGCACGAAGAGCGCGTGGCCCGACAACATCGTCACTGTGATCGCGGTCCATCGGCAAGTTTGGGTGCTTGGCTCTCTCAAGAGCGAGGTCTGGTATAACGCGGGGAACGCGGCCGGCGGCTTTCCGTTCCAGCTCATGCCGGGGAATATTGTCGAGCACGGCTGCGCAGCGAAATACTCCGTTGCCAAGCAAGATGTGGACGTATTCTGGCTGAGCGAAAGCCCCGAGGGCGCCCGAATGGTCATGCGCGGCGGCCCCGAGCTTTCGGCCGAACGCATCTCCAACCACGCGATCGAGGCGGAGTTTCTGACCTACCCGCGAGTGGATGACGCGATCGGTGCGACCTATCAGCAGCGCGGCCATGCGTTCTACAAGCTGCACTTTCCGACCGCGGACAAAACATGGGTCTTCGACCGAGCGACGGGCCAGTGGCATCAGCGGGCCTATTCTGACACGAATGGCGTCCTGCACCGCGAGCGCGATTCCTTCTGCGCCTATGCGCACGGGACGAACGTCGCCCTAGATTGGTCGAACGGCTCGCTCTACGCGATGGATGAGGGGCAACTCGTTGACCAGATCATGCCCGGCAGCCTGACGCCGGCAAATCAGTCGATTGTCGCCCCCGTCGTCTGCATCCGCGCGTTTCCGCATTTGGTCGGCGACAAGTTCCAGCGCGTTTCCTACAACAGCTTTATCGCGGACATTCAGTCCGGAACGGCGTCGGGGACAACTAGCTCGGCGATCACAGTCTCGCCCTGGTCGTCGGAATTCAGTTCAGAGTTCGGGCCGCAGACCCAAGTTCAGCCGCCACAGATATCGCTTCGCTTCAGCCGGACCCGTGGTGCCAGTTGGCTCAATGCACGCATCAAACCGCTGGGTGCCGCGGGGAAATATAACACCACACCAAACTGGTGGCAGTTCGGCATCGCCCGCGACGGCGTGTTCGAACTGAACTGGCAAGCCCAGCATGCCAAGGCACTCAACGGCGCCTTTGTTGAATTCGAGCCGGCGGAAACATGAGCATCACGCTCTTTCCGCAGAACTTCCCGCCCGCAACAACGCCCCTCGTTGATCCGAAGACGGGGATCCCCACCCAGTTCGGGCGCTTCCTCCTTCTCGCGCTTTTCAACCGCACCGGCGCAGAGCAGGGCATCCCATATACCGTATCGGATGCGCTGACAGCGACCGGGACCACTCAGGCAACTGCCCTGACGCTTGCGGACGACTGGAACTGGGTCACGACGGCGGCTGTCAATTCCGGCGTCATCATCCCGCAGCTTCAGCCGGGCCAGTCCATCCTTGTGCAGAACGACGGGGCGAACACGCTCAGTGTGTACCCGCCAGGTGGCGGGACAATCGATGTAGGGCTCCCGCGCGCGGCCTATGCGCTTCCGGCCGGAAAAATGCAGGTCTTCCGGTTCTTCACCACATCACAGATCAAGTCGATGCAGCTTGGATGAGCGAGCTAGAGAAGATCGACGGGCTGACGACGCGCAAGAAGGTGCTCGCGCTTGAAGCTGAGATGAAGAAGGCTCCGCAGTTGGAGCTTCCGGTCGAACACCTGTTTTCTTCACAGGGGGTCTATGCCCGCACGCTCTTCATTCCAAAGGGCGTCATGCTCACCGGGAAAATACACAAGTTCGCCCAGATCAACATACTGCTGAAGGGCGACATCGAAGTTCTGGTTGATGGTGAGGTGAGGCGACTTCGCGCGCCGTTCATGTTCGTCGCGCCTCCCGGCACAAAGCGCATCGCGCTCGCGCACGAAGATACTCTGTGGACGACGGTCCACGCCACCACCGAAACCGACCCGGACGAGATTGAGCGACAATTCGTGGTCGAGACCGAGCAGGAATTCTTGGCCTTCTGTGAGGAGCAGAAGCGCCTAGCGAAAGGCGAGACGCAATGTCTTTCGTAGCAACGGCTATCGTCGGGAGCGCGGCCATCGGCGGCGCGGCTGGCATCTATTCGGCCAACAAGGCGGCATCGGCGCAGACCGCGGCGGCGCAGGCGGCCATTGCGTCACAACAGCAGATGTTTGGTAAGGCGCAAGAGCAGCTTCAGCCATTCATCGACTTCGGACAGGGCAATCTTGGCACGCTCAAGAACCTGCTGACGCCCGGCGCGAACATGAACGACACGCTGGAGCAGATGCCGGGCTTCAAGTTCGCCTACGACTGGGGCCAGAAGGGCATCACCAATCAGGCAACATCGAGCGGCAAGGGCGGCAATGCGCTTCAGGCCGGCAGCAAGTTCGCCGAAGGCTTGGCTCAAAATTCCTACGGCACCATCGTTGACAACCTACTCAAGTCGGCGGGGATCGGGCAGGGTGCTGCTAGCTCGCTCGCCAGCGGCGCTATACAGACCGGGCAGGGTATTGCTGGAAGCCAAACGGGCATCGGCAATGCGCAGGCGGGCGCGAACATCGCGGAAGGCAATGCTGTCAGCGGGCTCGGCAACAGCATCTCCAATGCCTTCACACTCAACGCGCTGACCGGTGGCAAGCTGTTCGGTGGCGGCGGTGGGATGTACGGCAACGGCAAGGGCATCGGTGGACCCTGATGGACCTTCCCGCTCAAGGAAATGCACTTCAGGGCGCGATGGCCGCCCCACAGGCTGGCCCTGGCTCGGGGGCTGGGGGCACGGGGGCGCCGGCCAATCCTCTCATGGCCGGCGCTCCTGTCTCGGCTGCGCCAGCCCCGACGCACGACATGACGGCCTCGACGCTGCATCACCTTAGCGAGATGCGGCGGCATTTCATGGACCTGCTCAAGAATCCCGGCGTGGGAAAACAGGACATGAAAGGCCCGATGCTGGATGCCCTCGCGGACCTGATGAGCGAAGGGCTGCTGGATTCGAAAAAATCCGTGGCCATGATCCAGATGTTCCCCGAAGGCCCGGATCAGCAAAAACAGTGGCTCGAAAACAGCCTCCAAATGCTGGGGGCCGCGCAGGCGAAAATCCTCGAAGATCATCGCATGTCGCACCAAGGCACCGGCATCTACGCCGAAGAGGTCAAGCACCACAAGCGCGGCGGCGGTCACCTCGACACGATCGCCAGCGTGATGGATCACTACAAGCCGAAGGGGCGTGGCCGTGCCTGAAGCTGGTGGTATCGACACCTCGATATACAAGAGCATCGCTCCGCCCGCCAACCCGCTGCAAATGCTGCCGGCGGCGGAGCAGGTCAACCGCCTGTCGCTCTTCCCGCTTGTCCAGCGTCAGCAGGAAGCGGCGACGAAAGAGGCCGAGCTTGGACTGGCGGGCCACGGGCTGGATTTTGCACGGCAGGGGGTCGCTGCGCTCGCCGGCAATCCAAATCTGAGCAAGCGGGATGTGATCGACTATCTGACGAGCTTGTCGCGCCAGCCCGGCATGGGCGTCGTGCCGACGCAGCAGTTCATCAATGAGGTCAATGGACTCCCGAATGATCGCAAGTCGCTCATGGATTGGGTGACGAGGCAGCAGACGGCGGCCATTGGGCCGGGTGCCGGCGCTGGCGAAGCGGTCATCGGCGTCACTCCGGAGGGCCGGGAAATTAAGGGCACGGTCGCTCAGCGGTTGCGCAAGGCAGTCAATCTTGATCAGCAGCCGGGAGCGGCGGCGATCCCGGGATCGGCGCCGGCACTAGGCTCACAGACTGCCCAGCAGCCCGGGCAGGGTTATGTGACGGCGCAGCCGCCCGGCTTTGAAGAGAGGCAGAAGGGCGCCGCGCTCACGGACGTTAAGCTGGCAGACGATCTCTCCCGCGAGATCGAAGGCGCGCCGCAACGTCGCGCCCTCTTGGGCAACATCATGGACTTGGCGGACAAATTCACCCCAGGCCCTGGAGCCGCAGAAAGCAAGACCGTCAAGGCGTTTATCAACCGCAATATTCCACTGCCAGAGGGCTGGAAGTTTGATCAGAAGTCCATTGCCTCACAAGAGGAGTTCGCCAAACAGGCGGCTCAGTTTGCGCAAAAGCAGTTCGATACGATCGGAGGCACCGGAACGGATGCGAAGTTCAATAGCGCCTTCACGGTGAGTCCGAACGAAGCCCTTAGCAAGATGGGCATTAAGGGTATCTCTCGGCTCTTGCTGGGCAACGAAGACGCCATTAAGGCGAAGAACGACGCATGGCTGCGGGCCAGTGCAGCGGACCCCAGCCTGTCATATCGCCGGTTCAGTTCCGATTTTTCGTCTCGCTTCGATCCTCGTGTTTTCCAGTTCAAATATATCCCGCAGGCTGAGCGGGAGAAGTATATCGAGAATATGGACAGAACGGATCGCAAGACCTTTTTGCAAAATCTAGTATACGCCCATAAGCAAAAGCTGATCTCGTTTCCAATCTCTGGGGGTGAGAAATAATGGTCGATCGGCCGCTTCCCGTCAGTCAGGATGAGATTGATCAGGTGCTCTCCGGATACGGAGTGGGCCAGAAAACCGGCACGATTACGCCTGCCAATGATGATGAGGCGGCGCAAATCCTCAAGGGCTATGGCGTCACTCTCAAGCCCGGCGCCACGCAGCAGAATGCTGCGCCATCCTCATACGAGGAGACGTTCAAGGGCTCCATCGAAGCCAAAAAGGAATACGAAAAGCGCCGGGCGCAAGACAAGCCCGGAAAAATCCCGACTGAGCCGGAGGAGCCGCCCACCAAGGCAGAGGCCGCAGCGGGCGAGCGACGGGGACTAGGGGCGCAGTTCGTGGGCGGAGTCCCGATCCTTGGGCCGGGATTTAATTTGCTAACGGCCTCTGTTCCGGGGCATGGGACATTTTCGCAGCGCCTTTATGAGCAGCAGCAAGCCGACCGCGCATTCGCGATGGCGCATCCCTACGAATCCGCCGCAGCCCAGTTCGCTGGCGGCCTGGTGGGTTACGGCGGGATTGCGCGGGCGGCGCCGTGGGCCATGGGCCTGACGGCCCCAACGCTGGGTGGACGTATTTGGCAGGGTGGCCTTGGCGGGGCTGGTATCAACGCGCTGGATGCCGCCATGCGGGGCGAGAATCCGGTTACTGCTGCGGAGATCGGCGCGGCAGGCGGCGTCGTTGCGCCATTGGCTTCCGAGGGTGCGCGTGCCGCCACTGGCACAGTGGCCAACAATATGTTTCCACGCACCGGGCCGCTGGAGGGCATTCCGCGTGCCGGCATCAATCTCCTGCAACGTGGTCTGGAGGGCGAAACACCCGCATCTATTGCGGCGGCAGGCGAGCGCATGGGTCCGCGGGGGTTCCTGAGCGATCTCACGCAGGGCATGACGGACATTGCCGGCGCCATTGCCGACACCCCCGGCCCCGGCAAGACGCTGGTGCGCGAAGCATACCGACAGCGCAATGAGGGCCAGCGGCAAGCGGTTGAGGGCGCCGTCACGCGCGCATTCGGGCCGCGCATCAATCTCGCTGACGTGACGCGCGCCGAAAAGGCGGACCGTGCCGCCGCGGCCAACCCGCTCTATGAGGCATGGCGAGATACGCGCGTTACGCCGACGCCTGAGTTGAAAGAACTCGGCACCATGTTGGAGGAGGAGGGCTTTTTCAAAGAGGCCAACCGACTCTTGAAGGCGGATGGCAAAGAGACCTATCAGAACTTCTTCACGCCCGGAGCGCGTAAGCAGTGGCCGACCGCGGAGGCGTGGGATTACGTTAAGCAGGCGATTGACGGCAAGATACAGGCCGCGACGCCCACAGCGACGAACCCCGGCAGCCCCAACGAAGTCCGCATCTATACGAAGCTGAAGAACCGTCTCACCGACGCGATCGATAATCACCCCGATCCGCGCGTTGCAGGCGTCTGGGCGGAGGCGCGTCAGGCGTGGGCTAACCCGACCGCGATCATGAATGCGCGGACGGCCGGTCAGGATGTGTGGAAGTCCTCAACACGGCCGGATGAGCTTGGTTACCAGTTGACCGACTACACCCCGCCGGAACGCGCAGCGTTCCTCCAGGGCGCTCGGGATTCACTTTCAACGCTGATGGATCGGTCGCGTGGCGGCGATACGCAGGCGCGCAATATGTTGCTGGCGCCGGTCAACCAAGAAAAGACATTCTGGCTGACGGCCCGCCATGGCTACGATCCGCAGGAATTGACGAACGCCCTACAGTCCGAAATCTACCTTGGAGAGAAGGGCAAGGAGGTCGTTCCGAACTTCGCCACGGGCGCGTCGAACGTCTCGCGCGCTGAGCGCAAGCGCATGTTTGATGCTCCCCAACTCCCGCCGTATCTGGAAAACGTCAATCTAGTTCAGCCGGCGACATGGATACCGCCGGGGTTACGGCCAGCGAATGTCTTGCAGGCGTTCCGCAATGAACGCGCGGGGCGCGTTGCCCCCTCGCTTGCGAATGTCATGCTGACCCCACAGGGGCCGCAGATGGACGCGCTAGTCGATAGCTTGCGTGCGCAGCAAAATCGGACGGACCTCATCAACCGCACGACCGGACGCTACCTGATCAATCCTCTTCAGATCGGTATCGCTGGTCCGGGACAAGAGACGTATCGCCTAGGATACGAGAACGCACAGCCGCCTCCCGCTCAGCCGTAACGCGTCGCCAGTAACGACGCTCGGCTCTGTAGGCCAGATATCCCCGGATCACTTCCGGCCCAAAGCGGTCCTGTAGTCCCCGGTAGACACCATGCAGTGCGGCTAGAAGGGCCGTTAGGCCAATCCCCCACCACCACGGATGTGACATGCTGCGGTTCCTTGCCGCCCTCATATTTATGCTCTTTGCGGGTCTGGGCCAAGCCTGGACTGATGCTACCCAGCTACCGCAGGCTGTCAATGGCAGCCTGGACGTTGCCGAGCTTCTTTATGCGATAACGAATGCGGTGGATTGAAAGATTGAGGCGGCGCGCCGCTTCAGAGAGGCAAACCCTTTCATCGCCCACCATCACATAGACGGTGTCACGTCGGTTACCTTCCTGTTCTCTCCAGGTAGACCACTTACAATTGGTAGGCTCGTAGTCCCCTTTCGAGTCGATGCGGTCCAATGTCATTCCCTGTGGACGCTCGCCCATATCCTCCAAAAAGTTTTCAAAGCTCCTCCATCGGTCGCAGACTTTTATGCCGGCTCCGCCATATCGTTCATACCCATTGCATCCGGGCCTGTTACAGCGGTCAAGCATAGCCTGCCAAGAAAGATAGGTTGGTGAGCGGGTCATCCCGTGCGTTCCCTTTGGGAGACTTAGTTTTGCCTTCTCAATCTGAAGACAGCCGCACGATCTGGTAGTTCCCGCACGCAATTTAGATTCATAAACAATCAATTCGCTTCCACAGGAGCAGCGGACCCGAACTCGGTAGATCAGCGTATTTTTTGACGAAATTCTCGGCTCTGCTTGATCAATAACAGTCAGCCGATCGAACTTCTCACCGGCTTGAATGGGACGACGAATAGGCATGGTTCGCATTCTACCAAATGGCACACGCGAGACAATAGCGAAATGGGTTTTGGCGCTAATTCTAAGCGCATTCCCAGCCTATTGCTTTGCCAATGCAACACTCCTCCCGCCGGGGAAAAATTGCTTCAGCGCCACGGTCGGCGTGTCCGGCATCATCGGCACGCTGGGCACAATCACGGGCGGCTCCGGCTACGTCAATGGCACCTATGGCGGGGTGAGCCTCACCGGCGGTGCGGGCTCCGGAGCAACGGCCACCATTGTTGTTTCAGGCGGCGCCGTAACCTCCGTGACGGTTCTAAATCCCGGCACCCAGTACGTCGTGGGCAATACGCTGAGCGCCGCAGCGGCCTCGCTGGGCGGCTCTGGAAGCGGTTTTAGCGTTCCTGTCACGGCCACGGCGATCAACGGCAGCCTGGCCGGCGGCACCGTGGCGATGTACGTGCCGAACACCACCACGCCCAAGCAGACCTGGCAGGACGCGGCTCAGACGATCCTCAACACCAACCCGGTCACGCTGGACGCGAACGGGTGCGCGCTCATTTACGGGACTGGCTCCTATCGGCAAATCTTGTCTGACTCGCTCGGTAACTTGGTATGGGATGCAGTCACGGCGGATACCAGCTCGTCCAACTCCGTCTTTTGGGCCGGGGTAGCTGGCGGCACCCCCAACGTTATCACGATCACCGATCCTGGCTTCAATGCCACGGACGGGTCGGTCATCAACTTCACGGCTCTTGCGACCAATACGGGCGCGGCGACGCTCAACCCGTCCAGTTTTGGACCGATCCCGATCCTCAAGGATACCACGGCCGGGCCGGTCGCGCTTACGGGTGGCGAGATTGTTGCCAGCAATCCGATTGAGGTGATCTTCCGCGCGTCGGACAATGCGTTCCACCTGCTCAATACGGTGATCGCATCGGCCTCGGGCGCGACGGCGCCGCTGTGTGGCGCGAGCGGTCTCAAGATCACGAATGACAGCGGCACGCCCGATACGATCCTGACGATTACGGCCAGCCAAGCCGTGATGCAAACCCCATCCGGCCTTGTCATCAACCGCAGCAACATCAGCCAAAGCGCCAACATCACGCTTGGCACGACCACCGCGACCGCGGGCGGGATGGATGGAGAGACGGCCGGCACCAGCGCGTGGCTGTATATCTGGCTGATCGATAACGGCTCGGCGCCGGCCGCCCTTGTCTCTGCCGCATCGGGACACGGTTTGTCCCCGACAATGCCGAGCGGCTACACGTACAAGTGCCTGATGGGCTCAATGCGTGTTGACGGCTCGACCCATCTTTTGCGCACCGTTCAGAATGGAGCGGCCACGGACTACAACGTCACGGCGGCGACCAACACCGCGGCCTATCCGACAATCATATCCGGAACGTCGGGCACTTGCGGTGTTGGGACGATGACATCGGCATCCACGTCATCCACGGTTCCGCCCATCGCCACCAGGATCAAAGTCATACTAAATATGAACGCGACCTCCAACGCGGCGGTCGCGCCCACCAATGGAACGGGCGGCGCCTCGGTCGCGAATGCCTCGCCGCTCGCATACCAATATCCAGCGGCGACCTTTTCAAACACGACGAGCGAATTCGTCCTGATGTCTTCTAATATTTTCTACTGCTCGACCGGACCCAGCAATTTGGTTCAGGCGATGGGGTGGACGAATGCCGTCAATGCGAACTAAACGGACTGCTCTTGCGCTGCTCACGCTGCTGTTCGCAGCACCCGCGCACGCGCAGTTTTCCAAGAGCACGCTCTCCTCGCAGGTCAGCCAGGATTTTCCGGACGGATGCGTCGGCTGCATCACACCATCGGTGCTGCGCGGCTTTCTCAACAACGCAATCAATTCCTGGCAGCAGTACACCGGCGTCAATCCGCAGACCGGTACGACCTACACGGTCCAGCTTTCGGACTATGGGCAACTCGTCACGCTCAACAATGCGGGCGCCATCGCGGTCACGATCCCGCAGCCGACCGGCTCGTTCGGCACGTTCAACGTCTACATCAAGGCGATCGGCGCCGGCAGCGCGACCATCACGCCGACGAACGGCGCGACGATCAATGGCTCGCCGAGCCTCACGGTCGGCCGCAACACGCCGGTGCAACTGATCTCGGATGGAACGGGAAACAATTACATTTCGCAGGGGCCATATCTCGCGACGGATAGCTCGCCGATCCTGACCGGCAACTGGACGTTCCAGCCAACGAGCGGCGTTGCGATCACGATCACGACGCCGGCCGGTTCGCCCAGCGTGAACATGGGGCTCGCGATCACAAACTCGCCGTCTGGCACGTTCGGCAGCAACCAGCTTGCGCCGAATACGGTCACGGTGAACGACAGCGTGATCAATGCGAGCGGATCGCTGGCGGCGTTCCAGGCGCAGTATGGCGCGACCGCGACCGCGAGCCAAGGCAATGGTATCGGCCTCCTTGGCGTCGCCACCACGCTGGCGAATACCAATAGCTTCTATGGCTTCGGCGTGCAGGGGCAGTGTTTTGCCCAGCACACCGCAACCGCGCCGACAGGAATGGGCGGCGCGGGCCAGTGTGCGGGTGGCAACTTTCTCGGCCACTTGGGCGCCGGGGCGACTGGGTATTTTTCGGTTTTCGGCTTGGAGATCAACACGTCGGTCGCGCCGACCGGCGGCAACGCGCCGAAGTTCAAGGCCGGCATCCTGATCGCGCAGAACGTCGGCGACGCAGCGCGCGGCGCGACCATAGACGCCGCGATTGCGATTTCATCCAACAACGCGACCATCAACTGGAAGACCGGCCTCCTGTTCGGCAACATGGCCGGGCAGAGCGCGTTCGGCACCGACAGTACGATCATCGCATCGACCGGATCGCAGCAGGTCAATACCTTCATCGACTTCTCGTCCTACACCTGCTCGGGTGGGAACAAGATCAACTTCAACACCTTCGCGGTGGACTGTAGCGACAACGTCTTCATCAACACGTCGTCGGCCTATGCGTGGCTTGGGCTGAGCCGCATCAGCAGTCCCGGCAATGGCGTCCTCCAGCTCACCAACAACGCGGCGACCGATGTCGCCATTCGGTTGCAATTCGGCGGGACATCTGCGTCCTTCCCGGCATGGAAGCGCGCGGCGTCGTCCACGGTGCTGGCGGCTCGCCTCGCGGATGACAGCGCCGATGCCGGCATCACGGCGCTGACTGGGGCGTTCAGCAGCACGGTCACGGTCACATCCGCATCGGCCAGCGCGCTGGCGGTCGGCCTCAACGGCGCGACGAACCCGGCCTTCAAGGTCGATGCAAGCACCGGGTCGCAGGCCGCCGGCCTCTCCGTCAAGGGCGCGGCGACCGGCGGCACCGTGGCAATTGCCGCGATCGACTCGGGCTCGAACACGAATTTGACGCTCGACGCCAAGGGCAGCGGAACGCTGGTGCTTCAGGGCACCGCGACCGGCGCGATCACGCTCACGCGCGACACGACGGGCTCCGGGTTCATCAAATCGTCGAGCGTGACGGGCGGCATTGGGTATGCGACGGGCGGCGGTGTCGGCGGAACGGTTGCGCAGGCCACCAACCGCTCGACCGCTGTCACGCTCAACAAACTCACCGGACAGATCACCCTCGTCTCAGCCGCTGGCGTTGGGACCGTTACGACCTTCACGGTGAACAACACGACCGTCACGGCAACCGACGCGGTGGCGGTCTGGGTCGTCTCGGGCGCGACGAATAATTATTCGGTCTATGTCACGGCGGTGGCTGGCAACAGCTTCAATATATCGTTCTTCTCCGCATCCGGCACCGCCACCGATCAGCCGGTCTTCGGGTATGCGGTGATCAGGGCTGCGAATAACTGAAAGGTGGACTATGAAACTTGCTCTCGGCGCGGCCACTCTCTTCGTGTTGATCGCTTATCCCGCCTTCGGGCAAGCCGACCTTGCGCCCAAGGTCGGTCCTGATGCCGATCTCAATCGTGCGCACGATGCCTGTATGCCTCACATCAAATATGTCGAGTTGCCGTCCGGGCGCTCGAATCGCGATGGATGGCAGCCGGGCTGGGAGGCATGCGACAAGATCGAGAAAGCGTGGGTAGATGCGCTGAAAGCCAGAGAGGAAGACGCGCAGCGCGACATCATCAACAAGGTTCTTCCCAATCTGCGGAGCAAGCCGTGAAACGTCTCGCTATTCTCTTCGCGCTCGCCTTCATCGCGACGCCGGCCGCAGCCATCGACTTCTCGGCAAAAATCCTCGACCTCAATGGCGCGCCGTTCATCGACGACATCAAGTGCCCGATGGAGAAGGGCGCCCGCAAGTGCGAGGACGATGCCATCCTCGCTGCCATTGCGACCCGCGCCCTGATGGCGAGCTATCCGGACGAAACCAATCTCGGGCTCGACGAAAAGGTAAAAAGGTTTGGCCTGGCGCTCAAGCTCAAGGATGGCGGAGATGTGAAGCTCTCCGTCGAAGACATCGCGATGCTGAAGAAACTGATCGGGAAAGCCTACTCGCCGCTGATCGTCGGACGCGCGGTCGAATTGCTCGACCCTGGAGCGAAATAGTCAGATTCCGCCGACGCCGCCTGCGTTCGGCTTCTTCAAAAACAGCCCCGTATCGCACTGCCAGCCTTCAAATTCGATCCGGTGGCCGACGTCATTTCTCAGAACTCCGGACTTGTAGCGCAGCCAGCAGGCATGCTCGGCCTTGTACGTCGCCCAGCGGGCGGGCGCCGTGTAGGCGTCGTAGGCCAGATATGGCACGACAATCAGAAACACCGCGATGGAAAATTGCACGCCCAATCGCGACCACATGCCAGCTCTCCACCAGTACGCGAGATCGTCCAGCATCTTGCAACCTTACCGGACTCAACCCGAGGATGTCCAGTAGGCTGGCCTAGGCGGAATCCGTAGGAAAATCAGACATGCGTGGACTGGCCGCGGCGTTGGCAATTGCCGGCGTGCTTTGCGCTATGCCGGCGGGGGCCACTTGGAAACCCGAATATGCCGACGCGCCGCAAGCGGTGCGGGACTGGTTCCGCGCGGCGCGGCTCACGGAAGCGGCTCGCCAGAGGCTCAGCTTCCAGAACTGCTGCGATCAATCCGATAGGTTCGACACGCAGTTCCGCGTGGATAAGCACACGGCCGGGGACGCCTGGTACTACCGCGACGGAGACAAGTGGGTCCGCATTCCGGACGACGTGATCCACGACGACGAAATCCACGCGAAAGACCCGAAAGACGACGCGCTTCCTGAGTTCGAGGAGATGCGCCGGCAGGGTGTTCTATTCATCTATAACGGCACGCCCACCTGTTTCTGGAAGCCGGCCGGAGGCATTTAACTATGGCCGATGTCTCAAACCTAATCGCAGCCAATGCGCGCCGTTGGGCCGTCATGAAGGTCCGCGGCGATCTTATCCCCGCCCTCGATCATGTCGCGCAGCGGTTGGTGAACGCTCGCGCCCGTTACGAAACGGTGGCAAGCAAAACCGGCGTGCCGTGGGACATTATCGCCGTCATCCATGAGCGCGAAGCGTCGCAAAGCTGGATGGCCAATCTCGCGCAAGGCGATCCGTGGAATCACGTCTCGATACACGTCCCGCGCGGACGAGGTCCATTCAATAGCTGGGAAGACGCCGCAGTCGATGCGTTGACCAACTGCGGACCATACGCGGCGCGTTGGAAAGATTGGTCGAACGGCGGTCGCCTGACGCTGTTGGAAGAATACAACGGGCTCGGCTACGCGGCGCGCGGACTCCCATCGCCTTATGTCTGGGCCTCAACCGATCAGTACGTTCGCGGCAAATACATCGCGGATGGGCATTTCGACCCTAACGCGGTCGATCACCAGTTGGGATGCGCAGCCCTTCTTGCGCGCATGGCGGTCATGACGGGGAGCGCGAAATGATGCCGGATCGAAAATTCCCACTGATCTGGACGGTCTTTCTGCTCAGTTTCGTCGTCCTGTTCGCGATCTTCGAGACGTGGGCGCTGATGACCGGCGGGACCACGCTCTCTCGTTACACCTATGAAGTCACGAAGGCGTGGCCGCCGCTGATCTTTCTGCTGGGAATCGTCGTCGGTGGCCTGGCCGTACATTTCTGGTGGCGGTGGAATCCAGAGGATTTCAACGACCATCGGGGCTAGCACCAACAAAGGATGAAAAAATGGACACTAACTTTTGGACGGCTATGGCCGGTTCGCTTGTGCGTAAGGCCATGGCAGCCGCCGCAACCTATCTGGTCACGGCTGGCCTTCTCACCTCTGCCGATTCCGCGAACTTCATCAACATCGCCTCTGGCATCGTGCTCGGTGGCGGTGCGCTCGCGTGGGATTGGTACAAGAACAAAGACCACGCGGAGTTGAAGGCGAAGGTCGAAGATTTGCAGACGCCGCAGGCTGGTCCGGCGGCAAAGTAAGACCAGCACAACAGGAGAAATCTGAAATGAAGCGAGCCATTCTTTCGGCGCTGGCCGTTCTTTGTCTTCCGGGGTTGGCATGCGCTGCCGACCTCCCGCCTGTCAAAGCGCAGCCGAATTTCTTCGGCCCCTACAATGGGTCTGGCTGGTATATCGGCATCGAAGCCGGCGGCGGAGCGAGCAAGGCCGACGTGTCCGGCATTCCGGGCGTCAACCCGGCGTCCGTCGTCAGCGCGCAGGGGTTCATCGGTGGCGTGCTTGGCTACTCCTCCTCAATGGCCAATGGTGCGCGCTATTGGTTCGCGGAGGCGGATGTTGGCTGGAACAACATCAACGGAAACACCTCCGGTTTTTCCATGTCGGGTCCGGTGACCGTTCAACTCCTGGCGGGCGTTGGCGCACCAGCGGCGCAGCTTCTTTCGATCCTGCCGACGTTCGGTCTGACGCCGCCCACGCTGCCGCAAATCGGCGGTGCGACACAGAGCAATCCCCACGTCTACCTCGCTCCGTTACTCGACATCAGCGACGTGTCGGCGAACTACGGGCAGGCCAGCAACATGGTCTGGCAGTTCGCGCCGGGAATCGCGCTGGGTCTCGACGCGCAGCTTTCCACGGGTGGCGTGCTCGGGGCTCGTGTCGAAACCGTCTTCCAGATGGACGGAACCTGCGTCGGCGCCGTCTGCCGTGACCCAGCGACGGTGGTGAGGGCCAAGACGATTTACAAGTTCTGACTCTAGCGTCGCACTTGCCGCGGCGCGCGGTGCGCCGCGGCTCTATCCCCGGAGCCAGCCACATGACTGATGCCGCACAACTTCCCGTCAAGGTCGCCATTCTAGAGACGCAAATGGCGGACGTAAGAGGCGACATAGCCGAGATCAAAAAGGACTCCAGCGAGATCAAGGAAATGTTCAGCCGGCTCAGCAGCTATATCGAGCAGGACAAGGGGAAGAGTTCAGCGGGTCGCTATATCGGGCATTTGATTTCAGCGTCCATCGGGGGTGTTGTGGCCGCCATTGGTGGCCACATCAAGTTTAACTAGCCATGTCCGGGCTCCTGCCGGACGAGACATTAATCTCGGCGGTTGTGGCATTCAAAGAAAGCGGAGGGAACAAGAGGGCGGCGGCACGCGCCTTGCGCATTGATAGAACGACGCTCGACAATCGCCTAAGACATGCCGCCGCACGTGGCCTTATGGGGTTCTCTCCGGTCCTTGAAGGTTTCCGCATCACTAAGGAAACCGATGTTCAGGATGCGGATGGAAATGTTGAACGCCGCTTCATTCAGCAGAAGCCGGAGCCGGGCGGCGAGTTTCGCGTTCCGGACGGCCATCAGATCAAGGGCGTTTCGGCGCTTATAGACGGAGACGGCCGCGAGCTTATCAAGTGGGTGAAGACTAAAGAGGGGGCGCTTGATCCTCTTCATCTCGCCGATCTTCTCAAATCCTCATTTGAGGGATTCGCTCCCGCTGTCCGAATAGTTCCATCCCCGTCTTACGTCAACGATGATATTTTGACGTTCTTCCCGTTGGCCGATTGGCACCTCGGGATGTATGCTTGGCACGAGGAGACGGACGAAAATTGGGATTTGAAGATTGCGGAAAGCACGCTTAGCGCCGCAATGGATAGCCTAATCGAGCGGACGCCATCTAGCGGAACGGCGGTGATTCTCGGGGGCGGAGACTTCTTTCATAGCGACACAAACGATAATGTGACGGCGCGATCTAAAAACCCTCTTCAGGTTGATGGTCGATACCAAAAGGTCGTGCTGACTGGCTGCCGTGTGGCAGTACGCATCGGGGAGCGCGCCCTAGAGAGACATGGGAGGCTGATCTATCGCTTCATTCCCGGCAACCATGATGAGCACGCCTATCTAGCTGTGGCTTATTTCCTTCATGCGTGGTTCCGCAACGATCCAAGGGTGACAGTCGATCTAGAGCCCTCCGCTTTCTGGTGGCATCGCTTCGGCAAGGTTCTTCTTGGGGCCACGCACGGGCATACGGTCAAAATCCAGAACATGCCTCAGATCATGGCGCACCGTCGCGCGGAGGATTGGGGCGCGACAAAATATCGGTATGTTCACGGGTTCCATTTGCATCATGCCGAAAAGATCGCCACAGAGGGCGGTGGGTGCATCTGCGAGGTCCATCAGGCGCCAATTCCGCAAGACGCATGGAATTTCAATTCCGGCTTCCTCTCTGGCCGTTCCGTGCAAGCCATCCAATATCACCGTGAGTTCGGCGAGATCGGCCGGGACCGTGTAGCGATCATGGATGGGAGCCGCGATGCAACGAACCCGCAAGCGCCGCGCTCACCCTCAAAGCCCGATGCAAAAGCTTCGCGAGCGTCGAAAACGCTCGCCCGAAGAGCAAGAGGACGAAGAGCTTCCAGAAGTCGCGCTAAATCCCGGTAAGGCGGAATGAGGCAAGAGCGAATTTTTCAGCTCGTCCCCTATCACGAAATTGAGGACCGATTTCGATTGGGCTGGACCGCTGAGGCCCCGCACCGTTATGGACAGCCATTCATCCGCAACGACTACTTTGGCATTGAGATGGAGTGGGTATGTCCGACGTGCGAACCATTACGGCCCGCTCCGTCGCCTTCGTTGACAACTGGGATAAGAACAAGACCGCCATGTTCGTCTACGGACTCGAAGACGGAACGTGCTTGAAGATAATCGTCACTCCGGGGATGTCCGCTCTTACGTTGGTTGACCAGAGCAAGTTCGTCGCGCGCCACTTCAACGAACAGGCAAAAAGCGATGTGTGACTGCAAGAACCCGTTTCTATCCGCGATCGTCGCATTCGCCGCCCTATTCGCGTGTTGCTGGCGGAATCGACAAAATCTCGGCGTGACTCCACGCCAGTCCGGCGGACGCTGGTGGTGACCGGCAAACCATTCTCCCGCAACTTGGCCCCGCTTCGGCGGGGCCTTTTTGTTTCGGGAGGGGCAGTCGCTATTTGTCACCGTACCTCACTCGAAACCGCACTCGCACGGATAGCCGCGCGCCATCAGTTCGGCCTCGCTGAGAAACGGCGGCTGTAGGTTTTGGCCGGTCGTCATGTTCATGGCCCGCGGGCGTCCAGACAAACGTCGCATCGCCTCCGACATGCGACGCTCGGTTTCCTCGGGCGAGAAAAGGTCGTCAGTGCTCAGTTCGACGGGCATTGTGCTCTCCAAAGAAACTTTGCAGTTTTTCGATTAAGTCTTCGACCATCGCATCTACTTGGCAGGCGCTAACGCGAAAGGTTTTCATCAGGTCGTCGCGACCTCGGTCAACCTCAAGACAAAAATCCAGTAGCGTCGCCGTAGATGCGCCAGCTTGATCGATGAAATTTCGGCGGCGCCGCATCGCGCTCCACTGAGCATCATTTATATCGCGGGTGCTGTATGCCCCTGCAATCGGTCGCGACCAATCTATCGATTTGTTAGGTTGGATAGTTGCGCGCTCTCTATCGGATTGCCATCGGCGTCCGATGTGAAGTTGCGAACCCGTGATTTTTCGTTCAACAAACAGTTCCATCAGAATGTCTCGACGCGATGGTTCGACCTCTTCGGCCGCGCGCCAATCTGGCAGCACGACGGAGATGCGCTCCGGCGTTTCGTTCCAGCGTTGCGGGAACTGTTGGTCAGTTTCCTTGCGAGCCGCGATCGCGCGGCGGCGCTCAAGATAGGCAGCGACTTTAGCCTCTAGCCCAATATCAGGCGCCGGCTTCACGTTGATGGTGCGATTGCGAACGTGTGGAATGAGTTTTCGCTTTTCAACGACCCCCTCATCAGCATCCCAATGACGGATCGTTTCCGTGCCGTGCTCTTTGTAGAGAGGCTTGCGACCTTTATTGTGCTTGGAACGACGAGTGCCCATCAGATCGAATCCTTGATCGAGGGGCGCTCGTCATTGTTGTGATGGCGTCGCGGCGCGTCCGCAGAGATCGCGTAGCCGCCGTGCCCATCCCATATCTGCGGATGCATTTTGTAAACGTCGCGCACGAATTTATCGACAAACTCAGGCGCGTTGGACACGTCGGCTTTGCCGGTGAGCAATGCTTCGATCAGGTCTTGGCAAGCATCCGCGCGCACCTGATCTGGCAAATATTTCGGCACCAACGAGTTGACGTAAACCACAAGAGCGCGCCCGTCGTCCTTTTCGGGGTCGTGCACGAGATATGGATAGTAGAGCGCGCGAGTGCCGCTCTCGGGCCGTTCGGCCCCCGGCTCCCACAGCGGGTGGTCAGACGTGCGCCACGGTGCGCAATAGCGGTCGTGGCTGACTTCGGGCACGCGGATCAGATGCGACGGACCAAGTTCGAGCGATCTCACATAGTCAGTGAGGCCGCTGATCTCGTTGGTCACATCTGGATTGTCCCAGAGGCGCCCGAAGTACATGTTGAGCGTGATCTTGGGGGGAATCCTGACGGGCCCGCAAAGCTGGGCGAATGCCGGATTGTGTGCGAGCTTGAGGCCATCGGAGAGGGTTTCCGCTTCGGCTGCCATCATCAACAAAGCAAAATTCCAGAGGCGGTGTGCCTGTCCAGGAGTCATCGCACCTCGGTATAGGCAAAGCGGCTCCAAATACTTTCTGATGCCGGGTCGAATGACCAATTCCGACAAGTAGTTCATACCGACATGCATGACATTGCCGGTCGCCTTTCTGCGGTATGCTTCTAACATTGTTCGCTCATCATCTAACCGCGTACCAAACGCCTGTTGCGATCATAATTATTAGCGGAATGCATGTCAGTAGCCACACGGCCACCCATCCATCGAAGTCAAGCCACTCTCGAAACCTTCTAAAACTGTTCATCTACTAGTGTGGCTCCCACGTGTGGGCATGATCGCAACGCGGCCCGCGCAGTTTCTCGAATGCCTCTCGGCCGTTGTCGTGAAGCTCTTGGACTGCCAACCGAACATCGTGCGCTGGATTCAGTCCAAGGATCATGCGAACCAACATGAGCGTGTTGCGCATGCGATCATATTCGGTCGTTACGTCCCGCATCAAACGCTCGTTCATTTGTCCACTCCTTGCCCATCCTACTTCGCGGGCGGCCATCCTACGATGGTCGCGATTGCAGCTACAAAGGCGAGAGCCCAAAATGCTGTCTTTGCCTGCCGCAGGATTTTGTCTTTCGTGATCTGGCGCATCAGTTATTGCCCATCAGCTTGCGACGGAAGCTTTTCCGGCTGACCGATATAGTCGAAGATGTTCCACGCAGCATGGACCGCGTCGTCATCGTCGCAGGCCGTCGCCTTCTGCACGAGCAGAGCGATGCAATGGACGATGATCGGCCGAAGTGCCGCGTCCCGTGTCTCATTTTCTGCGCGAGTCGCCATTGCCACACCTATCGCTTACCTGCTGCCGGAATCCGTTTGTGTGCGATTGCTGCGTCGAGCACGCGCTGCACAAGCTCGGCGCATCGCTTCTTGTTGGGCTCGCTGAGGTCATCCCAAAAGTCCATGCTGCCTCCGCGCTGAGCGGCGTAGGCAGTGCCCCACAGATTCATTGCGACGACCGCCTCTGGCGTCGGATTGATATTCCGCTTTTGGTTCGTCATGGTTTATTTCTCATCCGGCCTTACGTCGTCCACCCAACCACCAACGCCATTGCACTTGCCGCACGGCTCCTCGTGCGTGTCGTCATGCGGGAAGCCGCAGCCGTGCTCGTAGACCGTGACGCGGCGCGGGATGAACCCTTCTCCGTCGCAGGCGTCGCATACGTACCACTGTTGCGGTGGCCCGAGAAAAACCGGGCCGTGGTCTTGGCCCGTCATCTGGCGCAGTTTCTCGCCATCGGCCTCAAGAGCCTCCTGCATTTCCTTTGTGAACATCTAACTCTCCTTCGGGTCGGCTGACTGCTCATGTCTGGCCCCGTCGTGCCCATAGGCGTCCCACGCCTGCTTGAGCGCGTCGGAGAAATCATACTCAGCGGCAACGGCCGGGAGAGCGGAGGCGATCTCCATCGCACATATGCCGGCGCCCAGCGCCTTGCGCAGCCGATCTCGATCTTCAAGCAGCGCCTCATACTCGTCGGACATGGCAACCATCCGCTTCGATAGCGTTTGTCCTGACGCCCTCAGCCGCTCGATCTCGGCGGCTGCCTCATCCGCAATATGTGGGTGAAATTTGATCGATGGAGGTCCGTCCGGGTTATGTCCGGTGACGACATAGGCGCGAAGTCTGGTGACTAGATCGCTCATGGTGATCAGGTAATAGCAAACCGAATCGCGGCTAGGATAACGGCGAATGACGCTATGCCGGCCCACGTGTACCACGGGAAATCGAATAGGCCGCCGGGTTGATAGGTACCTCCGCATCGGCCGAAATTTGGACAATCATCGCGGCCGCATTGATCGCAACTACATCCCCACGTCATTGCCTTCTCCGTCGACCACTGCTCTCGAAGTTGTTGCGAAGTTCGGCAACTTATCGCCGAATGCCTTGCTCGCCCCATCAAGGGCGCGAAGCGTCTTGAACAGGCCGAGCCGCGCGGCCTCTCCCTTCCAGTAGACAAGGGCTGCGGCGATGTCCTGCACCCGCTCATTGACGGCGCGCATTTCGCGAATTGAGAGCACTGTCACTTGCGGTCCTCTGACTCACAGTCTCTGCGCCTGAGCACTTTCAGCGACTCTCTGCGTAACTGCTCGCAGACCCGCTCGGCCCTCTCAAATGCGCCTTGGTGGCACATCGCTAGGGCGAGCTGCATCCCGTCCGCGAAGGCGTGGTCCCGGAGAGCATCGTCGCGCTCAGTCATCGTTAGTGTCTCCGACAATCGAGCATCCGCAGGAGTTCCTCTGCGGCGTAGTCGATGTAGTAGCAGCGTTCAAGCGCGATCCTGGCGAGGATTGCAATTTGGTCATCCACGTCTTCAAGCCGAAAGCCGGCCGATTGAACGACCTTTTCCTCCGACCATGTGAGCTTTTCGATCATTTGATATAAACCTTCCTTCGCGGTCACCGGCCCAAACAGGTGACCGGCTTCTTGTGATCCTGCCAGACGGCGCCGCAGATCACGCATTGTCCGGCGCGCTGGCTACTCTTGCCCCAATCGCATTCCTTCATCGTTATCTCGGTGCGGACCTCGACCTGTTTGAGCACGTCGGCGATCTCGGCACAGAAGCGTTGTGCGGCGTCGGGGTTCACTGGCCGGTCAAGGGTCCCGACTTCGCACAGGACCTCGTGCGACCATTGCGTGGCTCGGCGCGCGATCAATCCAGCGCAGCGGGCGAATACTAAGCGAGACATTGGGGTTGGGTCGCACATGTGATGTCACTCGCCGAGCAGCTTCGTGCCGATCGGTCGCGGCATGTCGAACTGCGCCTCGCGCACAAGATTGGCCGCGTCGTTCCGTAGCGGCTCGGCGGAATAGTACCAGCGTGAAAAGAAGCGACGCCAGCCTTCGTTCTCCGTCGCTAAGCGATGAAGGATACCGAGAGCGCGATCGAGCAGCATTTCATCCCGTGAGCGCATGTCGTCGGCCTCAAGCGGTCACTAGATCGTAGGTCTGCACGAAGATATTCGGCTTGCAGGGGTAGACTTCGCCCTCGACGCCGCGGATGACCCAATCGCCGGGGTCGGCACGCATCTCGCCCTCCAGCGTCGCGATATAGAGATAGCCGTCCGACATCGCGAAGGTGCGGCTCTCATCTGGCGCAGCCCACTTCAAAATGATGTCGAAGGTGTCTTCGTGCCCGTCCCAGCGCACGGCATCGATCTCGACGGGCTTTTTCCTGAACCTAGCCATTCCGCTCTCCGGTTGTTGTATGTTAACGAACCTGCGTTGAATGGATCGGGTCGCGCAGATCGCGGCCACATTCAGCGCACTCGTCGATATGCTTCCCGACTGTCGTGCCGGCGACATGCACGTGAGGCCGCTCAAGCATTCGACCATGACGCACCATCAGGCGAATGGCTGCTACGAGGTCGAGATCATTCGTGGGGCTGGTTGCGCCGGGCGCATCAGATGCGCGCAGGAAGTCCATAGGAATGATCTCTCGGATTTTGCGAAGCTGCGCCTTTAGTTGGTCACGCTCCGCGCGCATCTGCGCAAGCTCCACGAGCTTGTCGTTATATGGTTGCGTGAGTGCCTTCATATCATCCAATGTTAGCATTCCGCGTCTCCAAGCCTGGTTCACATTTCTCATCGATGGCTCTTGCGAGAGCGCAATAGCGTTCGGACCACTCCTTGAGAACGCCCGATTGGATCAGCATACGGTCAGCAGCGATCCGCAATTCCGCAGCGAGTTGCTGCGGTGACTGCAACTCTCCTGCTGGGAAAAATCTGCCAAGATCATTCATGATACGTTAGCGCGTCTTTTCGACTATCAGATCAATCAAGGCGACGGCGACGGGAAGGCTGACGCCCTTCTTTTCGTAGAGTCGCAGGACTTGCTCCGCCGCAGCATCCCTAGAGACTTCGCCGTTCTCGACCACGCGATCGACGATGTCGGTCCAATAGATTTTGTGCCTTTGGACCGCCTCGTTAAGCCGCTCTGCTGTCGTCGCCATGGTTTCACCGATTGTGGCTAGGTCGCTAGCGTTCCGACGACGATGAAGCCGAGCGCGCTAACCTCGGTCGCCTTGCCTGTGTACCGGGAGACATAGTTTCCGCGCTGCGACGGGTTGAACCAGCGGGGCCGACTGAGCTGCGGATGCTTGAGGCGGATGCCGCCGTGCTCATTGCGATCCACGATCTCGCATTCAGCCGCCGGGAGCGGTGTCCACATCGTTGACTTGATCTGCGTTTCCATGGTGACGCCCTCCATCAGTCCTGCTTGCGTAACAGGCCCCGCGGCCCTTCCCGGTCCAGCTTATCCGACACCTTGAGGGCCTGCGGGTCGCGGTGAATGGCGAGGTTCTTCCGGTCGGCGGCGTGCTCCCGCTTGATTTGCGCGGGGCGGGGGATCGGCTGCTTGGGGACGGTGGTCATCGCTTCCTCTTCCTTCGGTACGTGGTGACGGTCTTATCGACCTCTAGACCGAGGGCATCCAGGACCGCCGGGCTCAACTTCTCGCCACCCCGGACGCGCCCGACGTGGACCGCGCTCATGCCGTGCAGGCGCCCGAAGGCCCTGTTCCCGCCGGCGATCTCACAAGCCCGATCCAGCATCTTGCGCACCTGTGCCTCTGTCATCCGCGCACTGTAAACCGATTTGGTTTACACGTATCATCACGTTTCGTTTCAATCGCAGTTCAGTGACGGGTTCCGCGCCAACATATCCACAGCTAGGGATTTGGAGCCTCAATGACCCACACCATGGCGTGGCCGTTCAGATCCATGCCGGTTACCTTGCTCCAATAGGCAAAGCGGTTGCCGCCCTTCTTCGGCAGCGCGTAGCAGGTCTCGATGGCCTCGGCGGTTACTGCCCCGCGCCATGTCTTGATCTGCTTGCCGCAGGTCACCCATATGAAGATCGGGATCATCCGTGGTCAGCGTTCGGCCAGCGAGTCGAGCAGGGAAAGAACTGAGAGCAGGTCCCAGCGGCGGTTGTGGTGAAACGGGGCGAGCGGGCATTGTGACAATCGCCATTCTCGTTGATCGGCTTGCCCCTCACGTCGAGGCCGCCGCCGTCGAAATACTCGCAGTTACAACAGAGCGCCTTGGGCTCAATGTCATCATCGAAGAACTCGGTGGGTCGTGGTTTCATCTTCTGTCCACCTCTGGGGTCACACCATTGACGAGTTCTTTGCGGACTGTGGCAGCCGGTCCTCATCGATTGCGCCGCGGATCAGGGCGTCGATGGCTTCGTGTTCCCGTTTGAATCGAGGTTTCCAGAAATCATCCCATTGCGCGACGGTTGGGGTTTCAGACCAGCGGGCAGCGAGCATGCGCGCATCGAAGTGCCCGCGCTCGCCATGGCCGCATTCGTCATCACATGTCGCCGGATCGGTCGTGAACCAATAAGTCCATGGCTCGTCGGTGCCCGAACGGTAGACCGGGAAAATTGAGACGCCCTTGTGCTCAAGGAAAACATCAGGCTCGACATAGCGATATGGCATGGTGTCCTCTTCTCTAGAGCGCCGTGTACTCGCCGGACACGGGCTCTAACTGAGCCCTGGGGCATTCGCGCCCCGGCCAGATCACCGACGCGGCTTGCGCTTGGGCTTGCGCGCGACCGCCGCAAGCGCCTTCTCCTTCGTCAGGAACAGCCCGGCCTCGTTCTTCCAAACCGTAAGCTTCACCTGCTTGGTCGCCATTTCAGTCTCCTGGGTTGGGTTGAACGCACGGAACAGCAAGCGAACAGAGTCCACCGATTTTCCACGGGTTGGCGTTCGCCTTTCGCGTTACGTTCTGCGCGATTGAAACAATTCGCGTCAGAGCGAGATGCGCAAAAGCCTCGGATTTATTGGGGTTTTGTGGTGCTGCCGCACAGGATTGAACTGTGGACCTCCCCCTTACCAAGGGATTACTGTTTTGAGCTATCATGCTGATCCTCCAACTATTTTCAATTTGGAGGAGTCATTTCCCACGTCGATTCCACCACGGTCCCCTTTGGCGTTCTTCCGGCGCAGGCATTCCGCATACCAAGCTTCCTGGGCCTCTTTATGCTCTCGCGTTGCGATGGTGATCGCAGCCCGAACCAGTGGGGCGTCCACCGCGAACCATTCCCGCCCCAGCGCATAAGGCGCTAGGATTTTGTGGACCCTCAACTCTATCGCTCGCGCGCCGTCGTAGACGTGCCTTTTAACGACCACCTTGCAGGGATGCGGGTTGTATAGGTTCATCTCGCGTAGGCGATTGGCAAGATTGCTCGTCATGCCTACTTTGATGAACAGCCCAGACTGTATGCCGTAGATGTATGCCATCATTCCACCTTCTTGAGCGGGAAGGTCGGAAGCGCGACCGCCTTGCGGGCTTCCTCGCTCACTTGGACGTGCTCGTATCGGTCGGCTGACTTCCGATCCTTCCAAGCTCCGGTTGCCACGAGGCCCTTCGTGTCGAGTCCAGCGTAACGCCGCATCCAGGTCGCGTAAGTGTGCCGGAGGATGTGGAAGGCGCTGCGCTCGGGGAGATCGACTCCAGCGCGGAAGGCCGTCGCCTTGAGTAGTGCATAAAGATGGCCACTCTTGTGAAACCTAAAGGTGGCCCCTCCTCGATCCCGACTTGGTAGGTTTGCCAGCGCAGCCACGGCCACCGGCGGGAGAAACACAGCACGAGGCTCACCGTTTTTCGTATCCGGCAGGTAGGCGTATCCATCGCTCAGCCTCACGTCGTTCCAGGTCAGTCCCAGCGCCTCGCTCAGTCTCATCCCCGTGTAACAGAGGACGATCAGGAGCGACGCGAACTCTTGGTCGATCTTTCCCGCTTCGTTGAAGAGGGCTTCTGCTTGTTCGGGCCAGAGCCAAGATGTCGCCTTTCGACCTTGAGAGCCAAGAGGGCGACGGAGGTTAAGTGTAATGCCGCTGCGGCGTAGGATCGCGCTAATGGGGGTATAGACTTGTCGATTGCGAGTTGCAGTAGATGCCGTTGGGAATAGCGCAAGAGCGGCACTATCGATGGCCGACTGATCGATCTTGCTGAGGGCTGTGTCACCAAAATGCTCCAATAGGGACTTGAGATATTTTCGTTCGCCGCCAGCCTTCATGTATGCCGCTGCCGCGCTGGCAAATGTCGGCTCGGATCGCTGGGCAAACTCACCACGTTCGATGTCCCGCTCGATCTTGCGGAGCGCCTGGAGGGCGACCGCTCGCTTGCCAGCCTTAGTGCTTCGGTTAACGTAGACTCCGAGGTAGGTGCCACGTACCGACCAGAACGGCGACTTGCCTTGGCGCGGCGGGAATATTTTGAGTGGCATTTCTCGTCTATCCTGTTGATGAGGCGAGCGATATGCGCATCCTCGAACTGCGGGGTGCGGCCTATTCTAAGGCAACAGTCGGGATGATCCCGCAGGAAATTTTGCAGCCAACGGCGGCTCTTGTGAAGCCGCTCCGCGACCTGTTCCAGGGTGTAGAGGGCGGTCATTGCCTCACCACGGCAGCCGCGGCATGGCCCGCATGGCGATAAACAGACCAATGCAGACCCCGAGCATAAAGAGGGCGATCAGGAGACATCCAAGGATTATTCCGTCCATCACCATCGCTCCACTGTTCCATCCATGCGCTTGCGAATCCCGCTCGCGCGAGTGCCGGGCATGGGACGCCCCTGGCGCCTTCTGATCCCAAGATGAGCGGCCCGCTGCCGATCCGTCTTCGCCTTCACTGGCGCTTCGCTTGTCGTCTTCTCTATGGCGCAGCGTTCATGAGCGGGGGCCATGTTGGTTTCGGCGTCGGCTCCGCCAAGCCAGAGGGGCTTCCGATGCTCCACAATCCACCGCTTGTCCGAGATCAGTAGGCTACAGATACAGCAAGCGCCGCCCGTGCTATCGAAGATGCGGACGCGAGCGAGGCGGGAGAGGGGCTTGCGCTTCATGCCGCGGCCTCTTCCAGCTCGCGCGGCTTGACGCCGACCATGGCGGACACGATTTCGAGGACTCGCTCCTTGGATTGCTGAAACTCGCCTTTCGGCATGGACCGGAACGACTGGGACTTGGCGGTCCAAATTTTGATTATGTTGTCGAAGGGCAGGATCAGCGCATACTCATCCAGCGGTCGGATGGTTGCGGCGATCTCATGGGCCTGTGCTTTTGACGCGCAGACGATGGTGCGCTCATCGCAATAGCCAGCCTTCACAAGCGCCCATTTCCGAAGGTGCTCGGAGGTGGGCCATTGCTCGGCAACATCTTCGGGCAAATTCATCCAAGCTTCATGGATGGCGGCGAAATACTGGCGGTGTGAGGCAATCGAACGCTGTTCCTCCGGGACGAGGGTATAGGTTTCACCCACGACGTATTGCTTGTCGGCAAGCGCGCGGTGCCGCTGTAGCGGCTCCATGTGTTCGCCATCCCAGCGGAACAGGAGGGGCTTCATGCGGCCTCACGATAGAGCTTGCGCAGGTCGTCAACCTTGCGCTCAAGCTCGCTCAGGAAGTCGGTTACGTCATTTTCCAGGCTGGTGATCAGCAGGTCATCGCGACGGACGCGCTTGACGAAGAGGCGCATGTTCTCCGGCATCCGCGGGTCGAATGAAATGAAATCCGCCCACTTGCGGCTAGAGCATGCAAGTTGCCATTGGATTTGCGTGATGTATTTACCGGGCACGGAGCCGGTCAGCAGATAGTCCAGGTGCGTCGCGGACTGGGGGCACTTGCACTCAATCAGGCCATCATCCCCGATCAGGCCGTCTGGGCTGGCGTGGGTGCCTTCGATGATCGGGTGGCGGATAAGGCCAACCTCCGCGATCTCGCTATCCGTGTGGAAGGAATAGGCGGCCTTCGCGTCGGCCTCATGCTCCACGCCCCATCGCATTGCGTCGTTCATGTATGATTCGGCCGGAACGCCAGTCAGGCGCTCCACGATCAATTCTGCCATCACGTTCGCACGCGACGCGCCCCAGCCGGTCTTGATCTTGGCCAGCGCATCCGACACGCGGGAGGCACCAAGGCTCCCGCACCGGGCGCGCTTCCATTCCTCTGAACCTTGGATAAGCTCTGTCGTCATTGCTTTGCCCCCTTGGCGTTGAGTGCACGCACGGCCTCATTGAACCGGGATGCTGGGAGCGCCGCTAGGCTCTCGATTTTCATGTACCGGCAGAACTTCATCTTGTCGGCCCCGACCTTTTCGCAAAGGTCCACCAGTTCGGCCAATTGCTCGGGCGAAATCGCCTCGCCGCCACTGGCCGCGTTGCCGTCATCGTCGCCCACGGCGATATTGAAGATCATCAGCAGGAGATAGCGGCGCCCGTAGGTGACAGCGGACCCAATAGCGTGGGTCTTCGTCATCACGTCGCCGCCCTTGGCGCCCTTTCCGTCCGCCGGCATGTCAACGGAATATCGCTTGCTGTGTCCCTCGCGGGAGACATCGCAGACAACCCGGATGAAACCTTCCGGGGCGCCCGGCTCGGTATTGAAGCTGAGGACCAGTCCGCTTTTCGCGTAGATCGGCCGCAGCGCCTTATCGAGCGCGGCATATGATGCGTAGCGGCTCTTGGTTTGCGGATTGACGCTGTCGGTGGACACTTGACGCATTTCGGCCTGTGCGGCGGCCATGGCCATGTCGTAAGCCCGCGCCAGTTCCCGGTTCTCTGCGTCAATGCGCATCTGGATCAGCTTTTCCAGGCGCTCTAGCGGGATGCTCACGTCACGCGCCGCCCGGTCAATCATGTGGATCAGCGCGGCCGACTCCGACATTGGCGCGAGCGCCATCGGCTGGCTTCCATTCGCCGGAGCCGGCGGGCTATAGTGATCAGCCTTAATGACAGCACTCATGGGGTTCTCCGATACAAAAGAGAGAGGTAAACGGCGTATTGATGGAGGTGTTTTTGGGGGTCAGCGGTGCAAGGTTTGACGCGACCCGAATGGATGATGATGTGTTCCTTGATGGCTTTGCGCCAGATACCTCCAGCCGCATTCGGATGGCTCGGCCGTTCCGGGAACGCCTGTAAGAACTGATCGATGTGGACCGTTGCGTTTTCGCGAGCGAGCTTGACAAGGGCGTCAAAGGCCCTTGTGCTCCACTCGGGCTGCACAAGTTCGTTCGCGATCTCCGCGATTGTCATTCCGCGGTCGCGAAGCTCGGCAGCAAGGTCCACGAGGTCCATGGCTCAGAACATCCCGCTCGCAACCTTCACCATCAGGATGATGCTGCCCCACAGCAGCGCGGTTGCGATCCAAATCCCAAAGTGAGGGCGCCAGACAGTCCTTTCCTGCGGGACGCTGAAGCCGAAGTTGCGCACGTCAATCATCGCTTTCCCCCTAAGATCGTTGATTACTGCGCCGGCCCATAGGCAATGGTCGGCGGCCCGCTATGCCTCCAGTCCCAAATGTACCAAGCGTGATTGAATGATGGTTGACCCTTCGAATCCTCGAACCACTTGATGCGCCGTGTCAGCACAAGCTTTTTCGCAAATGTTGAATTGGCACCAAAAAGATAGGAGCGCGTTTTTGCATGGTCGAAGTCAGTTCGAAGAAGCATTGCAATGATGCCGCCGGGTGCGCGCATGAGGTCGATTGCGTGCGCGATGAATTCTGTCGCTAGTACGTAGGGTGGATTTGTAATGATGGCATTAGGGCTCAATAGCGGGCTCATCGTGAGAAAGTCATAGCCATCAGCGATATCCGAGCTTTCTACTGAGTGGCCTGCTTTCTGTAAGGCAGCGACCATTTTCCCCGAGCCGCAAGCCGGTTCCCAAATCTCAAGATTTGGCGGGATGTGAGGCATTAGCGCAGCCGTTACCCATTCCGGGGTTTCGTAGCAGTCGCGCTCCTTGCGCTCGTATCCGCTGTCACGTTGGCTCATCGTTTTGCCCCGCTCACTGATTATGGCTTCACCGCAAACACGCGGCTAACGCGGTTTGACTCCGGCTTCGATCTCACCAACCCCGCGCGCTTCAAGGCAGCGATGGTGGGGTTGTCAAACGAAAAGACGCGATAGCCTTGCGGGTCTTCCGCGTGGCGCAGCGCGTAGGCCGCGCCGCACTCCCCAAGCGCGTAACATGGACCGCTGTTATGGGCGCACTTTTCGAGAATACAGCGCAGCGGAAGCATCATTTCCCCCGATCCATCTCGTAAAAGTCCGAAAGCCCGCACAAACCTAAAGCGCCTAGGCCCAATACCGCGGCGATAAACAGAAGAGAGGCGGTGAGTAGGGCGGAGGTCATGGCTAGGCTGCCGCGAAAGAGCGGTCATGGACCCGCAGGCCGCGCGCATGGTCCATTCCAGCGTGCGTCTGGATCAGGTCGCGCAACTCGGTTGAGATCGACTCGCCGTCGCTCGCTGCGCGGTCGGCAATCTCCGCCATCAGATCGGAGGTCGCGTCACGCCAACGTCCCCCCTCGCCGTTGGCCTCCGCCTCCAACTCAATGACCATGGACACATCGGTCGGATCGCCTACGATCTCGTTGATGGTGTCGTGGCGGTTGGTGGCCGCAACGTCGCGCTCAAGGAAGAACCATCCGAGTTTGTGCCTGCGCACGATCAGGTAGAACGGGGCGGCGGCGAGGTTTGGCTGCATGGCGGGTTCCCCTTGTTCGATGCAAAGCATAATACGCATACGCATTGAAATGTCAATGCGTCGGCGCATAAAATAATTGCTGCGTCGCACCAAACCGCATCGCGCGGGTGTGATATGCAAATTTATGCGGGTAGCTACCTAGGGTGAATCCACGTCACCGGCGCGGCCCATTCCACACGCTGGTCTAGAAGTGGCGGCGCGTTTACCGAGTATAGGTCGTATCGGCCGTCCGCCGTCCGGCGGATCAGGCGCTTGATGAGCACCCTGCCATCATCGAGGCCGACCACGCAGAGCCGACCGAGTAGGTTCTCCGCGGGTGGCGCCTGCCGGTTGTCGTAATATACCGTCCAGCCGTCTTCTAGCTGACCCGCCATACTATCCCCGCGCACCGTCACCGCAACGGTGCGCTTCGTAGCACCCTTGGGGGGCATTGCCGCCTCACCGAACGGGCCTTGTCCCTCCTCGAACAAGACCTGGCCGCCGGCACCGACATAGCCGATTATCTCGACTGTTCCTTCCGCGGCCTCCTCGCTGAGCACTATAACACCGAGGCTGCGTGCAACCTTAAGGATTTTTTCACGATGCTCGAACTCCGGTTCGGAACCGGACATCCATCGGGATACCGTTGGTTGTGCAACGCCGAAACGCTTCGCGAGCTTCGATTGGTTCTCGCGCGTCCTGCGTTGGATTTCCGACATAATCGAGCGAATGGACATGGAAATTGCATGCGCTCCCGCATAATCTGAGGCAAATGCACGGGCGCATATCCGCTTGACTTGGGAAAATGCTTATGCGTATTATGCGCCACGATGACACCCGTAGCGCATATTCGAAAGAACGTCTTTCGCTTGCCCCAGGCGGCATTTGCTGATGTCGCCGGGACGACGCAGGCCACCGTGTCGCGGTGGGAGAACGATCAACTCAAGCCCGACCACGAAAAGCTACAGCGCATCCGGCGGGCGGCGATCGATCGCGGTTTGCCGTGGGATGATCGGCTTTTCTTCGAAGTCCCGCCGGATGCTGGGGCGACCTGAATGGTGCGGGGCGCAACAGAGTTGGCCGGCGGGCCTACGCGGGGAAGGGGTCAGCCCGCCGGCCGGGCGCGCGGAGGGGGACCACGCGCTTATCTGTTTCAAATGCCGAGCAAGGGGCGCACGTCTCCACGATGCCCACAGTGTCAAGTCTGCGCCGGTTGCGCTGTTCAAAATTGCACATCTTCAGGACCGCGGACCTTCCGAGTCGGGCAGCGCGGGGCTCGGCTTTCAGAAAGATCACCTGCCGATCCGCGGTTCCTTGAGAGCATTCCGGCTCAAGGTGATCGGCCCGCGCCTCGTTTCGCGAGAAGCCTTCGCTTCTCTCCCAAATCCAGTCATCCGCTTCGAACAGGCGCCGAATTGGCTGCCGTACTTCAAGTTCCCGCTGCGACTTCGGTCGCGCGGCCCCGGACCCGCTGCGGGATAGGGTCTGGGGTCGTAATTGCTCGCGCGCCAACGCGAGCTTGTCGAGCAGTCGTGTAGTCGCTTCGTCCAGCCGGACGAATGTATCGCGTTCCACTGTGTGAGTTCCCTCCTGCATGGTGACCATCATGCGGAAGGGAGGTTCCGAAATGTCGGAAAAGTTTTCCGAAGGCCAAAACGTGCGCGAACTCGTTATAGCCGTAGCCGGTCCTAGGACCTTCAGCGACACGCGGGAAACGTGGCTTCGCCGCGCCGCGCGCCGGGCCGGCGTTTCGTTTCGCCAAGTCAAGGCCCTTTGGTACGGCGAGATCACAGACCCCCATCACAGGTCGGCGCGCCTCTTACAAGACGCCGCAATGAAGCGAGCTAAAGAACTCGCTGGAACATTCGAAAATGTCGCGCGGCGGATGGAAACTACGGACCCGGATTTTTTTAGCGCGGACGTTGCTACGCTTATCAGCGTGGCTCGCCAGTTGCGCGGTCAAGGTGGCGCCGGAGATAGCGGGGGTGGGGCATGACTAAGAAGACGGGACACTTTGTCGCGTTTGGCTTCTCAATATGGGTGGCGATGGGCATCTTTGATGCCGGCTTTATAAATGCAGACTTTCGCTTTCGTTTCGCGAAGCTATATCAAAGTCCATATCACGCCCACTCGGGTCACGCCAGCGCGATCGGATGGGCAGTAATAAGCGGACCATTCGGTTTTGTACTCACACCCTTTCTGACGGGCTTTTATTCGTCTGGGTGGACGTTAGCGCGAGAGCCGTTTCCCTGCGTCTCGGAATACCGAGAAATTTGGTGCAGTCCATAGTGGAGGTCCAGCCTGAGTAGCTCTTTCATTGGAACCAAAGCGTCAGACGCTAATCCGCCATAACGCGCCAACGATCCGATTTTGCGTTTCGTTCCGAGGAAAACCCGAAAAACTCAAATCGGTATAAGGGGAAGGGGGAATGGTGAAGATCGCGAAGGACGGCCGGTCCAGATGGACCGACGAACAGAAGCGCATCGCTGGCGAAATGCGGCTGGCTGGGAAGACGCGCCAGGAGATCGCGGACGCGATCGGTAAAACCCTCTACGCCGTCATCAGCTATCTCCGGTATCACAATCTCTCGCAGAGCGAGTGGGAAATGATGCTGGACAGGCGTCGGGATCAATACGCGCGCCGGGTGCTCAACGAAGAAAAGCCAGCGCAGTTCGGCCGACCCACCCCCGAAATGATCGCGGATCGGGACTACCGCATGAGCTTGCCGCGGACGATCACCGCCGAGCTGTGCGGGGACCCCGCTTTGACCCAATCGGCCTACTGGAAAAAGCATCACGCGGGAGCGAGCGCATGACCGAAGGAACGCACTGGACTCCCGAAATGGAAGCCCGCCTAGCCGATCTCTGGCGGCAGGATATCTCGGTGGGCGAGCGCGCGGAGCAGCTTGGCGTGACGCGCGAGTCGGCCGCGAGCAAGGCCCGCCGTCTCGGGGTTACTGCCCCTCCATCTGAACGCTGGCCCGTGCAACGCATCGAACTTCTCAAGCAACTCTGGGAGCAGGGGTACTCATCCGCACAGATAGCCGCAGAATTGGGCGACAATTTGAGCCGTAGCGCGATTATCGGCAAAGCGCACCGGCTGGGGCTGGCTCCCCGGAGAGCCGCCTATCCGCGGCTCCCGTTCAACCCCAATGCAGCGCCGGGGCCAAAGCGTGGCACCCCGTTGGTCGCCAACATGCGCAAGGCGCGCGCGGCAAAGCGGGAGCGGCCGGTGCTCGAAGTCGTCCCGAAGATGCCATCGGATCAATCCGAGCACGCCATCGGGTATTTCGATCACAAATCCGGACAATGTGCGTTCCCCTTATGGGGTGACGAAACGCCGATCCTCGACCGGCAATTCTGCGGCTCGCCCGTTTGTCAGCGGCCCGGACCATTCGGGGACATGGTCGATGTGGAGTAC
>JADMIO010823432.1_pt1 | contig 47667 bp, 38 predicted proteins | sample 8958161 | NCBI WGS metagenome assembly JADMIO01 (sample SAMN16585339, study PRJNA669376) | soil metagenome | isolation source: Crop rotation soil | place: USA: Cullars Rotation, Alabama | collected 2011
CTTTCCCCGCCGCCTTCACGACGGCCACCGCCACCGCCGCCGGAATCGCGCCGGCCGCCACCGCCTCCGCCGCCGCCGCCGTAGCCACCACCGCCGCCTTCACGACGGCCACCACCACCGCCACCGCCACGGGAGCCGCCGCGATCACCGCCACGGGATTGGCCGCGATCACCACGATTACCGCCGCGGTCGCCGCGATCATCGCGATCGCCGCGGTCATCGCGTTCCTCACGGTCGTCCCGATCGTCGCGGTCATCCACGTCGTCGCCGGCGTCGAGATCCGCACGATCTTCGAGGTCGCCGAGATCCTCATCCGCCTCGACGTCACCTTCATCGCTGCCCTGGTCTTCGGGCTCGGGTGCTGCCTCGGGCTTGCCGCCACCGCCACCGCGCTCGGCTTCGCCGCCGCCTTCCTCGCGGATGGCCTGCTTGCGGCTGAGCTTAATTCGGCCGGTGTCGTCGATCAGGATGACCTTCACGCGGATCTCGTCGCCAACCTGGACGACGTCGGTCACGCGGTCGACGTACTCGTCCGACAGCTCGCTCACGTGGCACAGCCCGTCGGTCTCCGGGGCGATCTCGACGAACGCGCCGAAGTCCTTGATGCTCACCACGCGGCCGTTGTAGATCTTGCCGACCTTCACTTCGGCGGTCATCGCCTCGACGATGTCGCGGCAACGCTCGGCGCCGGCGGCATCGGTGCTGGAGATGTAGACGGTGCCGTCGTCCTCGATATCGATCTGGCAACCGGTGTCGGCCTGGAGGGCCTTAATGTTCTTGCCGCCGGGGCCGATGATCTTGCCGATCTTCTCGGGGTCGATCTTCACGGTGAGCAGGCGCGGGGCCCACTTGCTGATGGCCGCGCGCGGCTTGTCCAGCGTCTCGGCCATCTTCTTGAGGATGACAAGGCGGGCTTCCTTGGCACGGTGCAGGCTCTGGCGGACCACGTCGTGGCCGATGCCTTCGATCTTGATGTCAAGCTGGATGGCTGTGATACCGTCGCGGGTGCCGCAGACCTTGAAGTCCATATCGCCGAAGTGATCTTCTTCGCCGATGATGTCGGTCAGCAGGACCTGCTTGTCGCCTTCCTTCACCAGGCCGATCGAGATGCCGGCGACGGGCTTGGTGATCGGTACGCCGGCGTCCATGAGGGCGAGCGTTCCGGCGCAGCTCGAGGCCATCGAGGAGCTGCCGTTGCTCTCGAGGATGTCGCTGATGACGCGAACGGTGTAGGGGAACTCTTCGACGGTCGGCAGCACCGGGATCAGGCTGCGCTCGGCGAGCGCGCCGTGGCCGATTTCACGCCGGCCGGGACCGCGGATCGGCCGCACTTCGCCCACGCTGTAGCTGGGGAAGTTGTAGTGGAGCATGAACTTCTGGCTGTACTCGTCGATCAGGCCGTCCACCATCTGCTCGTCGGAGCTGGTGCCGAGCGTGATCGTGCACATCGACTGCGTCTCGCCGCGGGTGAAGACGCTGGAACCGTGGACGCGGGGGAGGACGCCGACCTCGCAGGAGATCGGGCGGATGGTGGTGAAGTCGCGGCCGTCGGGGCGCTTGCCGGCGAGGATCGCCTCGCGGGTGATCTGCTCTTCGATCTCGCCGAACGCCTGCTTGATCTTCTTGGCCTGGTCCTTCTGGGTGACGATGGCCATGTAAGAGGCGTTGGGATCGGTCACCGCCGGGGCCATCTCGGCCAGGAGCTTTTCCTTGATCTCTTCGATCGCATCGGCGCGGTCCTGCTTGCCGGAGCGGCCCTTCACTTCGCGCACCTTGTCTTCGACGCGCGCCCGGACCGCATCGAGCAGGCCCGGATCGAGGTGCTTCGGCTCGCCGACCTTCGCCTTGCCCGCCTTCTTTTGCAGGTCTTCGATCATCCCGACGATCTGCTTGATCACGCCATGACCGAATTCAATCGCGTCGGCGATATCGTCCTCGTCGGCCTCGCGAGCGCCGACTTCGATCATGTTCACCGCTTCCTTGGTGCCGGCGACGACGACATCGATGTCGCCGGCGTCCATCTGCTCGATCGTGGGGAACGCGACGAACTTCCCGTCGATCCGGCCGACGCGCACGTGAGCGGTGGGGCGGATGAACGGAATATCGCTGATCGAGATGGCCGCGCTGGCGGCGATGCCGCTGAAGACGTCGGGATCGTTCTCGTGATCGAAGGCCAGCACGTTCAGGTGAATCTGCACCTCATCCATGAACCCCTTGGGGAACAAGGGGCGCAGCGGCCGGTCGATCAGACGGGCGGTGAGGATCTCTTTGGTGGTCGGGCGGCCTTCGCGCTTGATGAACCCGCCGGGGAACTTACCGGCGGCCGAGCGGCGTTCGCGGTAGTCTACCTGGAGCGGGAAGAAGTCGATTCCCTCGCGCGGGTTGGCCCGGACAACGGCGCCGAAGACGACGCTCTCGCCGTATTGCACGGTCACCGCACCGTCGGCCAGCTTGGCGTAAGAGCCTGTCTCGATTGCGAGCGTACGCCCGCTGATTTCACGTTCTACTCGAATGGATTGCGGCATCGAACTGTTTTCCTCTATCCGTGCCCCCGGATTAGTTGGACCAAGCGGTCAGACACGCGCGGCGCGTCCCAATCGAAGCTGCGGCGGCGAAAGGGGCGAAATGGCGATCGCGGCTGAATGATGGGGTGGTGAGGGGGCTGCGATCGGCCCGTACGACTTTTTGGGCCGGCGGCTCAGCCGCCTGACGACACCATCATCCCTACGCGCTCGCTTCACCTCAGATCCGCACATCCAGCGGATGGGCGTGCAGGCGGTTGACGGCGGGTCGAAAGGTTTGCCTGGCCGGCCCTGCATCTCACACGGGGGCACCGATGGAGTGGGCGGGCGAAGGCGGTTTCTATGGAAGCGACTCTCTCTGGTTGCCTCTGACGACGCGACACTGTTCCGGTGAGGGCCCACCGGGCCCGCACCACGCGATTCTCCATGCAGGCCCAATGCCTGCACACACTCTCCAGGACAGCAACGCCACGGGGCACCCGCGTGGGTGCCCCGTGGCGTTTGTTTCGAATTATTTCCGCAATCCGAGTCGCTGAATGACCTGTTGATACTTCGGACGATCGGTGCGGGTCAGATACTTCAATAGCTGATTCCGCCTGCTCACCAGCTTCAGCAGCCCGCGACGCGAGGAGTGATCCTTCTTATGCGTCTGAAAGTGACCTTGGAGCTGGTTGATCCGCTGCGTGAGCAGCGCGATCTGCACCTCGGCGGAGCCGGTATCCTTCTCGTGCTTCTGGTAATCGGAGACGGTCTGCTTCTTCTCTTCGACGTTCAGCGGCATGTGACGAACACTCCTGACACCTGCGTCATCACGGGCGGCGACATCACGCGATGGAGCCTTTGGTAGATCCCGTAATAACAAGCCCCCAGCACCAGCGCAACCTCTACGGAAACCGAAACATGCGCTGAGCCAAAGGCCGGTCGTTTTACCCCGCACGGGCGTTCGGCGGCCCGGGCGGAAGAGCGGGGAAGATACGGGAGGGGCGGGGGGAAAGCAAGACGCCCCGAACGGCGTGCGTCCGGGGCGTCTCGGGGTATCAGGAGTTTCTCAAACTGTGAACTCGATCCGCCGATCAGCTCACCGAAATCTTCCGCGGCTTCGTCTCCTCGCGCTTGTTCAGCGTGACCGTCAGCACGCCGTGCTCCAGCTTCGCCTGGACGCTCTTTTCGTCCACCGTCGGCGGCAGCGTGAAGCTGCGGAGGAAGCGGCTGTAGCGGCGCTCGTTGAGCAGGTAGCCCGTCGCTTCCTTCTGCTGCTTCTGCTCCTCGCGGCGTTCGCCGGCGATGGTGAGGGTCTGGTTCTCGAGGGTAATGTCCACCTCTTCCTTCTTGAAGCCGGGCATCTCGGCCTCGACGATGAGACGGTCGCCGTCCTCGCGGATATCGACGCCGTAGGGCGCGAGCCGTGCGCCGCCGTCGGCCTGGCCGGCGTTGAAGAACCGGCTGAGGACGTCAAACTCGCGGCCGAAGGTCTCGACCGGATCAACAAACGCTCTTGCAACCCGTGCGGGCAATGGCATAAGAATCTCCTTTCGATGGTTTTTGTTCTGGTTTCCGACGGCGGTCACTGGAGCGACCGCCGTCGGTCGGAAAGCTATATTCAAAGTGCGTGCCAGAGCCGGCGTTTGCAATTGCTCGTGCAAGTGGCGAAGAATGGGGCGGTTACGCGCAGGGCGCCAAAGGGCGGTTTTTCCGCGGTTCCTGCCGTTTTTGCAGTGGGTGCCCAGATGGCAGAAACGACCGGGTTAATTGTGATTCTCGGACCGACCGCATCGGGGAAATCGGCCCTGGCGATGTCCCTCGCCCAGCGTATCGGCGGCGAGATCCTCACCGTCGATTCCATGCAGGTCTACCGCGGCATGGACATCGGCACGGCCAAGCCGACGCCAGAGGAGCAGGCCGCCGTTCGGCATCATCTTCTCGATGTTGTGACGCCGGACCAGACGTTCGCCGTGGCCCGGTTCGTGGAGCTGGCGGATGCGGCCATCGCCGACGCTGCGGCGCGCGGCGTGCCGCTGATCGCGACGGGGGGGACGCCGCTTTACTACAAGGCGCTCTTCGAAGGACTATTCGAAGGGCCGGGGGCGGACGCGGCGATTCGGGAGCGGTTAAACACCAAGTCGCCAGAGACGCTGCACGCGCGGCTCAAGGAAGTCGATCCTGCCGCTGCGGAACGAATCCATTTAAACGACCAAAAGCGACTCGTTCGGGCGCTGGAGGTTTACGAGCTTACGGGCAAACCAATCTCTTCATTTCAAACGCACTGGACCAACCCCGCGGCGCGACATCCGGCAACCTGGATTGGCCTGGAATGGAACCGCGAAGTCATCAATCGGCGAATCAACGCCCGCACACGGGCGATGCTCGCCGGCGGCTGGGTCGAAGAAGTGCGCGGCCTGCTGGCAACCTACGGCGAGCTAAGCAAAACGGCGGCCGAGGCAACGGGCTACCGGGAACTGATCGATCATGTGCAAGGACGAAGCTCGCTGGACGGCGCCACGGAGCTGATCAAGATCGCAACGCGGCAACTGGCTCGGAAGCAGATGAAATGGTTTCGGCGGTTTCCCGGCGTGCGATGGATTGCGGGGGATCGGCCAGTCGAAGAACTGGTGGCGATGGCCCTCGATTGCAGCGCCGGCGCCGACGAATCCCCAAGCGCGATTTGACTTTGCCCCATGCCAATTTCGAAGATGCGGCCATGCCCAACAAAGATCCGCGCATCGATGCCTACATCGCCAAGGCCGCGGAGTTTGCTCGACCGATCCTGAAGCACCTCCGCAAGGTCATCCACGCCGGCTGCCCGCAAGTCGAGGAAACCATCAAGTGGGGCATGCCGCACTTTGATTACAAGGGACCGCTCTGCGGCATGGCGGCGTTCAAGCAGCATTGCAGCTTTGGCTTTTGGAAATCTGAACTGATTGTCGGCGCTTCCGAGAAAGGAGCCGAGGCCATGGGACAGTTCGGGCGGATCACGTCGCTCGCGGATCTCCCGTCGGAGAAAGTGCTCGCGGGTCACCTTCGCAAAGCCGTGGAATTGAATGAAGCCGGGATCAGGAAGCCGTCGACGCCGAGGTCGAAGGTGAAGAAGGATCTGGTCGTGCCGGACTATTTCAAGGCCGCGTTGAAGAAGAACAAGAAGGCCATGCAAACGTTCGAGGGCTTCAGCTACAGCCACCGCAAGGAATACGTGGAATGGATCACCGAAGCGAAACGGGACGAGACGCGCGCGCAGCGAGTCAAGCAGGCGATCGAATGGCTGGCGCAGGGAAAGTCGCGCAACTGGAAGTACGAGAGCGGAAAGTCGTAGCTCGCATCGCGACGTTCGAATTCACCGGGCCCATCTTCTATTTGGAGCTGCTCTTGCTCCGCTTGCGTGAATGGGACCGCGAGCCGCCGATCTTTCCGCCCTTACGCGACGATGCGTGGCTTTCCTTCTTGCCGCGGCCTGATCCGCTCTTCTTTCCGCCGCCGGATTCCTTGTTCACGGTGGCCCAGGCGCGACGGGCGGCTTCTTTCGAGGAGACGCCGCGCTTCTCGTAGCCTTCCTCGATGTGCTCGGCTTTGCGTTTCTGCTTGCTCGTGTAGGAGCTCTTGTCGCCTCGTGGCATGGCGTACCTCCTGATGGCTTGGCTAGCGATCGTTTCGCGGGCTTCCCTGGCCGGGCCGGCGGACGGGCGCTGGTTCGTAGTTCTTCCAGCCGCCGCGGCCGGCGTCGGAGCCGGGATGTTGCGGGCTGGGGTCGTTTTGCAGCTTCATCATAGTTGAAGTCATTTGCGCTCCCTGTACTCTCTGTCTCGATCTTCACACAGGCGAATGAGTTGGCCGTGAAATCGATGTGAAACGGGCCGGACTGTTCGCCATGACTGTTCTGTAACAGACAGGAACGAGGTTCTGGAACCATGAATATTGCAGTTATGCCCGGCGACGGCGTCGGCAAGGAAGTGATCCCCGAAGGTCTGAAGGTCCTCAAAGCCGCCAGCCAGCGCTTCGGCTTCACCTACACCACGCGCGATTTCCCCCACGGCGCGGAGCACTATCTTGCGACCGGCATCACACTCCCCGAGGCCGACCTGAAAGAGCTCGGCGGGCACGATGCCATCCTCTTCGGCGCCGTCGGCGCCGACCCGCGCGGCAACGCCAGGATCCCCCAGGGGCTGATCGAGACCGACATCCTGCTCAAGATGCGCTTCGAGTTGGATCAGTACATCAATCTCCGCCCGACGCGCCTCCTCCCCGGCGTGCCGACGCCGCTGGCCAAGGTGCAGCCGGCCGACATCGACATGATCATCGTCCGGGAGAACACGGAGGGGCTGTATTGCCAGAACGGCGGGTTCCTCTACAAGAACACGCCGCACGAAGTGGCCAACCAGATCGAAGTGACGACGCGTCATGGTGTGGAGCGGGCGATCCGCTACGCCTTCGAATACGCGAAGCAATACAACCGCAAGAAGGTCACGCTGGTCGCCAAGACCAACGTGCTGCGCTACGCGCACAACCTCTGGATGCGGGCGTTCGAGGAAGTGAAGAAGGAATACGCCGGCCTCGAGACCGACTACCACCACGTCGATGCCTGCACGATGTACATGGTGACCAAGCCGAAGCTCTACGACGTGATCGTCACAACGAACATGTTCGGCGACATTATCACGGACCTCGGCGCGGCCATTCAGGGCGGCATGGGCATGGCGGCCAGCGGGAACATCAACCCCACGAAGAAGTACGCCAGCATGTTCGAGCCCGTCCACGGCAGCGCCCCCGACATCGCCGGCAAGGGTTACGCCAACCCGATCGCGACGTTCCTGAGCGTGGCGATGATGCTAGATTTCCTCGGCCAACCCGCGGCCGCGAACGCGATCAACCAGGCCTGCCGGGATGTGGTGGCCGATCCGAAGAACCACACGCGCGACCTGGGCGGAACGGCGTCTACGTCGCAGTTGGGGGATGCGGTGGCGAAGATCGTGCGCGGGTAGCGGTGACCCGTTTAACGGCCCCGCTTGCGGGGCGCTTCTTCACCCTCGCGCACAAACGCGCCCCGAAAGCGGGGCCGTTAAACCGTCATTTGGCCGGCGGAATGATCACCTCGTGAATCTCGCGATCCCGCTCGATTGTCTCGATCGTCACCGGATCATCCGCGTTCCACCAGCGCAGCTTCTCCGCTTCCGGCGGCTCTCGGACTGGCGACACGATGCGAAAGCCGACCCAGAATCCATTGACGTCATAATGCGCACTCTTTGGGACTTCAGGATCGTCCATGTTCAGGGAGACCCGCGCGACGTAGCGCGCCGCCGAGCGACATTGCTCCGGCTCGCTCTCGTAACCTCCACCTCGAATGACGCCGGGGTATCGCTTCGTCGGCCAGCGCACGGTTTTGCTCGCCGGGACAACGCCACTGCCGGCGAGTGATGCATAGCTGTCGGCCGCGTACTGGTCGATCACCCACTCGGCGACATTGCCGTGCATGTCGTAGAGGCCCCACGGATTCGGCTTTTTCTGGCCGACCGGGTGATAGCCTGAGTCGCCATCTTTCAACTCGGAATTGTCGATGAACCAGCCGTACTCGGCGAGCTGTTTCGGATTGTCGCCGAAGGAGTAGGCGGTGCTCGTTCCCGCGCGGCAGGCGTACTCCCACTCGGCCTCGCTCGGCAGCCGATAGAAACGCCCGGTCTTCCGGCTGATCCACTTCGTGAACTGCCGCGCGGCGAAGCGAGACATGATGACGGCGGGGTACTGGCCAACGCGCCCGCCCATGCGCTGAAGCTTCGGCCCCGCTTCGATGTCGTAGATCGGTGTCGGGTAGGTGACCGCGTCGGCCAGCTGCGCCGGCGGCGGGCGCTTGTACTGCGTCATGCCGAGTTGCGAGTACGTGGCAAGGAACTCGTTGTACAATTCCCACGTCACCTCGAATTTGCCCATGTAGAACGGCTCGACGTCCACATCAACCTGCGGCCCTTCATCTGCCTTGCGTTTGCGTTCGGTCGCCGGGCTGCCCATGCGGAATCGGCCGCCGGGAATCAGGACCATTTCGAACGCGAGATTCGGGTCTGCTCCGCCTTCGATCAGCGTTCGTGTAATGGAGTCATTTCGAGCGAGGACGGTGAGAAGGAGCGGCCGCCCGTCTTTACCAAGCGAATCCGGCGACACCCCGAGCTGCAATAGCATCTTCACTGCCGCAACGTTGCCGTGCTCCACCGCCACTGCCATCGCCGGCAGATAGCGAGGCGCGGGGGACGGACGATTGTGCGTTCGAATGGCCAGCACAAGAACGGCAATGCCAGCCGCCGCCTGTAGGATGGTGCGAAACTTGGGGACTCGTAGTCTCATGCGCTATGACTTGCCGATGGCTTCTCCGGGCCGAATGTCAGGCAAAGCGTGCGGCGCGGCCGGTGTGTAAGCCCGCAGACGCCGCGGCACGATTCGGCCCACCTCGCGGCGATATGCCTGGTACGCCTCGCCATGAATCGCCACGAGGTTCCGCTCCTCGCGCGCCGATTCCCACACGAGCAGGCTGATGTGAATCACGCCCGCCGCCAGCATGAGCGGCGACGGGAGAGCGGCCATCGTCGCCACCATCATGCCGGCCGACAGTGAGTAGATCGGATGGCGGACATAGGCGAACAATCCTTCGAAGACGAGCTGCGTTTTTTCTGAAGGATCGATGCCCATTCGCCACGATTTGCCCATCCGCCGCCAGCATTGCCGGGTGACGAGGAAACCGGCGAGGACAATCCCAAAGCAGAGCCACCGCGCCCAGCCGGCGTCAAAGAGCGGCACGAGCGGCGGCGTGGGACTCGCCCAGAATGGCGCGGCCAGTGGGTGAGCGATCCACACGACGATCGCTGGCGCCCAGAGCACGCGGAGCGCGCGGCCGAGCGGCTCCGTCGGGATCAGGTTCGCTGCGCGGCCGCTCCGCTGGCGTTGCTTGCGGGCCATGCGCAGCACGCGGTACCAGTAGGCGGCCATGACGACGCCGATCAGGATCAGGGGGGTGTTCTCAACGGAGGGCATCGTTTGTTGCGTGACTTGGAATCCGTGGGCATCTCGATCTTGAATGTCTATTGCTTCGTCCTCTCCATGGCCGCCCGGACTTCCGAAACAATCGCTGCATGCACCTTCACGTTCGCCGCGATCGTCTTGTGGCTCGTATCGGGCTCGACCAGGTCCTCGCGGCTGCGGATGTCGATGTTCTCAACAGTCGAAGGCGCGACGCCATCGGCCGCCTTCACCGGCACGCCGCGCAGCCAGGGAAACATGTCCCAGACGCCGTTGGGTTGATAGTAGTTCACGCACCGCCGGACGCCAGCGGGGATGGCTGACGGCGTGACCGGATCGATGACAATCAACAGATCAACGGGCTGCTTGGCGGCGGAAAGGCGCGTGGCGATGTCGATCACATCATCCGCGCCGTACGAGAAGCCGATGAGGATCACCGGCCCTTTCAGCGTTCCCTGAGCGGCACGAGCTGCCAGGGCATTGCCAACTTCCTTTGCCTGCGAATCCTTGAAGACGGCCGTCTCGACCGCGTCGGATTTCAGCTTGCGCGCCAGCTCGTCGATCCCATCGGACCAGAGATCGCGCCAGCCGCGGATCAGGATGATGGGGGCGGGCTTGGAGGCGTCGGTGGAAGCTGTTGAAAGCAACTGCACTTGGCCGGCGGGGAGGCTGTTGCAGCCGGCGAGGAGGAGGACGATCAAAAGACCGAGCCTTGTAACGCCCCCGCTTGCGGGGCGTGTTTGCCCGGGTGCGCGAGAGCGCGCAGCAATGGTTGACGAGAACGTCCCGCTTCTCGGGCGTTCTTGCGCGGGTGTGCGGAAACGCGCGCCGCAAGCGAGGCCGTTAAACGGGTGATAAGGCTCATTGATGTGCAATGCCTACCTCGCGACTACGTTTCCCGCGACGATCCGCTCGATCGTCCCGTTTCGCCGCCGGACCAGCAATCGGCCCATCTCGTCGAGGCCTTCGCATCGTCCGCTGATCGCCGGTCCGTCGCCGGCTTCGATGACGCTGATCGGACGCCCGACGAGGGCGTGGTGTTCATCATACTCGCGGAGCATCTCCGCGAACGGCCGCTGCGATCGTTCGCGCATGATCTGCCGAAGCGCGGCCGCCACCGCGCCGAGCGCCTGCGTCATGTCCTGGGGCCGTCCGGCTATTCCTCGAATCGACGTGATCCGCAGCCGCAGGTCCGCCGGGGCTTTGGCGGGATCGACGTTCACATTCAGCCCAAGCCCGATGAGGTCCACATTCATCACCCGCTCGCAGAGCAGCCCCCCGAGCTTCTTGCCGGCGTGCTGGATGTCGTTTGGCCACTTGAGTTGGATCGCATTGCTCCCCGCGAGCTGCGCTGCTGCCCGCCGGACTGCCAGTCCGGCCAGCAGTGGGACCTGGTGCGGCGCGATGTCGGCGTCCGTGGGCAGAACAAACGTGACGGTCAGACAGCCCGCCGGCGACCACCAGCGATGCGCTCCGCGCCCGCGGCCTGCAAGCTGCCGGCTGGTCAGCACGATCGCGGGGGCGAACAGCGTGCCGCGCTTCCGCAGCAGGGCGGCGTGATCGTTCGTGCTCCCCAGCCGCGCGAAGAAGTGAACGCGAAACGGCTGAACTGCCTCGCGAAGGTCGGCGAGCCGAAATGTCGGCGTCGTGGGCACCGGCGGCACGGTAGCGAAGTGCGATGCGTTGGCAAGCAACGTTCATCGTCACGGAACGCTGATGCTACACTTCTCCCATGCATTTCCCGCGCATCCTCTCTGCCGCGTTGCCATTCGCACTTGTCGCAGTCTTCGCTTCAGTCTCGCACGCCGCTGCGCCCAAGCCCAACGTCCTCGTCGTCATCGCCGACCAGTGGCGGGCGCAGGCCTTCGGGTACGCCGGCGACACCAACGCGAAAACGCCCAACTTTGACAAACTCGCCAGCCAGAGCGTGCGCTTCACGCAGGCCGTCTCGTCGATCCCGGTCTGCTCGCCATTCCGGGCGACGTTTCTCACCGGCCAGCGGGCGCTGACGCACGGCGTGTTCCTGAACGACGTGCCGCTGAACCCCGATGCGATCACCATCGGAAAGGTGCTGAAGGACGCCGGCTACGACACGGGCTACATCGGCAAGTGGCACATCGACGGCCACGGCCGCTCCAACTTCATCCCGCGCGAGCGGCGGCAGGGCTTTGACTACTGGAAAGTGCTGGAGTGCACCCACGCTTACAACAATTCCCCGTACTACGCCGACGGGCCGGAGAAGCTGAAGTGGGACGGGTACGACGCCATCGCACAGACGGACGACGCGATCAAGTACATCCAGTCGCGCCCGGCCGGCGGGAAGCCGTTCGTCTTGTTCCTGGCGTGGGGGCCGCCGCACGATCCCTATCTCACTGCCCCGCAGAAGTACCGCGACATGTTCGACGCAGCGAAGCTCACGCTTCGCCCGAACGTGCCCAAGGCGACGGAAGAAGCGGTGCGCAAGAACGCCGCCGGCTACTACGCACATGGAGCGGCGTTGGACGATTGCATGGGGCGTTTGCGCGAGGCATTGCGCGAAGCGAAGGTGGAGGACGACACGCTGCTCGTCTTCACCGCCGACCACGGCGATCTGCTCGGCTCGCACGGGGCGTATCACAAGCAGCAGCCATTCGATGAATCGGTGCGCGTGCCGATGCTCTTCCACTGGCCGGCGGGGCTCGGCAAGGAAGGGAAGGAACTGACCGCGCCGATTTCGAGCCCCGACCTGATGCCCACGATCCTTCGCCTGGCCGGCGTCACCGTTCCGCCCAGCGTGCAAGGCGTCAACTTCATGGATTACATCAAAGGCGGCGCCGACCCCACCGACGGTGCGGCGATGATCCTCTGCCCCGCGCCCTTCGGGCAGTGGAACCGACTGCTCGGCGGCCGGGAATACCGTGGCGTTCGCACGAAACGGTACACGTACGCCCGTGATCTCAACGGTCCATGGATCCTCTTCGACAATGAGAAAGATCCGTACCAGATGGAAAACCTGGTCGGTAAGCCCGAAGCGGCGGCGGTGCAGGGGGAGTTGGACACACTGCTTCAGAAGAAGCTGAAGGAAGCCGGCGACGAGTTCAAGCCGGCGGCGGAGTACATCGCGAAGTGGGGATACAAGGTCGATGCGAAGGGGACGGTGCCCTATACGCCATGACTTCGCCTCCCCCTGTACTCACGAGACCTGTGCGATGGGTGCACCGTTCTCGCACAGGTCTCGGATTACCGGGGGTTGTGGCACCCGCTGACGCGCCCCGAACTCCCTCAATTTGCCGCCTCACCACTTTTTTCTCCTGCCCTTTTCACTTCCGAACGCCGGGCGAAGAACATCACCATCGCCACGACGGCGACGGCGAGGCCCGCTCCGGCGGTCATCAGCCGGATCACGTCAAGGACGTGAATCGACTCGAAGCGGGGATTGCTGGCGACGCCGAAAAAGGCAATCAAACCCCAGAACGCGGCCATACCGGACATGAAAAGGAGATGGGAAGGTTTGTGCTGATTGCGCATGGCGGGTCCTCAATTGAGAAGGAGAACGCGGAGTCGGTTGTTTCCTGGCCGTGCAGAACTTGCATCGACGTGTCCGCGGGATAGCAGCGTTACTGCCGCGCCGCGTGGGTTAGCCATGGCCCGTACCGGGCTACGGTATCGTTCAAGCAAGAAGCCGTCAATTTCGGCTTGATCTCCCATCTCTCCCCCGGAGACCTGCGGTCAGCAGACCTGCGGTCAGCAGACCTGCGGTCAGCAGTACCGGGAGAGGGCCAGACGGCACGCCTGATGGAGCATCCGGCACGCCTGATGTCACATCCGGGACACCTGACGCGACATCCGGTACGCCGGATGCGACATCCGTGACACCCGACGCGGCGTCCGGCACGCCTGATGCGACATCCGGCACGCCTGATGGAGCATCCAGCACATCTGACGGCCCATCCGGCACGCCTGAGCGAGCTTCAATCGCGACAAAACTCACTTGGCGAGGCAGAGAAGTTAAGTCGGTTCGTCGCTGCGCCGAAAAAACGGTTGGTGCGGGCAGCATGCCGGCGGCGGTTTGCGGTCGATGTGATCGCGGCGCGAGACCAGCGGAGGAGGACGCTCGCACGCGGCAAGTCATTTTCGAAAGGACTTACCATGAGCGTCGTCCCGGAAAAGCGAATCGATCGCGTCCAGTTTTACGAGGACCACATCGCGCCGTTCACAGCGAATGCCACCGCCATCGGCATCACCACGACCGAGGTGACCGACCTGGACACCAAGACCGATGCGGCACGAGCGGCCTACACGGCGCAGCAGGTGGCGCAGCAGGCGGCGAAGGCGGCCACCCTGGCGTTTCACAACGCGGTCAACGCGATGAGCGTGGCCGGTTCGGCGCTGATCAAGAAGATCCGCGCCAAGGCCGAGCAGAGCGCGAATCCGAGCGTTTACGCGCTGGCGCAGATTCCCGCCCCGGCAACGCCATCGCCGATGGGCGCGCCCGGCGAGCCGACCGACTTCGCCGCTCTGCTCCAGAACAACGGCGCGTTGACGATCACGTGGAAGTGCGCCAACCCCGCCGGCAGCCAGGGCACGACGTACCAGGTCTGGCGTCGCCTCGCCGGCACCAACGAACTGGCGTTCATCGGCGTGACCGGCGAGAAGAAGTTCGTGGATGCCACCATCCCCGCAGGGACGACGCAGGCGATGTATCAGATCCAGGCGTTTCGCTCGACGGCCGCCGGGCCGTGGGCTCAGTTCAACGTGAACTTCACGACGGAGATCGGCGGCGCGGTGGTCACTGCGGTTGCAGCGCCGAAGATCGCGGCTTAATCCGGCTCCCTCTCCCGCGTACGCCCCGTACGCGGGGGAGAGGGAGCCAATGCCTGCCGCTTGCACGCGGCGAGGATCGATCGCCAATGCGACCGCAGAAACGCCGGCTGTTGCAACGCTTCGACCGCGTACTTGCGACCCGCCAGGGATAGGTCCATCTCCGCCCGGATGATCATGGCCTTGCGGTTGTCCGCCAACGCCAGCGGGCGGCTGTCGGGGCCGACGATCTTCGAATCGCCCGCCGACCACAGCCCATCGCCTTGCGGGCCGACGGAATTGGCGAAGACGTAGAACACTTCGTTCTCAAACGCCCGTGCGACGATCCCGTCGCGGCCTTTGCGTTTGCCGCGCGAGACCGCCAGCGTGTCGAGACCGGCGTTGGGATGGAAGATCACCTGGGCGCCGAGCATTACCGGCAACCGGACCAGCTCCGGGAAGCGGCGTTCGTGGCAGATGATGGCGGTGCAGGGGACGCCGTCGAGCTGGAAGAACGCCAGCTTGTTGCCCGGTGAGAAGAACTGCTTATCCCGGGCGGTGAGATGGATCTTCGAATAGCGGAAGATTTCGCGTCCGCGGCGGTCGAAGACGAGCAGCGAATTGAATCGCTTGCGGCCCGAGAAGGCGGGACAGCCGACGAGCACATTGCAGCGGGCTCGTCGGGCGGCGGCGGAGACCTGTTGCAGAGCCTGGTTGATCTCAGCGCGATCGATCGTCGTGAAGTCGCGGTTGTAGCCGGTCATGGCGCATTCCGGGAACAGGATGGCGTCGGTCCCGGCCGCGGCGCTGGAGGCGATCGCGCTCACAATCCAATCCACGTTTTGGGCGATTGAGCCGCGAAAAACCATCTGCGCGGCGGCGATCGTCAGGCGGGGCTTCTTCATTTTGTGGGGCTCCAGTTTACTGCCGGCCGGACTTACGTTTCAAAGGGTTGGCACACGCGGTCGCGGTCGTTCATACGCGTCGCGCGGGCCGATGTGTCGCACCTCACGTTGTACGATGTCGACCCGAAGCAGTCCTGCTGTCTCTGCGGTGCGATGTTCCGGGCTGACGCGCGGAAGAAGGAGGGTCTCGTTGAGCGAACGCCTCTGTACGTACATCAGCCGCGCCGCCGCGGCGATCGTCCTGATCAACGGGCTGGCCGTTCTGGTGGGGTGGATCGCTGATTTGCCGATCCTCAAAGGCGGCTTCTGGGCGGGCATCACCGTGAAGACGAACACGGCCGTCGGGCAGATCCTGATCGGGGCGGCATTGCTGATGCACCGGCGCGTCGTGGCCGGCGGCGGCGGTAGCGGTGCTGGCGGGCGGGCGCGGATCGCGGCGCAGGCGATGGCGGCGGTGGCGGCGGTGCTCGGCGGGCTGACGCTGGTGGAGCACATCACGCAATGGGACCTGGGGATCGACCAGCTCCTGATGCACGAAGCGCCCGGCGAGTATGCGACGTCGAGCCCGAATCGCATGGGCCCGCCGGCGAGCCTGAGCTTTCTGCTCGGCGGCATCGCGCTGCTCCTGCTCCACAGCAAGCGCGGCGAGGCGCGGTGGCGGAAGGACATCGCTTCGGTGCTGGCGATCGTCATCGGGCTGATCGCGATGCTGCCAGTGCTGGGGTACCTCTTCGGGGCCAGCGAGCTTTACGGCTTGGCGCGCATCACTGGCATTGCGCTAAAGACGGCGGTCACGCTGCTGATCTTCGCGGTCGGGATGCTGTGCGCGACGTACGGCGGGCGGGCGTTGACGCTGCTGTCGTCGCGGTCCGCCGGCGGGGTGATGATGCGCCGGCTGCTTGTGCCGGCGATCCTGCTCCCGCCGCTGCTGGCGTGGTTGCGCACGATTGGCGAAGCGGCCGGGTACTACGACACGGCGTTTGGGCGGGCGCTGCTGGTGATCTCCTTCATCGTGATCTTCGCGGCGCTGATCTGGATCAACGCGCGGCAGCTCGACGCGGTGGACGTCGAGCGCGGGAAGGCGAGCGCGGCGCGGGAGCGGCTCCTGGACAGTGAGCGCAAGGCCCGCGCCGAGGCCGAGCAGGCCAGCCGGCTGAAGGACGAGTTCCTGGCGACGCTGTCGCACGAGCTGCGCACGCCGTTGAACGCGATCCTCGGATGGTCGCAGCTCCTGCGAAAGCGGGGGTCGGACGAGGAGCTGGAGGAAGGGCTGGCGGTGATCGAGCGCAACACGAAGGCGCAGACGCAGCTCGTCTCCGACCTGCTCGACATGAGCCGCATCGCGTCGGGCAAGCTCCGACTGGAGATGAGCCAGATCGACCTGGCGGCCGTGGTGCACGACGCGATCGAGTCAGTCGAGCCGACGGCCAGGGTGCGCGGCGTGGTCATCCAGTCGACGATGGACGCCGGCATCGGCCCTGTGTGCGGCGACGCCGGCAAGCTTCAGCAGGTCTTGTGGAACCTGCTGACCAACGCGGTGAAATTCAGCCGCAAGGGCGGCACGGTCCACGTCGCGGCCGAGCGCGTCGGGAACAACGCGACGCTGACGGTGTCGGACACTGGGATCGGCATCAGCCCGGCGTTCCTGCCGTTCGTGTTCGATCGCTTCCGTCAGGCGGATGGGTCGATCACCCGCCGGCACGGCGGCCTGGGGATCGGGCTGACGATCGTGAAGAACATCGTCGAGGCCCACGGCGGCGCGGTGAAAGCGGCCAGCGCCGGGGAAGGGAAGGGGGCGACGTTCACCGTTGTGCTTCCGGTTCCGGCAGATCGCACGACAACGCCGCCCCGGCGGGAGGAGCCGCCGGATGCCAACGAAGCAGACGAAGACGACGGCGTGCTGGAGGATGCGCGGGCTTGAGTTTTCTCCCTCGCCCCTGAGTACAGGGAGAGAGAACCATGCTCACACCTTCGCCTGGAACAGTGGGATCTGCGCGAACTTCTTCCCGAGCACCAACTGGTCGTCCGTCCGCAGCCATTGCTGCAGGACGGACGCGTAGATCGACCGGAAGTCCATCTTGAACGCCACGTCGCCGCGGCTGAGCTTTGACGGACGCAGGTCCGGGGCTTCGCCGTGGAAGCCGGGCTTGATCATCTTTTCTGAGCCGAAGATGAACAGCGGGGCGGCCTCGCCGTGATCGGTGCCTTGTGAGCCGTTCTCGGCGACGCGGCGGCCGAACTCGCTGAACGTCATCATGCAGGTCCGGTCGAGGTGGCCGAACGCCTTCATGTCGGCCATAAACGCGGCGATGCCGCTGCTGAGTTCCGCCATGAGCCGGTCGTGGCGCTGGGCCTGGCCGGAGTGGGTGTCGAAGCCGCCGAGCTGCGTGTAGTAAACGCGCGTCGGCATGCCGCTGGCGATCATCTGGGCGACGAGCTTGAGCTGCTGGGCGAAGGCGCCTTGCGGATAGTTCACCTTGTTCTGCACCGACGCCGTCGTCTTGCGGATGTTGTCGGCGTAGACGCGGGCGTTGAGGGCCGAGCGCTGGAGGAAATCGTCGCTGGAGTCGACGGGTTTTGTATCGGACTTGACGCCGCGCGGGATGACGATCTTCTGATCGCCGCCTTTGCCGTCCATCATGTCGCCGGTGAGGCCGATGTCGGAGTTGAGGCGCTCGAACGCGGTCTTGAGCTTCTCGTCGCGTGAGGAGGCCATGTGCTGGAGGTCGTTTGGCGAGCGGAACGTCAGCGGGATGAACTTCTCGCCGACGAGGCTCGTCGGCGGCTCGGCGACCAGCGCGATGGCGCTGTTAGGGCTGGCCGACTTGGTCGTCTGCAAGGGGCTGGGGTCCATCCCTGGACAGTTATTGTCGAAGTACCGGCCAAGCCAGCCGCAGTGGGCCGTCTTCTCCGGCTCGGCGGTCTGCCAGATGTCGGTGCTGCGGAAGTGGGAACGGTTGTGGTTCGGATAGCCGACGGCCTGGAGGATGGCCATCTCGCCGGTGTCGTACAGCTTTTTGAATCCGGCCATCTGGGAGTGGAGGCCGAAGTCGTCGTTGAGCTTCAGCGTGTCGGCGGGCTTGATGCCAAGGCGCGGGCGGGCCTTGGTGTAGTCGTCGTTGCGGGTCGGGATGACGGTGCTCAGCCCGTCGTTGCCGCCGGCCAACTGGACGATGACCAGGATCCGATCCGGCCGGCCGACGCCTTGCGGGTTGTTTCCGTACTCAGCGGCCATCACGTGGGCGCTGCGGTCGAGGAAGAGCGGCAGGGTGGCGGCGGCGCTAAGGAGCTGCGTGCCGCGGGAGAGGAAGAGGCGGCGGGAGAAGAGGGGGTTGGTCATGGAGTGGGCTCCGGTTTCAAGGCATCATTGAACGGTCAAGGCTGTCATCCTGAGGTACTCGCGAAATCACGACTACTGCAACTGATACTCCGGCGTGCTGAGGACCAGCGTCACCACCTGCCGCACGCGATTATCACTTTCGCTCGTGCCGAGCTTCAGCGGCTCCTCGCCGATGGCGGCGATCAGTGCTTGTCGCTTCTCGGGGTGGAGCGGGCGCTGGAGGAAACGATCGATCGCGGCATCGACGACCTGCGTGCCGGTCGGCTTCGCGTCGAGCTTCGGGAAGAGCTTGGCCGGCTCGATCGGTGCCATGCCGCCGCCGCCCGCGGCGCCGGGGCCGCCGCCGCGACGCTGGGCGAACTGCTGCATCATCTGCTCGCGCATCTGCGGGTTCTGCATGATCTCCTGACGCCGGGCGATGCGCGGGTCAACAGTGCCGGCCGGCTGAGTGGCCGCGCCGGCGGGACGGGTGGAGGGAAGATCCGCGCCGCCGGCCCGCATCCGAGCGATGCGCTCGCGCATGCGCTGCTCGATTTGCTCGTTCGTCGGCCCATTGGCGTTGCCGCCGGCGGGAGCATTCGCCTGACCGTTTGCTGGGGCGTCGCCACGGAGCTGCGCCGCGCGATCCCTCATCCGCTGTTCCATCTGCTCCGGAGTTGCCTGGCCTGGTTGCGGCCCGGCCAATCCACCCGGAGCAAAGCCCGGCGGGGGGCCACCCGCGCCACCAAAGCGACGGCCGCCGCCAAACTGGCCGCCGCCGCCACCCGAGACCATCGAGCTGGCAGTGTTGTACCGCGTGAACAGCGTGGCGGCGGTGATCCAGTTATCGCCGCCGACCCAGCCGCGGACGTTCGGCGGCTGGAGCAGTTCCTGGTCCATCGCGACCATCTGCCGGCCGACGTAGGCCACCGCCGCATCATTCTGTCCCTCGCGACCCAGCAGCCGCATCGTGCCGACGGCGACTTCGGCGGGGCTCTTGATCAGGGCGAACTTGGCCTGCTCGCCGTAGAAAGCGGGGTGAGTGAACAAGGCTCGCAGGGCGGGGACGAGGTCGTACTTGTTGTCCTTTATGACTTGGACGATTGGGGCGAGGTCCGCTTCCGAGGGGTCGGGATACGCAAAGGCGATCCACAGCCGCTTGGCGAGGTATTTGCTGGGCTCTTCCTTGGAGAAGATCAGGTCAACGACATCGTCGGGGCCGAAGTTGCCGCTCTTGCCGAAGATGGTCTTGGTGCCGGTGTCGTGCATGAAGGTCCGCATGGTGACCGGTCCGCCGCCATAGCGTCCACCACCGCCCGGGCCGCGGCCACCGCCGGGGGCCAGGCCGGTCAGGGCGCGGGCGACTTCCTTGATGTCGGTTTCGGTGTAGCCGTTGCCTTCGCCGAGGGTGAAGAGCTCCATCAGCTCGCGGGCGAGGTTTTCATTGGGCTTGCCTTTGACGTTCTGATCGTTGTTCAGGTAACGGAGCATCGCCCCGTCATGGATCATGGAGTGGGTGAGCTTGCGGTAATTGCCCAGCGCCTGGCTGTGGAAGGTGAGGATCTGGTCAGCCAGCATCTTGCTGCCGCGGACTTCGCGAGCGCCGCTGGTGAAGAGGTTGTGCCAGAAGAGGGTCATCTTCTCTTCCAGCGGGCGATCGGTGCGGAGCATCCGGTCGATCCACCACGTGCGAACGTGGTTGATCTCCGTCCGTTCCTGCTGCTGGCCGCGCTGCTGGATGCGGCGACGGAGCGCATCGAGCTTCTTGGCGGCGTCCGAGTCCTGGCCGTCCTTTCGGGCCTGAGTCTGGAGGTCGCGCATCTGATCGCGCTCGGTGGGATCGGGGTCGGGAATCGGGAGGGCTTCGTACTTGGGCAGGTCGATCTTGGTGAAGATCGGCTCCTTCCCCTCGGGCAGCTTACCGGACAGCAGGTATTCCACCGCGGCCTCGCGACCCAGCGCATGAAGCGCGTCGATCTGTTGCGGCGTTCCGCCGAAGGCCGCCCGGCGGAGCAGATGGGCGGCGTCGTCGCGGGACCAGTCGGTCGCTTTCACCGCGGCCTGTGCCGTCGATCCGGGCTCGGCCGCCGCCGCCAAGCGGGCGACGCCCATCGCGGCAATCAGGCAGGCAATCAGACGTATCGTCGTGCTAGCAGATGAATTAGCGGCGGGGCGGGGTGGTTGCTGCATGTCTGAGTTCTCCAGCCACGAGGAGGTGCGAACCGGGCAAAAAGCGGAGTGAACGAGGTGAGGTCCGCAACCTTCCAACGCGAATGGCGGCGAATTGTTACGACCCGAATGAAGCCGCCTTAACTTTGTTGCTGTCATGAGATGGAAACTTCCCGCGGCACCGGCTTTGCCTTGCTTCTCAGGGAAACAGGAAGGTAACGTGCCATGAACAACGCCAAGTCTTGCCGCGTGCTGATCGTGGAGGACGACCCGGGGGGCCGCGAGCCCTTGGCTGTCTTCCTTCGCCGACGTGGATATTCTGTGGAGGTCGCTCCGACGGTTGCAGCCGGTGCGGCCAAGTTAACGAAGAATGTCACCCACCTGATCCTCGATCTGCGGTTGCCCGATGGCGCGGGGCTGCAGCTCCTTGAACACGTCAGGAAAGATGATCTGCCGGCGAAAGTTGCTGTCGTAACTGGCGCTTCGGCGGATGACCTGCTCGCTAACGCCGTCATGATGAAGCCCGATGCGTTCTTGCGCAAGCCCGTCGATTTCGGAGACTTGCTGGGCTGGCTGGAAGGCGGCGCGGCGGCCGATCTGCATCCGCTGCTTAGTGCGGAATGAGGACAGATCTTGTGACGAAGGTCCGCAGGCCCATGGCGCGACCACGGGTCCTCGGATCTCATTTCGATCGCGTCGGCATTTCACAGAACCGGTGCAGCGGCGGTAATCTCCAATGCTGCCTATGCACCTTGAACATCCGCGACAGTTTCTCCCTCCAACGCACGTATGGTGCGTCATGCTTGCGTTGTTGCTGGTCCCAGCGTCCCAGGCGTTTGCGGACGAGCGCGGGGACTTTTTCGAGAAGCACATCCGTCCCGTCATTGTCGAGCGTTGCTACGAATGCCACAGTGGCCAACCGGGCGCGAAGATCAAAGGCGGCCTCCGGCTCGATACGGCGGCGGGGCTGCGCGCGGGCGGCGAAAACGGGCCGATCGTCACGGCCGGCGATCCCGGCAAGAGCCGGCTGATCACGGCGATCCGCTGGACGAACGACGATCTTCAGATGCCGCCGAAAAAGCGATTGACCGATCAGGCGGTCGCGAGCTTTGAATTGTGGGTGAAGCAGGGTGCAGTTGATCCGCGGATCGATGCCGCGGGAACGATCGCACAGGACATCGCGGCGGCGCGCGGGCGTTGGCCGTTTGCGAAACCGCAAGCGGCAGTTGTGCCGGATGTGAAGGATGCCTCGTGGGTGAAGAGCGACGTTGACCGGTTCGTGCTGGCGAAGCTGGAAGCGAAGGGACTTCGTCCGGCGCAACGGGCCGACAAACGAACGCTCATCCGCCGGGCGACATTTGACCTGAGCGGCCTGCCGCCGACGGATGCCGAGGTGCAGGCGTTCTTGGCGGACGACTCGCCCGGGGCGTTTGCGAAGGTCGTCGATCGCCTGCTCGCGTCGCCGGCGTATGGGCAGCGCTGGGCGCGGCATTGGCTCGACGTCGTCCGTTTCACCGACGTGTTCGACTCGCGATCGATCCGAGACGGCGGCGCCGGCGACGTGCCATTCTCCTGGCGCTATCGCGACTGGGTCGTCGATGCCTTCAATCGCGATCTGCCCTACGACGAATTCATCAAGCAGCAGATCGCCGGCGACTTACTGCCGGGACCGAACGGCAAGCCGTCACCCGCCGGCGTCATCCCGACCGGTGTTTATATGCTCGGCGAGTGGGGCGGCGGGGACGCCGACAAGGAGAAGATGCTGACCGACATCGTCGATGACCAGATCGACGTGACCGGCAAAGCGTTCCTCGGCCTGACGCTGGCCTGCGCCCGCTGCCACGATCACAAGTTCGATCCGATCTCGCAGCAGGACTACTACGGCCTGGCGGGGATCTTTTTCTCCAGCCACATCGTCCCCGAGGTCGGCCCGAAGACGGCCGGAACGCCGGTGCTGAAGATTCCCGTGACGGACGAAGCATCGGAGCAGCGCAACCGCGACGCCGAACGTCGGGCGGCGCAACTGAGCCGGCGGCTGGACGAGGCGATGCGAAAGCACATCGCGGCGGCGGCCGCCGAGATGCTGCCGAAGATCGACGCGTACCTCGTGGCGGCGTGGGAATACGCACGCCGGCCGGCGGGGCAGAAGGGCGTCGCGATGGCTCAATACGCGGGCGAGCGGCAAATGAGCGGGTTCGCACTGGCGCGCTGGGTGGAGATGATCGAGCGCAAGCCCGCGGGGCGCGGCAACGCGCTGTCGGAACGCGTCGTCGCGATCGCCGGGAATAAGGCGTTCAACGGCTGGCGGAACCCGGGGCCGTCAGGGACGCCAAACGCGGTCGCGAACTCCGGTGATGAGCCGATCCGGCATCTGACGTTCGTCATCCCGCCGAAATCGGTGGCGATTCACCCGTCGCCGACCGGTGGCGTCGCGGTTCTCTGGACCGCGCCGGCGGATGCGAAGATCGAAGTCGCGGGCAAGGTCGCCGACGCCGACGACAAGTGCGGCGATGGCGTCGAATGGCGGGTGGGCGTGCGTGCGGCGACGGGGCTGCGCGTGCTGTCGACCGGGGCGATTCCGAACGGCGGATCGGCTGAATTGCCGAAGGCGTCGCTGTCGGTCGCCGCGGGGGAAGCGATCGAGCTGGGGATCCTCCCGAAGGGCGAATACAGTTGCGACACGACGGTGGTGCAGTTGAAGATCAATGATGATCGCGGCGGCGCTTGGGACCTGTCGCACGATGTGTCGCCAGACATTCACGCGATCGGAAAAACGGGAACGCCGGCGGCGGCGTGGGGATTTGCGGAGACGGCGATCAAGGTCGATCCGCCGATCGCGCCGGCGGGATCGGCGCTGGCGGCGTGGTTGGAGTTGGCGCGGAAGCCGGACGCGCAAATCGAGTCGATCAAGCAGAAGGCGATGCAGGTTCGCGAAGGGTTGCAACGCGTGCCGCCGGTGCCCTCACCGGCGGAAGTATGGCCCCCTCTCCCTCGGGGAGAGGGTTGGGGTGAGGGCGGACGGCGAAAGGCACGCAATCGAACGGGCGGCACGGCAGTAGCTCATTATTCCAATGCTGAGATCAATGGCGATGGACAGCCAAATTGCAAGGTCCTTCTCGCCATCGGAATGGCAAGCTACGAAGCCGCCGACTTGGACACCGCTCGCCTGCTGAGCGATCCCGCCGGTCCATTCTGGGCGGCTGCGAGCAAGGACATCTCCGCACTGCCACCGGCCGCTCAAGGAGAAGTGGTCGCGATCCAGAAGGAACTGACTGCCGCGCAGAAGCAAGCCGCCGAGGCGACGCCGATGGCGCACGGGCTCCAGGATGGCGGCACGCCGAAGACCGGCTATGCCGGCTTTCATGACAGCCCCGTCATGCTTCGCGGCCGCTACGACAAGCTCGGCGATGTCGTTCCCCGGCGGTTTCCGCTGGTCCTCGCCGGCGAGCAGCAGTCGGCGATCACCCAGGGCAGCGGGCGGCTGGAGTTGGCCCGCTGGATCGCGTCGAAGGAGAACCCGCTCACCGCGCGGGTGATGGTCAACCGGATTTGGCAGCACCACTTTGGCGAAGGGATCGTGCGGACGACGAACAATTTCGGGAAGCTGGGCGCGCCGGCGACGCATCCGGAGCTGCTCGATTGGCTGGCGGAGCAATTCGTGGGAGCGCGGCCGTCCCCGGCCGGCTTTTTCGAAAACGCCAAGCCGGGCGAGGACGCCCGCGCTCCCAGGCCGGCCGGGGACGGCCGCGCTCCTTGGAGCATTAAGTCGATGCACCGCCTGATCATGCTCTCGGCGGCGTACCAGCAGTCGAGCACCGCCGATCCGGCGACCGCGCGGGCTGATCCCGAGAACCTGCTCTTTGCCCGACAAAACCGCCAGCGACTGGATTCGGAATCTTTGCGCGATGCGCTGCTCTCGGCGGCGGGGCAGCTCGATGACACGCTCGGCGGCCCGGCCGTGGCCGACATCACGTCGCCGCGGCGGACGCTTTACCTGCGGACCGTCCGCTCCGATCGCGCGACGTACCGCATGCTCTTCGACGCCGCCGACCCGCAGTTGGCGGTGGACAAGCGGACCGAGTCCACCGTTGCGCCGCAGGCGTTGTTCCTGCTGAACAGTTCATTTGCAAAGGCGCAAGCAAAGGCACTGGCGGCGCTGGCGGAGCAGCAGTCGGGCGATGTGCGGGCGAAGGTCGATTGGCTTTACCGCAGGCTTTATGCCCGGCCTCCCACAGCGGACGAAACTGAGCTGGGCGTGGCGGCGATTGGACGATGGAGCGGTGCGAAAGGAACGGAAGCGATGGAAGGTTATGTCCACGTTTTGCTGTGCGCGAATGAGTTCATGTATGTGGACTAGCGGGAGAGGGAGCCAAGAAAATCCTGTAAGAATCCACAGCCTTCGTCCGTCTTCACTTCCAGACGGGACTGCTTTTCATACAATGCGGGTCTCGCCCGGCGGAGGCTGGCGTGGCCGGCGGTTTCCCGGTCTCCCCTGAGCGAACTTTGCGCGGAGGACGAACAACGTGATCGCTGTCTCGCAGTTGACCAAAGCTTACGGCCCCGTCTTGGCCGTTGACAACATCTCCTTCCAGGTCCCCAAGGGGCAGATCGTCGGCTTCCTCGGCCCAAACGGCGCGGGGAAATCGACCACCATCCGCATGCTCGCGTGCTACCTGCCGCCGACCAGCGGCGGGGCGACCATCAACGGCTTCGACATCTTCCATCAGTCGACGGAAGTCCGCAGCAACCTCGGCTATCTCCCCGAAAGCTGCCCGCTCTACACCGAAATGAAGGTCCGCGAATACCTCGACTACCGCGGCCGGCTCCGCAAAATGTCGCGCGACGATCGCCGCAAGCGGACGGATTACGTGCTGGAGCGCTGCTGGCTGGAGGACGTGCAGAACCGCGTGATTGGGCACTTGTCGAAGGGTTATCGCCAGCGCGTCGGCCTGGCCGACTCGCTGCTGCACGATCCGCCGGTGCTGATCCTCGACGAGCCGACCGTCGGCCTCGACCCCTCGCAGATCATCCAGACGCGCAAGCTGATCAAGGAACTCGGCGGCAAGCACACCGTCATGCTCAGCACGCACATCCTGCCGGAAGTGGAGGCGGTGTGCGATCGGGCAATCATCATCGCCGGCGGGCGGATCGCCGCCCAGGGCTCGCCGGACGAGCTGCGGGCCAGCCGGCGGATGCAGGCGCGGGTGCTGGTGGAGTGCAAGGCGAACCCCGATCAGGTGAAGAAGACGCTGGGGAACGTCAACGGGGTGCGCGACGTGGAGGTGCTCAACGGCCGGGCGGCCGCCGCGGTCGGCTCGCACGGCAAGGACGGCGACGGCTTCATCACCATCGCCGTGCGGCCGAAGGAGAGCCACGACGTTCGCGAGGAAGTGGCCCGCGCCGTCGCCCAGCAGCAGTGGCCGCTCCGCGAGATCCGGCTGGAGCAGGCAACGCTGGAAGAGTTCTTCGTGCAGGTGACGGCGGCGCAAGCGATGAGCGCAAAGGAATAATGAGTAAGAACGTGAAGACGTAATTACGTTCGCCGCCTCTTACTTACGTTTTACGTTTTACTCGCTACCCCAGGCATTACACCTACTACTTCAATCAGACCCATGTCCAGAGCCCCCACAATTGCCCGCCGCGAGATCGGCAGCTACTTCTACTCGCCGATCGCTTACGTGGCCCTCGCACTGTTTCTCGTCGTGGCTGGATTCTTCTTCCAGCAGGACTTCGAGCCCGGTCAGCCGGCCGGGCTGCGGAACGTCTTCGACAAGATGGCCATGGCCCTCGTGTTCATCATTCCGGTGTTGTGCATGGGATTGATGGCACAGGAATGGGCCAACGGCACAGTCGAAACGCTCTTCACGGCGCCCGTCGGCGAAAGCGATGTGGTTGTCGGCAAGTTTCTCGGCGCGCTCGGCTTCTTTGGCGTGCTGCTGGCGCCGACGCTGCTCTACGTGCTGCTGCTGAAGATGTACAGCCACGCCGACCTGGGGCCGATCTTTGCCGGCTATATAGGGCTGATCCTGGTCGGTGCGATGTTTGTTTCCATCGGCCTGTTCTGTTCGTCGCTGACGCGCAGCCAGGTCGTCGCCGCGGTGACGGCGATTGCAATCCTGTTCGTCGTCACCATCGCGCCCTACGTGCTCCAGCAGTACGCGTCGCAGCTTAGCGAGGGTGTTCGCAAGGCCACCGAGTGGGGCGTCTACAACCGGTTCATCGACTTCAGCAAGGGATTCATCGACACCGGCCACGTCGTTTTCTTCGTGGTGATCACGGCGGTGTTCCTGTTCCTGACGGTGAAGGTGCTGGAAGCGCGGCGGTGGAAGTGAGCCGGTAGATCAGCGATTCAAATCTCAGATTTCAGATTTCCAAAATTCGAGATTCCCATGAGCAAGGCCGACAATAAAAAGTCCAGGAGCGAATCGACGGAAGCCGGGGAAGCGGCGAAGAAGACGGTCGTACCTCCGCCGCCGCCGCTGGCCGATCCGGCGCCGGAAGTTTATGCACCCGAGGATCAGTACCAGCGCTGGCTGAAGTACGGCGCCAACGTCGTGCTGATGACGATCGTCGTGCTGCTGCTGGCCGGCATCGCGATCTGGGCTTCTACCGGCAGCGTGAAGGCGACGGAAAAGCTTCACGGCCGCAAGGACCTCTCCAGCGATCCGTCAAACCAGCTCAAGCCGCAGACGATCCAGCTCATCAAGGACCTGCCGGCCGACCGGGAAGTCACGCTGGTGAGCCTCTATCCGAAGCTGAAGAAGGAAGAGGCGGCGGCCAAGGGCGCTGACACCTACGGCAAGGTGCAGGACATCCTCGACGAGTACCAGAAGAACGGCGCGAACATCAAGACGCTGATGATCGATCCGATCAATGACCCCAATAAGCTTGGCGGATGGCTCGAAGAGCTCAAGCGCCGCTATGGCAGCAATCTGGGCGAGTATGAGAAGGTCTTCAAGGAAGAAGTTCCCAAGGCCGTTACCGACGTTCAAGCGAAGGTTGCAGCTGAAAACAAGCGACTGATTAGCCTGATTACCGAGATCCGGGCGATGGACCCCTCGAAGCTCTCAGAAGATCAGGTACAGAAGATCAATGCGACGTTCCGCGTTTTGCTACCCGCGGCCGGCACGATGCAGGAGTTCGTCGAGAGCCTGAGTGAGTTGGACGTAAATGTTAAGGAAGACCTCAAAAAGCCGATCCCCGACTACGCCCAGATGACTTCGGAGCTGAAGTCGATCATCGGCACGTTCTCGAAGCGCGCCGAACAACTGGTGAAGGCGCTTAACGAACTGAAGGGAGACAAGGCCCAACTCGAAAACGTTCGCAAGTACATCGATGAAGGCGTTCCCGCTTTGCAGAAGATGAAGACGCAGGCTGATGAATTGCTAGCCCGCGTTAACAAACTTGGCGAACTGAAACTCACCGACATCCGCGACAAAGTCCTCCCCGCCCCCGGTAAGGAAACTGCCAACGCGGCGATCGTCGTCATGGGGCCAGACGATGTCCGGGTGATCGACGACTTCAGCCTTTGGAAAAGTGGCGCAGCGACTGGCCTGACCGGCAACGATGACGAAAAACCCAAGCTGCGTTTCGCCGGCGAGCAGCAGGTAACCAGCGCGATCCTGGGCGTCTCGCAGAAGAAGAAGCAGAAGGTGGCGTTTGTCCGCGCGGGGGGGGAGGCAAAGACGACCTTCGGTCGCGGCGGACCACCGGAATTCGGCGTGATTGCCGATCGGCTCAAGAGCTACAACTTTGATGTGATCGAGAAGGACTTTAATCCGCCAGACCCGCGCATGGGCCCCCCGCCGGGCCCCGACGTCTCAGAGGATGAGATTAAGGATGCAATCTGGGTCGTCTTCGCCAGTCCGCCGGACCCCCGCATGATGCAAATGGGCCTGCCTCCGACCGGCGTGCTCGGCGAGAAGCTCAAGGCCCACCTCGATGCCGGCGGATCGGCCCTGTGCCTGGTCAATGTGGAAAGCGAAGATCTGGCCGCCGCCATGAAAGACTGGGGCATTGAGATCAAGCCGAATGTGGTGATCACTCACGAGAAGATCAAGGCCGGTGACGGCGAGCCCGACGACTTCATCGAGCAGGCCCGCCGACAGCCGTTCATCTTCGTGTTGAATCAGTTCGGCGATCATCCGATCGCATCGTCGATCCGCTCACTGGACGCGGCGTTCGTGCCGCTGGTCCAGGTCAAGAAGGCGGCGAGTGTTCCGGCTGGAACGACGGTGTCGGAACTGATCCCGATTCCCACGAACCCGAAGTCGTGGGGCGAGACGGACATGAGCAGTCTGTTCTCAAATGATCGTCGGCGTCCGCCGCCCGACCCCACGTTCGACCCAGCAACCGACGTCGCGCAGCCCGTCTTTGCCGGCGCGGCCGCGGAAAAGCAGGGTAAGGGGCGTCTCGTCGTGATCGGTACTCAGCGAAGCTTCATGGACGACCTGCTGACTTACACCGACCCCAAGCTGAAGAAGAACAAGACGTACGTCTCGCGCTTCCCCGGCAACGGCGAACTGTTCACAAACAGCATCTTCTGGCTGGCCCGCAACGAGAAGATGATCGCGCTGAGCCCCTCGGCGATGGACACGACCCGCATCGAGAGCATCCCCGAAGGCAAGCTCGGCTTCCTCCGCGTCGGCCTGGTCATGATCACGCTCCCGCTGCTCGCCGTCGCGGCGGGCATCGGTGTGTGGATGACGCGGCGAGGGTGAGTTTCAGGAGGGTTCACCGCAGAGACGCAGAGAGCGCGGAGAGCGCGGAGAAGTCGAGTTGGGAGGGGATGATGATGTCAGCATGCCTGGACTCCATCCTCGTTTTTGCTCCCTGCGTTCTATGCGCCTCTGCGGTGAATCTTCTTCCTCCTTGCCCGGCAGAGTTCCGTCCGTAGTTATGACTTATCGCGTGCTGATTAAAACTGAGCGACCGATATGAATTTCCGAACGACTGTCATTCTGCTGATCCTGCTGGTAGGCGCGGCTGTTTTCTATTTCGTCGCCAATCGCGCGGATGACTCCGCCGGCCAGGCCAAGACGCCGCCGAAGGAAGACAATGAGAAGGGCAAGCTGCTGCTGGACGTGAAATCGGCTGACGTCCGCAAGCTGGTCATCCGTCCCGGTGAAGGCGCGCCGGCCGGGGCGAAGCTGCTGGAGCTTTCGCAGACCAACGGCAAGTGGAACATCCTACAGCCGATCAACTGGCCGGCCGACAGCTTCGACGCGTCGAACCTGGTGGACGCGGTCACCAGCGCAAGGTCCGGCGGGTCAGTGGACCTGACGCCGGAGAAGTCGGCGTCGATGGGGCTGGCCAAGCCGCGCTACCGGATCGAAGTGACCGATGCCGCCGGCAAGGTCTCCAAGCTCACCGTCGGCGACCGCTCGCCGCTGGGTTACCTGTACGTCCAGACCAGCGACGACAAGACGGCGTCGATCCTGACCGGCGGCCCGCTGGCCGAGCGGCTCTCGAAGACGACCGACAAGGTGATCGCGACCCTTCGCGATAAGCAGATCCTGCGGGTCTCGTCGCTCGATGTGAAACAAGTGCGGGTGCAGCGGCCGGACGGTCCGGCGCTGGCCTTCGAGAAACCGGCGTTCAAGCCCGGCTCCGACAGCGCCAGCGAATGGCGGATGACCGCGCCGGTCACCGAGCCGGTGGAGACCAGCGAAGCGTCTGACCTGATCTCGACGCTGACCAACCTCCGCGCCGATGAGTTCTCCGACGAGGCGGCAGCCACCAGCTCCGGCAGCTTTGATCGCCCGCAGGCGGTGGTCACGCTCTCGGCGACGGCCCCGGCGACGCAGCCGTCCACCACGACCGCGCCGTCCACCAAGCCTTTCGCCGACCTGCCCGGCGGGGTGATCATCACCATCGGCCAGCCGGTCGACATCGAAGGCGAAAAATGCTGGGTAAAGGTCTCCGATCCGCCGACGGTGGCGAAGGTGTCGCTGAACAAGGCGGCGGTGGAAAAGATCACCAAGGCGTCGCCGCTGTCGCTGCGCGATCGCAAGGTCTTTGCGGCCGACCCGGCCCAGGTTTCGGAGGTGACGATCACCACGGAAACCAGCAGCACGACCAAGCCGGCCGAGCAGACCACGACGCGGCTGGTGCGCCGGCATGAGAAGACGGAGCTGGGGCCGTTCCTGCCGAAGCCGAGCGGCCCGGCGACAGCGCCGGCTACGGGACCCACGACGCGGCCGAGCAGTGAGCCGGGGACGAAGCCGACAGCGGCAGTAGGTGCCGCGAGCCGAGCGGCACTTGGGGACGGCGAGACGATGCTCACCATTCTCGAAGCGGATGCCGCGCCGGCGACTCAGACCGCGACTGCGCCGTCTGCGCCGGCCACGCAGCCCGCGGAAGCTGCTCCGACGACACAACCTACAACCCAGCCAGTGGCATCAGTGACACCGGCAACCGGCCCATCCACTGGTCCGACTACCAGCCCCGCAGTCGCCGCGGCGACGCAGCCGGCGATTCCCCCTGAGCCGCCGAAGCCGCCGACGCAGTGGATCGTCGCCTCGAAGAATGACGCCGATGCCAATGACGAGACCGTCACGCAGTTCCTGTCGGATCTTAACCCGTTGCGGGCGGTGAAATACCTCGACAAGGTCCCCGCGCCGGCGACGCAGCCGTCCACTCAGCCGACGGCGGTGACGTATGTGGTCACCGTCAAGACCGTCGCGGCCGGTGGGGCCAACAAGACGATAGAGGTTCGCATCACCGATCCCGGCCACGGGGCCAAGCCTTACGGGCAGTACCAGGACCTGATCTTCGAGCTCGATGCGTCGATCATCCAGAAGCTCAAGGGCGACTTCACCGAACCGCCGAAGGAGCCGGCCATGCCCCGCGGCGGACAGCCGGGCGGATTCCCGGGCGGCGGGTTCCCCGGTGGGCTTCCGCCAGGGCTGCGATAACCAGCCCATTGGTCGGGCATTCCCACCTCTCCCTCCGGGAGAGGTCGCCCTGACGGGGCGGGTGAGGGCGAGCGTTTGCCGGGTTGATCCCATCCGCCCTTCAGCATACGGTCTTGCCTGGGAGTGAATCGCGATCTTCGCCCCTGCGCAGCATGGCTTCTCCGACGGCACAGGTTCCGGCGCTGGATGCTCCGCCGATCGCTGGTGCGCGGCGGGAGACCTTATTACCTGCAATAAAGCCATCGGCGAAGACGCATCCCGAATCGCGCCCTTCCTCTTCTGCACAAGCTGCTTCCAAGCCGACCAGTCCCGCCAAGCCCGAGCGTGATCATCGCTTGGACTTCTGGCGCGGGCTCTGCCTGATCGACATGCTCCTGGTTCACCTGATCCACCAGGGCATGAGCCTGGGCACCTACGTGGCCGGCAAGGCGCCGGGAATTGATCTGTGGATCGGCGAATACACGCGCTTCGCCGCCGGCGGGTTTGTGTTTATCGCCGGGCTCTCGATCGGGCGGATCTTCCTGCCCCGGGCGCGCGATCCTGAGAAACGCTGGGCGACCTATCGCGCATTGTGGAAGCGGTCGCTGGTGATCCTGGCCGTTCACTACATCGCCGAGGTCGGGTTTTTGGTGATGTGGCCGCTCTTCGGCGGCGTGCCGTTCCGGCGGATCTCGACGCCGATCATCGACATCCTCCTCTTCCGGGCCGGCTACGACCTGCTTCCGTTCTACGTGGTGATGGTCGCGCTGGCGCCGCTGATGCTCGAGATGGTTCGGCGCGGGCTCTGGTGGGCGCTGGCCCTGGCGAGCATGGAGCTGTTCTTCTGGGCGCACACGACCGGCGCCTGGCACACGTTCGCGCTGCCGATCCAGCACGACTTTTTCCCGATCCTGTGGCAGATCATCTTCGTGGCCGGCGTCGTCGCTGGGGAGTTCCTGCCGAAGTACGACCGGCTCTCCGCGCGGCCGAAGATCTACGCCGCCATCGTGCTGTGGCTGGCCCAGATCGTCCTGTTCCTCGCGTACTACGGGCCAAACTTCAACCTGCGGCTGTGGCTCCCGCTGGAGTTCGCCAAGGTGCCGCTGACGACCGGCGAAACCCTGCGCTATCTGACGCTGATCCTGGCCATCATGGCGACGACCGACCTGGTCTGGTCGTCGCGCCTGGCCGGCGGAAAGGTGGCGCGGTTCTGCGAGCGGCTGGGCCGAAACAGCCTGGCGGTTTTCGTGTTCCACGTCTGGATCGTCCAGCTCACCGTTCGATCCGCGCCATCGGTCCATTTTGTGCTCGGACGAATCTTCCTGGCGATCGTGGCGGTTGGTTTGCTCTGGCTCTTTGCGGTCGTGCTGGAAGCGAGCGGGGGGAAACGCAAGAAACGCAGCGCGGCCAAAGCGCCAAGCGCGCCGACGACCGAAGCGGCTCCGACGAAGCCACGGCGAGCGCTCTGGCGCATGCCGCTGGCACTGGGCGGTCGCCCGATCGGCGTACTGCCGGCGATGGCCGTGGGAACCGTCGTCGCGCTGTGGGCCATCAATCACGAGCAGATGCGCTACACCCGGCGGCACTTGTTAAGCCATCACGGCATGCCCTCACCCGCCGGCGACCTGCTGAAAGATCGCAACGACATGCCGTTCGGCGAGGAGTTCATCCCGGATCCGGATGACAATCCGGATGATGAGGAAGAGGTGCCGGTCTTGCCGAAGGAGCCAACGGTGGAGGATGAGCCGCCGCAGCCGTGAGGCAGGAGGAGAAATCTGAAATCTGAGATTTGAAAACTCATCCTGCCTTGGCCTCTGACCTCTGACCAAACAAAGAATCCCGGCTCCAGATTAATCTGGAAGCCGGGATTTCATTTTCTATCAGGGGTTGTCTCACATCGCGGGCGTCGGCTTGGCGGAGTCGGCGATCGTTGCCGGCGTGCCGGTTATCAGGCTGCCGACCTTGCCGATCCACAGCTTGTAGCCTTCGCGGGTCATGTGCAGCTTGTCAGGGCCGAACAGTTCAGCGCGGGCGTTGCCCTTCGCGTCGACCATCGAGTTGAACACGTTAACGAAGGTCAGGTGCGGGTCCTTGGCGCCCTTGATCCACGACTCGAGCATCGCATTTACCTTCCGCTGCGTCGCGATCAGCTCGGCGCGCTTCGGGCTGGGCTTCACCGACAGGAACAGCACCTTCGTGTTCGGCAGCTTGGTGTGTACGAGCTTGGCGAAGGTCTGGTAGTCGGCAAAGAGCTGCTCGGCGGTGCGGCCCTTGCCGAGGTCGTTGTCGCCTTCGTAGAAGACGATCGTGCTCGGGCGGACGGGGACGACGAGGCGATCGAAGTACTTGATGGCGTCGGGGCAGGTCGAGCCGCCGAAGCCGTGGTTGATGACGTTCAGGCCCGGGAAGTCGTCCTTGACGGTCTTCCACAGGCGGATGCTAGAGGAGCCGTAGAAGAGGACGCCGCCGGGAGCGGGGGCGGCCTTCTTGAATGCGGCTTCGAGAGCAGCGACTTCCTTATCAAAGCCAGCGGCGACTGCGGCGGGCTTGGAAGCATTGACAGCGGCAGCGACCGGTCGCGTTGAGGGCGGAGCAAGTGCCGGCGTGACGGCGGCGACGGGCATCCCAGCGGGCATCGCCGCCGACGCGCGAGCGACGCCAAAACCAGCGATTGCCATCAGCACCAGCGAGCCCATCCGCGACAGTTTCAGCACGATGCGAATCCTCCTGCTCCAACCGGCATTGTTAAGCCGGCGGGGCGGCCAAGGGACTTGATTTCACGACGGGGTTCTTAACAGATACGGCAGGCAGCTCGAACGGTTCAACCCGCGTCTGTCACTGTGAAATACAAGGGAGCTGGCGAATCGTTGCGAGAGAGAGAATTCCTGGACTCATTTCTGAAACAACGGCAAATACCGGTACGGCACGCACAGCGCCAGCACCGCCATACTGGTGCGATAGGCCTCGCCGGCTTCCTGTTCCTGGCCTGATCCGACGGGCCAGGTGCCTTCGGGCCCCTGGTTCGCCAGCAGCGAGTCGCGGAGCTTGGGGTAGCCCTGCTCGTAGTACTTGTCGCCGAGGTGATACATGGCTTGGGCGATGTAATAAACGCTGTAGTAGTAGAACCCTTCGTTGGGGTTGGTGATCGGGTTATCGAGGAGGAAATCCCCGCCGGCCTTGGCTTCTTTCGAGGCGTGTTCCCCAAGCATTTCCAGGGAGACGATCGCGGTCCCGGTACGTGCTGGACCGGGAGGGCCTTGCTGGGCCTGGTAGGTGAAGCCCGGGCCGCCGCGGAAGGCGCAGCGGCGGACGTACTCGCGGCCGGATTCGAGGGCCGCCTTGGGAACGTAGGCGCCGCAGTTGGCCGCGGCGCGAAGGGCCATAAGCTGCCAGCCGGTGACGGAGATATCGGAGTCGGGGCTGGTGCGCTGGTAACGCCAGCCCCCTTGGTGGACCGGGTCTTTCTTCACCGCCTGGGCGTCGAGCGTCAGCTTCACGGCTTTGGCCAGGGCCTTTTCGATCTTGTTCTTCCGCGCGTCGTCCACCATGCCGAAGGCCTCGCCGAGCATGGCACAGGAAATGCCGTGCTCGTACATGCTGGCGTTGCCGTAGCCGTTGCCCGAGAGCAGGCCGTCGGGCTGCTGTTTTTCCAGGACGTAATCGATGGCCTTGTTGATGTTGTCGCCGTAGGGCCCTTGGCCGGGGATGTGGCCGCGGGCGAGGAACGCCTTGGCGGCCAAGGCCGGGACGGCTGTGCTGGCGCCCTGACCCTGCGGCCAGGAACCATCCGGCTTCTGATTCTTCGCCAGCCACGCCAGCGCCTTATCGACGGCCGACTCCACCTTTGCCGGCACCTTCTCGTCATCGTCAGCAGCCTGCACCGACGGCGGCGTAGCGACCTGCGACATCGGCAGCGGGGCGACCACCCCAAACGTGGCGGCGGTCATCGCAATCATGCGGACAAAGGATCGACGGCGGATCGGCATGGAGGGCTTCATGGGCATGCATATTACCGGATCGCGCCCGGAATGTTTCTTTTAGAATGTGGGACCATCCATGCCTGCATCAAACACCCCATTCTCCCGCCTCCAGCCGTTCGATAAGAAGAAGAACGAATGGCGGATCGTCATTGAGACGCCAAAGGACAGCCACAACAAGTACAAGTACGACGATGAACTGGGCCTCTTCCTGCTCGGCGGCGTCCTGCCGCAGGGGATGTCGTTCCCCTACGACTTCGGCTTCATCCCCGGCACGCTGGCCGATGACGGCGACCCAATCGACGTCCTGCTGCTGATGGATTTCTCGGCCTTTCCCGGCTGTGTCGTCGCCGGCCGGCTGATCGGCGTGATCGAGGCGGAGCAGACCGAGAAGGACGGGGAGAAGACCCGCAACGACCGGCTCGTCGCCGTGCCCACCGAATCCCGGCTGTATCGCGACCTGAAAAACGTGAAGGAGATCGGCAAGGACCGCCTCGGCGAGATCGAGGCGTTCTTCATCTCCTACAACCAGACGCGCGGGAAGAAGTTCAAGGTGCTCGCCGTGCGCGGGCCGGGGCGGGCGGAAGATCTGGCCAGGGAGGCAATCGCGGGGAAGAAGAAAGGGAAGAAGTAACGCGGGACGGGAAAGTGGTCCCGGAGGGGCCAAGGGTCGTAGCCACAGGTTGCCCTTATCGGCGTACCGGCTGCTCTCCACCCGTGGCTACATTGCGTCCCGCTTCGGGGGCGAGTTTCGCTGTTCAGGCAAGCTGCGCCGCCAGCCGCCGCTGGATCTCCTGTTTGGGCAACAGGCCGATCAGCCGATCGACGAGCTTTCCGCCTTTGAAGATGAGCATGGTCGGGATGGCGTCGATGCTGAAGCGGCCGGAAATCTGCGGGTTGTCGTCGGTGTTGATCTTGCCGACGATGAATCGGCCATTCGCCTCCGCCGCCAGCTCGTCCATCACGGGCGCAATCAGGCGGCACGGCCCGCACCAGGGCGCCCAGCAGTCGAGCAGCACCGGCGTCGCGCCCGCTTCCTGCACGATGCTCAGAAAGGTGTCGTCGGTGACTTCGATCGGATGTGCCCCCGCATTGACGCCGGCGGCCTCCAGAATGAGCTTCGTGCCGCAGCGGCCGCAGACGGGTTTAAGCCGCTCAGCGGCAACGTCGTTGACGCGGTTTTTCGCGCCGCACTTTGGACAGACGATGATGGGCATCTACGTGCTCCTTCGAGCGAATTGTAGGGCTGATCGGGTGCCATGGGCTGCGGTACTCCGCTCCCCGTGGAACACCTGGCCACGGGCAGCGGAGTACCGCAGCCCATGGCACCCAGACATGAGGCTCGTTTGTTTCCTTGTCGTCCTACGTCTGCTCAAAGTAGGCACGCGTCCGTGTATCTGCACGGAGCATGTTCAGCGCATTGTGCAGCCGCGATTTCACTGTCCCCACGGGCACATTGAGTGCCTCGGCGATCTCAGCCAGTGCGAGCCCATCGACGAACCGCATCAGCATCACTTCACGGTGCGTCTCCGGAATCTCCGCCAGCACGGCGGCCAACTCCGGTCGCGACGCGGACGGATCATTTGCGGAGCGGTCGGGCGCCGACTCCAGGGCGCGGTTGTCGCCGGCGATGCGCATCGTCTTGCGTTTTGCCGCCAGCGCGATGTGCTTGACGACGGGGTAGAGGAACGTGGTCATCGATGCCGTCAGGCGAAAGCCGGGGAATTTGCGAAGGAGATAGGCGAAGGTTTCCTGGAGGGCATCGAGCGCGTCGGCGTCGTTGCCCGCGAACCGGCGGGCCAGGCGCGTCACCCAGTCGCGATAGCGGTAGTAAAGCGCGTCGAACGCCGAGAGGTCGCCGCCGTTCAGGGCGGCGACCAGCTCGGCGTCGTTGCGCGGGTCATTGGGTGGCGGCACGGTTGAGTTTCAATGTCGGCAATTCACCGCAGACACGCAGAGTACGCAGAGAAGAGGGGCAGCGAGAAAGCGATGGAACGCACTGCTTCCGCCTTCCATCCGCGATTCTTATTCACGGCCTACTCTGCGTCCTCTGCGTCTCTGCAGTGATTCTGCTTCATGAATCACAGATACGCTTTTACTCCCAAAAGCACATCCACCCGCACCAACTCGAGCCCCCGCTCGCGATGTCGTCGCAGCAATTCGGGCAGGGCGGCGATCGTCGGCTCGGGGTTTCGCTTCGGCGAATTCGGCTCGATTCCGTCGTGCAGCAGGAGGATGTCGCCGGGCGCTGGCGTGTCCGCGAGCCGGGCGAGGATGGCCTCTGTCGTTGTTCGTCCGCCGTCGCGGGCTCGGTGTGACCAGCCGATAGTTTGGCAACCTTCCTTTGTCGCCGCCCGAAGCGTGAGCCATGTTTTGATCCCCATCGGCGGGCGAAAAAGCGCGGGCCGCACGCCAATGATCTCCGCCACGGCGTCTCCCGTGCGGCGGACCTGCTCATCCCAATACCGCCCGGAACCGAACCAGCCGCCGTGGTGATGGTCCCAGGTGTGGTTGCCGATGACGTGTCCCTCCTCGTGCATCCGCCGAACCAGGTGCGGATGGCGGACGACGTTTCGGCCGACGACGAAGAATGTCGCCTTTACGTTGGCTTCGCGCAGCAGATCGAGGACGCGTTCGGTGGGGCCGGCTGTTGGGCCGTCGTCGAACGTGATCGCGATGGACTTGCCCGTTCGCGCCGCCGGCGCACGGCGGATGATCCGGCCCCACATTTCGCTCGAAGGGACAAAGGTGCCGTAGGCCATCACGGCACAGGCGGACACGCCGGCGGCGTTGAAGATGACGAAGGGGACGAGCACTGGGAGAGTTGCATCATCCGCGGAACCGTGCGTTTTGTCACCGTTTAACGACCCGCTTGCGGGGCGCGTCTTCGGCAAACCTGCGCAAACGCGCCCACAAGCAGATTCACGCCTTCGGCCACACCTGCGCGAACGCGCCCCGCAAGCGGGGCCGTTAAACGAAGTTTGACCGATTCGATCAACTCCCGTAAACCGTTGCACACGATGTCCTCCACGCCCGCCGATCCTTCCGCCCTGAGCTACGCCAGCGCCGGCGTGGACTACGACCAGCTCGATGCCTTTAAGCGTGCCTGCCAGCGCGCCGCCGGCTCGACGACGCCGGTGCTGGCGGCGCACCAGCTCTCCGAGCCCGCCGGCATTCGGGGCGAGAGCGCGTATCTGCTCGAAGCCGCCGACTATTATCTGGCACATGTGGAGGAAGGGCTCGGCACGAAGAACCTGGTCGCCGATGCGATGCTTGCGCAAACCGGCAAGAGCTTCTATCGGCACATCGGCATCGACACGGTCGCCACGATCGTGAATGACCTGATTACGGTCGGCGCACTACCGATCTCGGTGGCGATGCACGCCGCCGTCGGCGACGCGGCGTGGTTTGCCGATCCACGCCGATCCGTCGAACTCGCCAATGGATTCGCCGACGGCTGTCTCCAGGCTGGCGCGGTGTGGGGCGGCGGGGAGACGCCGACGCTGCGCGGCATCGTCGATACCAGCACCATCGTTTTGGCCGGCAGCGCCATTGGCCGGATCCAACCCAAGTCGCTGCGCATCCGCGGCGACGTCCGCGATGGCGATGCGATCATCTTCCTCGCATCCTCCGGCGTGCAGACCAACGGCCTGACCCTCTGCCGCAAACTCGCCGACCGCTTGCCGCAGGGCTACCAGACACCAATCGCGGACGGCCGAGCCTATGGCGAAGCGCTGCTCGATCCGTCGGTGATCTACGTGAAGTACGTCGCCGCGTTGCAGCAGGCCGGCGTGCCGATCCACTACGCCGTCCACGTCACCGGCCACGGCTGGCGGAAGCTGATGCGGCTTGCCGAGCCGTTCGTTTATCGCATCAGCGAGGTCCGCGAGCCGCTGCCGATCCTCAGGTTCATCCAGCAGGCCGGCCCGGTAGATACGCAGGAGGCGTACGCCACCTTCAACATGGGCGTCGGCTTCGCCGTCTATGTGGCGGCGGGGGATGCCGAGCGCGCCATCCAGATCGCTCGTACCGCCGGCTACGACGCGTGGATTGCCGGGGAGGTCCGCAAGGAGCGCGATCGCAAGGCGGTGGAGATCCCATCGCTAGGGATTTCCTACGGCGCTGAGTCGTTGCAAGTCCGGTGATCGAGGCCATGCGACCGCGAAGGCGCGAAGATCGCGTCTTCTTCGCGCTCATCGCGCCTTCGCGGTCGTATGTGTCTGGGCGAACGCAAAATGCGCCAGCCTTGTCAGGACCCTCGCCCATCCGCCTATACAGAATCATGCGGCTCTTTCCCCCATCCGCTGTTTCTGGTTTAATCCCCTTCGCTGATCGTGCGCGAGTCGCGCCCGGCGGCGCTAAGGCGAGCGAGTGGCGCATGTCGAAGGACTGGTTCGTTGTTTCCCAGGACGGCGCGGTGCAGATCCTCGCGCTCGCCGTTCCCCCTCAAGTCGATAGCTCCGACATCGATCGCCTGCACGAGGCGGTCCTTTCCGAAATCTCCAACCAATCCGGCGGGCACTGGATCGTCGATCTCAGTGCGATGTCTTACATGGGCAGTTCCCTGCTCGGGCTGATGGTGAACGTCCGCCAGCGCGTTCGCCAGGCCGGCGGGAAGGTTGTGCTCTGCGGGATGAATCCCAAGCTGCTCCAGGTCTTCCGCACGTGCAGCCTCGAGCGGCTGTTCGTGATCCGCCCGGGACGGACGGAGGCCCACGAGGCACTGACGCGCTAGTTTAACGGCCCCGCTTGCGGGGCGTTTTTTCCGCTGAGACATTTGCCGGCGCGTTTTCCACAAGCCATTCAGAGAATCCAGGCGCGTTATCAACAGCCGCACACATGCGCTCCACAAGGTAGGCCCATTCAACGCGCAGTTTTTGCCCGGAGATTTTTGCAATTGACAACGAGATTCTGTAACTTCTCGAACCTGCAACGCTGACGAGCGTCTGAACTACCGCGTCCCGTTGGAAGCTGGACCGCTCGACTCGATCGATTGCCACTCGCAGTTCGGGAACCGCGACGATGGCATCCGAAAGCCGGGCACAACTCGAGAAGCCATGGAAGGCACTGCGAACACTCAACCGGTCAATCAAAGGGGAGAAATCCGTACGGCGGCGAAGGGTGCCGCGGTCCTGGCGCTACTCGGGCTCGCCGGTCTGGCGCTGCCGGGCTGCGGCGGCGTCATGTCGATGTTCGACCCGACCGGGCCGGTGACCCAGGCGCGGCCGTACACGAGCAAGCGGGCGGCGGACCCGAACACTTCAACGCAGAACAGTGCGACGGCGCGCAAGCCGGCAACTTCGCCGTACCTCGCGATGCGCTCACAGCGTGCAATGGATGAGGACATCTTTGGTCCATCCCACACGACGCCGGCCGAGCCGCCGGTGCTGATGCAGCCTAATTCCGTCAAGCCTTCGAGTCCGGGGGTGAAACCTGATGCGCCTGCGGTGGTGGCGCGGGAGAATCCGGGAGGACGATCCGCGGTTGGGTCTGCGAAACCGCAAGCGGGGGTGGCGGCGCGTCCGACGGCGCCGGAGATTCCGAGCGCGCCGGAAAAGCCTGCGGTTGTCGAAAAACCGATTGAAAAGCCAGCAGTTGTCGAAAGACCAGCAGTCGTCGAAAAGCCCGCGGTGGAGAAGCCTGAGACCCCGGAGCCGCCGCCGGTGACGCGGATGCCGGTTGCGTCGGTGGATGGCGCGGTGTCGCCGTCGCTGGTGGATCGGCCGCCGACGGTGCGGACGGTGCCGGGGGAGATTCAGACGGTGCCGCCGAAGGGGCGTGAGGAAACGCCGCCAGCGCCGGTCCCGCCGCTGGTCACGGAGACTCCGAAGCAAGAAGCGCCGGCTATTACGCCGCGTCCGCCGGTCGCCGATGTTGCGCCGACGCCGCCTGCGAGTATTGAACAGCCCCCGACGCGGCCGACCCAGGTCAACCCGAAGATCGCCGAACTCAAGGCCCGCCTGAAGGAAGGCGGCGACGTTGACGAGCGTGACGACCGCGGCCGCACGCTGCTCCAGCAGGCCGCCATCGCCGGCGACCTGGAGATGGTCGAGGTGTTGCTCGACTCGGCCGCGAATATCAAGGGGCAAGATCGCCAGGGCTGGACGGCGCTGCACTGGGCGGCGTCGAGCGGGCATCCGGAAGTGTGCGAGCTGCTGATCGCGTCGGGCGCGACGGTCGACGCCCGCGGCTGGCTCGACGACACGGCGTTGCACTGGGCGGCGGTGTTTGATCGGCGCGACGTGGTCGAACTACTGCTGGCGCGCGGGGCCGACATCAACGCCGCCGACAAGCGCGGTCGCACGCCGCTGCATGCCGCCGTCGAAGGCGACGCGATGGCGACGGTTGCCGTCCTGCTCGGCCGTTCGGCTGATTTGAAGGCCCGCGACGAAGGCGGCCTGACGCCGCTGCACCAGGCGATCCTCCAGTGCCGCAAGTCGCTGGTCGAGCTGGAGACGCCGGACACCGAGTCCGAAGAAGTCGCCGCAGCGCCGGCTTCGGCGCGCCTGTCGGGCGCGGCCTTGGAGCGTGCCAAGCACAAGATCATCATCCGCGGCCGCGATATGGCCAAGCTGCTGCTGGACAAGGGCGCTGACGTCAACGCCGCGACAAACAAGGGCATCACGCCGCTGCACCTGGCGGCGTGGGACGACATGAAGGAAGTGGCCGAGGTCCTGATCAACGCCGGCGCCGACGCGACGGCCAAGGATCTCCGCGACCGCACGCCGGTCGATTACGCCAAACAGCGCGGCCAGAAGGGTGTGACGACGGTCCTCGCCGGGCGGTGAAGTGCCGCCGGTGCCCTCACCGGCGGAAGCGGTAGGCCCCGCGAGCCGAGCGGGGCTTTCGACTCGATGGTTTTGAGGTGCCGCGCGGCTCACGGCACCGCCTCCGCAGTATTCTGTCGCTCGCGATACGAAGTGCCGCTCGGCTCGCGGCACCTACATCCGCCGGTGAGGGCACCGGCGGCACTGCGCTTACCTCTTTCCTATTCACTCGCTATTCTCCCCCCCAATGAAACTCTACCGCACGACGCTCGGCCCGATGGTCGAGACGAACGGGTCATGGTTCGTCGTCCCCGATCTGTCGTGGGATGCCATCTTCAAGCTCCCCGACCCGCGCAAGCAGTTGCTGGAGGACGCCCGGCGGAAGGAGAGCAATCGCCGATCCGCCCCTGCCGACGCCGATGTGCTGGCGCCGATCGTCAGCCAGGAAGTCTGGGCGGCCGGCGTCACTTACCTCCGCAGCCGCGATGCGCGCAAGGAAGAAGCGAAAGACGCCGGCGGCGGCGATTTTTACGAGCGCGTTTACCTGGCCGATCGGCCGGAGATCTTCTTCAAGTCAACCGCCCACCGCACCGCCGGCCCGGGCCAGCCGATTCGGATTCGCAAAGACTCGAAGTGGAACGTCCCGGAGCCGGAACTGACGCTGGTGGTGAACCCCGCGGGCAAGATCGTCGGCTACACGATCGGCAACGACATGAGCAGCCGCGACATCGAAGGCGAAAATCCGCTCTACCTGCCGCAGGCGAAGGTGTACGATGGATCGTGCGCGCTGGGCCCGTGCCTGCTGCTCCCCGAGCAGCCGCTGCCTCCGGAGACGCAGATCAAGCTGACGATCCTCCGCGGCGGCACGCCGGCCTTTACCGGCACAACGGCCCTGACGCAGATCAAGCGAAAATTCGAAGAAGTGGTCGAGTACCTGTTCCGTGACCACAGCTTCCCCAACGGCGTCTTCCTGATGACCGGCACCGGCATCGTCCCGCCGGACAGCTTCACGCTAACGGCCGGCGATGAAGTCCGGATCGAGATTACGCCGATTGGGGTGTTGAGGAATGTGGTGGAGGTGAGGAGTTAAGAGTGAGGAGCTAGGAGTTAGAAGGTGGACGCCGGAGCCGAAAGCTGGGAATTCTGAATCGAGATTTGAAATTTCAAATTTGAAATCTCAGATCCGGTCTGACTCTGACCTCTGACCTCTGGTTTGCCGAGTTTCCCATGCCCTGGATCTACCTCCTAGGCGCACTGGTCTTCCCGCCGGTGTTCATCCTCTGGCGGCCGCGCGAGCGGCTGTCGCCGGGGGCCTTGCGCTTCCGGCTGGGGGCGTCGATCGTCGTTGTCTGGATGCTGGCGATCCTGTGGAGCCTGGGATCGGGACTCACGGCTGGGCCGAAGGAAGGGACGGAGATCGACGAGCGGAATTACTCGGATCCACTGGTCGGACCGGAAAAGAAGGACCGGGACGCCGCGACCTCCGGGCTTCCCGCGACGCTCCCCACCCGCGCACCCAAGGAGCCCGGCGATCCTGATGAGGTCTCCGAGCGCAAGGACCAGGACATCGATTGGAACTGGTCCTACGAAGGCCCGCAGGACACGCGGCTGACGCTCACCCTCGGCTGGATCCCGGGATTGGCCTACGCCGGCCTGCTGCTGCTGGCACGGCGGTCGATGCAGGCGAAGGAAGATGAAAGCCAGGGGTATATCGTGGATGATCCACGCTGGCCCGGGCAGGGCGGGCCATACTCGCAATGACCGGGTTTCATCAGTCTGGTCATTTTGCGTTGGGAATTCGGTCATTGATTGGTCATTGAGGCTTTGTCATTGCTCATTTCCCGTGTCCGCCCGCCGGATCGTCTTCACAATCTCCGCCACGCGACCCCGAGACGTCCTTCCGCCCATCCGCACCACCGCCACGAACTCCACATTGTGGCTCTTCGGCGACATCCGCGGCGTGCTGACGCGATAGCGCTTGTATCGCTCGATGAACACCGTCAATTCGCCGACTTCGGCCATCGCGTCCACCAGATCTTCCAGCGACATGTTCCCATCGGTGCTGTAGCTGAGGAGCAGCCAGCGGGCAGGGAGCCGCGCCAGCAGATCGCGAAACGCCGGCAGGGCCTCCCGGGCAAAGTTGTACGGCGAGTGCCGCTCCGTACGCCAATCCTTCCGGATCGCCGACTTATCCCGCTTTCGGCCGTCCACCAGGATGCTCGGATGCACCGGCGGTTTGTCCCACAACGCGACCGTGTTCAGCACATGGTAATTGCTGCCGTACGGATGCTGGTTGTACGGCGGATCGAGATAGACGACGTCCGGCATTCCCTCACAAACCTCGCCGAGTCGCGGGGCCAGCACCTGTGCGTCTTCACGCAGCGCGACGTTCGCCCGCGCATTATCGAACAGCACCGGCGGCGACAGCGATAGCTCCCGGCGGATTCGGTAAAGCGCTGTGCCCGTCTTCCCGCCCCAGCCGTTGTGAAAGCCTTTGAAGACGCCGGAGGTGTTGCTGGCGTAGCTGACGGCGTAGATGAACGCCGACAGGAGGTAGGCCCGGTCCACGTCGTCGATCTCGCCGGCCGCTCGCCACGTCTCGATCTGCTCGCCAATTGCGTCGATGCGCCGGCCGTTCGCCTGTGTGAAGAACATCCGCTCCCGGCGGACATCAGGCTGTTCGTCGTCGGCGGGGCACAGGTTCGTCGCGAAGTAGCCGCGCGTCGGCGGCAGGGTGTTCAGCAACTCGAACGCACGGCACGCCCCGCCCAGCGCGGCAAACGCCGGCGGCGCGTTCTGCACAACCGTCCCCAACGCGATCTGCTGCGCGTACGGCTCCCAGTCATTGGCGATCACCCGCATGCCCCGGCGTTTTGCCCAGCGGCTGACAACCGTGCTGCCCGCGAAGAGATCGACGAGCGTTCCGCTGGCGTCCACGCCGGTGAAGTCGAGCGCCTGGCCGAGCAGGTGCAATAGCCGGCGCTTGTTCCCAATGTAGGGAATGAGCTGCGAGAACACGTAATCGCCGGTCCGGATGGCGGCATGCCGCCGGGCGTTGTGCAAACGCGGCATGGTGGCGGAGATCACAGGGGACGTTAGATTCATCGAAGGGACGGTTGTACCGCCAGCCAGCCGGGCGCGCAAAGAATGGGCGCGCTTCGCCTTGCAGGGCCCAGGCAGCCATTGCCGCAGATATTCGCCTTCACGCCCGTCGCAGCCTATCCTCCTCCACACTTGACCCCGGTGCCCCGTGAACATCCTCAAATATCCTCGCACGCAGCACGTGCAAGGTTCGCGTCTCCAGCCCGGCGACGAAGACCTTGAGCAGGTCCCGCTGCGCGATCTCTGGGGCAAGCACCTCGTCATCGAAGAAAAGCAGGACGGCGCCAACAGCGCGATGAGCTTCGACTCCGCCGGCAAGCTCTTCCTCCAAAGCCGCGGCCACTTCCTGCTCGGCGGGCCGCGGGAGGCGCAGTTCACGCTCTTTAAGCAATGGGCCGCCACCTGGGCCGATCTGTTCCAGATCGCACTTGAAGATCGCTACATCGCGTACGGCGAATGGATCTACAAGAAGCACACCGTCTACTACGACGTGCTGGATCACTACTGGGCGGAGTTTGATATCTACGACAAGTCGCGACAGGTCTTTTTGGATACGCCGAGCCGCGAGGCCTTGCTGGCGGGGCTGCCCTATGCGCCGGTGAAGGTGCTGTGGTCGGGGACGTGGACGAAGGAGATGCGCTTCGAGGAGTTCATCGGCCCGTCGAACTTCAAGTCGCCGGGCTGGCGGGACACGCTGCGCGAGCAGGTGCAATCGCTCGGCTTCGATTGGGACCTCGTCTGGCGGCACACCGATCACTCGGACCTGATGGAAGGTCTGTACATCAAGTGGGAGGAGGACGGCGTCGTCAAAGGGCGCTACAAGTTCGTCCGTCACGACTTCGTCAGCCTGATCGTCTCGAATGACGAACACCACGACAACCTCCCGCCGGTGCCGAATCGGCTGGCGCCCGGCGTCGATCTATTCTCCGACACCCTCGGGGGTGCGGCATGAGCTACACCTTCGAAAACACACCGACGTCGCCGGACTTCGCGATGAATTGGGACGCGATCGCCGAGTTCCCGTGGATCGCCGCGATGTCCGGCGTGCAGCAGGAGCCGGAGTGGCACGCCGAAGGCGACGTCTTCACGCATACGCGAATGGTCGCCGCCGCGATGGCGGCGCTGGACGCGTGGCGGGCCCGCCCCGAGACCGACCGGCACATTCTGTTCGCCGCCGCTTTGCTGCACGATGTCGCCAAGCCGCAGTGCACGCGGTTTGATGAAGGACGATGGACGAGCCCGAAGCATGCGAAGGTCGGCGAGGGTGTCAGCCGGCATTTGCTGTGGACGGGACAGGCGGGCGGCGACGCTTCCGTTGTTGTGGTGCGGCAATTCCAGGCTGCACCAAACAACACAGTGCAGGCTGGAAAGCCTGCATCACAGTTTACCGAGCGCGAGCGGATCGCGAAGCTCGTCCGTTATCACGGTTTGCCCCTGCGCTTCATGGACAAGCCAGATCCGGCGCGGGCGATTATCCTGGCCAGCCTGGAGGTGAACCTGCGCGACGTCGCCGACCTGGCGTTGGCGGACGTGATCGGCCGTGAGTGCGCCGGCAAGGAGCAACTCGTCCAGTCGGTTCGGCTGTTCACCGAGTACGCGACCGAGCTGGAATGCCTCGACCAGTCCAAACGCTTCGAGCACGACCACCACCGCTTCAGCTACTGTGTCGCCCGCAAGCCGCTGGAGTACGTGCCGCACGTGCCGAAGGACGCGGATGCCTTCGAGGTGACGCTGATGAGCGGCCTTCCCGGCAGCGGCAAAAGCACGGTCGCCAAACGCCTGGCCGGCGAGCGCCCGCTGATCAACCTTGACGAGATCCGCGGCCGCCTGGAGATCGACGGCGGCGACGACCAGAGCCCGGTGATCGCTGAGGCGAAGGAGCAAGCCAAGGCGCTGCTGCGGGCACGGCAGTCGTTCGTCTGGGATGCGACCAACGTCACGAAGGACATGCGCTCAGGCCTGATCGCGCTGTTCGCCAACTACGGCGCAACAACGCGGATCGTCTACGTCGAAGCGCCAACCTGGCAGGAGATGTTCGCCCGCAACCGCAACCGCGAACGGCCAGTGCCGGAGAAGGTCATCGTGCGCCTGGCGGAGAAGATCGAGATCCCATCGGCCAGCGAGGCACATCGGGTGGAGTGGGTGGCTTGTTAGTCGCTAATTGTGGCGGGGTGGCGAGGTGGCGGAGTAGCGGAGTAGATACTCGAACTTCAAACACCTACCGCGCCACTCCGCGGGAAAG
>JADMIO010604017.1_pt1 | contig 47647 bp, 36 predicted proteins | sample 8958161 | NCBI WGS metagenome assembly JADMIO01 (sample SAMN16585339, study PRJNA669376) | soil metagenome | isolation source: Crop rotation soil | place: USA: Cullars Rotation, Alabama | collected 2011
GCCGCGACTTCAAGTCACGTGAATTCCAAGCTTCGGATCCCACTGTGCTGGAAAGATTCGCCGCCTTACATAAGCTGCGAATCGCATCTCCGGCATGACCAGGACGTTCAGCCGGGGATTTGTTGAGCAGTGTATTCAGCAGAACCGCCAGATCATCTTCAACACCGGTGGTATCGGGAGTTTCGTTTATAATGCTATTAATCAGCAGCATCATATTCTTCTGATTGAACGGGTAATACCCGGTGAAGATTTCATAGGCAATGATGCCCGCTGCATATAAATCCGATTGAACGGTTGCTGCTTCTTCGGCAAATAACTCTGGAGCCATATAAGCAACTGTGCCAACCACCGTATCTTTAAGGTCGGATAAGGATTGGGCATTCGTGACCATCGCCAGCCCAAAATCCACCACCCGGACCTGTCCATCTTCTGTCACGAGAACATTATCAGGCTTCAGGTCACGGTGAATTACCCCGCGACGGTGGAGATAGGCTAATGCCAGGAGCATTTCCACCAGCAGACGAACCTGAACTTCAACCGGCTGATCTTTGGCGGCAGCAGTAATGGTTCGGGGATGATTCAAAAACTCCATGGTGAAGTACGGCTGATGCTGTGAATCGAAGCCATAATCCAGAACACTGACAATATGGGGATGTCGTAACCCGGACAGCGTCTGGAATTCGACGGCTAATGCCGCCTGGTAACTGGAATCGCCACCCTCCAGTTGCGGCTGATGGTCTGCCGGGAGATTGACCTGCTTCAGAGCAACAATATCGCCGGTCAGACGGTCTTTTACCCGGTAGACCGTCCCCATGCCGCCCTGACCGAGCTTTTCAATCAGCCTATACCGGTGCTGGATGACTTCTGGCATAGCACACCCCCTGAATGACACGTGGCATTCACTTCATACTAAAGTCAAAGTAATTTCTTTTCGACTACCCAGCGTGCAATCTGGACACGCGAAGAAAAGTTCAGTTTCGTAAGGATATTCGCAGTATGGGCATCAACGGTGCGCTTGCTGAGGATAAGCTGCTCAGCAATCTCGCGGCTTGATTTGCCGCTGGCAATCAATATGGCGATTTCGCGTTCCCGTTCGGTCAGTCCGTCATAGGTCAGGCGAGCCGACTGCCGTGCCGTGAGTGGCGGCATATCCGGGATTGTTCCGAATGCCCCTGCCAGAAACTGCTCCCGTAGCGCCCCGTCGGAAAGCGGCTGCGCCAGCGTTTCAATCAGGTGACGGGCGCTGGCAAAATAGTCGCCTGCCTCCGTTCGCTTGCCGTCCACCAGTTCAACTTTGCCCTGGCTGATCCAGATACGCCACAGCAGCGATTTAAGATTGCCTTCGTTGGCGGCATCAGCCGCTTCCTGAAGCAGCACCCGGCTGTGGTCCGGTTTGCCTGCCATAAGTAGTGCTTCTGCCTTCATCTGCCAGAGCCGGGGAATCACTCGTCCCGCTACACCTGGTGCGGTGTCCATCAACTGCTGAATGATCATCAGCGCTCTGTCCGCATCGTCCTGCGCGAGCATCAACTCAGCCTCCGCACAGCGTATGATCCGTTGCCCAACTGACTGCGATTGTTCCGTGCGGCACGCCTGAATTAACGCTGCGGCTTGCGTGAACTCGCCCCGCCCAATCCAGGCTGAAACCAGAAACCCGCCGATGGAGGACTCAAGGAATTTGGCACTAATGTCCCTGGCGGTCTGTAAAGCGGGTTCGAGCAACGCCAGCGCCGCTTCAAAAGCGAATAAGTCGTTATACAGGCGACCTTGCGCCATCGCCAGCGCCGCCTGATAGAGCGTGTGGCTGGCAGCGCTGGCTGTTTCGATGCCGCGCCGTATGCATATCAGACACTGCTCATACGCCCCCTGCAAAATTAGCCCGTAACCTGCATACATATCCGCAGCGGCTTCGCCGTGCTGCCAGCCAATCGCGCGAGCAAGCTGTCGGGCTTCATCAGCAGTATTGAGCAAAAAAGCCAGTCCGGTGGGCGGGCAGTAGACCGTTTCTTCCATGCAGTTGCCGCCTCGATTACAGGTAACTGCCAGCGCCGAGGACAGTCCCATTCGGTTATCCAGTTCACGGAACAGCCGAATCGCCTGATCATAATAGATGCTGCTGTTGACCATATCCCCACCAACCACCCCGGTTACTCCCAGCAAATCCAGCGTCGCTGCCTGTCCGGTTTTATCGCCGGTCTGTTCGAAGATGGTCAGCGCCTCACGGTGGTAAGGTAGTGCATCCAGCGGCAAATCCTGGTTCATATACCAGTTGCCCAGGCGGTTCAGGCTCTCCGCCAGAACATTCGCGTCGTTGAGTTCGCGGGCGGCTTCAATCGCAGCGTGGAGATAACGCCCTGCCCTGGCGAAGTCCAGTCCGGTAAAGAGAAAACCCAGATCCAGGAGACTCTGCCACTCGCCATGACGATTACCGGTTTCACGGGCAACTGCCAGTCCAGCCTCATAATCCGCCTGTGCACCGGGAAAATCGCCGGTTACCTCCCGTGCCTTCCCCCGCGCCCTCAGTAAGAACAGTGGCGGAACAAGCTGCTGATGGTCGAAGGCACCAATCGCTCTTCCATAATGTTCCAGGGCTGCACGGGGCGCGTACATAGTGTCAGCGTACTGACCCGCTGCCTCACCATACTGCGCGGCTTTTGCCCACTGCTCTGCCTGATAGGTGTGATAGGCAAGGTCCGGCAAAACCATTTTTGAGTGTGAACCGCCACCGTATAGCTGCTCAATCGCTGCCGCAATTTGCGCGTGCAGCGTCCGGCGCTCCCGTGCGAACAACTCCTGATAGACCGCCTGCCGGGTCAGTGCATGGCGAAAGGCAAAAAAGTCGGCGCTTTCTTCGACCACAAACTGGGCATCTTTCAGTTCACGGATAAGCTGTAAAAGTTCGCTTTCAATACTGCCGGTGAGGTGTTGCAGCAGCGCAAAGTCAAAGCGCCTGCCTGCGACGGCGGCCATCGATAGCAGGTCACGGGCAGCGGGAGAAAGGCGGCTCAATCGCTGGCTCAGGCTGACCTGAATCGTGCGCGGAATATGCAGTTTATCCAGCCCACGTCGTTCCCATTTGCCATCGGACAGAAAAATATCCCCCTCGACCACCAGCGATTTCAACATCTCTTCGATGAAAAACGGATTGCCTTCGCTCAGGCTGTGAATCGCATTGACGAAATCCTCGCGCGGGCTGCGCTCCATGGTAAAAATTGCCCGCACCATCGTGCTGACTGTTTCGAGCGTCAGGCGTGGCAGGCGAAACTCGGTCGTCAGCCGTTCCCGATTAAGCTGGTATAGGCAGCCTGCCAGCGCGCCCTGCACCTGCTCGTCCCGATAGGTCAAGAGCACGAGGATACGCTGCTCACTCAGATAACGCGATAGGAACAGCAGAAATTCCAGGCTGGCATCATCGCACCAGTGAACATCTTCGATAATGATTAGCAGCGGCGTTGCCGCACTGAGACGTACAAAAAGCTGCATCAGTGCCTCATGCAGACGACGCTTTTCCGGTTCACTGCGGGCATCAGCAATGGATAACTCCGGGAATTCCTGTGGCAGTTCTGGCAGTAAGCGCACCAGTTCATGCCCTGACTGGTTCACAGCCAACTGTTTATCCACAGGAGGAAGGGCTGCAAAAAGCGTCCGCAGCAGGTCGGTCATCGGTGCATAGGGCAGTGATTCATCGGCTTCGAAGCAGTTGCCCTGAAGAATCAGGGTCGCCGATAACGCGGGTTGGGCACGGAGTTCCCGCACCAGCCGGGATTTGCCAATACCTGCCTCGCCGGTGATGAGGGCGATTTGTCCCTGACCTGCCTGCGCTCGTTCGAACAGGCGTATTAGCGCCTGAGCGGGCAAATCCCGCCCGACCATCACCGGGCAAATAATCGAGCGATCAGATGCAGCGTTCATAAACAGGATACCATGTGCACACAGGTTATCCTGAATTATAAATCGAACCGGTCTATTGCGAAAAATGGCGAGTGTACGAATGGCGCTATAGATTAGACTTGATCACACTTTTTTCGGTGCATCCCCCATTTCCTGAGCAGAGTTGACATTAGCTCGTAGTGCCCGAATTCTCTGCTGCTGGTATTTCCACCAGATGAAAGCTCTGGTAACTTGCCAGCAGCGGAATCGCAAAAGCCATGAGCAATCCAAAGTGGGCAACCAATCCCGGTCCGGTGATACCCTCGGTCAACTTGAAGTAAAATTCAAACACTGCCCATGCGGACAGGCTCATTCCCAGGGCGCTCCACGTCCAGCCCTGACCCTGACGAAATGGTACACGGGCGATCCACGCGATTTGAATTGCCTAGCCCAGCGTGACCATACCGAGCAGCCCGCTTAATGCATTCAAAAGAACCCTGGTGTTTGCGCCCATCGAGCTAAACGTACTGCGGAGTGGCTCGTTGTTCCCAAACAGCAGCGGAACGACGAAGGTCTGATTCATCGTTGCGGGCGCAAACACCATCCCCAGCCCATAAACAAGCAGGAAAAAAGCTAGCAACATCATCCAGCGTGACCAGAAAGTGAGTGGTATTTTTTGCATGGGATACTCCTGTGTAGATCGATTTCTCTGAGCTTAAGCCTTTCTCCAGTGTCATCGCCACGCAAAACACTGCCATTTCCTGCCATATCCGTCGCCTGACAAAGGGTTAGAAATAGACTTTTCAGCCAGTCTGGTTTACAACGACGGTAGCCCGCCTATGGTTAGGACATGACCCATGAATCGCATTGACCGCCTGTTCGGTATTTTGCTGCAACTTCAATCGAAAAAACGGGTGCATTCGAAGGCTGTGAGGTGCGAAAACCTTATACAGCAGGGTGGGAAATATCAGGAAGGAAGCATGAATCGAAGTTTTTCAATACTACGGACATCCTGCACGACCTCTCGCGTATCGCGAAGACGTAAAAACCGTCCTGATGAGGTTTTTTGACGGTACGAGCTTCAAACATCTCTTTGCAGAAGATCTTAAGTTCGAACACCACAGGGCTTGGGGTCAGTTACCTTTTAGATAAAGTTAACGCCTGAGTGTTAACTTTATAAGAAGACAATAATTTCATTTTTTTGAACTCGCAAAAATTGAAAATCAACTAGAAAAATAAATGGCACAGAATTCTGTGCCATTTTATTGTAATATTTCTTTATATTTACCAAAACGGGCTTTGGAACCGCACCCGTACCGTCGCTCCAGCGTGCTATTCGGCGCGTGCTTAGACAACTTTATGGTGGAATTTCCCTTCCGACTTTGCCTATCTCCAAAAAACATCTATCCTATGAGAAGCGCAACTGCCAAATTTGTACCCGCTATCAAGCTGGGGACCCTTTGGAGGAAATTGCCATTGATTTTGCTCTTTCCCATCAGCGTGTCCATCAGGTTGTTCAACGCTGGTGCTGATTATTCCTCATGGACAGCAAAATCAAATTCTCGGTGGCTATCGGGCGTTGTGCATGATGATCGCCGTAAACATGCCTGAAGTTCGCTGTAGATCACGTTTTTTTCCACCATACAGGTTTTTGCGCTGTACAGGCTTTTGAGCAACCTGTTGACAGCATCGGACTGACACGCTATATTTGTACCGGAATCATGCATAAAACGAATATATTTGAATAATTATTCAAAATAGCAACATGCCGTGATATGAACCCGGATGACCGCCTGCTCAAATCCCTTGAGTATCGTAAAGCTATTGTTGAGCTAATAAAGCACAGGGGACCAGTCCACGCAGGAGGCAGTTTGTCCTGTGTGGATGTGCGTAACATCCGGTCTAACCCTACAATGAACGTCTTCCCGGATGGTGATCGCTTCGTTCAGAAGCGTATTTTGCTGCAAGGATTAGCTCAAACGGCGCGACACATGCTTCAAAAAGGTTTAGACACATGAGGACCATTCTTGTAATCGACCAGAGCACCTCATCAACCAAAACCCTGCTTTTTGATACGGAAGGTCATTTGACTGGCAGCGTCTCATTAGAGCATAAGCAGCATTATCCCGCACCGGGGTGGGTTGAACATGATGCGGAAGAAATTTACCAGAATACGCTTCAGTCCGTCCGTACACTGCTCGGACAGCACCCTCAATTCAAAGATAATCTCCTTTGTCTGAGCATTACCAACCAGCGCGAAACGTTCGTCGTCTTTGAACGTAGCACCGGGCAGCCCCTGTATCGGGCGATTGTTTGGCAGTGTCGTCGCGGCGAGCCTGTGTGTGAACAGCTGATTCAATCGGGTTACAGTGAACAGGTACAGGCGCTTACCGGACTCAAAATTGATACTTATTTTCCGGCATCTAAAATAACCTGGTTGTGCGAAAACCAGCCAGACATCAAACGCAAACTTCAATCCGGCGAAGCACTGCTCGGAACAATGGATACCTATCTCATTTATCGTCTGACGGGTGGCAAAACCTTCGCCACTGACCAGACCAACGCCAGCCGCACGCTGCTGTATAACATTGGCAGGCTGGAGTGGGACAGCAGTTTATGTGAATTATTCGGTGTGCCACAGACAGCCCTGGCGGAAGTGCGAGACAGCAGCGCTGAGTTTGGCATGACTGACTTCGAAGGGCTGCTGGATACGCCAATTCCGATTTGCGGGGTGATAGGCGATTCGCAGGCGGCGCTCTTCGCCGAGCGATGTTTCCGTCCCGGTATGGCAAAAGTCACATTTGGCACGGGTTCGTCGCTTCTGCTCAACATTGGTCATGAGATGCGTCTTTCTACCAGCGGCATCGTCACGACGATTGGCTGGCGGCATCAGGGCATGACCACCTATGCCTTTGAGGGTATTATCAATTTTACAGGGGCAACCATCGCCTGGCTGCAAGAGGGGCTGGGGCTGATTGCGAGTCCCGGCGAAACACAGACACTCGCAGAAGCTGTTTCCGATAATGGTGGCGTGTATCTTGTTCCAGCGTTCGTCGGCTTAAGCGCACCGTACTGGAAGCCAAACGCCAGGGCAGCAATTGTCGGTCTAACACCCGCTGCCACCAGAAACCATGTCGTGCGGGCTGCGCTTGAATCCATTGGCTATCAGGTCAAAGATGTTCTGGATTTAATGTCCGGCGAAGCGGGCGTTGGGATGCAGTACATTCATGCCGATGGCGGGATGGTGAACAATCCATTTTTGATGCAGTTTGTCTCCGATATGACTCAATTTAAAGTTCGGGCTTCGACACTGCCCGAACTCTCGGCGCTCGGCGCTGTATTTATGGGAGCGCTCGGTATGGGAGTGTATCATTCTCTCGACGCGCTTGAGGCACTTGAACAGGGATACAAAGAATATTCGCCGCGTTCCAATACTGTGGTTATGCAGGCAAACTACGCAGGCTGGCAGGCGGCGGTGCAGCGAGTTTTATAAAAGAAAGGACAGGGTTATGGATTATACAAAAATGACGCTGGGTGTGATTGTCGGCAACCGTGATTTCTTTCCTGACAGCCTGATTACTGAAGGGCGGCAGGATATTCTTCAGGTGCTGGATGAGTTGGGAATTGAGGCAGTCATTCTTGATGAGAATACAACCAAACTCGGTGCCGTCGAAACCTGGCAGCACGCGAAATTATGTGGTGAGTTATTTAAACGCCATGCAGATCATATCGATGGCATTCTGGTGACGCTGCCTAACTTCGGCGATGAGAAAGGTGTTGCCGACGCGATTAAACTTTCAGGATTGAACGTACCGGTGTTGATTCAGGCATATCCCGATGATCTGAATAAGCTGTTCGTAGAACGCCGCCGTGACTCTTTCTGTGGCAAGATTTCGGTCTGCAACAACCTGTATCAATATGGCATTCCCTACACGCTGACGAAGCTGCATACGGTTCATCCGAAAACGAACGAATTCAAAGCAGACCTGCGTGCTTTTATGGGGGTTTGCCGTGTGGTGCGATACCTGCGAAGTGCGCGGTTGGGGGCGATTGGCGCACGTCCCAATGCGTTCAATACCACCCGCTACAGCGAAAAGCTGCTTCAGGCATTCGGCATCAGTGTCAGCACCGTAGACCTGTCCGAGATATTTGGACGCGCCAATAAACTGACCGACGATGACAGCCGCGTTCAGGATAGCCTGCAACGAATCGGCGCGTATATTCGCACTGATTTTGTACCGTCTGCTGCGGTAGTCAAACAGGCGAAACTGGCGGTGGTCATTGATGCCTGGATGCACGAATACGATATTGTGGCTTCCGCAATCCAGTGCTGGACATCGCTTCAGTCGAACTACGGAGTCAATGTTTGCACGATTATGAGCATGATGAGCGAGGCGCTGATGCCAAGCGCCTGTGAAGTGGATGTGACCGGTGTAACCTCGATGTTTGCGCTGCAACTTGCCAACCTGACACCGGGCGCACTGGTGGACTGGAATAACAATTACGGGGATGACCCCAACAAATGCATTTTGTTTCACTGCGGCAACTGGGCTAAAACGTTCCTGGGCAGTGAAGCACGCATGTACAACGCGCCTATATTGGGAACAACTGTCGGCGTTGAAAATACTTACGGCACAGTCGAGGGCAAGACTCCGGCAGGACCCTTTAGCTATGCCCGTGTCACAACGGATGACCGGCATGGGGTCATTAAGGCATATGTTGGCGATGGTGCGTTCCTGGACGACCCGGTAGAAACATTTGGCAGTCGCGCGGTTGTCCATGTCCCCGAATTGCAGAAACTCATGCATCATATCTGCAAAAATGGCTTTGAGCATCACGCAGCAATGACCAACAGCTATACAGCGGACGTGTTAAACGAGGCGTTTACCACCTATTTTGGCTGGGATACGTACATACACGCTGGTTAACCAGACAAAAAGAGAGAGGCATTCGCCTGAATGCCTCTCTCTTTTTGAGCCAGTCTGGTGGTAATTAGTGCGCCCTTTCTTTCTCTAACAGGCTTCGCGCTGTTGCAGCCAGTCCGCCGGCAGAAATACCGTAGTAATCAAATATTTCGGACTGGCTACCGGTGACGGTATATTCGTCCGGTATCCCAACAATCTGGAACGGGAGGCTGATTCGATGCTTCATCAGAACTGCCGCGCACGCTTCCCCCATACCCCCATAGATACTGTGTTCCTCAACTGTTATCAGGGCGCGGGTTTGCTGCCCCGCATTCAGCAGGGTATCGCTGTCCAGCGGCTTGACCGTATGCATACTGATGACCCGGCATGATAACCCTTCGGTCTCAAGCTGTTTTGCTGCCATGAATGCAGGATAAACTGTTTCGCCCGTAGCAACAAAGGTAACGTCTATCCCCTCGCAAATGGTGATGGCTCTGCCAATCTCAAAAACTGTGCTGGCGGTCTGAAGGGATGGCATCGGTTTTTTGCCCATGCGAATGTAAACCGGACGGGGATGCCTCAGCGAGGCAGTAATGGCGGCGCGGGTTTCGTAGTTATCGGCGGGGGCGATAATATCAATATTGTTGATGGCACGCAGCGCGGCATAATCGTGCAGGGAATGATGCGTTGTGCCAAGCGCCCCATAGCTAACACCGGCACTGATACCGATGAGCTTAACTGGATGGTTGGAATAGCCTACGTCATTCTTTATCTGCTCCAGTGCCCGTGCCGTCAGGAAACAGGCAGGGGATACCGCAAACACTTTCTTTCCGGCGGCAGCAAGCCCCGCAGCCACACCGACCAGATTCTGCTCGGCGATGCCCATTTCGATAATCTGGTCAGGCAAAGCCTGTCCGAACGGCACAAGTTTACCGGAACCGCGTGAGTCGCTGGTGAGTACCACAACATCTCGATCAGCTTTTGCCAGAGCAAGCAGCGTGTCGGCAAATTCTTCCAGGTTGGTGCGTCCCGAAGCCAGATTGGTCATAATGCTGCCTCCGCAGCGTCCAGTTCATGAATTGCTGCCTGAAACTCAACATCGTTCGGAACTTTATGATGCCACTGCACGGCATCCTCCATAAAGCTGATACCCTTGCCTTTAATCGTCCGCGCATAAACCAGGTTCGGACAGCCCTGCTTAAACGGCAGATGGTCGAAAACGTGAACCAGCGATTCAATATCATTGCCATCGCACGTTTGCACAGCACAGCCAAACGCAGCAAATTTATCGACCAGCGGCTCCAGCGCCATCACTTCTTCGGTACGCCCCGAGATTTGCAGCGTGTTGCGGTCAATGATGATAACGAGATTATCGAGGCGATAATGTCGGGCAGCCATGAGCGCTTCCCAGCTTGAACCCTCGGCAAGCTCTCCATCACCCAGGAGCGTAAAGACCCGGTGAGGTTGCCCATTCTTTTTGGCAGCGAGTGCCAGCCCGACGCTGACCGACAGCCCGTGTCCCAGCGCCCCCGTATTGTGTTCCACCCCGTTCACCTTACGGGTGGGATGTCCGACAAAGTGCGACTGGAAACAATTCAGCGTCTCAAGCTCAGATACAGGAAAAAATCCCCGGTCAGCAAGGACAACGTACAGAGCCTCTACCGAATGACCTTTACTCTGGATGTAGTGGTCACGATTGGAATCTTTAAAGTTGTCCGGGCGGATATTCATCACATGGTTATACAGCACGTTGAGAATATCGATGCATGACAGGCTGCCTGCCGTATGTCCCGAACTGGCACGTTTGATGATTTGTAAGATAGTTTTTCGATAGTGAATCGATTTGCGCCTGAGTTCCTGTGTATCCATAATACCTCGGCTGCACCGACAGCACGATATTTGTCCAACGAAGCACTACCTCACCCAATGTGAATTTATATGTCATTATCGAATAAATATTCAAAACCAGGGCAGCATAAAGAACAGTTCCCTGTTCGTTACCTCGGATTATTCGGTTATTAACTGATGCGCGGTCACATGGTCGGTAATCAGCACGTTGATCCATCCTCCATGAATCGCGCCGCGAATGGCATTAATCTTGCGCGGTCCCCCCGCAATCCCTACGGATCGCCTGGCACGCTTTAATTGTTCCAGTTTCATACTGATGACGCGCTCGTTCAGGGGCGTTATGACCGGGTCGCCGTTGCGGTCAAAGAAGCGCAGACAAATGTCACCGACTGCCCCGCGCTCCTGCAACATTGCCAGTTCTTCGGCGGTGAAGACGTTGCCACTGCTCAGGAGCAGACGCGATGGTTCAACACTGCCGATGCCCACCAGCGCCAGGGTAATATCGTCGAACAGGTCATATGCCTCATGGACGAACGGATTTATCATCAATTCGTCACGCATTTGCACCGAGGTAGCAACGCCCGGCGCAGGTAAATAGTACGCTTCACCCCGGACAATTGCCGCAAACTGCTCGGTGATCCGTGAGGCATAAATTTTGGCAGACGGATTCCCGACACCGCCCAGAACCTGCACCACTTTTGCGCCTGTCGCTCTTGCCATAGGATGCATGGCATTCACCATTGCCAGCAGCGACGAACTCCACGACGACAGCCCGACGACCTCATCCATCCCCAGCGTGGTTTCGACATAATACGCAGCAGCACTGCCAATATGGTCAAAAATCGCCTCATCGCTTTCATCATCACAGTGAACGACGATGGCTGCTTTCAGCCCATAGCGGGCGCACAGGTCACTTTCAAGCTGCGTATAGACACCTGTTGGCATGTTGACCGTAATGCGAACAATATCCTCTTTCTCGGCACGTTTGAGGGCGCGTGAAACCGTTGCCTGAGAAATATCAAGCTGAGCCGCAATATCGGACTGCTTTTGATGCTGCATATAATACAGATACGCTACTTTTGTGATTAACCGTAACTCTTCCGTGAGAGTCGTTCTGTTTCGTATCGGCATGAATATTAATACCCTGTGGGATAAATATTCGTGCAACGATAACCCGTCAGATATAGATTGTCAATGTAATCGTCCTTGGAGGTTGTCTCATCGTTTACGGATTCGCAGCGCCAGATGTGGCTTCCCCGGCAATTCAATCTCGTAGGGCGGCGGGTTGCCAGAACGGTCATAGCTGTAGCTCGGCGCTGCCTTAAGCTGGTTCACGACTGCTGGCTCTATCGTCATGTTCCAGGTGTCAATCATTTCGAACTGGTATTCTTTTTCGACTGGCAGCCAGAGCGTGAGTCGTGTGGGCTGGTACTCTCCCAGGTAAATCAAATGATAATCCCCGTTACAGCCGCCCGCATATCTCGACCAGAAATACCTGCCAATGCCGCCCGGAAAAAGACCGGTGTCGCTGTCCGCCTGTGGGCTAAGTCCTCCGGGCGGCATCGCCTCGATAATCTTTCGCAAGAAGCGAATGCGCTTCCAGCTTTCGCCGTGCAGCACCCCGCCTTTTGCCCACCAGAGAATATCGTCGGGATGCATATAGGTCTCGCCGTGACCCGCGTAACCCCCGTTGACCACGATTAACCAGAACCGGTGAACTTCTTCTTCCGCGCTGATGCCGCCCCAGGGGTAGATGATATTGCCTTCATATTCCAGTTCATCGTCCACAATCGGCTTGCCGTAAGTTTTGCGCCATTCGACGACCCGGCGCACCTGCGGATGCTGAATGCAGACGTGGGTTACACCAGGTTTCGTATGGTCATAGATATTTTCAGGATGCCCCTGATGGATGGAGCGCAGATGATTGTAGGGGTCTTTGTCCATCAGAATCTGGAAGAATTGATCCCATCGTGCCATTGGCTTGTATTCCAGCATGAAGTCGTACTCGTTCGCCAGTGACCACCAGACATTGCGGTAAGCTGCCAGACGAGCGACCAGATAGCGCAAATAACGGTAATCGGCTGCTTCGTACATCTTCGCGTATCCCCAGTGGTCATAAGGATGGAAGATGATGATGTCGGCTTCGATACCCATGTCGCGCAGTTGCCCGACTTGCTGTTCAAAATGCTGGAAGAAAGCAGGATTGAAGCGGCTAAAATCATGCTCACCGGCATCATTGCGCTCAAATGGATAATAAACAGGCTCGTTGTGATTAAACGGATAATGTTTGGGGAAGACACACATACGCAGCTTGTTGAACTCAGCCTGCTTCAGCGTTTCCAGTGTCTGTGCTTCCAGTGCATCTCCCTGATGTGTCCAGGCATAGCAGGTCGTCCCGAACGGGTAATACGGCGTGCCATCGTCATAACTGAAATGAAACGTATTCGTGACATGCACAGGTCCGTGATTGCCGGGAGAAGGTGGCGCACAGTTAAATTCACCGGTTTTTCCGTCCAGTTCAGCGTGATTGCTCCGGGTGCTATACGTCCACTTCCCAGGCGCATCCGGCATACAACGGATACGATACACGCCTTCGCCATCATAGAAACCGTCGGCGGTCAGCGTGGCAGCGCCATGCCGAAATTCAGCGCTGAGTTCGACCTCTAAAAATGGATTACCGCCTGACGGTCCATCCAGCGCAAGCTCAAAGATGCCCCATTGTTCTACGTGATTATTCATCCGATTTCTTCCAGTTGTACGGTATTTTTCTCAGCAAAATGGCAGTACACCTGCCGTCCATCCGCCTGGAGAACGGGCGCAGGTCGCTCTGTTTCACAGATTTTTTCAGCCAGCGGGCAGCGATTGCGGAACCGGCAGCCGCTGAACCTGAATTCTTTCGCTTCGATGTCCGATTCAGCAAACGGTTTGCGCTCCCATTTGCGATTCGTAAGCGGAATAGAATCCAGCAAAAGCTGCGTATAGGGATGCTGTGGATGGGTAAGAATATTCCGGGCTTTACCAAACTCGACAATCGTTCCCCGGTACATCACGGCAATATAATCGCTGACATAGTAAGCGGTTGCCAGGTCATGCGTGATATACAGGAAGCTGGTGTTATAGGTCTGTTTGAGAGACATAAACAAATTGACAATGTTCATGCGCAGTGACGCATCAATCATGCTCACCGGTTCATCGGCAATGATAATCTTAGGATGGGGGATGAGCGCCCTGGCAATCGATACCCGCTGGAGTTCCCCGCCGGAAAACTGGTTCGGATATTTACCGCGCACATCGGCATATTTCAGCCCCACCGATGCAAGCGCTTCTTCTATCTCGATAACGGCATCAGACGCATTCAACTGTTTGATATGGGTAGCAGTATGATGGAGGTACGCATCTACCGGGCGATAGGCGCTGAATGCCTCGAACGGGTTCTGGAAAATGGGCTGTACCGTCGATAAAAAAGCCTGCTTCGAAGGTTTTACGCCTTTCCCGGCAACCACTTGATTGTAAACAACTGCCCGCCCGGATGATGGCTCAACCAGCCTCAGCATGACTTTTGCCAGCGTGGTTTTGCCGCTGCCCGATTCACCTACCAGGCTGATGATGACCGGCTTATCGCTTTCAACTGTCAGATTGACATCATCCAGCGCATTAATGGTGATGCGGCTTATCATGCCCCCCAGGTGATATATTTTGTTCAGTCCCTCAGTTTTGAGTACGGTAGTCATGGTCATTGCCTGGCTGCCTCCTGTACTTTGTCGGCATGGTGACAGGCAGCAAAATGTCCCTTCCGGTGTTCGACCAGAGCAGGCTCCTGTGTCCGGCAGATTTCGGTGGCAAACGGGCAGCGTGCCGCAAACCGGCAGCCCTGCAAATTCTCCCACAGGCTCGGTGGTCGCCCGGCAATCCCCTCACGCACATGGTCATCGCCAATCGTCGGCAGCGAGTCTGTCAACATGTGGGTGTAGGGATGCAGGGGTGCAGCAAAAACATCCTCCGAATCGCCAAATTCGACGACTTTCGCGGCATACATAATCAGCATTTTGTGCGTAATCTGGTAATGAACGCCCATATCATGCGACACGAAAAGGATAGTGTTGTTCATCTGCTCCTGGATGTTCATCAACAGCAGCAGAATGCCTTTTTGCACCACCACATCCAGCGCGGTGGTTGGCTCATCGGCAAGGATAATGTCAGGCTTAAAAAACGTTCCCATCGCCACCATGATGCGCTGCCGCATCCCACCGGAAAGCTGGTGTGGATAGGCATCAATTGCTTCCGGCGGCAGGTCCAGGCTGCGGACGTATTCGCGGATTTCGTCGAGCAGGTTCGATTTGCGCCGCTTTGTATCCAGAAAATCGACAAACTGTTCCCGGATGCGAATGACCGGATTCAGCGAACTCATCGAACTTTGCGGGATGTATGAGATACGCTTAAACCAGTAATTTTTGATGTTTCCGGTTGTGACTTCTTTGCCATCAACGGCTTTGAAGCCGTAGTCAATCCTGCCGGTTTTGAGTGCCAGAGGGTAAATCAGGTCGCCATAAATGACTTTCAGCAGGGTGGATTTGCCACAGCCCGATTCGCCTGCAATGCCGATAATTTGCCCGGATGGAATAGTCAGGTCAACCCCATCGACGGCATTGACCTGCCCGCGCACGGTGGTATAGGTGGCGACGATATTGTTCAGCCGTATCATGAATGCCCCCGCCTGGTTGCGTAGAGTTGATTGTAGCCGGTTGAAGTCAGGAACAGCCCCAGGAACAGAATCACGGTGACGACCACTGGCGCGACAATCCAGAGATACTGACCGGTAAACATGGCGTTGTAATTCAACGCCCAGAAAATAATTGAACCCAGAGTTGGGATTTCGACTTTAGACAGCCCGATGACCGCCAGCGCCGCTTCGGTATTGATAACAAACAGGATGGAGTTAATGAAGCCCACCACCATATAAGCAAAGACATAGGGGAAGATTTCGTTAAAAATGACTTCGCCCGTATTTGCGCCGGAGAACCGCGCCGTGTTAATAAATTCGCGTTCCCGGATGGACAGCGCCATCGAACGAACGGTTCGTGCGCCGTATGCCCAGCCAAAAATTATCAGGATAGCACCCACAATGACAAACGAGGTATTGCCCCGCACCAGCGCCCCCAACACAATCAGGATAGGAAATGAAGGTATCGAAATGACCGAATCGGTCACAGTCATTATCGCCCGGTCATACCATCCGCCGATATACCCGGCACTTAACCCCACGATGGAAGCAATGATTGTAGTAAAAATACTGACGGTCACGCCCAGAAACAGCGAGTTGCGGATGGCGACAATCAAAAACCAGAAAATGTCCTGCCCCTGCGAATTTGTCCCCAGAAAATGGTCACTGCTAACGGGCAGATTTTTTAAATATGTTCCCTGCTGAGAAGGGTCTACATTGTTAAAGAATGGCAGAATCACGCTTCCCAGAAAGAATATGAGCAGAATGGGTATGCCGATTTTTAAACGCGCATTGAGTTTCATGAGATTACCTGTAACGGATGCGTGGATCGAACAGGGGATACAGAAGATCAATCACCAGTGCAGCGGAGGCAACCGCAACAATTGAAACGGTGATTGTGCCATAGAGCATATTAAAATCGGCATTGCCAATGGCTGTTCTTAACAGCAATCCCATACCCGGATAAGAAAACAGGATTTCGGTCAGCAGCGCACCGTTAAAAATACCGCCAAGCGACAGTGCCAGCGCCGTAATTTGCGGGAGAATCGCGTTGCGGAAGACATACTGCGTCATGATGGTGCGCGGGCGAGTACCTTTCAACCGGGCAAAGTTCACATACGCTTCTTCTTTGGTGGCGAAGGCAAGCGCTTTCATACCCAGAATATTCCCGCCAAAACCGGCGAGAACCAGGGTCATCGCGGGCAGGAACGACTGATGGATGATGACCCTTATCTTTTCGAGCGTGAGGGGTCCGGGTCGGATGGTCGTCGAAAGGGGAAACAGGTGCCAGACATAGGCAAACAGCAGCAGGAGTACCAGTGCCGTCACATAATAAGGAATGGGATAGAGGGCAACCCCCGCCACTTCGAGCAGCGTGGCAGCCCGATTATTGTGGAAAAAGCCTGCCAGTAAGCCCACCAGATTACCCAGTGTCCAGGCAATCAGCGTTGTGGTTATCAGCAGTCCCAGTGTCCAGGGAAGCGCGTTGATAATAAATTCAGATACCGGGCGAGGATACGCCGACAGGGATGGACCAAAATCAAACCCGCGCACGATGCGCCCCAGATACGCCAGATACTGAGCGCCGAGAGAACCATTGAGACCATACAGTTCCTCAAGTGACTGCCGCAGGTCTGCGATGGCTTTTGGATCAAGCGTTTGCCCTGCCTGGGTTTGCAGCCGGGCGATGTAACCCGAAATCGGGTCGCTCGGCATGAAACGCGGCAAAAAAAACGTAATGGTAATTCCGATAAACAGTACAACCAGGTAAGTTGCAAAACGGGTAAGTATATACTGGAGTAACTTCATTTTATGCTCCGGTCATTTTGGAGGGGGCAGCCCCACAGGACTGTCCCCGATACTCTCAACTTCCTAGTTGCCCGTTGGCTGGATATTAGCGACGATGACTTTGGCTGAACTCCACCATGTGTACGGGACAGCATAGTAATTGTCCTGCTTGGGGAAGTTCGTCCAGTAGGTTTCGTTGGTCGGGATCGTCGTCGGAATGCCCATCAGGTTGACATATGCCATATCTTTGATGAATTCTTTGATGACCGAACGACCTATATCATAGAAGTCGCTGGTGCTGGTATCCATGGAAGCCGCTTTCGTAACCAGTTCGTCCACCGTCGGGTTCTTCCACTGGTACTGGTTGCCGACATTGCGTGTATCCGAATCGACTGGCTGGAGATATTGTGCCTGGATGCTGCGCCAGCCCGTCAGGAAGTCGTTGGAGAAGATGCAGTTAGTCCAGTTCAGCATGACGCTGCGCTGGCTGTTTGTATCCTGTATCACTCCGAACTCAGCGTTATCTACCTGGCGTGCGTTGACCTGAATACCAGCCTTACGCCAGCTATCGGCAATCGAGAAACCAACGCGCTGCATGACCTTGTTCCAGTCACCGGGGATGACAAAGTCCACCACCCAGGGTGTGCCATCGGGAAGCACCCAGTTGCCGTCACTGCCCTTGCTGAAACCAGCCCCTTCGAGCAGCTTGCCAGCCTCATCAACGTCGTACTTCCACCAGCCCATACCGAAGGCAGTGGTGTCTTCGGGAATATTCGCGGTACCTGTTGATTTCAGGGTTGCCGCCAGTTCGTCGCCGAAACTGGCATCAAAGGGTTTATACCCATCCGACAGGGCAAAATCTTGCAGCCAGGACTTCAACGGTTCGTAATAAACAGGGTGCTTGACCTGCGTATCTGCCAGAGGGATGGCAGAAGCGCGGAATTCGCCGCTGAGTGAGTTAATGCCCACAGATTTCAGGTCGAGCGCCAGTGCCAGCGCCCAGCGAACATTCACGTCATCATACGGCGGGCGCTCCATGTTCATCAGCACACCATACGAACACGCATCATCCATATTGTGGTACGGCATATCCGTCGCAAAGGTGGTAATGGCAGGATTCATTGCCTGTGCCGCTTTGATGCTTTCGGGACTCATAAAGGTGTCCACGTCGTAAGCATTCTGTACAAACGACAGGGAACGAGTTTCTTCAGGTCCATAGTCTTTGTACAGAACGTATTTGGGCATAAACCCATCTTTATCGAGGAATGCCCATGCCGAACGCTGCCAGTCATCGCGCAACTGCCAGAGCTGCCAGAAGCCGCTGGGGTCGTATTCTTTCACAGTATAGGGTCCAAGCGTAACAGGATTTGGGTTACGGAATTCACACAGATTGGACTGCTTCTCGAAGACGTGCTTTGGCACAATATTTAGGCGGGGTCCCCAGGTTGCTACCCCCATTGACGTAGCAAAGTCGTAGGCAGGATTGAGTGTTTCAACTTCCATCGTGTATGGATCAATTTGCGAATAGCTTTTGACATAGCTCTTGATGACTGCCACACCGAACCACGTCATGCAGCTTGACTGGTCGCCAAAGTACGCATCGAGCGAATACTTAATGTCGTCCGCTGTGAATTCGACACCATCACTCCAGTAGACACCCTGACGCACTGAGAAGCGGAATTTGGTATGTTCATCATTCAGGACTTCGGGCATCGCTGTCGCCAGTTCAGGATAGGCTGCGCCAGTAGCGGTGTCCGTTTCCCATAAATAACCCCACCCAAGTTCACGGAAACCACGCCAGATGACATAATCCATGAGGGGATTCATTTGATCCGGGTTGGAAGCCTGCCGGTCAAACGTCTGGAAAATCAACGTTTCATTACGCGGCGTACCGACATCAGTCATGTCCTGCGCCGAGACAACGCTGATACTCATCAGCATCAGCACCAGAAGAAAAAGACTTTTTTGCATTGTGAGACTCCTCAAAAATAAATCACGAATGATGCTGTACAAAACAGCGAGTTATACACTTTTTAAGCGATAGTGCTGGATTGTCTGCCCCTGCCTCCTTTCGCCACGTCCGCAATGACAGGTGTTAAGTGCCAGTTCGAAATAGTCCTGCTTCTCAACAGAAGCGTGGGTGTCCCCCGGAACAGGTGGCACCGAAAGCGAGCGATGTGAGCGGTTGCAGGCAATGAGACAGCGCGATGTCACGCAAAAACATATAATTTCCCACAAAACCTTGTGAATATTTATTCACGATGTGTATTATATTCTGAATCTATCGTGTTACAGGAAAATTGTCAAGTAATTACAAGAATTGGTCATCAGTGTTAAGCGAGGCAAAAGTAATTGCGTGTATGCCACGAAAACCCTGTAGTAGCAATAAATCCAATACGATTTGTTAAAATGCCCGTAGTGTCCAAAAATTAGACCGTGAGACCCAACTCAAGCAGTATCACGATAATAATCATGGATGAGTCCTCCGAGTATATCCCGATGCCGAACCAAACCCTGATTGCCCGGTCCAGGGCTGCCCTTCGGACTACCCTGCTCCAGTCCTTGATGCGGTCGCCGTTCATTGTAAAACTGCGTATATTCTCGCAATACCCGGTCGAGATGCCCTTCGTTGAGAATAAACAGATGATCCAGACATTCTTCCCGGATTGTTCGTACCCACCGCTAAGCGACGGCGTTGGCATTCGGTGTCCGGTACGGAGTCTGCAAGATTCTCAGGCGTTCCGATTGAAATACCGTATCAAAGACACCGGTAAATTTTGTGTCCCGATCATGAATGAGCGCTCTCGGCTACGAGGGTTTCCCTTCGCGTTGCCAGACCACCTGTCGTGCCTGTTGAGTCATCCAGACACGGGTCGGATGTACCGTACAGGCGATCTGAATAATCTGTCGGGTATTTAATTCAATGAAAAAGAGTACATACAGGGTGTGCGGATTGAGTGTCTCGACGGTGAAAAAATCGCACGCCAGCACCTGCTGGCGGTAATGCCGGAGTAGACGGCTCCACTTCCGCTCGTGCGTGCATGTTCGGGAGCTGGTGTCAGCCCGTGCTGTTTAAGGACCTGAGCAATGGTGGTTTTACCAGTGCAATACCCTAATTTCAACAGTTCACCGCTGATACGACGGTATCCCGTTGTGTCTCAAAATTAGACCGTGAGCCACAGCGCAAGCAAGTCATGATAGTAGTGATGAAGTAAACCCCAAATTGGCTCCACTCTGCCCGTTGAGAAATCAAAAAAATGATAACCATCGTTAGAAATGACTCACCGAATCTCTATTTTCGTATTGTCCTTTATACCATAAGATTAAAATTAATTACGGCTGTTAGTGAAAAATCATAGAACCCTGGGAGGTCAGCGTATGAAAAACATCAACAATCTGCGGATCGGTTTTTCTCATCTGGACCCGCGCTGGGGTTCATTTTTCTGGTCTATCGTCGGTCACTGCGCCGAGCAAGAGGCAGCGCTGCTGGGGATTACGTTGTTCCGCATCTATGCCTCAGATGCTGCCGAACAGATCGCCGGACTTAAACATCTGCTTGAAAAACAGCAGATCGATGCTTTGATGATGGCACCCCTTGACATACGCGATCCAGAACTCATCGCCTTTGTCGCACAAACAGTCGAGGCAGGTATTCCGGTTGTGACCCTGGACTCGAAGATCGACGGTCCTATTGCCAGCACCATTGGGACGGATGATGTTAAAGGACAGGAACTTGCAGCCGAGTACATCTGTCAGCGTCTCAAGGGTAAAGGGAAAATCGTTTATCTGGTCGGTGATCTGGGAATGCAGGCAGCACAGCTTCGGCGAGAGGGTGTACAACGGGTCCTTCAGCGTTATCCCGATATTGAACTTGTATTTGAAGCGGAGGGACGTTTCCGGCGTGATACCGGCGCTCAATTAACACGCGAGGCGCTGGCGGCTCATCCCGATATTCAGGCGGTGATTGCAGGCAACGACCACATGGCGTTTGGTGCTATTGATGCCATTGAGGAGTCTGGACGCACAGGCACTATCCTTGTGTCCGGTTACGATGCGCTACCAGAAGCGCTGTTGATGATCCAGGCAGGTCAGTTGACAGCAAGTGTGGGGCGTGCAACCCGCGATATGGTGCGGCAGAGTTTTGCCCTGACCATTAAGGCACAGCAGGGTATTACGGTTCCGCCGCTCGTTTTAGCCGATGTGAACCTGGTGACACCCGAAAATCTCCAGACGGCGGCATTTGACTCGTTGAGCTTGCTACCCGGCGTATTACATAATCTTTCCGAAGGCAACGAAGCGCTGCGTCTCATTCTCCAGACCACCGCCGAAGTTTCCCAGATAGCAAGCAGCGGACTGGATCCCGAAGCGCTGATACAAAAGTCGATTGATCTCATTTATGACCGCTTCAGGCTCTATTTTTCCGGTTTACAAATTTATTTGCTGGACGAAACCTCCGGACGGCTTGAATTTGCATCTGCCGCAGGCAAAGGTAAAGAAGCAAAGCCGGGTCGCAGTATTGACCTCAATCATCTGACCTCCCCGATTGCACGCGCTGCGTACACCCGGAAAGAGGTGATTGTGACCAGAGGACCCCGCGTGACCGATGTCATACGTCATCGTGAAACGGGTGTCAGTTCAAAATCTGAGATGGCAATTCCCCTCAAAGTCGGCGATAAGCTGCTCGGTGTCTTATCAGCGACCTCGGAAGAAAAGAATCGTTTTAACCACGATGTGCTCCAGGTCATGACCTCTTTAGCCGATCAGATTTCCGTAGCGATCCAGAATGCGCGACTGCTGGCAGAGCAGCGTCGCCTGACGGACGAACTTCGAGCGCTTGACCGCCTGAAGAGTCAATTCCTGGCGAACATGAGCCATGAATTGCGCACCCCGCTGAATTCGATTTTGAACTTTACGGAATTCGTCGCTTCTGGCACGTTTGGTACGGTCAATACCCGACAGGCAGATGCGCTGACGAAAGTCGTCAACAGCGGCGAGCATCTTTTAAGTCTGGTCAACGATATTCTGGATTTGACGAAGATTGAATCCGGGATGATGGAACTGTTCATCGAAGACGTTGATTTGAATGAATTGATGGAGGATGTGCTTTCCGTCGCGCAGGGACTTTTGCTCAGCAAGCCGGTTGAATTCGTTGTCGATGTACAAACGAGACTGCCCCACCTGCCGGTTGACCGGCGGCGCGTTCGCCAGATTCTCTTTAACCTGCTCTCGAATGCGATTAAATTCACGGCAGAAGGCAGCATTACAGTCAGGGCAGGTGTCGAAGCAGATGAGCTTCTGTTCGCCATCTCTGACACGGGTCCAGGCATTGCCGCCGAAGACCAATCCTTAATCTTTGAGCCGTTCCGGCAGAGTAAACACGGGTTGCAGCAAAATTCGGGGACAGGGCTGGGACTGCCTATTTGTCGACATCTGGCCCAGGCGCATCACGGACGGCTCTGGCTGGAAAGCCGGGTCGGTATCGGCTCAACCTTTTTTGTCACGCTGCCTCTGCCGGTTGAACAGCAATCGGAGGAGTTCATAAATTCCAGCGAGGAAGAAAATTAGAAATCCGGTTACATGATGTCGTAAACATTCCTCAAGGAGATCGCATGACCAGGGAACCATTTTTTCTATGTGTGGAAGATGACCCTCCCAGCCGGGAGATTATCGGGGTTTTGCTAAAGGAAGTGATGGGGTTTTCCAATGTCGCTATCTTTGAAGATAGCACCGGCATTCTGAATCGTTTGGCGGCGCTGCAAATGGTGCCAGATGTTATCCTGCTTGATATTCAGATGCAGCCTTATGACGGTTATGAAGTCCTGCGTATGCTGCGCAATCTACCCCTTTATCAGAAAAGCACCATCGTGGCAGTGACCGCCAGTGTGACAATTTCCGATGTGAAAAACCTTCAGGCAGCCGGGTTTAACAGCCTGATTGGAAAACCGATTCGGCAGCGGCTTTTCCCGGATTTTTTGAACCGCATTCTGGCGGGTGAAGAAATATGGTCACTTGCCTGAGCCAGTTCCAGTAAACGATGATGTTCATAGAGGAGATGATGATGTTACTCACCGGGAAGCGCATTTTCATCATTGAAGATAATCCGGGCAACCTTGCCGTAATGCAAACAATTCTTACGCTGGAAGGCGCAAATGTGTTTTTTGAGCGCTGGGCGCGTGACACGTGTGAGCGTTTGCTATCTGCTTTGCCTGTCGATGTGATTCTGTTAGACTTGATGCTGCCGAATGGAGTCAGTGGCTACGAGGTATTTGATACCTTTCGGGCAGTCCCTGAATTATCCGCCATTCCAGTCGTCATTGTGAGCGCGGCTGACCCGGACTACGAGATGAAGACCGCTCGTGAAAAAGGGATGAATGGATTTATCAGCAAGCCAATTCGGAGTGCGACCTTCGCACAGAGCATAGCATCTGTGATCGCAGGAAAGCAGGTCTGGGTTGCAGCACGCTAAAATGCCAGGTGTAAATATATCAAAACTCGTCTCAGGGAGTAATCGCATATCATGCCAAATTATGAGGATGTGCATGTCCTGATTGTGGAGGACAATAGTTCCAGTGTTGACGTTCTGACCGGCTTACTGGATCAGTTGAAGATTGGCTCTACCGTTATTTATGACAGCCGCAAGATCAGTGAAGTACTGCCTCAGCTTGAGCAGGTCAGTGCTGTTTTCGTGGACCTGGAGATTCCAGGGTTAGACGGTTATGAGGTCTTGAAAATACTGAAGGCCGATGAGCGGCTTCGGCATGTTCCGATGATCGCCTATACTGCCCATTTGAGCCAGATGGCACAGGCGCGGGATGCGGGATTTCACGGGTTTTTAGGAAAGCCCCTGCGCGCCAGCCTCTTCCCGGCCCAGATTGCACAGATTCTGAACGGACTGCCGGTGTGGTCGATTCGTTAAGGACGGAAAGTTTTCAGCATGCAGTCCACAGGTGATTTTAGACTTTGATGCCAGTTATCCAATCGTGACTCCAGTTGGACTGCTTGCTCAACTGTTCGAAAGTCTCAACTGCCCATAAACTAGCGCCTGCCTGGTTTAGAATTTTGTGCAGGGCGCGATTCAGGTTGGATAGTGCAAAACGCTTATCCCCTGTATGGTGCAAAAACTCTATCGCATTCAGTTCGATGCGGGAATGCTATTGAGGTTGTCCAATGGCCCGGATTAGTTTGATGGGTTGGTAAGAAAGAATAAGATGTGAATAGCAGAAAACGCGAACGGTCCTCTAAAGAACCTTCGAAGCTTAATTTAATATTACTTAATGTAACCCCAACGAGCTTCGGAACCGGACGCGTACCCTCTCTCCGAGTTGCTATTCGGCGTGTGCTTAGACAACTTTATCGCGGAATCCCTCTTCCTCTACTCCCTGTCTCCAAAAAACATCTGTCATTCGATGAACGCAATCGGCAAATCTGCCTGCGATACCAAAGTGGCGATACACTTGAAAACATTGCCTGTGATATTGCCCTTTCCCACCAGCGTGTCCATCAGATTATTCAACGCTGGTGTTGATGGATAATTATTCCCAGGCAGTACAATCAAATTTTGGGTGATCACACGCATCGAACGAATCGCTGTCCGATTAATATTTTTACACCCTGCACCTGTTGCGTTCTGTTGAGTTTAAACTCGTTGTCTGCTTATCGCTTAGACTTCTTAGACGTGTTCAACGCAACGGCTTCAAGAATAAGCGCCTTTAGAGCTGCCTCATTCACCGTGTCGCCTTCAAAGAAATCGATAGCACGAACCGTTTTACTGTCTAAACGAGTATTGAAGAGTTTATCCGAGTCCTGCACCTGAGCGCCATTGGGGAATGTCAACCTCACTGCCTTCTTGAGTGTATCTGCCATGCAGAGATTTCCGTCATGAGACCAAACAGGAACGCCCATCGGGTTGGAGGGCTTTTTCCATTTGACTTCCTCGATCACAGCGGGGTCCACCTGTTTGATTAAAGCACGCAGGTGGGATAAGGTCTCACTCCGCCAGTCGCCAGGCTTCTGGATGATGGCATCGATTTGCTCAGAAATTGTCTTGTTGGCTGACATATCGTTTTCCTTTCTACGTCTTACATAAATCCCGCCTGAAAAATCTAATTAGCCTGATTCCGTTGAATCAGGTTGTCATTATTGCCTCTAATATTATACTACTTAACTCTTGAACCGGAGACGTGCAGGTCGTCTTTAATTTCTGTTGACTTTGCCTGCGAAAATCTGTTGACAGATAAATCAAATATCACCATAATTGATTAATCAGTCAATTAATCATCGTAAGATAGTATGGCAAGAACTCCAAAAGTGGTTGAAGACCGTCGTGAGCAGATTCTTGAAGCCGCGCTTCGCGTCTTTGCCCGGAACGGCTATGCCCGATCCACCAATAAAGATGTTGCTCAAGAAGCAGGCATCACGCCAGGCTTAATCTACCACTACTTCGAAAACAAGGAAGCGCTCCTTCAAGCTGTCATCGAGGAAGCGTCACCGGTGCAGGGCATTCGTTCACTTACACCGGAAATGCTTAATCAGCCAGTTGAAACCTTTCTGCATTTTGTCCTGGGCCAGATGCTGGAAATTGCCGAAAGTGAGCGATTTTTACAACTGGTTCGGATCATGCTGCCAGAAATGCTCCATAATACGAATTTCTCGCCTGCCGGGGCAACGACCCTGCAAGAAGCGACGCTCTTTCTAAAGAACTATCTGGCAGGCAAGATGGCAACCGGTGAACTGCGCCAGGCAGATCCAGGCATGGTAGCACAGGTTCTTATGAGCAGTGCTTCAGGCTTTGTCTTACGGCGGGCGGTCTTTCAGGACCCGGCGGCACTGGCACTGACACATACTGAGATTGTGGGAGGCATTCTCTCGACCAGTTTGCAGGGTCTCCTGCCCCGCTAAATTTTTTTGCCTGATTATTGACTGACTGATTAATTAATTAGAAAGCTATATCGTGAGCAATGAGTTGAAAGGCAATCCGCATGAGTCTCAACCGAATTCTCATCTTTGTGCATGTGATGAGTGCCATGTTCCTCTCGGCTGGCACGCTCATCACACTTCTGAGCCTGCTGGCGCTGCGGCGAGCGCAGCGGGTTGAACAGGCGCGGGCTATTCTGGCACTACTGGCGCTGTCCGAGCCAGTGGCTGCTATTTCACTGATCCTGACCCCGCTTGCCGGAATCATCATGACGATCACCTCCTGGAGCCTGGAGGTTGCCTGGATTACTATCGCGCTCGGCAGCTTTATTCTCCTGCTGCCGGTCGGGGCATTCACCGGCATTCGCCGTCACTCGCTTGCCACCCTCGTCAAATCGTTACCGGATGGACCGCTGCCCGAGGCAGTCCAACAGCGCATCCATGACCCGCTGACCGCGACCGCCATTTTTCTGATGGTGGCACTGCTTTTCGGGATTGTGTTCCTGATGACCACGAAGCCTGCCCTCAGCAGTTCGTTGATTGCAATAGGAGTATCCATTGCGCTCGGCATCCTCGTCAGCCTTCCGCTATGGCTCAGAAAAACCACTCAACCGCAGATTGAAAAAGGTACATGAACGATGAATGCTATTTCTGTTCTCATTATCGGCGCTGGACCCACCGGACTAATGACGGCGTGTCAGCTTGCCCGCTGGGGTATCCCGTTTCGAATTGTGGAAAAGAACAGTGGACCGACTACTCAGTCCCGCGCGCTGGCGATTCAGGCACGGACTCTGGAAATCTTCGCGCAGATGGGCATCGCTCAAGACGCAGTTATGCAGGGAAAACCCGCAAAAGCCGTCAACTATGTCTCGCGCGGTAAACTCGTGCAGCAGATTTCGCTGGAAGGTCACGGGGAAGCTTTGACAGCATTTCCCTACCTGCTCATCCTCGACCAGTCCCGCACGGAGCAACTTCTCCTGGATGACCTTGCCGGGCACGGTCATTCGGTCGAATGGCAAACCGAACTGGTTTCCTTGACCAATGACTCCCGGTGTGTCAATGTCACGCTGAAGCACGCTGACGGTGATACAGAGCAAATTCAGGCACAGTGGCTGGTCGGCGCAGATGGCGCGAAAAGCAGAGTTCGACAGGCACTCGACATCCCGTTTGGCGGAAAGACATACCCGTATTCCCTGTTTGTCCTGGATTGTAAAGTCGAAATGCCGTTCCGAGATGATGAAGGCTACATCGCCTTCTCCGATACGTCGTTTGCCGCATTTTTCCCGATGAGCGAAGGACGCTGCCGGGTCATCAGTATGCTGCCGGAAGGACTCAGCCAGACCGAAGCCATCACCTTCGAAGATGTTGACCGGGATTTCGCGTCAAGAATGCAAATGGAAGTCCGGCTGTCCGACCCGCGCTGGATTTCGACCTACCATGCCCATCACCGTTACACGGCGACCTTCCACAAAGGGCGGTGTTTTCTGGCGGGCGATGCGGCGCATGTCCATTCGCCCGTCGGAGCACAGGGCATGAACACCGGACTTCAGGATGCATACAACCTGGCATGGAAACTGGCGCTCGTCATGACCGGCAAAGCGCGTCCAGACTTGCTGGAAACGTACAATGAGGAGCGCTTGCCGATTGCGAAAAGCCTGGTTCGGACAACAGACCGGGTGTTTAACCTCACGCTCAACACGAACCGGCTGGCACGCTGGTGGATCATGTTTGCTGCGCCGAAAGCACTGGCACTGGTCTTGAGAAACAAACATCTAGCGCGATGGGCGTTTACGATTATTTCCCAGATTGGCATCCATTATCGGCAGGGCAGGCTCTCAAAGGATGCCTCTTTCGGCAAGTTTCCTCGACACGCTCCCCGCCCTGGAGACCGACTGCCGTTTATTGAATATCAGGAGGGTGCGAAAGTCGTTAATCTCCAGGATAAGGTCAAAGGGACGGGTTTTCACCTGCTGCTCTTCTGTGGAACGCCCGACGATACAAGTGTACAACCGCTTATCAGTGCCGCGTACAGGTATGAGAGTGCTATCTCCGTTGAAATCATTCCACTGACATCGGACACTCGAGTGCTGTACGAAGCACTGGTTATTCAAAATAGCGGTTACTATCTGGTGCGACCCGACCTGTACATCGCCTGCCGCAGCATTGATCTGGACACGATAGCTTTTGAACGCTATATCGAAAGGATTCTTTCTTAGCCGCAACACCCGGTGGAGACGACAGGCTACTTATCGCTCTTCTGCGTAGGTTCACCGCAGCCGCTTACCGCTGCCACCGGGATACGGACCTGCTGTGCCTGTGCGGGTTCACCGCAGCACCCACCGGTGCTGCCACAACATCCGCCGGTACTTACCTGTGGAGTCTGGACAGAATCCCCTTTTTCCTCGACTGTTGCCATGATTTTTGCTCCTTTTGAGGTCTCCCGGAAAATTGTTTCTAGCTGTTATTCATAGAGACGGAGCAGACACACAAAAGGACGCAAATTTGCTTCTAATTCGCTAAATATCCCTGGCTCACGAGGCAGCTTTGACAGCAGGTTCCCGTAGTAACTGATACAGAGTCGCGCCAATCACCGCTCCAATTACAGGGGCAAGCCAGTAAATCCACTGGTTCTCCCATACCCCTGCCACCAGCGCCGGACCCAGAGACCGTGCGGGATTCATCGACGCGCCGCTGATGGGTCCACCCCACAGCGCATCCAGCGCCACCGTGAAGCCGATGGCAAGCGCGGCAGGCGACCCCACTGCTTTTGTGTCCGTTGCCACTGAGATAATCACGAACATCAATACCGCTGTCAGCAGCATTTCCAGCGCGAAAGATTGCAGGGGCGAGCCAGCCGGAAGGGTTGTACCGAGTAAAGCGACATCACCGAACAACAGGCGCAGGGTTATCGCTGCGAGTACAGCGCCCGTGACCTGCGCCGCGACATAATAGGCAACTTCCCGCCAGGGAAAATGCCGGGTTACGGCAAAGGCGATGGTGACCGCCGGATTGAAGTGTGCGCCAGAGATATGCCCGGTGGCGGCAATCATCACGGTGATAATCAGTCCAAACGTCAGAGCGATACCAACATGCGTTAGCGCTCCGGTCTGCGCGTTCGCCATAATCGCGCCGCACCCGGCGGTGACGAGCGCAAACGTGCCAACCGCTTCCGCACCGGCACGACGGGCAAGGTTTTTATTCATCCCTAACCTCCGGCACGGAGCATTTGAGCGAAGGGATGTGGCATTCCACTGGTGTCCGGGGTGGCTTCGATGGCGGCTGCCGCACGTTCAATATCATACGGCACGCGGATAAACTCGACGTTCAAATTGCACCCTTCAGCCGTTAACACGACATAGCCTGCGCGCGGGTCATGGTCTTTCGGCTTGCCGACGCTACCCGCGTTGATGATATGATGTCCGCCCGAAAGGATTTTGTGGTACGGCAGGTGGGTATGCCCGCATACCAGGACATCGACCCCGACAGCGCTGATGATTCGGTCAAAATACTCGTCCGGTCGATCCGCAAACATATACTCGTTGATTTTGCGCGGACTGCCATGCACCAGCAGCACGCTCAGATCGCCGATCTGCACCGGGATATGTGCCGGGAGTGAGCGCAGAAATGCCTTATTCGCGTCGGTCGTGCGGGCGTTCGTCCACGCAATCGACAGTTCGCCACGCCGCCGTTCGACATCGGTTTTGTAGCCACAGCCGCAGTCATCGCTGCTGCTGCCAACCCCCTGATCATAGTTGCCCATCAGGGTCGGAATGCCGCTGGTGCGGATAAATTCGGTGACTTCATTGGGAAAGGTTCCGTAGCCGACCAGATCGCCCAGACAGTACAGGTTGGTCAAACCGCGTGCCTGAATATCCTGCATCACTGCTTCCAGCGCGGGCAGGTTGGCATGAATATCGCCGAAAATAGTCATCATCGTCGGGTTAGTCGTCATGTTGAATACCATCGGATGTCATCGGCAATGTCGAAAGGAAAAACTCGATACGCGATTTAAGCTGCTGCGCGGTTCGGTCAAATACGGCTGCCCGTTCCGCCGCGTCTTCAATTCGCACCGGATCGGAAAAACTCCAGTGCATCGGCGTGCCAGTGCCGGGAAATGTCGGGCAGACTTCCCGCGCTTTGTCGCAGACGGTAATGACAAAATCGAACGATTGCCCCTCAAATTCGCTCAATGGTCGCGCGTGCTGCTGGCGAATATCGATACCCAGGTTATCCATCGCGCGGACGGCATCCGGGTGAATCGTCGTCGGGTGACTGCCCGCGCTGAGACCATCCAGATGCCCCTGGCTCAGATGCCGCAGCAGACCTTCCGCCATCTGGGAACGGGCGCTGTTATGGGTGCAGACAAACAGGACGCGCTGATGGGGCAGGCGGGACACGTCCATCGAAGGCAAATTTAGCCCGATGGCGGGATGCAGCGCCGCACCTGCTTCCAGATACATCGCCCGCAGCCGGTTCAAATCCAGACTGTAGTACACATCGCGCCCGTCCGCCTCGCTGCGTCGGGTCGTGACCAGGGCATCGTCGCGCATTTTTTTCAGATGGTAGGACACCAGGTTCATCGGCTGTTGCAGCCGGGTCACCAGTTCGTTGACCTGAAGGTCACTCGTTGTCAGTGCCTTCAAGACACCCCAGCGGACATCGTTCGAGAGCAGCTTGATAAATTCAGGCGGCTGCTCACCTCCGGTCATAGCGGCACTGTTAGCGGGCATAATCAGCTTCCATGTCTTCTGCCACCCAGAGCTTCAGGCGGGCTTCCACCTGATCACGCACCTGGCGGAACTTCGCCAGACGCTGTTCGTCCGTGCCTTCGGCTCGTAACGGATCTTCAAAAATCCAGCGGTGAACGACCCGTGTGGTTCCGGCAATTTTTGGGCAGTCATCTTCGGCTTTGCGGCAGACAATGATGGCAATATCGAAGTTCATTTTCCCGTAGTATTCGGTCACGCTTTTGGAGCGCTGCCCGCTGATGTCGATGCCTGCCTCCTGCATGACCTGAACTGTCATCGGGTGGATGCCTTTCGGATTCACGCCACCGCTGTAGACTTCGTACCGGTCACTGCCCATGCTGCGAAGGAATCCCTCCGCCATCTGTGAGCGTGCCGAATTGCCGTTGCACACGAACAGGATTTTCTTCGCCATGCCCGCCAATCCTTCAAAATAAATTGATTCAATCTATTTTGAAGGATATTGGAAAGCAATCCGTATATCAAGTTAAGCGACTGTGAAATTTGTTCGGGATGTTTAACCGGGGACAATCTCAAGCCCGACCCGCAGCGCCTCTTCACGCAGACAGGCGATGAAGGCTTCGGCAGCAGCACTCAGCGGGGTATCACGCGGCAGCCAGACAAGCGCACTCTCGCGCACCAGGGGCGGAAGTTCCTTAACCTTCAGTTCAACCAGCGCCCCGGCATTGATGTCATCCAGCACATGCACACGGGTGAAAAAGCCCATGCCGATGCCGGAGCGCACCATGTACCGGGCGCTTTCGGTGGAGACGGTAATGCTTTCGGTCTGCGCGGCAATTTGCGTAATGACCGGGTGCATCGTTTTCCACCAGCGCAGGCTCATAAACGGCTGCGCCGCCGCCACCAGCTCCTCATAAACAATCTCACCGCGACCTGCCAGCGGGTGCTTCGCCCCGACCACCAGCACAACCGGCTCTCGAAAGTGAATCAGCGGCTGCATCGGAGTCAGCACATTTTCCGGGCAGGGCCACACCACCAGCGCCAGTTCAATCACCCGGTCGCGCAGCCAGTCGATCACGCTTTCATGCTCGCCGCCTTTCACCAGCAAATCGACCTGACGGTGTGACTGGTGAAACTGCGCGACGGCTCCGCCCACCAGTGCGCCGGACAGGGACAGCAAGCCGCCGTACGTCACGCGCCCGCGTTGCCCGTGTTCTGCCTGCTGCGCCATGACCATGCCTTCGCTCAGAACGGCAATCGTGCGACGCGCATACGGCAGGAAGGTTTGCCCTAAATCGGTGAGCGCAATTTTGCGCCCCTGACGGTGGAATAGTTTGCCCCCCAGAGCTTTCTCCAGCGCCTGAATCCGGGTGCTGATGGTGGGCTGTGGGGTGTCCAGCGCCCATGCCGCCGCGCTGAAGCTGCCCTCGCGCACGATGCGTTCGAAGGTCATGAGCTGCTCAAGGTCAATGGTCATATTGGAAAAGCCGATGGTTCATATCAATCAAATCGGCTTGAATGATACCAGAAATCGGTCTATGCTCAGACCATATCCCATCAAGGAATCAAAATGCCCATCGAAATTTGCCTGGCACAGCCGTCCGACCTTCCTGCCATCCTGGACATCTACAACGATGCCGTTCTGAACACGACGGCTTCATGGGACTACGAACCCGCCACCCTGGAACAGCGCACGCACTGGTATGAACAGCATCAACTTCAGGGGTTTCCCGTGCTGGTCGCAGTGGACGAGTCAAAGCGCGTGGTTGGCTGGGGATCGTTGAGCAAATTTCGGGAAAAAATTGGCTACCAGTATTCGGTTGAGCATTCGGTGTATGTGGTCGCCGACCGGCGCGGGCAGGGCATCGGGCGCATCATCGTGCAGGCGCTCATCGAAGAAGCGCAGCGGCTGGGCAAGCATGTCATCATCGGCGGTGTGGAACTGAGCAATGAAGCCAGCCTGAAGCTGCACCGTTCACTCGGCTTTGAGGAAGTCGCCCACTTCAAGCAGGTCGGTTACAAATTTGACCGCTGGCTGGACATTGTGTTTCTACAGAAGCGGCTGGATGAATAGACGCTACGACTCTTTAGTCGGGATGTCATCCACGGTAATGACTTTTTCGGCGTAATTCGGGGCAAAGCTGCGTACCAGCATCCCGCAGCACACCGTCATTTGTTCCTGATTAAGGGAATAGTAGCGGAAACGCCCTTCTTCCCGCACATAAACCAGCCCTGCCTCCTCCAGCTTCTTGAGGTGGTGGCTGACAGTGGGCTGATTGACCCGACCTTCGAGCTTATCGACAAGATCATTGACGTTGAGCCAGACGCAGCACAGATGCGTCATAATCTCCTGGCGGGTTTCGTCGGCGAGTGCTTTGGCAAAAAGAACCTGTGAAGTATTCATACCTCTAATCCTATTGATATGGGTCGATATGTCAATAGGACAGGGCATTGGAAATGTGCCAGAAATTGATATATTGACAAACTTCGATATATCTCATAGACTGGCGTTTATCTACAAATCGACATCCATCAATACGTCAGAGGGTTACGCTTATGAACACATCCCTTCCAGTCGCTATTATCGGTGCCGGTCCGGTTGGGCTGGCAGCCGCTGCTCATCTCATCGAACGCGGCAAGACCCCGGTCATTTTTGAAGCGGGCGAGGCTGTGGGTGCGAGTATCCGCCAGTGGGGTCATGTGCGGACGTTTTCGCCCTGGGAATATATGGTTGATAGCGCGTCCCGGCGACTGCTCGAAGCGCAGGGCTGGCAGATGCCGCCGCTGCATGAACCCCCCACCGGCTGCGACCTGGTGGAACAATATCTCGTGCCATTGAGTGAACTGCCGGAAGTGCGTGACCATCTGCACCTGAACGCCCGCGTGGTTGCCGTTAGCCGCAGCCACATCGACAAAATGAAAGATGCTGGGCGGGGTGACGCACCGTTCACCCTGCACGTTGTCTATGCCGATGGACGCGAAGTACTCATTGAAGCCAGCGCGGTCATCGATGCGTCCGGTACCTGGCAGCAGCCCAACCCGCTTGGCTCCGGGGGCTTGCCCGCCGTCGGCGAGAAGCGGCACATTGCCAGCATCTTCTACGGCATTCCCGATGTTCGCCGCAGCCACCGCACTCGTTATGCCGATAAACGCGTGATGGTCGTCGGCAGCGGACACTCCGCCATCAATGCCCTGCTCGAACTGGCGCAGCTTCCGCAGGATTTCCCGCAGACGGAAATTATCTGGGCGATGCGCGGCACGAATCTGAAAAAGGTGTACGGGGGCGGCGAGGACGATGCTCTGCCCGCACGCGGCAAACTCGGTACGCGGATTCAGGCACACGTCGATGCGGGAACGATTCAGATGGTGTCACCGTTCCTCATTCGGGAAATTGCTGCCGCTGATAACGGTGTTCTCGTTGCCGGAGAAACGCCAGAGGGTATCATCCGCATTCCGGTGGACGAAATCATCGCCGCAACCGGCGCACGCCCGGACCTGGACATGTTGCGCGAACTCCGGCTGGAACTTGATCCGGCGCTGGAAAGCACCCGCGCGCTGGGACCTATGATTGACCCGAATATCCATAGCTGCGGTACGGTGCGTCCGCACGGGGAAGCTGAACTGCGCCACCCGGAGAAGAATTTCTATATCGTCGGCATGAAAAGTTACGGACGCGCCCCGACCTTCCTGCTAGCAACCGGCTATGAACAGATACGGTCAGTTGTCGCAGCGCTGGCAGGCGACTGGGACGCTGCCCGTGATGTGCAGTTGAACCTGCCCGAAACCGGGGTGTGCAGCACCGACCTTGCCAGTGAGGGCGCAGCCTGCTGTGGAACATCCGCCAGTCAGCCCGTGCCTGCGCTCATTTCGCTGACAAATATCCGGGTGAGTGAATTCCGGCTCCAGCCGGTTGGCTTACAGCCACAGGTGGCAGGTACAGTGGCAGCGACCCGCGAATGCGGCTGCGACGATGCCTGCTGCGGTGATGGGGTCAAATCGACGACCTGCGGCTGCGATTCAGGTTGCTGCTCGTAATCACTTCGATTAGCCATAAATCTGAGCCGGGTCTGCGAGTCTTCTATCGACAGACCCTTTTCGGGTGTCAGCTTCCACTGGATAAGCACTCATGCCACAGCGCGGCAGCACGAAATCTTATTTTGGCTGGTATATCACCATCACGCTTGCTCTGACAGAGACCATCTCATGGGGCATTATTTATTATGCGTTTTCCGTCTTCCTGACTCCGATGGAATCGAATCTGCACTGGACACGGGCAGAATTGACCGGCGGTTTTTCATTGATGCTGCTGGTTACCGGAGCGATGGCATTTCCCGTCGGCGTATGGATTGACCGGCACGGTGCGAGGCTGCTGATGACGGCAGGTTCAGTCGGTGCATCACTGCTGGTGCTGGCATGGTCGCAGGTCGCCAGCCTGCCCGCGTTTTATCTGATTTTCGCCGGACTGGGCGTTTGTGCCGCGACGGTGTTGTATGAACCGGCATTTGCTGTCATCGCCCGGTGGTTTCACCGGCGACGCAGTACCGCGCTGGCAGTGGTCACCTTTGCAGCGGGGCTTGCCAGCACCATTTTCCTGCCACTGTCGGATACCCTGCTGCACGCTTTTGGCTGGCGCACGGCAATTTTCATCCTGGGTTTGTTCCTGGCAGTGATGACGATCCCGCTTCATGCCCTCATGCTGCGCCGCCACCCGGAAGACCTGGGGCTGCTGCCCGATGGCGCGGTAGAGGAGGAAGGCGAGGAGCGTGTCGCTCCTCGCGGGGTGTCGCTGCGAACGGCGCTGAACGGGCGTGTCTTCTGGCTGTTGACGCTCGGATTCGGGCTGGCTTCCCTGTCAGCGGCTGCCATCCGGGTGCATTTTATCCCGTTGTTGATCGGCGCAGGGATTAATTCCAGCACGGCAGCATTTGCCACTGGAACAATAGGCATTATGCAGGTCGCCGGGCGGGTTGTTTTTGCGCCGCTCGATCATCGACTTTCCGGGCGCGTGATTGTGATTGGTGTATTTGCGCTCCAGGCGCTGGCAACGGCAGTGCTGCTGATTGGACAGGCTCCACTGCTCATTGGACTTTTCATTCTGCTATTTGGTACATCGCAGGGTGCAGCGACACTGGCTCGCCCATCCATTCTGGCAGAGCTATATGGCAGCACCCACTACGGGCGCATTTCCAGCATTATGGCAATTTTTCTGACGGTGACCGCCACATCGGCACCGCTAGGCGCGAGCCTGGTTTATGACAGCTTTCACAGCTATCAACCTGTGCTGTGGATTGTTCTGATTCTCGCGCTGGGTGCAACCGGAGTGGTAGCGTTGGCACAGTACGAGCCGACCAGGCGACGTAAGACAAAAGAACCGGACGTGCTGCTTCAGCAAAATTAGAATTGGGGTTTGTGGAGATGTGGAGAGGATTTTGGATATTGAACCCTCTCTACGCTGTAACAGACCTTAAAGATGGGTTGCAAGTTTGTTCAGTAGGTTCGGCTTCGAATTAAAACGAGGATGGGCTTGGGGTCAATTACCCTGTAGATAGAGTTAATGATGAAGCGTAATTTGATTGAGAGACAATAATTTCAGCTTTTATTGAACTCGATAGAGCCTAAATATCAGCCAGAAAAATAAAGAGGTTAGGATTTTTCACCAATTTTATTATGAATTCATAACAAATGACCCCAACGGGCTTCCAGCCCACATCTGGATACAAACTCAAGTCTGCTTCAAAATGGCTGGTTAAGTTGCTCTATAAAGACTTCCCCTCGCCCGTAAGCATCGCTTCAGACCGCAAACCAACGCTACATGAGCGTAATCAGGCAATTCGTGACCGCCATGCCGCTGGTGAAACCATTGCTGATCTTGCGCGCCACTATTGCATCTCAGATCAGCGTATCTTCCAGATCATTCACGGGCAACGTAAATAGGATTCTCGTGAACTTATAAACAAAGTCTGTTTATTGTGCTATCCGAAGCATTGTGTACCATTGAATTGAATTTTTTGCTACTACACGGGGTACCAGTCAATCTTTTGCGGACAGGATAGGAAGTTCTTTCCATGATTGAAGTACGCTCTGCGGTCTTGATCGCACATACTCAGCCAACTGCTTATAAGGATTGTTATCCGGAAGCGACACGCAGAAATTGAAGTCCCCAACGATAATCAAAGTAGTGCGTGCTCTAGTAACGGCGACATTCAGCAAATTTGAGGTTCTTCTAAGCCAAGCGAGACTACCTTCAGAAATGCCTGGTGCCAGAACAGTAGAAAAGAACAAAATATCGCGTTCGTCGCCCTGGAAAGTGTGTGCTGTACCGATAGTAAGCTTCTGTCCAAATTGAGAGCTGTCAAGCCAGGCTTGAATCGTATTTCTTTGCTCTCGATATGGTGTGACTATACCTACAGAACCATCCCAACCGATTTGTTCAAGTTTTTGATGTATTGCCGGTAACGTCTGCTGGATAATGTCACTCTCATGTAAATTCATGGCGCTACCACCAGATGGATGGATGGTTTCGCCTGCTACATTCAGCCAAAATATACCACATCCTCCTTCAAGCACTGCGGGTGGAATTTTTCGATTGCTCATATCAGTCTTGATAACAAGCTGACCATCGTAAAATGTCTGATTGGAGAAGCGGATGATATTTTCGTGTGAACGATAGTGTTCTCTAAGTAACAGAACCCCGGGGTGTTGTCCCACTGAACGCGCTGCCAAATCGAAAAGGGAACGTTGTGTGTATGAATAAGCCTCAGTCGCAATGTTATATTCAGCGGCTAAGTTCTGATGGCTATCTTCTGCTAGCGTTGCGATATGGCGTAACTGCATCGCATCACCTATGATGACGACTTGCTTTGCTCGATAGATCAGTGGCAGGGCAGATGGAACATCACATTGTGACGCTTCATCCATAATCAACAGATCAAACATCTCTGCCTTGAGAGGTAAGTTGCGACTGATACTCAGGTTCGTCGTGGCCCATACAGGAAATGCGGCAATAATGTCGCCGCTGTAATTCTCCTGGATAGACATCATGCTCCCATACTTCTGTTTATCATAACTGTCAGATAACTCCTGCACGAGCGATGCGTAATCTCTCACCCGTTGAATGCGGGTAGATTGTAGATTATCAATGTTTTGCAACCATATGTTGTTTAGAGCTTCGACAGACTGGGAGATCGCGTTCTTTTGAGCTGTCGCAACCCTAAAAATTGAGCCTTCCTCTCCACCTTTACTCTGGATAATTGCTTCTAACTGCTCAATATCCGCTTTTGTTTCGACGGTATTCAACACATTTAGCCACTGTGATGCAAGATGCTGCAAAACACTAATGCTTATTTCACCATCCAGCGTCCAGCCATCATATTCATCTTTACCAACTTCAGCTTGATATTGCGACCATAAGCTGCCAAGTGATGAATGATTGCCTGTGTGGGCAATGAAGGTAGCCACAGCCTCATTGCGCTGAGTAAGTGTTACGGAAATCTGCTGGCTAACCCTCGCCAAGATCGGTCTCAGAACTGCTGGAGCAATAGGCTGAATTATAAGACGTGCAAAATCGCTTCGGGTTTTTTCGTCAAAAACGCCTGTAGTTTCCTGAACCTTCTTCTCTGTACGTTTGAGTTCATGCTGTTTACTCGCAAGTGAACGGCTTCCGATAACAGCCATGATGTAGTTCTTTACAATCCCAATCCTCTGTTGTAAGTCCCCCAGCCTGGCTGTTTCTTTGAGCTTTGGCTGCTCAAGGTCACTCAACAAGGGATTAAAATTAACTACGATGACACTAATCTGGGGTCCGCGTCGAAGCCCAAACCAATTTGAAAAACTGACCTTTTGAGCCTCAGCTAACTGTTTTTCTATAGCCACAACCTGATTCCGCAGAAGATTTATCTTATCTTTTGGAAGGGACTTTGCAGCGTTTTGAACCTCAGTTTGAAGTCCAATGGGCAGAGCTTGCATCAATTCTGCCAGCTTCTTTTCTGTTTTTACCACTTCACGTGATGCTTGTTCCATCGCGATTCGAGCTTCAACTGCGTCTAGAAGTTGTATCCATAGCTCGACATAGCGTTGCAGGGCTTCTAAAGATGGGAAATAGTTTGCATCTCGGACACGATATCCGAAACTGCCCCATTCCATCTCGAAGTTTTCAATATCTGTAATGAGCGGATGTTTGTGACGGTTATCGGTAATATGTTCTTGCAGTTCAGCCTCAATAATCGCCTTAACACGCTGCATGATTTCGTAATTACGAATAAGCGATCTGGTAAATTGCCTCGCTGTGTCGATTGATCCCTGACCGATAGAAATGGTTTCTTGGTTTATTGGATTGACCAGTTCTTGGGGCAAATCCGCAAGCATTTCCTCAAGTTGCTGGCGTTTGGTTAGTTGATTGGACTTCAATCGCTGAATTTCATGGAGGGTGTCAATCTGATTAGCCAGAGCGGTCTTAGCTTGTTTATAACGCTCGAGGAGCAAATTATGGTCTTTTGCTGCGTGGGGCACTGCTGCTTTCGATAATGCGCTGAGCATAACCTCGGCTGAAAATTTTCGTTTTGTGAGGTTCCCTGTGGGTATCAAACCATCAAAACGCATATCTGTTTGAATTCGTTTTACGACAACCTCAACAGCCTGATTGTTTCGACTGGTAAACAGTACGCTTTTTCCCTCAAGAATTGCATTGGCAATGATATTTACCACGAGCTGTGACTTACCAGTTCCGGGAGGTCCTGTAACAACAGTAATTGGCATAGTCAGGGCTGCGTGTGTCGCTTGCCGCTGTTCGTCGTTTACAGGTGTCATAAAGACTTTGCTATCTCGACTGAGCGGGACGGAACTCGGATATTCTCCCGGCATCGATATATTCAGGAGTTGCAAAAGAGACGGAGGTACAGTATTCCAAGATCGTTTTGAGATTTCTTCGAGTTCTTCGATTAACACGCTGGTGATGTTGTTTTTTGATGCCCAGAATAGACAGGGTGTCGTGAACAGCGTCATCTGGTTAACGACATCAAGCAACCTGGGGCGATTTGCTTCACGTCTGGGAATAACGTTGTTCGTGAGTTCTTCTAACTTTAGCACAAGCGATTCTTTTAGCGCTTTTAACTTCCCTGCAATGTCTTCGAATTCATGTTGATTGAGGTCGGTGACAACTGCTGCAAACTCTTCTTTATCCAGATCAAGCGAATACAAAATTGCATAATTCAACTGGTATTCATCGGATTGCAAAATAATTTTGCCATCTTGTTGCACAACTTCGCATGGGGTAAAGAAAAGAGGCGCGATTTTACCTTCCGGCGTAAGCAAAGATGGATATCCGATACAGAGCTGCTGATCGCGTTTGTTGGGGCTGGCAATAAACTCAGCGATTTCTACCGGCTGATTGCCAGTTACTGTTGGGAAAGAAAACGAAGAACCTCCGGCAAGAAATCGCAGAATAACATCTTCATCGACCGGAAAAAACCGATAATCACCGCGTTGGTCGATAAAATAGTCCTGAAGATATTCACGGTTCAAGCATTCAGCATAATAGCTGATAAGTTGTCGCCACTGCTCCGAACTTTGTACCTGTGAAAAGATTTGATCTGGCTTGAACTGTGGCGATTTTTTTAGGGGAAGCGCATCGGATGCTACGGATAGTATCGGTTCCGAAGATTTCCATTGATCGAGGCTAGAAATTTTAGAAGTATTTCCTCGGGGTGGATTTACGACTGGGAGGACATCATTGCTCGATTTAGCCACCAGACTAATTTCTCGAATACCACTTACAACAAAGTGACGCTCATCTTTCGCCAGATGACAAAATGCCCGAATCTTGTAATCTTCCACCCACTCTAATGGTTCAATGGTTCTTTTTGTCTCGTTTCTATCACGATCACGATATGTAATGTATAGTAAATACCCTTCAGCCAAAGCCTTATTGATAAGTTGCCTGGGATCATTCGATGACTGCTGGGGGATTTCGTGTGATCTAAAACTCATACGGCGATTTCGCTTTCGGCTCCTTGTACTTAAGCAAGGCTGAATAGTTCGCTCAGTTTTTCATCCAGATAGGAATTGGTCAGTTCATGTTCTTTAGAGACCACCAACTGCTTCTCTAAACCCAACAATTCATAATTGCGAAGCTTTTTATCCCAGAAGGCAGCAGTGTCCTCATCTTCAATTAACCCCATATGTTCCCAGTAGTAGTCGTCGCCGCGAAGCTTAACTGTGAAAGTCGGCAGTAGAAAGACACCCTTTGTATCATCTTTGATGGGCACCTGGTAATCAAACGGAATACCCTGCTCAATCAGCAGCCGGGCAATTTGGCTGTCTGAACGATATCTGCAAAGCTGGTCCACTATAGAAATATCGGAGATCGAACCGTCAATATAATCGGGTTGCATTCGCTGTTTCTGAAGCTCAAGGTATACATCTGGAACAGGATCGAACGAAAAAAGGGATGCGTTGATGTAAGAGAGGTGAGAACTCTCTGGACGTTGCAGCGCAAGTAACGTGGTTATATCACCTTCCACAAGTAAAGTGCATTTTTGACGTGCCCGGGTTAAGCCCGTATAGAAAAGCTCTCGGGAAAGCAGCGTCCGTTTGCTTCGTGGCACAATGAAATATACATGCTCAAATTCGCTCCCCTGAGATTTATGGACTGAAATCGCATACGCGAGTTCAAGATTCTCCAGCACATCTGAGTTAGAAGAATATCCGAATACAAGCTGCTTGTTTCGCTTAAACGTGGTATTAAGAAAGCGCCCGCCTTTATTCGTTTGAAGGTCGGCAAATCCAATTTCACCGTTGTAGACATACTCCTTCGTTTTTTGGCGCAAGTTTCTGTCCCAGGCTTCCCTTTTTTGATTTCTGATTTGAATAACTTTATCGAACGAAGTTATACCACCAATCTGTCCTAACGACTTGATGCTGGCAGCATTTTTGTGCTGTTGAATAATCGTGTTGATATGCTCAATGCCGAATAGTTCGCCTCGATACGGCGAAAGAATTTGGATTGCATGGGCATCAACATTGCCATCACTATCCCTCATAGCGGCATTCCAAAGTTCATATGGTTTGCCCGGATCGAATCTGGTTTTTGAAAACCTTTCCATGTCTTCAACTACAATTGTCATTAGCAATTGTTCTAACTCTTCTGGACTGTCCCAGTATTCGATACGCAAGTCACCGTCAAGGTCGTGCCCACGCCAGAGCTTTTCCAAAACCTGTTCCCGAATCGCTTCTTCTTTAGCTGATTTAACACCAGGGGTGTTTTGGCGCGTGTAAGTAGAGGCAACATCTACGATTCCTGTTCCATGACCTTCTATGCGATTGACTATTTGTCGAACATTAATCGCCAATTGACCAACATGCTCTGGAAAATCCTCTGACAGCCAATCAACCAGATCGGCAAAAACACGTCCTGTCCCGATTGGCGGCAGCTGATTCGGATCACCCACAAGGATTAATCGTTGCACTGAATTCCAGTTCACCGCTCTAAAGAATGTCGCCAGCAGAGGAACATCCAACATCGATGCTTCATCGACAATGTAAGTGGTAAATCGAGTTTCCGGCTTTCCACTTCGATTAAATGTCATGTTATGGGTATTCAGCCATCCATTAGTCAAAAACGAATGAATAGTTTGCGCTTCTTTGTTCGTCCGCTCACGCAAACGATCCGCCGCTTTTCCTGTGGGAGCCAATAACTTAAATACCGCAGAAGCACCGTGTGCATTTTCAATGGATTTTATGATCGCATTGATAATAGTTGTTTTGCCTGTACCTGCTGCGCCACATACGACCGTTAAAGCGCGCGGAAACACTCGCTGACAAACTTCAGCCTGGGCAGACAATATTTCTTCGTAGAGGTCAGCACCAATCTGGTTGAGCGGACTTTTTGCTTCCTTTAGAGCATTTTTCCAGAAACCAGGAGATACAGGGTTGCGCTGCTTTACCTGGGTGCGTAAAGCCAAATCACGTAGTGTTTCTTCAACCAGTCGTTCGTCTTCATAGTGATTTTTCAAATATGCATAAGTAATTCCATCCCGCTGGCGAAATTGTAGAGCAAATTCGAGATCACGCCTGTTTATTTCAAAATCCTGGAGCTTAAATTTGAACTGTCGCCTCTCTGGTAAGTGGCTCAATCCCTCGTTTATGCTAATGACGACCTGGTGGAGCGGAAGATAGGTATGCTGAGAAGCACTTCGTAACTCTTGAACAGCAAGCGCACGTAGTCGCTGCCAGGCATCAACCTCAAAACTCAGCGATGCTCCCAAATCTGGCGATGGAAAGGCACCGCGATCAATTCGATTGAAGCTGATCTTATCATCAGCATCTCGTCCTATATACTGTTCAGCGAGGATATAGGGGTTAGCGATGATGTCCTGGGGTGTTGCTGTCACATTGACTTTGGAAGCCTCGTCAATAATGAAAGCGAACTGGTCATTTTTCAGGTCAAATCGAATGAGGACATCTTTTAACAAAGATCGCGCTTCATTACCCAATCGCTCCCATCGCTGTCGGATCTTCGTAAGCAAGGGTTTAGAAACCTCAAGACCGGGTAGTAAATCCTTCTTTGAATCGATCACGGCAAAAAGATCATCCTTAACCGCCTGCTCCTCGGTCGAGTTCGCATCAAAGCGCTTTTTTGCATAATCGATAGCTTCCTGAAATCCAAGATACTGCATCACGCGCAATAATCCGGGATACAGACCTCGGCTTTGCCAGAGTTCTGCCATTAGACTCGTCAACCAGTCTCGACGGGTTTGCCAGTCTTCGGAATCATCCCTGATCTCAATCAAAACATCCACAACAGCTATAAATCTTTCAATCACGCCCAGCGCATCATCATCTGTGAGATGCCGGGTCGCATATTTGAACAGGCGAGCATCCTCTGGCACGAATAAGAGGCGCTCCAGTATTTCTGGATTGTCCATGTATCGATGATATGGGATTCGGAAGCCTTCTTCAGGATACGTTGATGTGATATTACGTGCCCAAACATTAGGACCATACCGTCCTTCCATGCGAGAGGATTGATCATCCCATACAATTTCATCACCCACACTGAGAACTCGTGAAACACCAATAACTACATATTTCTGGGAGTCGCCTTCACTAAATGGGTTGCTGTAGTTAGCGTAGTAAAAGATCAGGCTTTTTCCCCCGGTGATTTGATTAAAAAAATTGCTTACTTCCTCTCTGCGTTTGACAGGATCCCAAACCGGACCGTTGCCTTCGGGATTTTTCACTTCATCTTTGTAGACTTCCTCATAGGGCCAAATCGCAATCGTAGCCGGAGGTATATCCCACTGTTTTAGCGAGGTGCCATCCTTAAACCAGATTGGGGGACGGCTGTAAGCTTTGATGGTTTCACGCCCAAAAGCGTTGATGCTCCACGCACACGGTAGCAGATTACCCAGCGCATTTGCAGCAATACCCTTATGTTTTTGTTCCCACTCCAGGTTTCGTTCATTTGGAATAATTTCGTTCGGAAAACTGTGCCGACCCACACAATAGACATTGGCTTTAGGATTTTGACAGATATGCCCATTCCAGCCGCTATCATGCCACGCCATACGAACTGTGATATGCGTTGTCATAAATTAACCATTGCTCCCATCTGAAGAAGGCAGCGAGCCTATAATAACAAGATGATTTCTGGCACGAGACACACCAATATAAATTAACTGGTCACGAGTCTCGGTAAAAGCTTGATCCAGTTCAGTGAGAATGACTATTGGGCTTTCAAGCCCTTTAAAACTGTGAATGGTACTCACACGAATATTTGAACCCGTGACATTACTTATATTCCATGTGAGTTTGTAGTTGCCAAGTGATGAACCCTCTTGCCACAGGCTGTTTTCTTGCTTGCGAGGGGTGAGAATAATAATTTGCGAAGTTAGCGCACCTTTTACATTGATTAGTTCATGCAAAGTGGCACGTAGTGTCTTTTGTATTTCAGTGTCATCAGATGCGGGTTTAAGTTCGATTGCCCGCCCTTCAGGCCCTATACACTGTATTGCCGTTGTCGTTTTGGTATATTGCTTCAACAATTTGAATATCGGCTGTGTGTTTCGGCAATTGTCGGTGAGGACAATAGGTGACTGCTCTTTACTGATTGGGATATTCGACAACTGGGAGTAAATTCGCTGGTTATCGTCGAAGAAAACATACAGGACACCATTTGTGGGGTCCTTCAACAACTCTGGAACCGGAATCCAGTAGTGCATCTTAAAATCCTGCGCCTCATCAATAATCACAGCATCAAAAAGATACTCATCTGCTTTTTTAGGATTTGCCCGAATTAACTCCAGCGCATCGAACAGCACATCTTCCGCTTTGTCAAAGTAGTCTGCTTTATTGGTTCGTGGCGGCAGCTTTGCCCAGTTATCGGCTACAACACGCACCAAACTATGAAACGTGTTGACCGTGACCCCTTCAATATCTGATGTTATTTCTGTCAACCATCTGGCGAGATTGTTATTATAGCATAGCAGCAGCACTTTGAATCCGGCAGCAGCAAGTTGCCGCGCCTTTTCGACAGCAAGCATCGTCTTGCCGGTCCCAGCACCTCCGACGATAGCAGCTCTGCGAAACATCTGAAGCAGCTTAAGGGTATTGTACTGCGCCTCAGTTAGCTTTTTGATTTGCTGATCCTCATCCTCGAAGATGTGAGCAATTCGTGTATTAATCTCAAGTTTCGGTACAAGCAGTTGTGTCAAATCACGAGCAGCCTGTTCACCCGGCGGATTGTGCTTATACCTCTGGTTCCAGAAATCAAAAATTTCTTCTATAGTTTTTTGTAGGTCAGACAGTCGAGAGCGATCTATGATCAGGGTGCGTGGAATATCGGGACGTAAGCTCTGGTTCGTCGCAACTTCTATATCGGGGAACGCAACCGCATGGTGAATTGGAAAGGTGTAGCGTCGAGTGAATGCGTTATTTTTGAGATGGTCGATAAGCGCATACACACTTCTGTCCGCCTGAGCAACCGGGTCTTTATCCAGAGAAATTTTTTCGCCCTCAGCGTTAATCGTGTACCATTTGCCGGCTTCTAAATGGATTCCACCTCCTTTAACTTCAATAACCAAAACACCGTGTTTTGGATGAACAATAACGAAATCTGCTTCACCGACAGGACCATATCGCTTCGGATCACGGGTTACCCATTTTACGCTGTGAATAATCGTGTATTCAGGACCTAACTTTTCTCGAAACAGGTGATACAGTTTGCGTTCAGCGTTGCTGTTGGTGTCAGCAGAAATAGAGGCTGGGAAAATAGTTGCCATAGACACTCTTCTCTTGAACAGGGTGTAAACAAAGCTTATCTTATCATTGTAAGGCTTAATGATGCACAAAGACGCAGCTCTAAACTCGGCAAAATGTAGCGCATAAGCCAGATTTTTAACTCGACTTAGGTACGATTTTCCGATTCAATGGGAGCGAAGACATATTTCAGGCTGAGTGGTCAGCAAAAATGGCCTGTGCATAACAGACAAGCCTTCAATGTTCTACTTGATTTCGGGAGGCAGTAGACCATGAAAAGCCCCCTGATTTTCTGACCGTCGAAACATCGCTGAGTTTGCCTTTCCTTGAAATTGACTGGCATAAATCGTATTTCCAGATATTCGAGTGACCTGCCAAGTTTTCCTGCCAAGCACAAAAATGACATCAAACGTACCTGAGATGTTGCCAACCTTTTTTCCAGAATTAGTGTCGACAACCTGATAAGAATATGTGTCGGGAATGTTGGAGTGGAGTTTTCCTTTTTCTCCCATATTCATGATCTCTGTGGAGGCAAACCACTTGAGGTTCTGGTATTCAACGTATCCGTGTTGAGTAAGATGCGTCAAAATTACTTTTGTTTTTTGTTCGTCGCAAAGTGGCTTAGTCAGTTCCACAATAGTCGTTGTTGTCGCTCCTCGCTTATTTTGATACAGGTAGGAAAACACCTGCTGTACGACGACCGACAAATCAGCTTTGTATTCTATTTCAGAAATCTCCCCCTGAATTGCCGCCTCCAGCATCACTTCCAAAACTTCCGCTTCACTTTTTTGCCGGGTCAATCCGACTACTTCAATGAAGTCTTTACGTCGATTGCCTCGACCTATTCTCTGTTGCAGGGATGAAATACTCCAGGGAACCTCACAAAGCACCACCGCATCAATATTGCCTACATCAATACCTACCTCCAGGGTTGAAGTTGAAACGCACACCGCTATTCGTGCTGTTTTCATCAGCGCTTCGGCTTCTTCTCTGATGCGACGATCAAGACTGCCATGATGGACTCGCACAGGGTATGGATCCCAGAGCGGGCGAAGTTGTGCAGCGACTTCCTCTACTGTTTCGCGTTTGTTGCAGAAGTAGAGCAGCTTTCTCCACTTGTTCGCCTGAGCCAGGTGCAATATTTCCTCATGGCTGTGTTTGAACTGATAATGAATAGCTCTCTGTGAACCTCCATCGATGATCTCAAAATTGTCTACATAACGCAGGGCAACTTTGGCTGGATTTTTTAGGGTAGCGGATAGTAGGTGTATAGCAAAATTAGTGTGGCTCAATTCTCGCAATCGCTGTATCAACAATCTGAGTTGATCCCCTCGATAAGTGTTATCCAGTAAATGTATTTCATCGAGAATAAGCGTTTGAAGATTACTGAATTCTCCAGAACGACGACAGATCAATGAATCAAGCGACTCTGGTGTCGTGATTAAGAAATGAGGCAGTTGAGAGGGTAAATTAGGTCTGTCACCATGCTTAATATCTGCTACCAGGTTAGTGCCTTTGATGGAATCAGATAGTCTACCAAAAGTATCAGTTGCTAAAGCACGGGTAGGAACCACATAGATTACAGATAGGCCTTTCCAGCACATTGGGATCCTAAGCTTAGAATTCCACGTGGACAAGTTGTCGCG
>JADMIO010703227.1_pt1 | contig 47617 bp, 41 predicted proteins | sample 8958161 | NCBI WGS metagenome assembly JADMIO01 (sample SAMN16585339, study PRJNA669376) | soil metagenome | isolation source: Crop rotation soil | place: USA: Cullars Rotation, Alabama | collected 2011
GGGGGGGGGGGGGGCGGCGGTTTCGCGGTAGGCGGTGCCGCGGGTGCCGTCCCAGTCGATGACGATTGGGGTTTTGAGAGGCTGTGGCGAAGTCCAGAGCGGGTTGACGGGGAAGCGGAGTTGGTCGTTGGAGGCGTAGGTGTTGTAGGGGTCGCTGCCGTATTCCTGTTTGAGGGTGCGGAGGCCCTGAAGCACGCGGGTGTCGGGGTGTTTGGAGGCCCAGTCCTGCCAAGTGGTGAGTTCATAGGGGATGAGCTTCATTTTCGTGCCCGCGCGTTTGCCGGAGACGGCCTGGAGAGCGAGTTGCGGCCAGAGGGATTCGTCGGCGGTGTTGGCACGGCGATCGAAGAAGACGGCGTTGGAGTTGACGAGGAGGCCGGCGTTGCCGAATTCGGCGGCTTCGGCGGCGGGCGTGTCGATACGGCGATCAAAGACGACGACCGAGTCTGTGAGGGCGGAGTAGGTGACTGCGAGGGGTGTGCCGGCGAGGGTGTCGTTTACGACCTCGTGGAGGTTGAGGACGCGCAGGGGATAGGCGCGGTTCAGGCCATTGAGGCTCAGGCCGATGACGCGGTCGGTGGGAACGAGGAATCGGATGTGCTCGTTTTGTGCGATGAGTTTGACATCTTGGGGCGTGATGGTTTCGACGAGGTTCTCAGGGATGTCACGCATGTAATCTTTGGGATGGCCGGAGGCGGTGAGCTGGGATTTGGGGATCGTCAAATTGGAGAGGTCAAAGCCATAGGTGTCGACGTTTTTGCCGTCGCCGATTTGGCGGTGGAAGCCGCCGGAGGCCCAGACTGGATAGAGGACGAGGCCCGCGGCGAAGAGGGTGAGGATGACCGCGAGCAGGAGTACCCAGCCGCCGGATTTGAAGGTGAGGAGCCGCTGGGCAGGTTTTTCGGAAACGTCACGCATGGTCAGGGTCTGTTCGATGCCGGCGCCGGCGTGGGAGTGGCAGATGCGGGCGCGGCGGCATCCTTGTTTTGCTGGTCGTACTGAGCGCTGAGCTGCATGCCTTCTCTGCTGCCGGGATCGATGAAGGGCGTTGCGTCGGCAGCTCGCTGGTTGGCAAGCAGGGTCTCCGCCCCGGGGTCGCGCGCGTCGGCCATGAGGGTGATGCTTAGGATGGGCAGGTAGATGATGGAGGCGAAAAAGAGGCGGCGGGCGTCCCGGGTATCGCGGGTGCTGAAGAACCGCAGGGCGATCATGATGATGCCGAGGTTGAGGATGCTGGAGATGGCGAGGAAGGGCACGCCGGCATGGCGCTGGAAGAAGAGCGTGATGGAGAGGGGCAAGAGGAAGATGGCGTAGAGGAGGGCCAGGCGTGTGGTCATGAAGCCGGATTTGTCGATGACGGGGAGCATTTTGAAGCCGCCGCGGGCGTAATCTTCACGGTAGAGCCAGCAGAGCGCCAGGAAGTGCGGGATTTGCCATACGAAAAGGATGGCCCCCAGGGTGGCGGCGCCGAGCCAGTAGTCGGTGCTGACGGCGGCCCAGCCGAGCATGGGCGGGATGGCACCGACGACGGCGCCCACCATGGTGTTCACGGTGGAGACGGGCTTGAGTGGGGTGTAGAGGAGGGCGTAGATGACGATGTTGGCGGCGGCAAAGGCGGCTGCGGCGGCGGTGGTCCAGAAGGCGAGGAGCGTGATTCCGGTGATGCTGAGGATGAGGCCGAAGGCAGCAGCGTAGGTGCGGGAAAGTTGGCCGGTGCAGAGGGGGCGGTGACGCGTGCGATGCATTTTGGCGTCGCGGCGCGCTTCGATGGCCTGGTTAAAGGCAGATGCTCCGGCGGCACACAGAAAGGTGCCCAGGCAGGTCCACACGAGGCGCATCCATTGGAAGGAAATCGGCTGGTTGTGGTCATCGCGGGCGAAGCGCGAGGCGACGACGAAGCCCAAGGCGGTGGAAAAGACGACCATCGCATTTAAGCGGAATTTGCTGAGTTCCAGGTGCGCTTTGAGCATGCTGGGCTGGCGTGCAGGCTTTGCGAGGGCGGGGGCGCGGGCGGGCTTGGGGGGTGAGTCGGCTGTGGGTGCCGCGGTCATGGCTTGGGTCTGGATCGTCATGCGGGTTCCTGCAGTGCGCCAGTCGCTTGAAACAGACAAGCGCGGGGCACTATAACAGTGCCAAGTGCCGCAATCATACGCGAGAAGTGCATGACGATACAATCTGCCGAGCCCAATACTGACGGGCAAAATACCCGACCTGCTACTCTCGATTATTGCTCGCCGGCGTGGGTTCTGACGCCACGCGGCGGTGATATTCTGGCGCCGGCCTTCGGCATGACGGTGGCGGCGTGGATCGCCGCATATGTAACGCGGATGCCCATCTTTCCGACCCCAGTGCCCGGACAGGTCACCGTGCTGCTGATGGTGGCGATGATTTTTTTGGGCGGGTTTTTGACGGCTCGCTACTCGAAAAAGGGGGCGGTGGCGGCGCTCCTGGCGGGGCTGCTCTCGGGCGTCTTGGATATTCTGATTCTTGGGTCGATGGTGCATGACACGGCCAACGGGGCCCTGGTCCCTACGGCGCTGGAGTGGATGGGGGGCTCGATTCTGCTCAACGGTGTTGTCGCGGGATTGGGCGGTGCGATTGGAATGTTTTTTCCATCGCGTCGACGCGCGGAGATTCGATGGCCGGCGGTGTTTGCGCTGGTTCTGGCGGTGGCGACTTTGCCGCTGCTGACGGCGGGGGGGCTGGTGACCGCGTACGGGGCGGGCATGGCTGTGCCGGACTGGCCGCAGAGTTATGGTTACAACATGTTTTTGTTTCCGCTGTCGCGCATGCAGGCGGTGCCTGGGGCGACTGGGGGAGTGAATGGGAATTTTTTTGAGCACGCGCATCGGCTGATGGGGTCGCTGGTGGGGCTGACGTCGCTGACGCTTATGCTGTATTTGCTCATTCAGCAGCGGGTATTTTCCTTCAGCAAGCAGCGCATTCTTACGATTTGCAGTATTGTTGGGACGCTTTCAGGTGTGGCGCTGCCGCTCGTTTTGTTCTTGGGGATTCCGATCGCGTGTGTTCGCGCGCGTCGACCCTTAGCGCTCGCTGCTTGGTGCATCTTCGCTGCGGTGTGTGTGCAGGGCATTTTGGGGGGCCTTCGCGTGACGGAAAACAATATCCCGCTGGCCACGATCCACGGCATCTTCGCGCAGATCGTGTTTGCCTCCATGGCGTGCCTGGCGGCGGCGAGCAGCGAGTCGTTCATCAAGTCTCCCAGACCCGTTCCAGGGGCCACGGACCGGTTTTTTTCCGCCACCTTGCTGGTGCTGCTGATCGTGCAGTTGGCGCTGGGGGTGTTGGTGCGGCGGCGTGTGGATTGGCTGGTGCTGATTCACATTACGGTCGCGGCGGGTGTGGCGCTGATGGCGCTGGTGTGCGGGTTCCGTGCCCTGGCGATGCATTCGGGCGTGCCCGGGATGCGCCCGCTCAAGCGCGCTGGTGTGGCTGTCATGTTTGTCGTTGGGGTGCAATTGCTCCTGGGCATTATCGCTCTTGCCTTGCGGCCGACGAATCCGGGGCCGCAGTCGACGCTCAGCGCGTTGTGGACGACGGCACATCAGGCCAACGGTGCCATCCTTTTGGCGACTTGTGCGCTGCTGTGGCTGTGGAATCGCCGGCTGTTTACGGCGGAGCACGCGCCGCTGGTTGAGCCAGCCCTCGCGTAAGACGGTTACGTGTTGGTGTGATCCACGCCGCCGAAGCGGCGATTGCGCGTGCCGAAGTTGTGCAGGGCTTTGTGCAATTCGGCGATGGAAAATTCCGGCCAGAAGACATCCGTCACATAGAGTTCGGCATAAGAGATTTGCCAGAGCAGGTAATTGCTTACGCGCATTTCTCCGGCGGTGCGAATGAGCAGGTCGGGGTCGGGCATGCCGGCGGTGTAGAGGCGATCGGCGATGGATTGCTCGGTGATCTGGTCGGGCGTGAGGCGGCCGGCGGCGATATCGGTGGCGAGTTGTTTGACGGCGTCGGTGATTTCACTGCGCGAGCCGTAGTTGATCGCCAGGCAGAGGCGCATGCCGGTGTTGTTTTGGGTGGCAGCAAGCGTGTTGGCCAGTTCCTCCAGGACCAGCGGCGGCAGGCCGGAGCGGCGGCCGATCTGGGCGAATTGGATGTTGTTGTCGATCAAAAGTTGCCGCTGGGAGCGCATGTATTCCACGTAGAGGTCCATGAGCAGGTTGACCTCTTCGGCGGGGCGGTTCCAGTTTTCCGTGGAAAAAGAGTAGAGCGTGAGTTGTTCCAGGGCGCTCGTATGGCCCGCCTTGACGGCGGCATCGTGCAGGCGGGCGCATTCTTCCACGATCAGGCGCACGGTTTTGGCCCCGGCACGGTGGCCGGCGAAACGCGGGAAGCCCTGCTTGCGGGCCCAGCGGCCGTTGCCATCCATGATGATGGCGACGTGGCGCGGGAGGCGCTGCGGGTTGAGCGGGGGGGAGGCAGGTTGTGCCGCCGGCGTGTGGTCAGTGGTGGTCATGAAGGCATTGTAGCGGTAGGGAGGTTTGTGGGGCAAAGTGGCGCGGGCGGCGCCGGGTGCGTGGCGTTCATCAGGGTCAGTTGCTACGCTATCGGCATGAAGAACCCGATCGATCTGCTGGAAACATTTCCCAACCCGCATCCGAAGCGCGACTATACGATTCAGCACGTAGCGCCGGAGTTTACCTCGGTGTGCCCCAAGACGGGCCAGCCGGACTTTGGAACAATTCGGCTGACGTACGTGCCGGACAAATTGTGCGTGGAACTGAAATCGTACAAGTTTTACCTGCAGTCGTTTCGGCAGTGCGGCATTTTTTATGAAGACGTGACGAATCGGATTCTGGATGACTTGGTGAAGGCGCTCAAGCCTCGCTCCATGGCGATCACCACGGAATGGACGCCGCGGGGGGGGCTGCATTCGATCATCACGGCAAGCTATGAAGGCAAAAATCGCGCGGGCGGGTGACCGCCGCCCGATTTTCAGCTTTTCGATCGGCTTGAATTCTGCGGCAATTCTGCAATAATGCGTGACTCGTCCAGCACCCGTAGCGCAATTGGATAGAGCATCTGACTACGGATCAGAAGGTTGCAGGTTCGACTCCTGCCGGGTGCATATAGAAACCGAGAAATAGGGTGCTTTTGGGAGTGAGGTTTAGGGAGATTGGTCCGGGGATTCTTCCTGCTACGTTCCTGTTATATTCCTGCCAAACGGACGGACGTTACTTGCGACCGGGAGCGGTGTCAGAAGGCATCGGGCAGCTCATTCGCCGGAATGCGCGCTCATGGCTGAAGGAGCAGCAGTTTAGCGAAGTGCTGACGAACGTCCTTTAAGGCTACGGCAACAGGTGGGTATGAACTTCAAATCGATGCTCCTATCGACTGTCTTCCTTTTGCTCGCGTGCTCGCAGCCTACCGCACCGGCAACGCTGCCGCCGGCACGGTCTGTGGTCTCGGTGACGGTCAACGGCACACCGCGATCCTACATTCTGCGGTTCCCCAAGGCGTACGACGGCAAGACGAAGCTGCCGATGGTGATGCTGCTGCACGGGGCGACGGATTCGGCGGAGTATGCGGAGCAGGCGTATCATGTGGACACCAAGGCGGAGGCGGAGGGGTATGTGCTGGTGATTCCGGATGCGCTGGGTGCCAGCCATGCGTGGAGTTCTTATGGGGATTCGGATGCGACCAAGGATGATGAGGCATTTCTGGTGGGGCTTTTGACGGAGTTGCCCAAGACGTATGCGATTGATACCAGGCGAGTGTATGTGGCGGGGCACTCGGCGGGATCGATGATGACGTATCGGCTGGCGGTGGATCATCCGGAGCTGATTGCGGCAGAGGGGATCGTGGCGGGGGCGATCAATGGGTTTACGCCGCCAAAGGGGCCGATGCCGATTGTGGCGTTTCATGGGAAGCTGGACGAGATACTGCCGTATGAGGATTTGATTGAGTCGCTGGCGTTTTGGGTTGAGCCGAATCATTGTGATGCCAAGCCGACGAAGTTTGAGGAGGTGAAGAAGGGGGTGACGCGGGCGACGTTTACGCCCACGGATAAGGCGGGGGCGGAGATTGTGGCGTATTCGCTGGATGATGGGAATCACATGTGGCCGGGGGGCGTGGCGATGCCGGGGAAGACGATGATTCCGGTGCAGGATATTTCTGCGACGGACATTATGTTTGCGTTTTTTAAGAGGCATGTGAAGCCGTGACGGGGGAGCGACTGGCGGTGGGAGGGTGTGACGCCGCCTGAAGGCGGGACTACGAGCTTACGGCGGGCCGGGGGGTTTTAGGCCGAGGGCTTCGACGACTTCGGGGGGGTGGGATTCGTCGACATAGGCGGTGAACCATGTGGCCAGGGCGTTGCGGTCGTCGGAGTGGGGCCAGGCGCTGATGTCCCAGGCGGGGTCGAGGAAGGCGGCACTGTCGGTGGGGTGGAGGTCGACGAGGCGGTTGTTGCCGTCGAAGATGACGGTTTGGGTGCGGGTGGCCTGCACGTAGCGCGAGGGGAGGTTCGGCATAGCGGGGCCGCTGGGGGGCTGATCGGAGGAGACGCTGTATTCGTTGCTGCCGACGGCCATGCGGTAGGCGTCATTTTCGGCGTTGAGGGCGTTGGACATGCGGGCGGTGCCGAGCTTCCAGATGACGGTGCCGAGGGTGAAGATGACCAGGAAGATGGGGATAAGGAGGATCATTTCGATTTCGGCATTGCCGCGGGGGGAGACGGACGCGGGGACGCGGCGACGCGGGGATGCGGTGAGTCGAGTATTGGGCGGGGTGCTCCACGCAGGCCGCGCGCCCGTGTGCGAAGGGGGGTTAGTGGAGGTTAATTTCATCCAGGGCTCCAGAGTCGGGGTTGCTGACGCCGGCGTCACTCATGTATTGCTGCAGTTCAGTGTTGGTTTGAAGGGCGTCGTAGAGGGCGTCAGAGAGGGAGAGGCGGGCGCGGTTATTCCAGCCGCCGATGCTATCCACGCGCCAGCCGCGCGGAGAGCCGACGAAGCCGTTGAAGCTTGTGTTGGCGCCTGTGCGGTAAGTGACCTCGGGGATATAGACGACTTCATCGAAGCGCTCGCTGCCGCCGTAACTGTCGTTGAATTCCATCCAGTTGAAGGATTCCGCCTGGGCGTAGGCGATGAGTTTGCTTTTATCGCTGCCAAACCACCTGGGGAGAAGCACGTGCGGCGCGGTGGCGTCGGTCTGGCGGGCGGCGGCGATGACGGTGTAATAAAGTTTGCGGTCATCGGGGCCGATGCCGTGGAAGGGGGGCACGGGCTGGTTAGGGGGACTAATTTCGTACGGCCAGGGACGGTTAACCCACTCAGCAGCGAGGCGAAGCGCGACGGTATGGGCGGTGGCGCGCAGCAGGGTCATGGCCTGGGTAACAGCCTGGTTGGAATAGGCGTTTGAGGCCAGGTAATCGATATACGCTGGATCCAACGCAACGTTTCGCACGCCGTTGGGATCTTGCTGGAGCAACGCCCGCATGATGGCGTCGACGATGGGTCGCACGCTGACGCTCATGAGGTGGTCTTCAATGGCGATGGTCGCATTGTCGAACATTCCTGACTTGGCCCAATCGGGGATTGGCCGCAGGCCATAGGTGGCCAGGACCAGGAACTGCTTTTTTTGTCCCAGGGCTTCCAGCACGGCGACGCATTGATCGTTGACGTTGGTATTCCATGCCAGAGCGGCAAAAGGATCGATGAAGGCTCGATAGCGTTCAAGGTTGTTGTAGTTCATGATGGAACGGGCGAGGCGGCGGACCGCGCCGGTGTAGGCGCCGCCGTGCTGGTTATAGAGAACAAGTTGCGCCCGGTAGGTTGCATCCGCATTAACCGGTGCGGTGATTCGGGGAAGGACAGTGATTTGATCAAAGCGCGGTGGTGGGACCGGCTCACCCGGCTGCAGCGGCGGAATGTTCGGCTCGGCCTGATCATCGGGGAGTTGGAAGGGAAGATTGGCAATCTGAATGGTGGGGATGGCGAGCATGGTACGAATGGCCTGGGCCAGCGTCGGCCGGCGCGACTGATCCAGCGGCCGCATGAAGTCGGCCAGGATTTCCTGCATGTCATTGTTGACGCGCTGGTGGACGTAATGTTCCAGTGGCATGGCCCAGATGTGGCCCCAGCCCTCAGGGAAATTGGCACTGAGAGTGTAGGATGCCGCAAGCGTGGGATATTGCGCCCGCCATTGATCCGGGATGGCAACAGGAACGTCCGGATGCCAGATCATCGCCTCATTGGTGTGGACGTTGACGGGATCAATATCAAAGACGATGGGGAGGCCTGCCGCCCTGGCTTGGGTGGGATAGGCTGATCGAATGGTGTCGACGTAGCCGGTGACAGGGATGGCTTGGCTGGCCGGCACAAGCGGGGCGGAGACCTGCGCGGGACCGCTTTCGCCGGGCGTGCGATTGAGCGTGGCCAGGGTGATGTCCGTGCGATACTGAGCGGCGACGGCAGCGCGCTGCTGCTCAATGACTGCCGAGAGGCTTTGCGTGAGGGCGAGTTCATCGTGGTAGACTTGGTATTGATGGGCGGCGACGATGGACGGAATGGGCTGGGCGGTGCCGGGGGCGGTCTTTTGTTCGAAGGCGCGGACGATGGGGATTTCGGTGTTGTTGATGTAGTTGATGATGAAGTCGAGGACGGCGTCTTCATTGGGCGGCGGCGGCAGGCTTTGCAGGATTCCTACCAGACCCTGGCCGTTGGGGCCCGGCGGCCCAGGGCGCGGGGGGGCGCGGAAGTCACCGCTGCGCGGCTGGTTGCCCTGGACGTAGGTGTTCCACACCCATTCGCGGACGGATTCAGACTGGCGGTAGAGGTTGGCATAGCGTGCGGCTTCGTCGGCGTCCCCATAGTTGGCGATGCCGGCGGCCTTCAAATCCGCCAGGGCGCTGATGACGAATTGGCGCTCGGTTTCGATGTTAGTCAATTGCCTGGCGAGGTCATCGTACAGATTCTGCAGTTGGTGATTCTGCTTCATCTGCTGCGCCAGGACGAGTTCCTGCTCCAAGCGTGCCCGCAGCGCTTGGTCGGTCGGTGGCACAGCACGCCAGATCGTTTCTTCGGAGGCATCCTGGCTGATGACCATGTTCTGTGCGTCAACCGCGTTGAGTGTGCGGGCGACCCAGGTGGAGGAGTCATAGGCGGCGGCATCGGCGGCGGTCTGGATCTGCTCCCGGCGGACGGATTCCTCCGCGGTATTCCACACCATTCCCAGCGCGGCGACCAGGCACATGAGGATGAGAATGGCCAGCACGCTGACTGCGCCACGTTCATCGCTATGCAGGGCAAGGAGGCGATCCCGCAGGATGAGGGCGAGATGCCGGGGGCGAGAGCGAAGCTGTCGGGTCTTGCTCATGGGTTTCCTATGCCGTTGGTGGGGGCTTCGCGGCCCGGAGAAAGCTGGACGTCCATGATGGAGGTGATGGTGATGAAGCGGCCGTTGATGCCGCCGATGGTTTCGGAGTGGCCGATGATGTCCTTAATCAATGGGACGGTGAGTTGGTAGTTGTAGGCGACGGTGATGCGGGCGCGGGGGGCGGGGGCTTGGGCATAGGTGAACGCGGTGATGACGGTACCGCCGGCATCAATGGGCTCAATGGTGATCTGCGTGCCTTCCTGGGCATAGGTGTAACGGGCGGCATAGGAACTGGGCGGATTGGCACCCAGGCTCGCTAAGGCATCCATGACGGCGATGGCTTCGCTCGATGTGCCATTGCGGGAGGCGGGGGAAAGTGATTCCAAAATCATGAGTGCGGAGCGGTTGGGGTAGCCGGGGCCGCCCTTGTCATTGATGAGGATGTCCGTGGGCAGGGAGGTCATGGCGGAGCGGGCGGCGGCCTGGGCGGCGCGGTCCACGGTCAGGCGGGCGTTTAAGAGCAGGGCGTATTGCACCAGCATGCCCACCAGCCCCATCAAGAACGGCAGCACCAGCATGAACGTGACGGCAACGGTGCCTTTGTCGCGCCCGCGAAGAAGAGAGTGAACTTTCTGCCAGAGGCGTTTCACAGCAGCAACTCCCCGGTGTGCAATTGCCAGTATTGCGCCAGGATGAGGCCCAAGGCGAGCGGGACGGCCATGGGGAAATGGAGCGGGTTGTGGGGCTCAGCATCGGGCAGTTGCGATTTGAACTGGCGGAGGAAATAGAACTCCATCACACGGTGGGAGGCGAAGCGCAGGGCGTTTACGAGCATGCCGCGGAAGAGGAGGTTGATGGTGCCGTAGATGAGGCCCAAGGCAATGGCGAAGAGGAGGGTATTGATGGCACCGGTGATGCCCAGGAGGGCACCCATGGCGCAGAGGAGCTTAAGATCGCCGCCGTGGACCTGCCCCACCAGTACGCCGACGAGCGCCACCATCAGGCAGGCCCCGAAGCCAAGAAGACTCTGTTGCAGGCCCGGGCTGCCAAGCCAGGTTGCGGCGACATCCCAGTGAAGAGAATGGAAAAGCAGGCCCAAACTGTTGAGCGCCAAGCCCAACAAGATGGCAGGATAGGTGAGAATGTTGGGGATGCGACCGCTATAGGCGTCGGTGAAGGCGGCAATCAGGCAAAGCACGAGCGCCAGCTCAGCGACGAAGAAGCCGCGCTTGCCTCCGGCGATCAGCAAGACGCATGTGGAAAGGATGGCGGCCAGGCATGCGATGAGCGTCCAGCCCATGGCCCAGTTCCAATAGCGGCGGGGGGTGACGGAAGGCGTAGCTGCTTCCGGCACCGCCAGAAGAGGCGGCGCCAGCACCGCCTGACCTGCGGATGCGGGTTCATGGAGCGATCCGGTCATGATGCCATCCTCACGAATCCGGGTTCTAACGGCAGGGAGTTAACGTGCAAGAGCGCTGTACTAGCGCTGGGAGTTCGAGTCAGTTGTAGTTGGGCGGCGTATTGGACTGATTGGTCACGTTATCGCTTTGGCCTTTGAACCATTCCACGAGGTGGCCGCGGAAGAGATAGAGCACGGTGATGAGCGGGATGGAGATGACGGCGAGGATCAAGATCTTTTCCACCGACATGGCCCCGCGCTCATCCTTGTGCAGGGCAAGCAGAACTCTCTTGAGGTGGGTGAGCATTGCAAACTCCTGGCGTAGTGCGCCGAAAAACTCCCGGATCAGGCATCCGTGCCTTTAAGGACGGGCACAACCGCCCTGTCTATTATCGTTTATGCAACAGGCCAAATCCAGCCTGAACATGCGTTTATGGGCTTAACCGAAGGGGGTGCGGATGATCCAGACCATGCGGTGGGAATAGGCCACGATCATGGGAATGCCGTAGGCGAGGAAGAAGAGGCCAAGCGGGATGACCACCAGGGTGAGGACGAGCATGTATTCAATCGCCGAGGCCCCGCGCGGGTGGCGCGGCCTAGCGGAAGAACATGGCTGGATCAGCTTCATCGATCCTCGTAGCGTTAGTCCAACATCGGCTTGGTCAGGTTCATTTCGCCGGTTAAGCCCTCAAATTTAAGTTGCAGCAGGGTCTTGGGGCGGGTGCGGGTCCATTCCAGGGCGGGTTCGCCATCGGGCCCCTCGACAAGGTTGAAGATATCCGCAATCCGGTAATTCTGCGTGGCTTCGTCAAGTTCGACTTCTGAGATGTGGGTTATCAGACGACGACCGGAGGCGAGGCGGGCGGTTTGCACGATGAGGTCCACGGCACTGGCGACTTGGCGGCGGAGGGCGTGCAGCGGGATGCCGACGTCGGCCATCATGGCCAGCGTTTCCAAGCGGTAGCAGGTGTCAGCGGGGGAGGAGGCGTGGACGGTGGTTTGGGAGCCGTGATGGCCGGAGGTCATGGCCTGGATCATGTCCAGGGCTTCGCCGCGGCGGACTTCGCCCACGACGATGCGGTCCGGCCGCATACGCAATGCCGTAATGAAGAGATCTCGGACGGTGACCTGTCCGCGGCCGTAGGCGTCAGCAGGGCGTGCTTCCAGTTGCACGACGTGCTTGCGTTGCACCTGGAGTTCGCGGGTGTCTTCAATGACGACGATGCGCTCCTCTTCGCCAAAGCCGTTGGTGAGGACGTTGACGCAGGTGGTTTTGCCAGAGCCGGCACCGCCGGCGACGACGATGTTGCGGTGGCCGCGGACGGCAAGGAGGAGGAACTCCATGGCCATGGGGGTGATGGCTTTGCGCTCCAGGAGGAAATCCGGCGAAGCGGTGTTGCGGGCGAAGCGGCGGATGTTGATATGCGTGCCGGCGGAGGCGATCTGGCCCATGACGATGCAGACGCGGGAGCCATCGGGGAGGCGGCCATCCAGGAGGGGGCGGTCGGTACTGAGGGGTTGGCCGACGAACTGAGCGATGTTGTTGGCGGCGGCCTGCACGTCGGCCTCGCCGCCGAAGCGGGCGGAGGTGAGCGTGATCTGGCCGGCTTTTTCCACGTAAATTTTGTCGGCACCGTTGACCATGATTTCGGTGACTTCCGGATCGCGGAGGAGTGGGACGATGGGTGCGAGGAAGAATTCGAGGGAGGCTTCAAAGGCGGCGTGCGTGCCTGTGCCGGCGCGCATGAGCGGGGCGGTGATGACGCTGCCCGGCGGCTCATGGGAGCGCGGGGGCGTGGGTGCGGGGCGAGAGGGGAGGGGAGGCATGCGACTCATGGTTACTCCGGGGTTACTGCCGGGTGAGGAAGACGATGTTTCCCTGGGGGATGTTGCGGAGGGCGTTCTGGTCGAGGGTGGTTTTTCCGTCGGTGATGGTGCCGACGTTTGTGAGGGTGGTCGGGGTGGCGGTGACGGTAACGGCGGCATCCGTGGCCGGCGCGGCAGTGGCTTCCGCGGGCGTGACGGCCCAGATGACCGCGGCGTTCACGGCCGGTGCCTTGGTGGAGACGACCCAAGCGCCGCCGTCATCTTTCAGGAGTACGCCGGAGCCGACAACGTCGGGCGAAAGGGACTTGAACAAGGCGCTGCGGGCGGCGGAGAGGCGTTGGCGGGCGGCGGAGGCGGTGGGAATTTCCTCGATGATCTTTTTGAAAGCCGTGCGAGTATCGTCGGGAATTTTGGCAGGATCAGGCCAGGGGAGGTCATCGGGCTTTTGGCGGGTGAGGGCATCCAGGGTGCGCTCATAGGTGTCGCCGAGCAGATCACCGGCGAGGGTGGTTTCGACTTTGAGGGTCTGCTCCAGGAGCAGGGCTTTGACCACAATTTCCATTTGGTCATTGTGGGCAAGCTTGTCGACCAGGTCGATACCCAGCGTATCCCAGTTGGAAGCATTCACCAGTTTGATTGCCGAACTCATGTCAGAGACCACTTTGGAATGCGGCGCGGGCACGGGGTCGGCGACACGTGTTGGGGATTCGATCTTGATGGTCTGGCGGAGGTCGGGGTTCATGTAATCCACGGTGCCATTGTCAGATTTTGTGTTGATCGCCAGGAAGGTGATGGCGGTGACCTGGCCGTTGAACTTTTGCTCCTTCTTCTGGATGTCACCAAAGGTGTAGAAGAAGCGGCCATCGGAGATTTGCACCACCGAGAGGTCCTTGAGCAGGGGGTTGCTCAAAATAGGGCCCAGGGCCGCCTGCCATGCCCCGGGATCGCCGAGGGCGTCGGCGGCATGCTGCAGATAGGTGGCATAGGACGTGACCGCGGCGAAGCGGGGCAAATCCGGGTGGGCAGTGAGAAATGCCGTGACATCGTCGAGCTTCTTTTGGGCATCGGCGGCACTGGTGGGGGACAGATCCTTCATGCCGGCGGTTTTGGCCTGCCAGGCTTCCTGGGATTCACCGGCGGCGGCGCGCGAGAGGGCGGCTTTGAAATCCGCGGAGCGCGGATCCGAGGGGAACTTGTCGGCAAAGGCGGCCAGCGCCGTCTTGAGATCGATGGCACTGGCAGCGGTGCGGATTTTCTGCAGCTCTTCGGCCATGCCGCCGGCGACGTCTGCGGCCTGGCGGCGCTTGGCGATGCGATCGGTCATGGCGGCAATGTCGGATTTGGTCGGGGCATCCAGCATGGGCGCGGTGGAGAGTTTGTTGATGCGGGTCGCCAGGGCGGTGAGGGCGTTTTGCGCATCCATGGCGTCGGCGGGGGTGGAGACGTTGGTCTTGACCGCGGCCAAGGCGTCGCCGATTGCTTTGAGCTCTGTGCTGGCTGCGGCCTGCACCTTGGTTTGAAGCGACTGTTGCAGGGTCAGGGCGCCGGCGAGCGCGGCACGTAGCTTGCCCTGGGAGTCCGCCCATTCCACGTTTTTGATGATCTCGCGGGCCTCGTTGATGGCGGCTTCAAGATCCCCGGCGACGACGCGCATTTCATCGGTCGTCATCTGCGGCTGCGCCATGGCTTGCGAGGCCGCTTGGCGGGCTTTGTCCAGCTTGGCGGCTTGGGATTCGGCGGCCATGGTGTCAGAGGCGAATTGCTGCTGGGCAACTTGCAGTGCCGCCACGGCTTTGGCGACGGGCGGTTCCTGCAGCAGGGAGGGCTGGCTGGCCTTGAGATCGTCGACGTGCTTCTGCGCCTGCTGGAGCCCTTCCGGGGTGTGCTGTGCGACGGCGTCATTGATCTGCTTTGCCCATTTTTCGGAGTTGGAATGGTGCATGACAATCCAGATCACCACCAGCACGCCCGCCAGAAGCACAAGGGAGACGCCGCCGACGGTGGCAAGGGTGACCTTGTGTTTGCGATCAGCTTCCTTGCGGCGGCCGGTGCGCTTGTTCATATAGCGCTGCGTGAGGTCTTCGGGGATTTCCTCGTGGAATTCCTTGAGGCGCGCGTAGCCGGCCTCCAGCTGGGCGTCCGGCTGATCGGCATCGAGCATGCGGGCGAAGGTCCGGCAGGCTTCGTTGAAGCGCTTGAGGTAGTCTTCGCGCCTGGTTTGTTCGGCGATGAACGTCACAACGGGACGGACTTCATCCATGAGGTCGTTGTTGACATTTTCCACGTCGGCCTGCGCCATGATGTTCTTCCATCGTGCGACCAGGGCCTGGCATTCCTGGAGAGAGCGGGCAGCGAAGGCCTCGCGCAGCGGCTCGACGAGCTTGCGCAGCTCGGCCTCAACGCCGGCACGCTGGATGCGCTGATGGGCGTCCGTCAGGGCCGCGACCAAATCTGCCGGCGGGGCTTCGTACCAGGTCTGGCCTTGAAGCTCATCGACAAGGCCATAGATGGCGCGGGTGTCGTGGTTTTTCACGGCGTTGTAAAAGGCGCTGGGGAGTTCCTTCAGCCGCGCCTGCTCAAAAATGCGCAGATCCTTTTCCCATGTGGCGGCGTTGGCGTCCAGTTGGGCGATTTTGCGCAGGACGCCGAGGCGCTCGCGAATTGGGGCGCGGGAGAGGGCGAGATAGCGATGCCGGGCCATCAGGTGTTCGAGAGGTTGATCCTGGGCGTAGGCTTCGTTGAGTTGCGCGGCGCGCTCCAACTGCAGGGGCGGGGGCACGGGCAGCCCGTTGTTGGTGCAGAACTCCGCCCAGGCTTGCGGGTCTGGCAGATCGAGTTGGGCGATGAGGTCCAGAAGGTTGGGCTGCTCCTCCGCCAGGTGGATGGCCTCCGCCCGCAGGCCCTGCGCCAGGAAGCCGCTGCACTTGCGCAGACGCTCATTGGCCTGGGCGCAGAGTGCGGCATATTCGCCGGCCATGTGGGTGATTTCTTCGGTGACGGTTTGCAGGCCGCCGGTGCCGGCGCCCTGGCGCACATCCCGAAGGAACTCGATCACCCGTTGATAATCCGCCATGATTCACTTTCCCATTTACTGCGCGGCTGGCCGCTGAAAATGCAGCGTGGCCAGACGCATCTTATCCGAGAGGTCGAAGGAAACGTCAAAAGCGCTTAATTCGTTATACCCGGCGACGGCAGCTTTGTAAGCATCCCGCAGCGTGGTGCATTCGGTCTGCCGGCTGATCATGTCCGGGGGGATGCCGCCGCCGAATGTCGTAAAGGCTGGGTCATTTTTGAGGCTGTCGATTTTCCTGGTGATGTCGGCGAGGTCGTTTTCGGCCTTGGCGAGGTCGTCTTTGGCTTGCTGGAATTGCCTGGCGAAGGTGCACTCGAGGCGTGCGATGCCGCCGCTCGCGCCGGCGCGGAAGGTGAGCACGAACCAGGCATCGATCTTCGGGTTACTCGTGGGTTTTTTGAAGCTGATGACTTGATAGCCGTTGGCGGGCGATCGCGCGGCAGCAGGGAGGGAGTTGTCCCAATCGAGAATCCAGTCAGCCTTCCACCCGGAGGGGAGGGTTTCCGGGGGCGGTTCCACCGCGCGCACATCGCGTGGGAGGTCGGTGGGCCACGTGAGTTGCATGGCCGGATCGGTGAAGTTGAGTGGGCCGGGGGCAAAGGGCTTGAGGATCACCTGCTGCGGTTGGCTGCGGCTGCCTTCTAAAACAAAGCTGCTGTGCTGCAGAACCCAGAAGATGTAGTTGTACACACCGGAGTTGCGGAGCAAGGGGGCGGCATGCCACTGGAATTCCAAAGCGGGTTTGGCCCGATCCAGGCCAATGAAGGCGAATTCGGTGCCCAAGCCGGGTTCGGACGACTGTTTCCAATAAAGCGAGACACCTTTTTTGCCGTTGGCGTTGCCGCTGACGGCGGTAAGAATGCCGAGTGTCTCGTCGCGGAAACTGGTTGGGGCGTTTATCGGCGGCAGGGGGGTAGCTTGGTCGGGCTGCTGGGAGAAGAAGGCCAGGCGGACTGCCGTCACGGCGCCGGGGTCCAGGTCAGAGGCCTTGAAAGGGAGGGATTGGACGCGATCGCCGATGCCCGTGCCAGGGTCGGGCCGGGTGAGGGCGGCGGCGAGGGTGACGATTTCAGGAAAAGTCGGCGCGCTGGTGGCGACTTCGGGGGAAGTTTGAACCGGCTGTGTTTGGATGGCAATGGGCTGACTGGTGTTGGGGGAAGTGGTTTGGGTGAGGGTTGGGGGGACATTTTGGGGTGTGGGCGCCTGCACGGCGGGGGAGGCATCAACGGAGTGGGGATGGACATTGCGTGTGGTGGCGGGGGGCTCCGGAGGCGGCCCGCCACGAGCGGACAGGTAGAAGATCAGGGCACTGCCTGCACCCAGGGCAGCCAGCGCGCCGAAGAACATGAGCAGGACCTGCCGGCGGCGGCTGGTGGCCGCGCGGTCGGCCTGGAGCTGGTCATCAGCAAGTGCTTCGTCCGCGCGGCGGATCAGGCGGGAGGGGGGCACTGATACCCCGCGTTGGCGATCGCGGGTGTTGGGTTGCGCGGGTTCGGTCTGGCGCAGATCGTACTCGCCCACTGCGGCCGGCGCGGGGGTGGGTTGTTCTGCCGGCATGGCGAATTCGAAGGCGCTGTCGCGGCGGCGCTGGGTTTCGCGTTCTTCTTCATCGCCGATGGGGTCATACACGGGACGCGGTGGCACTGAAGTTTTGGCGCCGGGTCCTGCTCGTTTGAGCTCGGCCAGCGCGGGCTGGGCGGGCTTGATGCCGAGGGGGGCGCGCACTGCGGTTGCCGACTGTCCGGTGCGGGCCATCGTGACGTAGTCGCAGGCGGGCAGAGCGGGCAGGCGGGCGCGGTCGGTGAGATCCAGCACGATGCCGCTGGCGGCATAGCGCAGACCGATTTGTGCGGCCGGGGTGCCAGCCAGGCAGCAGCGCCACAGGCAGGTGGCGCTGGTGGGCATGCTGGTGAAGTAGGTGTTGAAGGTGACATTCCACCGGGCGGCGGACGGGAGCAGGGCGATCGTTTCGGCCAAGAGCGGCAGTAGTTCCTGTCCCGGCGCAAAGAGGATGCAAACGGGCTTGGTCGGCGATTTGGCGAAGACATCCGCCAAGTGCCCACCCCAGCCGGCATCGCCAGTGACTGCGGCCCATTGGTGACAAATGCGCGAGCCGGTGTTGTCGCCCCGTGCCAGCGAGCTGGGCGTGAGCGAGCCGACTTGGCCGTTCCAACGCTCCATCATTACGCCGGGCTGCTGCAGAAGCCACGCAGGCCCGCCTGCGGCGGCGGCGATCTCCGCGGGATCCAGCACCAGGTGGTGGGCGAAGGCGTTGGTGCGCTGGGTGTGGTCGACGCCGGAATCGCAGATGCGCGAGAGGACGTGGTGGGTTTTGCCGGCGATGGCGAGAATCCAGTGGGCGAAGCTGACCGGGTTAGCTTGTCCGCCGGTGCTGAAATGATGGCGGTATGCCGAGAGGGTCTCCAGCCGATCCCAAAGCGGCTTAGGAATATTGTCCGACGCGGCGACGGTGCAGAACCCGCTGGTGCCGCGCTTGATGCCCTCAGGGGCTGAGGTGTAGTAGATTTCGTGGCTCATGGTGACCCCAGGCCCGTGCTAGCGCGTCGTGCGTTGGTTCTTTCCGATGCCGGCGATCAAACCCGTTGCCCACCGCGCGTAGCTATATAGCAGGGGCACGGTCACCCAATGCGGATGCACGTCCCGCGGCTTTATCAGGAGGCCGTTCTTATCCGGGTATTTCTCGGGGGAGTGACCCAGAGCGCTCACGGGAATGTAAACGACTTCTTCGGCGAAGTCCTCGGCAGTGCTGACGACTTCCGGCGTCACGGTAAGAAGCAGGTCGCGCACCTTGGCGCTCATACGGTCAACGCGATCCAGATCCAGTACGGCAAGATGCTCATCGCGACGCTCCGGGCGGATGACTGGCTCTTGCGAGAGGTCTTCGCCTTCCAGGAGCGGCGCCCAGATATCGGACTTGGCGACGAGCACCAGCAACGGCCGCCCCGCTTTTTGATGGGCGCTGAGGCTGGCATGCCGGCGGAAGCGGATGGCGGCTTCGCTAAGGATCGTCTCCTGGCGGACCGTTTGCAGCGGTTCCAGGATTTGCGGATCCTGCGAAACAGGTTTGCAGCGGGCGCGGAAGCGCGGGTCCTGCGTGGGATCCAGCAGAAACATGAGCACTTTGGAACGCGACAGGTGACGCGTGACGGGCGCCAGGGCGGTGTCCTGCCCCACGTTGTAATGTTCCCCGGCATTGTCATACAAGCAAACGATTCGCCCCAGGCTCGAGCGACGCGATGCCCGCGGATGGTTCGCCCCCGGATGCAGCGAGAACAAAAATGGTTTGGGCAACTGCGTTTCCTGGCCGTTGATGGTCACAGAGCGATACAAGTCGCCCTGCGTCCGCGTTTTGTCCAAGACGACCGGGCGCTCCGGATCTTCGGGAAGGAAAAGGGTCTCCTCATATCGGTTGACGATCCAGTTGGCTTCCTTGTCGCCATCGGCGAAGACGATGCCGAAGTCGCGGGCGAGGCGTTGGCGAAGTTCCCAGGTCATGGCGGCGAGGAAGTTGGACTTTCCGGAGCCGGCGGAGCCAATGATGCTGATGAAGGTGATTTCGTTTTCCAAAAGGACGCGGGGGAGGACGAGGTGGCAGGCGGGGCAGGCGAGCGTGGTGCAGGTCATGCCGCGGGGATCGATGGCCTGGCCTTCCAGCGTGAAGCGCGTGGGGAGAAAACGGAGCGGCTCTTCTTTGAGAACCGAGTCACCCATCAGTTCTTCGTGCTGGGCGACCCAGAGGACCTGCTCCGGCCGGAACTCGTGCCAACAATGCGGGCAAGTTACCCGTTTTACCAAAGGGATTGCGATGTTCTCGTGAACGTCATCACTGGCAGGTGCGGCATGCGATTGTACGCGGGGGTCGCTGGTCAAAGTTTCGCTCACCGTTTCCTCCCGGGGCCAATTGGATGCGGATATGACAGAGTTGCCCGCCAAGTTGCATCGGGGTCCGATACTTATCGGTTTTAGACAACTCATCATACAAACGTCGAGTATTTCTTACCCGAAATGCCCCAGATACGCCAAGATGAATTACGCAATTATGGTGGCGAGTTCCTTTTTTAAGTGTGGGCAAAGTTTTTTCTAAGAGTAGTTTCAGATTTGAGATTATAATAAAAGTGTAACTGTCGCGGCGGGCTCGCGTGGAACATTCGCCCATCGTCGTTATTCCTCCTGACTTGGATCGTCCAATATGTATTTTGTCCAGTTCAACGCCCCGCGCGTTGTGCCGTTCACAGACCCGCGAGCCTTCGATAAGCGTGTATCGCGGTGGCTTTCGATTCGTGAAGGCGAAAATTGCTACTTCCTCGGGATGATGCCAGAAGTGATGTCACTGGCGGGGAATCCGGCGCTCCATATGTTCACCGTGGAGGAAGATAACGCCATCCAGGCCGCGGGTGTCGTTTTGCCTTCCAAGGCATTGTGCATGTCGTGGGCGACACACGAAGTGATCGACCTGGTGGTGGATCACCTGTGCAAGTCCGGCGTCCAACTGACGCAAGTTCATGGGCCGGGCCATGTGGCGGGATACCTGGGGCGATCTTTTGCCCAGCGCACAAGTCAAGCCGCTGAGCTTGGGCGCGCTGAACGCGTGTATCAGCTCGCACGCAATTATTACGCGCTGCCTTCGCAAGGCAGGCTGCAGGTTGCCGGAACGGCTGATCGACCGCTCGTGCGCGAGTGGGTGAGCGCGTTTGTAGAAGAGGCGGCGTTTGAGATGGAGGGGCGGACGCTCGAGGGCCTGCTGGATATCCTTTTGAATCAGCGGCTGCTCTATCTGTGGAAGAGCCCCGAACCGGTATCCATGGCGGCGTGGGTGGCGCCGACGCCGCACGGGGCGAGTATTAACTTTGTTTACACGCCGCCGGAGTTCCGTGGCCAGGGGTACGCCAAGGCGGTGAGTGCGGCACTGGGGGCGCAGATGCTGGCCAGCGGGCTGCGGTACTGCTTTATTCTCACGGATGTCAACGATCAGCGGACCAACGCGCTCTACCAGTCTATCGGGGCGCGGACGCTGTGCGAGTTTATGCGCTGCAAAATCACGCCCCGCGTCAGCAGCACGCCCCCGGGTCCCACCTTTAACGTCGCCGGCCGCAGCCTGGCGCTTTGAGTGGACGAAACTCTAATTAATTCTTACATATTAATTTGATTATACGACCTGCGGGCCGTAGAGGCCTTCCACGTCTGCGGCATTCTTCCAGGTCACCTGATCGGTGCTCATCTGGTGCATGCGGGAGATCTGGCCCTGTTTCATCTGCCGCTGAAGGGTGGGCAGGTCAAAGGGACCGGTGACGCGGCCGCGCAGGCGCACGTAATACTGCGTGCCTGAACCGGCCACCGCCAGGCCTGAGACGCTTCCGGCCGAGGAACCGCCCGGGGATTTGGGTGCCGGTTCGGCGGGCATAGCCGAGGGCGGCATGGCGGGTACTGTGTTTCGCGCGGGAGCCGGCGCGGGTGCTGGAGCCGGCATCGTCGCCGCCGTCACCAGAGGTGCGCCCGAGACTTCCTGCCGAACGATGGCGATGTCGCTGAGCAGTTCTGCGGCGGAGTTGTAGCGCTCGCCGACGGGCTTGGCCATGAGCCGCGCGATCACTTCCGAGAGAGCAGGAGGGAACCCCCGGAGTACGTGCGCCGCCGGGGCCGGCCGGGTGCTGGTGGAATTGTGCCACATCATCCACTTTTGAGGCGGGGGCTCCCGATTAGCATTGCCTTCAAACACTGCGGGAAACTGTGCGCGGTGGGCGCGCGCGCCCAGCGCCATCTCGTAGGCAATATGCCCCAGGGCATAGAGATCCGTCGCCGGCCCCACGCGGCCGAACTCGCTGGAGAGGAGTTCGGGGGCGGCATAGCGCACCGTGGCCAGGCCGTGCGTTTTGTTAGCGGACGTGACGGTAGACAGGGAGAAATCTGTCACCTTGTAGTTGCCGAGCTGATCGAGAAGGATGTTGGCGGGTTTGAGGTCCTGGTGAATCAGCGCGGGCTTGAGCGCGTGCATGGCGGCCAGGCCGCGGGCTACGTGTTCCAGCATCCGGCATAATTCTGCGGGATCGCCGGGCGTGTCGCCGATCCGCTGGGACAGGGTCGCAGGCGAAAACTCCATCGCCAGCCAAGGATAGCCGTCCGTGACGCCCATGGCATAAATGGTGACCACGTTGGGGTGCACGGCCAGTTGCGCCAGCACGCGCACTTCGCCGTAGAAATGCTGCTCGATGGGAGACTCGCCTGTGACTACGCCGCCCGGCACGGAGGGGAGCACCTTGAGCGCCACTGGGCGGCGGTTATCGCCGGGCAGGATTTCTTCCGCCTTGTAGACGGTGCCGGCGGGGCCATCGGAGAGGATCTCACGAAGAAGGAAGCGGTCAAGTTTCTTCATAAGGGGCAATTATAGAGGGACGTGGGGTAGGGGGGATAGAGGGCTGTGCAACCCTCCCGTCCCTCAGAGGCCCTCGGTGGTGGCGAAGTTTTCAATGGGCGCCTTGCGGTCGATTTTGCGCATCATGCCGGTGAGGGTGCGGCCGGGGCCAACTTCAATCCATTTGTCTACGCCCTTGGCGCGGAGCGTTTCGATCGATTGATACCAGCGGACCGGTGCCACGATCTGCTGCACCAGGAGCTTCTTGATCGAGTCGCTGTCGCCGTGCGGCTGGGCCGTCACATTGCTGATCACGGGGACCTTGGGCGGCAGGAATTGCACGGAGGCCAGCACCTGGGCCATTTGATCGGCGGCACTTTGCATAAAGGGGGAATGGAAGGCGCCAGCGACCTTGAGCGGAATCGCCTTGAAGCCTTTGACTTCCGCAATGCCCACGGCACGCTGGCATGCGCCGACCGCCCCGGATATCACGACCTGCCCCGGCGTGTTGAAATTCGCCGGCACCAGCACTTCACGCTGCGCGGCCTCCGCACAGACGGCATTCACGCCCGTTTCATCGGCGCCCATGAGGGCAAGCATCGTGGAGGGGCCGGCTTCCGCGGCGGCCTGCATGAGCTGGCCGCGGGCTTTGACGATTTTGAGGCCATCTTCAAAACTGAAGACGCCGGCGATGTGAAGAGCCGTGTATTCGCCGAGCGAGAGGCCGGCGGCGAAATCGGGGGCTTTGGCCTTGCCAAGTTCCAGCAGGGTCTCAAAAATGGCGACGGAAGTGACGTAGATGGCAAGCTGGGCGGCATCGGTTTTGTTGAGGTGCTCTTCAGGGCCTTCGAAGCAGAGCCTGGTGAGGGGGAACCCCAGCGCCTTGTCCGCAGTTTCAAACACCCGTGCCGCCACACCAAATTTGTCGTGAAAGTCTTTGCCCATTCCTACGTGTTGGGCGCCTTGTCCGGGACAAATCAAAGCAGTCGGCATTTTGCGATTCCAGTGGCAGAGGTGAATCAGTTACAGTTTCACAGTAGCTGCGGCCCAAGTCAGCCCGGCGCCGAAGGCGACCATGATGATCCAGTCTCCCTTGCCGCAGCGGCCGGATTTGCGGGCTTCGTCCAGGGCGATGGGGACGCTGGCGGCGGAGGTGTTGCCGTAGCGGTCGATGTTGATGAAAACTTTGTCCTTGGGAAAGCCCATTTTTTCGGTGGCAGAATCGATGATGCGCTGGTTCACCTGATGGGGCACAACCAGTTTCACGGTCTCGGCGGTGAGGTTGCAGGCTTCCATGGCGGCACGCAGAGATTCGGTCATTTGATGCACGGCAAACTTGTACACTTCGCGCCCGTTCATTTTGAGATAGTGCATGCGATCGGCCACCGTGGCCGCAGTGGCCGGGTGCAGCGACGAGCCGGCGGGGATCGTGATGAACGGCGCGCCCGCGCCATTGGCACCAAGGCTGAATGCCTGTAAGCCGTGTGTGGATTCATCGCTGCGCGAGATGACCGCGGCGCCGGCACCATCCCCGAAGAGGATGCACGTGTTGCGGTCGGTATAGTCGATCACGCGGGAAAGCGTCTCGGCTCCGATCACCAGAATGTGCTTGTATGAACCGTTCTGCACGAACTGGGCGGCCGTGGAAAGCGCGTAGACAAAGCCGGAGCAGGCGGCATTGAGATCGAAGGCGCCGATGTGCCGCTGGATCCCCAAATTGTGTTGCACGATGCACGCGGTCCCGGGCGTGAGCATATCCGGCGTGAGAGTGGCCACGATGATCAGGTCAATTTCCTGGGCGGAAACTCCCGCATCTGCAAGGGCCTTTTCAGCGGCGCGGGTGGCCAGCGTGGACGTGGATTCGCCCGGGCCGGCCATGCGGCGTTCCCGCATGCCGGTGCGTTGGACGATCCAGTCATCGGTGGTTTCGACGAGTTTTTCCAGGTCAGCGTTGGTAAGCCGGCGCTCAGGGAGTGCACAACCGGTGCCGGCAATGACAGCGCCAAATCGCGAAAGGGGCATTGAAGCGATTCTCCGGAAAAACAAAAAGTCCCAAGACTCGCAGAGTATGCGGGCAAAAGCATTGAAATTCAATGGCAAGGTGAACGCCGCACCGAGCCCCGCGGATTTTTGAAACGCGGTCAGCCGGAAACAGTCATCGTCAGTACCCTTCCCGGATGACCTTCTCAAAGAAGTCATTTTCCTGCGTAAGAACGGCCATGCGGGTCGAGAGGGCTTCGATGCGGGCCTTGAGTGCCGCGGGGGTGGCTTTGTTGTTGGAGGCATCTTCCACGGTTTGGATGAATGCGGCGAGCTCAGTGATCACGGGCGCGACCTCGGTACTGGCGATGGGACGCAGCGCGGTGAGGCGTTTGCGGGCGACGGCAATCCCAGGGGCCATGCCGGTGGGGACTTTCACGTCATCCATCAACTCGGCTTCCACCAGCAGCGGGATGAACGGGGCAAGTACCTGGGAGACCTGGAATACACTGGCGGCGGCGGAGAGGGTCTTGGGAGCGGTGCCATTCAAGTAGGCCAGGGAATATTTGGCGGAGAGGTGGTTGGGGGCGAGTTGGAGAACCTGCTGGAGCGTCTTGATTGTCGCCGGATCCTTGGGCGCGTTCACGGTGGACTGGTACTTGGTGAGGGCGGGCTGGACGCTGGCAAAGAGCTGGATGGCCTGGGCGAGTTTGGGGTCGCGATCCTTCCGCGTGATGGCGATGGCTTGCTGCAGGGTGGCGATCGAAAAGACTTGAATATCCCAATAGGCCGAACGCGTGTAGAGCAGGCCGGAATCTGCGAAGGGCGTCTCGTTGGAATCGGGAATGGCCGCATATAGGCACTTGTCGAGCGTGGCACCGTGGATTTTGGCCGCAATGCCGCCGACCTGACGGACCTTCCAATCCACGGAGATATCCCCGGTGATGGCGCATTTCGGGTCAAGTTCAAAACCTTCGAGAGTTGAGAGCATGAGGAGTGCGAGGGCCGTGGAGCCCGAGGGGCCGGCATGGTCCGTATATTTTTCGCCGAAACTGATGTCGATGTGGCCGGGTTCCCAAATGGGATAACGCATGTTGACGGCGCGAACGGCTTCTTCGAAGCCGATCTTCATGTCAGCGTCGCCATCGTTGCGCACGAATCCGACGCCCGACTTGCCGGAGGTGCGGGAGACGGCAGGGACCGTGGCGATGATGTCCGTGCTGAACCCGTGCTCTTCGCCATCTTCAGACATGGAGACCGCCATGGCGGTGACCGAGGTGACGTTCTTCAGCAGTGGCTTGGGGTTGGTGAGAAACTGCGGGCGCTCGATGGCGTCGGGTTTGGCAACCGGGGCGAGAACCAGAGGTGGATTGGGAGGCGGCGCGGAGGTGACTGAGATGTCGATTGGCCCGACGGGTTCACGGGCGGCAATGGGCCCCACGCCCGGGACCGCAGGCGCGGCGGAAGGGGGCCTGACCGAATAAACGTGAGCGCCCTTGTCGGTTTCGGCGACAACGATGTGACGGCCGTCTGGCGCGAAGGCCACATCGTTGGGGCCTGCGTTCTTGGGGGCCACAAAGCGCTGCGTTTCCCTGCCGGTGGTGGTGTCGAACACAAAGATGTTGGGGCCATGGCCAATGGAGACCATTTGTTTGCCATCGGACGTAAAGTCAGCGCCAATGATGTCTGTTTTTTGGGCGGCAAACTGGCGAACCATCTTGCCGGTCTTGACGTCCCAGAGGCGAAGGGTGTGGTCTTTGTGGGCGGTGAGGAGACGGGTGGAATCGGGCGTGAAGACCGCATAGTCAGAGGCGAGCTTGTCGCCATCGAACGTGCGGACTTGCTTGAAGGTTTTGGCGTCCCAGAGGTAGACGGATTTATCTTCGCCGGAGGTGGCAAAGTATTTGCCGTCGGGCGAGTACGCGACGCCGCCGCGGCCCACGGGCCCGGGAGGCCAGTTGGGGACGAGTGCGAAGGTCTTGAGGTCAATGAGGCAATCAAAGTCCGCATTGCCGCCGACAAGGGCGTAGGCGCCGTCAGGTGAGAGGGCCACGTTGGCGGGTTCGGAGGTAAGGCTGACGCTGTTGATTTCCTTATTGGTGGACAGGTCCCACAGGCGGAAAGTGTTGTCGCTGGCGACACTGGCCAGACGTTTGCCGTCGTGGGATACGGCTAGGCCGCGGATAGCGCCGGTGTGCCCCGCAAGAGACGCGGATTCCGCGGTGGTGGCGGCATCCCAGATGCGGATGAGGTTGTCACCGCCGCCGGAGGCGATGTGTTTGCCGTCCGGGAGATAGCGGGCAGTGTAGACGGGCTTGGCGTGACCGTTAAAGATGGGGTCGGCGGCACTGGCGGAAGAGACCAGCAGAAGCAAAGCGGAGAGGCCGAGTAAAAGTGGTGTGCGCATCGTGAGCCTCGTGTGTTAAGGGTGTCCCGTTCAGGAGAAACGCTTCGCAGGTATCGTTGTTGCGGGCCCTGTGACGCGCCTTCTGCGAGCCGGGCCTGGGCGGTTAAAAAACACAAGGGCTTCCTTTGGAAGGGAAGCCCCTGGGGATGGTTGCAAGAACAGAACCCATTCTACTCTTTGACCGCACGTAGGAGGCCAAGCTTGTAGGGAAGGTCGCCGTAGCCGACCCTGCCCTCGGCGTCGCTGATGCCCTGATAGAGGAATTGCAGGTTATTGGGGTCCAGGATCATTTTTTCGTCGTTGGTGTCGCGGATCATTTCGCCGTGGCTGACCTGGCTGGACCAGGGTGTGACGCCATCTTCAAAGGAGAGGTTCACTTTGCCGGCGAAGGGGTGGGCCGCGGTATTGAAACCCTCCACCGGGAACCACTCGCCGTCGAGCTTTTCAGCGACGTAGGCGCTGTAGAAGCGGCCATTGCCGATGCCTTCGATACAGGTGAGGTATTTGTAGCCGGTTTCCGCGCCCTTGATCCTGTAGGTGAAGCCTGCTTCAAAGATGGTGTTACGGTCGCCGCTGAAGACAATTTCCGGGGTGCTGAAGCCCTTGGGGAAGTCTTCATACTTCGTGCGTGCCCGGCAGAAGTTGCCGTTGTCACCGGTGAAGAACATGTACATGTACTCGCCGTCGCCGATGAAGTGGAAGTCGATCCACTGGCCGCCGACGGGTTGCACGTTCTGGAAGAAGGGCGTGGGCCGGGTCCAGGAGTTGGGATCGCTGGGCTTGTCGCTGGTGCAATAGACGGGGGGCTGCGTCTGGAAGGTGAGGTACCACTTCTTCTGGGGCGAGAAGTAGAACATTTCCGGGGCGCACTTGTAGCCCGTGAAGTTGGGATTGGTATCCATGTAGAACAGCGGCGCCTTGGAAGCGTCTTTAAAGTCGGCAAACTCGACATGAACCATGTTGAACGTGTTGCGCGACAGCGGGCTGTCCATGTGCGCGGTGGCGTAGATTTCCCACTTGCCGTCGATGAAGGAGATGGTTGGATCCTTGACGGACTGGAGCTTATGGGTGGCATCGCTGACAGGGAGCACCAAGGGGGCGGTGGATTTCCATTTGAGGGGTTTGCCCAAGAGGCCAGGTAGGGTGTTAGGCACCGGTGCCTTTAGTGCCGGACCCTGGGCCCCGCGCCCGCCACCGGGGGCCCCGCGTCCTGCACCGCGTCCAGCGCCGCCGCGACGGCCGGGTGCGGTCGTGGTGGCTGGTGCAGTGTCTGTCGCGGGTGCCGCGCCTGCGGCGCCTGCCGCCGCTGGGGCGGCGGGGCTGGCGGCAAAGAGGGTTGCTGCGGAGGCAGCGGCCAGGGACAAAACGATTGCGAGGGAAGTTAACTTATTCATGGCCGGATGCTACTGCGCAGGCGATTGGAGGGCAATGAGTTTGCGAAGGTGTGTCGATGTGAAAATATATTTCGCATGTTGGTTAAAGCTCGCCCTTGCGAGGATCCATCAGAGTGGGGAATCCATACAATATTTTGCGACTGGTTCGTCTACCAAGGTATGGAAGCCGTTCCGCATGTTCCGGGTGACATGAGTGCTGATCGCACAGGTTTGTCGGCGATATTCCGCGATATGGGTCGGCGGCTGTGGTCGTTTGTTCGCTCGCGTGTTCGCAGCGATGCGGATGCGGAGGATGTGGTGCAGGATGTGTGGGGGCAGCTGCTGGAGACCTTGGATGAGGGACCAATTGAGCAGGTGGGGGCCTGGCTCTATGCAGTGGCGCGGAACCGCATCATTGATGACTACCGGAAACGGCCGCCGGCATCGCTGGAGGCGCTTGCCGAAGGTGGCGACCCAGAGGACGAACCTCGCGTTTTTGCGGAGTTGCTGCCGCGGGTGATTCAGTCGACGCGGAGCGAGGCGTGGCGCGATCAGTTTTGGGGGGCACTCTCGGCGGCCTTGGCAGAACTGCCTGCCGAACAGCGGCAAGTGTTTATCTGGCATGAATTGGAAGATCTATCTTTCAAGGATATTGCCACCCTCACGGGTGAAAAGGTCAATACGCTTTTGGCTCGCAAGCGCTATGCGGTTTTGCATCTGCGCGAGCGGCTCGCGCGGTGGTTTGAAGATAACGAAGACTCTCAGATAGAGGTGACATGATGTTTGCACGTCGATGCGGAAGATTTCGGTTGCTGATGCCTGTGTTTATCCTGGCCTTTGCGGCGCTGCTGACGCTGGCAGTTTTCGGCATATGGAATAATGTGCTGACGGCGGTGCTGGGGGTGAAGGCGATCACCTATTGGCAGGCACTGGGGATTTTGGTGCTCTCGAAGATTCTTTTTGGCGGCTTCCCCGGGCGGGGCCGGGGCTGGGGGCGGCCGCCCTTTACCCGGGAGCAATGGGAGAATATGCAGCCCGAGAAGCGCGAGGCGATGCGGGAGGAGATGCGGCGGCGGTTTGGAGAATGGCCGCGGCCGTTCTGCCGGCAGGGGGGGAAGATGGAGCCGTCGCAGGCACCGGCGAATCCCTCGCCCGCACCGGGCAGTACGGAGACAAAGCCGCCCGCATAGGATGGCGGGCTATCAGGGTCCAGCAATTTGTTCGACGCCAAATGAAGCCCGCCACAGCATTGGCTACAATGCCCACCATTGAGCCAAACGCAAAAGGATCGCTGATGGTGTACATTCTGGTGGCTGTGGCAGGCGTGGTTGTCCTGGCGCTGGTGGTGTTTCTGGTGATTGCCGCCATGCAACCGGCGGCATTTAAGATTGAGCGTTCGGCGGTGATCGGGGCGTCACGGGAGGCCGTGTTTCCGTTAATTGAGGACTTTCATCAGTGGAGCAGGTGGTCTCCGTGGGAGAAGCTGGATCCGTCGATGCAGCGCACGTATTCAGGGGCGGAAAAGGGTATTGGCGCGCAATACGCCTGGGCCGGCAACAAGAAGGCGGGCGAGGGGCGGATGACGATTTTGGAATGCCAGGCGCCGCAGACGGTGGTGATTAAGCTCGAGTTCCTCAAGCCGTTTGCCGCAACGAACCATGCAACGTTCCTGTTGACACCTGCAGGGGAGGGCACCAAGGTGACGTGGAGCATGACGGGCGACCGGCCATTTATGATGAAGGCGTTTTCGCTGGTGATGAACATGGACAAGCTGGTGGGAGGGGATTTTGAGAAGGGGCTCGCCAATATGGATGCGGCGGTGCGGCAGGCAACGCCACCGGCCGCCTGAAGGAACTTGCACAAATTGGATGCACCGCGCGTTCCGGATAGACTCCCTTCGCCCATCTCAATCCATCTGCGGAGTGACTCATGCACCGGAAAGCCACCCTTGCGCTGCTCGCGGCCACAATTGCTCTTCAATCTGCCGCCTGGTCTGCGGAGCCATCGTCCTCGGTCGCTCCGATTATCCTGGCGCAAGACACAAAGGGCACGCCGGACGAACGCGCCGCGCAGCTCGTCAGGCAGATGACTTACGCCGAAAAGGTCAGCCTGCTTTCGGCTGACGCGGATCAGTTTTCCACCAAGCCGATCGAGCGTCTGGGCATCCCGAGCTTCCGGATGGCCGATGGTCCAACGGGTGTGCGCAATGGTCCCAATGGCCTCACCACCGGCTGCGCGTTCCCGTGCGGTTCGGCCCTTGCGGCCACCTGGAACCCCGACCTGGCCACTGCGTATGGCAAGGCAGTGGGCCTGGAGGCGCGGGCCCGCGGCGTGCAGTTTCAACTGGGTCCCGGCGTCAACATCTGCCGAGTACCCGTCAATGGACGCAACTTCGAGTATTTCGGCGAAGATCCCTTTCTTGCCGCCGCCATCACCGCCAACTGGACCAAGGCGTGCAGCGACCAGGGTGTCGTGCCCACGGTCAAGCATTTCGCCGCCAACAACCAGGAACTGGAACGCGACTACGTGGACGCCATCATTGACGAGCGAGTTCTGCAGGAAATTTACCTTCCCGCGTTCAAAAAAGCGGTGCAGGCGGGCGGGACCGTGGCGATTATGTGTTCCTACAATCGCGTCAACGGCCATTACGCAAGTAACAACAATTATCTGCAGAACGAGGTCCTGCGCGGCATGTGGGGGTTCAAGGGCATGGTCATGTCAGACTGGGGCGCCTCTCATTCACCCGACGACATCCTCAAGGGCCTGGATCTGGAGATGCCCACCGGCGAGAACCTCAATAACAGCCGGTTTGAGCAGGCTATTGCCGCCGGAAAGATGAAAGACGCTGAGCTGCGTGCTGCGGTTGACGTCTCCGTGCAGCGTCTCCTCCGCACGGCTGCAGCCGTGGGCTGGCTGGATGCGGGGTGGAAGCGGCGTGATGAATCCCTTCCGCTGGACAGTGCCGACTCCCACGCGACGGCGCTTGCCGTCGCGCGCGAGGCGATAGTTCTGCTAAAAAATGCGGACAATTTCCTTCCGCTGGACCGAGCGCGGGTCCGGAAGATTGTGCTTTTGGGACCCAATGCCACGCGCGTGGCCAATGGCGCTCCCGCGCCGGCGGGCGGCGGAGTTGAGGGGCGTCGCGCGCTCAGAGGAGGCAGCTCCGCCCCGAATGTCGGCGGCGGGGGCAGCAGCTGTGTGACTCCCTTTTCCAGTCATGACGATGACGGCGACTATTACGCCAGCATCAAGAAGCTCGCGGGAGACAAAATCAGCGTCACATACCTGCCCACCACTGCATCCCAGCTTGCCTCGGACTCAGCACTGGCCGGGCAGGTGGCCGAGGCGGATGCGGTGGTTGTGGTGGTCGGATTCAATCGTGGCTCCGAAACTGAAAGCTTCGACCGCGCGTTTGATCTGCCGGCCGAACATGTCGCGCTTATTCGCGCTGCCAGTAAGGCGAACCCCCACGTGCTGGTGATCACCAATGGCGGCGCGGGCGTGGGGATCGCACCTTGGCAGGAGAATGCTGCCGCAATTATGCATGCCTACTACCTGGGCCAGGCCGGCGGCATCGCCGTGGCCGAGGCGCTCTTTGGCGACCTGAACCCCTCCGGCAGGCTCTGCTCCACCTTCGACGCCAAATGGGAGGATAATCCCGCTTTCCCGTATTACCCGGGAACGAACCAGAACGGCGTCCCCACGGAGCCCTATACCGAGGGCTTGTTTTACGGCTATCGCGGCTATGACAAATCCGGCAAGGCGCCCCTGTACCCCTTTGGTTATGGACTCTCGTATACCACTTTCGAGCTATCGAATTTTAAACTCGATAAGTTGGGCGCCGATGTCACGGTATCCTTTGACCTCAAAAACACCGGCAGGCTTGCTGGTGCACAGGTCGTTCAGCTTTATGTGGGCGAGCAAGGGTGTCCGCTGCCGCGACCTGTGCGGGAACTGAAGGGCTTCGCCAAGATCGCCCTCAAGCCGGGCGAGAGTGCGCACAGGCAGATCATCCTTCACAAGGACGCCTTCGCCTACTGGAGCCCCGAAAAGAAGGATTGGACCGTGGATGCGGGCAAGTCGTTTTCAATTGAAGCTGCATTCTCTGAACGCGACATCAAGGCCAAGGCGGATATCGACATGTAAGGGGGTGCAGTGATACGGATCCAATATGGTTTTGGGGTGCGGTCGAAATCTCAGGGGGTTGGAAATCGGGTATTGAACCTCGGATTGCGATTCGAGGCCTTATTGCTTCCCTACTACTGAAATCTCCCGCAAAAATGCCAACCCCCGAGAGTTTCGGTCTCGGGGGCAATATGCTAATCAACCGGCCGGGTAGTTTCCCGACCTTGCTCGAAGCTCCGCGAGTAGGACTCGAACCTACAACATTCCGGTTAACAGCCGGATGCTCTACCATTGAGCTATCGCGGAATCTGTGGCGGCGGTGCCGGGAATGGTAACCCTCGGCAGGCCCAAGAGGTGCCACATTATCTAAACTGTTGTTTTCGGTCAAGCCAGCCCGCTACTTTAGATGGGGCTTTTTTGCTTTACATCCCCTCCCTTTTGGTTATGCTCATGTTGCATTTCAAGGAGCCAAACGATGAAAATCCGTCATGTTCTCGCCCCGCTGTTTCTGCTTTGCGCTACCGCTTTGCCGGCACTGGCGGATAGTAAGGTCACGCTTACCGGTGTGCACCTGTGCTGCGGGTCATGCGTGAAGGGCGTCACCACGGCCGTCACACCCGTAAAGGGTGTCACCGCGACCTGCGACCAAGCCGCGGGCACAGTCGTTCTCAATGGGCCAGACAATGCCTCGTTGCAATCTGCAGTAAATGCGTTGACGGCGGCGGGGTACTTCGGCAAATCCTCCGATGATGCCATCAAGGTGGATGCCGCTTCTGGTGCTCCGGATGGGAAGGTGAAGACGCTGGAAGTGTCTGGTGTGCACCTGTGCTGTGCCTCCTGCGTGACCGCCATGAAGGGTGTGATTGGCAAGGTTGACGGCATCAAGACGGACACGATCAAGTCGAAGGCCACTACTTTCACGCTCACGGGGGACTTTGACGCCAAGGCCTTTGTCGCGGAACTGCAGAAGGCGGGCCTGACAGGCAAGGTCACCAGCAAGTAAGAGATCGGCGATTTTTCAAAAGCTAAAACCCCGAGCGAGCCTTCGCCCGGGGTTTTTCATTGGGATCGCCGGCAGGTGCTGGAAGTGAGGCCGACGCCGCCTGGCCCGAACGGTTGACCCCCTTTTCGGCTTATCCTAGCATAGCGGTTCTACGCCGGAGCCTGATTGTCGGCGTCTCTTGAACAAGGATTCACGGGTATGGCAAAAAAGACTGTCGCGCAACTGGATGTCAAAGGTAAACGTGTACTGGTGCGCGTTGATTTTAATGTTCCGCTGGATGAGAACCTGCACGTGACCGACGACCGTCGCATCCGCGGTGCGCTGCCCACGATAAAGTCGATCATTGACCGCGGCGGAAAGGCCATTCTGATGAGCCACCTGGGCCGCCCCAAGGCGGGTCCGGAGAAGAAGTTCTCGCTGAAGCCGGCCGCGGATGATCTGTCGAAGCTGCTGGGCAAGCCGGTGACCCTGACCACCGACTGCGTGGGCCCGGAAGCGGAAAAAGCTGTGGCGGCGATGAAGGATGGCGATGTGGTCCTCCTGGAAAATACCCGGTTCCATAAGGAAGAGGAGAAGAATGATCCGGCGTTTTCCGCACAACTCGCCAAGCTGGGCGACCTTTACGTCAACGACGCTTTCGGGACGGCTCACCGGCAGCATGGCTCGACCTTTGGCGCTGCGGAGAAAATTGGTGCGGGCAAGCGGGCGATTGGCTTCCTGATCGAAAAGGAAATCAAGTACCTGGGCGATGCGCTTAATCAGCCCAAGCGGCCGTTTATCGCCATCCTTGGCGGGGCGAAGGTTTCTGACAAGATCGAGGTGATTGAGAATTTGCTCGCCAAAGCTGACGAGATTCTCATCGGTGGCGCGATGGCCTACACGTTCTTCCTGGCACAGGGCAAGACTGTCGGCAAGTCGCTCTCCGAAAAGGACAAGGTGGATCTGGCCAAGTCGCTGCTGGCCAAGGCCGGCAAGAAGATTGTGCTGCCGATCGACACGGTGATTTCTGACAAGATGACCGATGATGCCGTGACCAGCGTGGTCGAGGGCAACATTCCGGATGACAAGGAAGGCTTCGACATTGGCCCAAAGACAGCCAAGCTGTATGCCGACAAGATCAAGGCGGCCAAGACGGTGGTGTGGAATGGCCCGATGGGCGTGTTTGAGAAGAAGCCGTTCGTGAATGGCACCAATGTTGTGGCCCAGGCGCTTGCCGACGCGACGGCTCACGGTGCCACGACGATCATTGGCGGCGGCGATTCTGCCGCCGCGATTGAGGAATTCGGCCTGGCCGACAAGGTGAGCCACGTCTCCACCGGGGGTGGGGCGAGCCTGGAGTTCCTGGAAGGCAAGGGGTTTGCCTGTTTGGACATTCTGGACAACGCGTGATGTGTAATGGGGGCGTCCTTCGTGGGACGCCCCTTTTTCTTCCAGTGGCAGCTGGATTTTCAACCGGAGCGTGGTGTGACCCAGATCGCTGTTCTCCCTGAGACCGAGCTAGAAATGCCCGACAACGTGTTATTGCATCCGCCGCATTTGCCGCTGATCGCCCCGTCGATTCTGGCGGCAGACTTCACCAAGTTGGGAGCTGAGGCCGCCGATGCCGAGCGGTGCGGTGCGGATATGCTGCACGTGGACATCATGGATGGGCACTTTGTGCCGAACCTGACGATGGGGCCGGACATCGTGATGGCCTTGGCGAAGGCGTGCAACCTGATGCAGGATGTGCACCTGATGGTTTCCAATCCGGATGAGCACATTGAGGCGTTCTGCAAGGCGGGGGCTAAGAACCTGACGTTTCACATTGAAGTGCGGCATGGGGATGGGGCGCTGGATTTGATCCAGCGGATCCACGACCTGGGTTGCACTGCGGGGATTAGCCTGAACCCCGCTACGCCGGTGAGCGATTTGATCCCGGTGATGCATGCCGCGGACATGATTCTGGTGATGAGCGTGGTGCCGGGGTACACGGGGCAGGCGTTTATGCCGGAGACGCTGGATAAGGTGCGGTTCCTGCGGCATGAATTGGCGCCGCACCAGCGGTTGCAAATTGATGGAGGCATTGGGATTCGCACGGCTCATGCAGCGCTGGAAGCCGGAGCGGATGTGCTCGTGGCTGGGGCGGCGGTGTTTCGCAATCCGGAGCGGGCGCAAACGATCAAGTTGCTGCGCGGCGATTATCCCAAATGATCGCGAAGGGAGAACCTGCTTCCGATGCTAATTATCTTTCCAGTATTTCGTTTTGGGGGACGAGGGCAACGATCGTGGCTCATCGAGGCTATTTCCAATTACTTTCAGCATTTTGACGCAGCAACTAGGATCAATCGAGCCTTGGGACTTGTCTTTGCCACTATCGCAATCGCTGCTCTATTTCTTCTTAGCATCATCGTGTGCGCTGGGGTCATCGGACTCGGTGGCACCGTTACGAATGGCAATCTCCGATTTCTAGGGGATGTGTTGCTCTTGGGAATCATTCCTTTCTTTTTCGTAGCCACTCTCTTCTTGAGCTGTATCGCCACACACTGGTATTGCCGGGCAGTTCGTGTCAAAAGCCGTGAGCGAACCCTGTGGATAGCGGCGGTTGTGCTAACATTGTTTGTCGCTCTGCCAGTTATCCCCTTGACGGTCTTAGTGCTGACGACTGGCGATAAACGTCGCAGAGCGATTACCTTTGATTCCTGATCAAAAGACTAACCAGTCGAATATCCGTCAGAATGGCGCACTGTGTCGCACAAGCGCTCCCAAGCAAGGTATGATGGTGCAACCTAGTGGATGTTATCTTCCCAACTATTCGAGGAGTTTCATGGCCCTTCTAATTGGCAAAAAAGCGTTTATTTTCGGCGTGCTCAATGAGTATTCGATTGGCTACCACATTGCCGAAAAGCTGCATCAGGAAGGGTGCGAGCTGGCTTTCTCGCATCTTCCCGCCGAGAAGATCGAACGCCGCGTGGTGAAAGCGGTGGAGAAGTTTGCACCCAAGTTCTTGGCGCCGTGTGATGTGTCCAAGGATGAGGACCTGGAGAGCGCCTTCAAGAAAGCCGCGGACAACTTCGGCACCTTTGATATTCTGGTCCACTCCCTGGCGTTTGCGCCCGCCGAGGCCCTGCACAATCCCTTCCTGCAGACCACCCGCGAGCAGTGGCGAACTGCTTTGGATATCTCTGCCTATTCGCTGGTGGCGATGGCGCGGTTGGCCCAGCCCCTGATGAACAAGGACGGGTCGATCATCACGCTGAGCTATCTGGGTGCCGAGAAGTTCATTCCCATGTACAACGTGATGGCGGTGGCCAAGGCGGCGCTGGAGTGCACGGTGCGCTACCTGGCTGCGGAAATGGGCCGCCATGAAAAGAACATCCGCGTCAATGCTATTTCCGCTGGGGCGATCAAGACCATGGCCGCCCGCGGGATTGGGGATATTGATCGTATGATGGTGCACTATACGGAAAAGGCGCCGCTGCCGTGGGATGGAGATACGGCTGCCGAGCACGTCGGCAAGACCGGGCTGTGGCTGGCCAGCAACCTATCCACCGGCGTCACGGGCGAAACGATTTACGTGGATGGCGGCTACAATATCGTCGGCTGGTGACGGTATACTGGGGTGGCATGACGGCCGACCAAAAATCTCGCTACTGGAAGCGTTCGGCTCCAAAGAAGCAATCGGTTCGCGCCGGCCGGCCGGTCGAGGAGGAGTGTCCGCTGCTGGATGCGCCTAAGCCCCACCCTGGTCGGCGAATGTCGGAGGAGGAATTCCTTGCATGGGTCGATGAGTTTACGGACGCTGAATGGGTCGACGGAGAGGTGATCATCAAGTCCCCAGTGAGCGCTAGGCACGCGGATATCAATCGATGGCTTACCACGCTTTTGAGCATTTACATTGAAGAACACGACCTGGGCCAAATCCGTGGCGACGTGTTGGTGCGCATGGTCAAGCCCCCCGCCCTCCGTGTGCCAGACATTTATTTCTACACCGCCCAGCGCGCATCTCTGCAGGGGGCGACCATCTTTGAGGGCCCTCCGGATATCATCTTCGAAATCGTTTCTCCCGGTTCCACGACACGTGACTACCGCGACAAAGTGAAGAACTATCAGGCCTCCGGCGTGAGAGAATATTGGATCATCGATCCCTTATCCAGGCGCGCTGAAGCCAATGAATTGGTAAAGCGCTCCTTTAAGACCATTGAAGAGAAAGACGGCGCTCTGCATTCGAAAATCCTGCGCAACTTCTGGCTCCGCCCTGACTGGTTCTGGCAAATGCCTTTGCCAAAAGTCAAAGAGGTTCTGCGTGAGCTCGGTATAAAGTAGCACCTAAGGCACACGCGGTAACATCCCCTGGATCGCGGCAACGATGCCAGAAGGAGATTCAGCCATGATGCACCCATCTTCATTCCGCGGTTCCAAACTCGCCCTTCTTGCCGCCGTGGCATTCCTGGCCGCGTGCACGGCGGCTCATCCCGCAACCCCGTCCCTCGCCAGTCAGATGACCAATGACTCCCTCCCGCTCTCCACGCGCATCGCGGCCGCTAGGCAGATCGCTGCCAAGCGCGATGCCTCCGCCTCCCAAGCGCTCCTGCAGGTGATTTCCACCGCTGATCTGCAGCGCTACCCTCGGGACCTCATCATTGAAGCCCGTGCGGCAGTCGACGCCATTGGCGAACCCGTCTGGCAGCAGGCCCGCAAAAATCTGCAAGGGCAGGATATGCCCACGCTCGAATTGATGTATGGCTTTGCCGTCTTTCGAGAAGATCGCCACCTCGTCCGGCCGCTGCTTCCCGATATCGCACATCTCACCCACAGCCAGGACCAAATGATTCGCCAAACGGCCGCCGAGGTCCTGATCGTCATGGACGCGGACGCCAAGCCCTACCTGGATGATTTGGATTCGCTGGTCGCCCATCAGTCCGTGATCGGCAACGACCTCACACAAGCTGCCTATACGATCGTCTCAAACACCGATGCCGCTGACCCACGCCATGTGCGCTCGGCCCAATTCCTGCAAACCGTTCGCGCACAGCATGAGTTCATTGGGCAAATTCAGCGCGGTGATATCGCTGCCGTACGCGCCTCGCTGGCCGCCGGCATGAATCCCAACGCCGAGGACATCGCCCCCGATGCCCCAGGCGGACTCCTCTACACGAGTACCTCGTTCGGCAGATCCGGTGAGCGCACCCCTGCAGCCGTGGCTGCCATCAGATACAATCAGGCCGAGATTCTCCGGGCCCTTCTGGCAGCAGGCGCAAGAGTCCCCACGCTGGATGAGGCTGTGAGAAGCTCCGAGGAAATCCGCAAGATTCTCCAGGATGCCGGTGCCAAGCCCGGTGCATCCGATTCCACAAAGTAAACCTCAAAGGCCCTGAAATGGTCACCACAATTCACCCCGCCAGTCAGGACCTCACGCCAGCCGTTCAGCTCCTCGCCGCCGGCGAGCTTGTCGCCTTCCCCACTGAAACCGTCTACGGCCTGGGTGCGGACGCCCGCTCCGATGACGCCGTGCAAAAAATCTACGCCGCCAAAGGCCGCCCTTCAGGCAACCCCATCATTGTGCACGTCGCCGACACAGCCGCGGCACGAGATGCGGTCGCGGCAGGGGAGTGGAGTGCCGCAGCTGAAAGCCTCGCCGCAACATTCTGGCCGGGTCCGCTGACCCTTATCCTCCCGCGCGGCCCGGGCATCTCCACCGTCGTCTCTGCCGGCCGAGACAGCCTTGCTCTCCGCTGCCCCGCGCACCCTGTCGCACAGAAACTTCTCAAAGCCTTCGGCGGCCCCATCGCGGCGCCCAGCGCCAACCGCTCGGGTTTCACGAGTCCCACGACGGCCCGGCATGTGCTGGCGGAGTTGGATGGCCGTATCCCGCTGATTCTCGATGGCGGTCCCAGCCAGGTCGGCCTCGAATCCACAGTTCTGGACCTTACGTCCGCCCCTCCTAAAATACTGCGACCTGGAGCCATCACTGCGGAAATGCTCATGCCGGTCATCGGACCAGTCGAAACCCTTCACACCGTCGTGGACCAAAGCGACTCCGCCATCAGCCCAGGGCAGCACAGCCGCCACTACGCCCCGCGTACCCCGGCATACCGCGTCACCCGCGAAGACTGGGCCCGCTGCGCCCCAAACCCACAAGGCTTCGCCGCCATGCTGGCTGCCGCAGGGAAAAACATTGTCCTCATCACGGACGATCCTGCCCTGACCTTCCCGCCCCCACACGAAACCATGCTTCTCCCACGTGATCCCGCGGCATACGCACAAAAGTTATACGCCTCGCTCCGTGCCGCCGATGAATTGAATATGGTCGCCATACTCATCCTCGTTCCCGAACACATCGACGGCCTCTGGTCCGCCATCCACGACCGCATTCGCCGCGCCACGCGACCCTATGGCGAACTGCAAGGAATTGCCCCATGATCGCCCAATCCGGCACCCTCGAAATCTCCAGACAGCGCGTTCATCACAACCTTGCTCTCCTGCAACGCCGCGCGGACGCCCCGCAGGTTTGCCCCGTCCTGAAAGCCAACGCCTACGGCCACGGCATCTCTGAAATTGCCTCCATTCTCCAAAACTCCCGGATTCAACGCATAGCCGTCTATTCCCTGGACGAAGCGCTCCATCCCGCCGCCTCCGATTTCAATATCCTTGTGCTGGCGCCTTTGGTCCTTGCTGAAAAGCCTGGTCCGCAATTTCTCCAGCAGCTTCTGCCCGCACGCGACAACAAAGTGAACTTCAATATTACGGATATCCGTACTGCCCAGTTGCTCTCTCATGCGGTCGAAGAATGCGACCCCTACAACATCTGTATTCCCATCCATGTGCAGATCGATGCAGGGCTCACACGGGCCGGCGTTGCGCCAAGCCAGGCCGCAGAACTCCTTGGTCAGCTTGGCCAAATCCCAAATCTTGAAATCAAAGGCATCTTTGCCCACTTCTCGCATGGCGACGTCCCCGGCCATCCCTCCCTTGATCAGCAACTAAAAACTCTCACCGCGATCGCCCGCCCACTCAAAGAGCGCCACCCCAATATCCTGATCCATGCCCAAAACTCCGGTGGCATTTGGCACCTGGGCAACGCAGGACTCAACATGGTTCGCATCGGCATCGCCCTCTACGGCCTTCAGCCCTCCACGCAGCACCCCATCCCCGGCCTGCTCCCTGTCGCGCGCCTTACTGCTCCCATTCTCGCCATCCATGATCGGCCCGCCGGCGTGGGAGTAGGCTACGGCCACACGTTCGTCACTCCACGCCCCTCCAAACTTGCCGTCGTCCCCGTGGGCTATGCGGACGGCTACCCGCGGCAGCTCTCAGGCCGGGGCATCGTCCAACTCCGCGAACACAATGTCCCCGTCGTCGGCCGCGTCTCCATGGATCAAATCATTCTGGATGTCACGGATCACCCCGCCGCCTCCGCCATTCATCCGGGCGAGCCCGTCACCTTGATTTCCAATAACCCAGCACACCCCAATTGCCTGGATGCCATGGCCGACGCCATCGGCACCATCGGTTATGAACTCGCCACGCACCTGGGCTCCCGCCTCCGCCGCGTCATCGTTGACTGACAGCAAAAAAAGCAACGGCCCCCACAGGGGCCGCTCTTTGGAGGAAAGTTCCTCCCTTCCTTACTTTTAATTCGGTTTAGTGCTTGGCCTTGTTGCTCAACCACGCCACCACGGCGGTTTCCACGATCAGCATCGGGAAGTAGTAACCCAGCACCCAGTAGACCAGCGGCATACGTTCCAGGCCCCATGCCGGGGCGCCAGCCAAAAGCATCGCCATAAGGACGGTGCCAATTCGCAGCGCGATTCCCAGAATACCTGCCTGGGCGATTGCCGCAGCGCCTTTCTTCATCAGGATGAACAGGGGCACGGCTGCCGCCACGCCGCCGAGGACGTTGACGATGGCCCCGCCGATCATTTCGCCCGGATAGATGGGCATCCCAGCGGTCTTGAGCATCACCCAGCCGAGCAGCATCGTCACCGCCACGGTGATGGGGGCGGAGAGCAGGGTAACCATGCCTGGTGAGAGGGCGAGGCGAATATTGATTTCACCGCCAACCAGCGGCTTGTTATCCACGGCATTGCCGGTGGGCAGCGGCTTGGCGACCGGAACTTCCGCCAGTGCCGCCTGCATGCTGCGGATCACTTCAGGTTGTTCGAGTGCTGCGACTGACATGTGTGACTCCTTGTGAAAACTGCTCATTGCCGCATCCTTGGGCTCTATTTTTTGCGACCCTTGGGGTCGGCGTTGTCTTTGATCGCGTCTTTGATCAGCAGGTAAAGCCCGCCGACCAAACCGAGCATCGTGAACCCAACCGTTGCCCAAGGGGACCAGCCCATCTTTCGATCCACATACCAGCCCATCAGGACGAAGAGAGCGGTGGTGGCGGTGAACTGAATGCCGATCCCGGCGTAAGACCAAGGCGACTTGCCCGAGTCTTTGGGGGGCTTGGCGTCTTCGGGAAGACCCGTCGATCGCTTGGCCAACCCCTCGATCCAACCGACTTTTTCCTCTTTTTCTTTCGTCGGATCAAGAGGTTTTCCGCTAGGATTCTCGTCCGGACCGGGCTTTTGGGTCATGGCCTGAGTTCCTTTGCTAGGATCATTGTACTTTTCTTCACAAGTAGATCAAGAAAAATAGTTACATTTTTCACAGATTTTGCGCCTTATTTCACATGAGTTTATCCAGTTTCTTAAGACTTTGTGAATAAACGATTTATGAGCTAATAATTTCCGACAAAATCGGCTGAAATGAGCGGAATACGCAGTTGACGACCGAGAAAGTGGCAATCCAGGCAAGATGCGATCAGACTACGAACGTAAGGGTCTGGCGTAGTGACCAAAAAATTTCTCAGGCGGGTATTTTTCCCGATTCTTCTGCATCTTGGCGGAAACGGTTTGGGCGACATTCAAGTCCATTGCATTGGCCAGCGAGATGCAATACATGAGCACGTCACACAGCTCTTCCCCAACGGCTTTCCGAAACGCAGCATCCTGTGAGCACCGCTCTGCCGCTTCCTCAGGGGTGAGCCACTGAAATAGCTCCAACAGTTCCCCTGCCTCCACGCTGATGCTGGCGGCTAGGTTCCGCGGCTGGTGGTATTTGTGCCAGTTACGCTCCTCCAGGAACTGGCGCATCATCTGGCGGAGCCACCCGATGGTTGCCACGCCATCGTGCAAGTTGGCAGGGGGATGGGATATCGAAGCGGCTGCGGCAGGCTTCCTGGGCCTTTTGCTGGGGCGGGCTGGGGGGGTGGTCTTTTTGGCCATAATTTTTTCTGCCTCAATTGTCGGAGTCGCTGCTGGTCATTATACTACTGTGCTCTCTACCCGGACGCCCTCATCGTCTAGAGGCCTAGGACACGGGCTTTTCACGCCTGTAACTGGGGTTCGAATCCCCATGAGGGCAGTCGGCGAGAAGCCAGAAGTCAGGAGTCAGAAGTCAGACTTCCGCCTTCCATCTTCTGGCTTCTGACTTCCGTCTTCTGACTTCTCGAGGTTTCCCATGGGTATCAAAGCCATCGATCTCCGCCGCGGCGTCGCTGTTGAATGGAACAATAAGCTTTACACCGTTCACGACTTCGCCAAGGTTTCCAAGGGGAACTGGCGCTCCTTCATGCAGGTGAAGCTTCGCGATACCGGGACGGGTTCCATCATCGAACAGCGCTTCCGTGTGGACGATGAGCTGCAGCAGGCCTTCCTGGATCAGAAGCCCATGGAATACCTGTATTCCGAGCAGGGCAAGCACCACTTCATGGACCTCAATGATTTTGACCAGATTGAGCTCTCCGGAGACGTCGTCGGCGAGGCCGTGCAATATTTGAAGCCCAACACCCAGGTACAGATCACCTTGTATCAGGGGAAGCCGTTCTCAGTGGAACTACCCAACACGGTGGAACTGGAAATTGTCGATTGCCCGCCCTCCATCAAGGGCGCCACGGTCAGCAACGTGGGGAAGGACGCCAAGCTGGAGACGGGCCTTGTGATTAACGTGCCGGATTTTATTGAGCAGGGCACCGTCGTCAAAGTCGACACCCGGACGGGCGAATACCTGGGCCGCGTCAACGATTAAATGCACGTAGTTCCGCCTTCGGGCGGTGTCATCCCGCGAGGGCCATTGGCTGGATGCTCCATGGATCACCCCCCTCCACCTTCTCCCCCGCCTTCGCGATTTACCCCCAATCCCCGTGTCGTTGCTACTGCCGCAGCGGCGGCACGCCCGGCGCCGCGCCGTTATCCCAAGCCGCCTCCCTTCATCAGGCGCACGTTGCAGTTCTGCTTTAAGCCGGAGTCCTGGGCGAGTGCGGCACGTTATCCCACGCACATCACGTTTATTCCCCTGCTGGTGGTGATCCTGGTGGGCAATATGATTGCCGCCACCTCGCAAACCCTGCGGCAGTTTCAGTTGCTGGCCGCGTTTCAGGCGACTTACGACAAAACCTATCCGCCCATGGAGCTTTCGAGCGAGGGCGTGCTGTCGGTGAAGGGCGAGTTGAAATCGCCCGTCCGAATTCCGCTCCTCTACGGCGCTATTGTCGTTGACCCGACGGGCAGGACGGATCCGCAGACGCTTTCCTGGGGGGCGAGCACGGCGGCTTTTGTCTCCGATCGGGAAATCTACTTCGCCAAGGGCCCACTTGATGAATATGGGTTTCAACCGCTGATGCATGAGCCCTTCGGGGCGCTTCCCCCTGGCCTGATTCATCTGCCAGCTCAGGGGCAAGTGAAGCAGATCGATGGCGCTGCCATCCAGCAGTTTCTCTGGAGCAGGTCTCCCGTGTTCGTCATGCTCGGGCTTCTGTGGGGCGTTGCCATGGCTTTGGGGGAGGCACTCTGGGCGGCGATGGTGATCGTTCTGCTGAGCCCGCTCATCATGATGGTAGCCTCGGTTCGCCGGGAGAATGAGGACGGCACGCGGGGCAAGTTCGTGCTGCTGCCCCGGCGGGCGGCGGTTCGCATGGCGGCAGCGCTGACTGTGCCTCTGACCCTGGCGAGCGCCCTGCTGCGTGGCGGCGGCATTACACCGGCCATGACCATGGGTCCCGTCGCCAGCACGATGCTGTGGATGGTCGCGGCAGTGGCGTTGTCCATCTGGACCGCGATCATTGCCCGTCAAATGTTCGGCAGCCTCAAACCCGCCAAGTAACCCGCGAAAAATGTATCCGGGCGTCCACCTCTGTCGGAGTCTGACTTACGTCGCCGCCTGCGGCTTGAGCTTGGACACATAGTGCCCCGGCTGCGACCGCAGGCTGATCGCCATGCGGTTCCACGCGTTGATTGTTGCCGCCAGTAGTGTCAGATCGGTGAGTTCCTTCTCCGAAAAATGGGCCCGCGCCTGCTCGTACACCGTGTCCTCGGCATGCGTCTGGTGAATCAGCGTCACCGCCTCCACCCAGGCAAGTGCCGCCCGCTCCTTGTCGCTGTACCAGGGGGATTCGCGCCAAGCGTCCAGGGCGTAGAGACGATGCTCAAGTTCGCCGATGGCCCTGAGGTCCTTCCAGTGCATATCAATGCAGTAGGCACAGCCGTTGATCTGGGAGGCCCGTAACTTGCACAGGTGCATCAGAGGCGCGGGCAACTCGGCGGTGTGCAGATATTCCTCCAGCCCCAGCAGCGCTTTGAACCCCCCGGGGGCAACGCGATATGCGGCGATTCGTTCGTTCATGATGTGGCTCCTTTGTAGATGACATGTAAGCGGAACAAGCGCCCGTCAGAACGCTCGCGTTTCCATCAGATGGATCCAGTTTCCCGCGGGGTCGCGCAAATAGGCCACGCGCGCCATGCCCGAGTCTCCGTGCATAACCTCATACGCGATGTGCTTGTCGCGCATCTTCATGCGCATCTCGTCAAAATCGCGGACCGTGAAAGCTGCATGCCCGGGCTCCGCCATCTCGCGCAGGAGGGCAACCTGTCGGCGTTGGTACGTGAAGCGGATCACGTCCATGCCCGTCTCCACGGGCTTCATACCCAACACTTCAAGATAGAACCGGCGCAGAATGCCCCACGGCACATCTGCCGCTGAAAGCCGCACCTCGGCCACCGCGGCCAGTTCCTCCACGCGCACGACCGGCACGACGATCTTCTTGAGCGGCGGTAGCTTGGAGCCCATGTTTTCCCATTCGATGCCCATGGAGGCACCATACACGTTCTCCCGCGCTGGCCGCAACCTGCGGCGCCCTCCACCAAACGGCGGCGCTAACTTCACTCCCCCGAGCATGTTCTTGACACCCGCACACGCGCGCTCAATGATGCCGTCAGCAAGGGAGTTGGCGATGCAATCAACACCCAAGAGTCTCGCGTTTGTCGGCGGCACCCTGGTTGTGATCGTGCTGGCGTTCGTTAGCGGCTATTTACTCATTCCAAAGCATTCTTCCGACGCGCCATTGCCCTCGGTTCCCCCGCCTCAAATTGCCGGCGAGCTCACTGGCGCTCCGCCTTCGCCCGAGGTGCCAGCATCGAAACCGGGCATCGTTTACGAAAACAATTTCACCGCCGAACCTGGCGCTGAATGGAGCACCGGCAGCCTGAAAGCCACTCTTGCCGGTGGAAGGCCCTATCTTGGAGACTTCTTCCCTTCCAGCAAACCCACGCTCTCCCTGAAGCTGCCGCCGCACAAGCTTGTCAAGCTCACCTTTGACCTCTTCCTGATGAAATCGTGGGACGGTTCCTCACCCATGTGGGGCCCTGGCCTAATGGACATTCGGCTCGGCGGCGACGACGGCCGCTCGCTTCTGCATGCGACGTTCTGCAACTGCGGCTTCTTCTCCGACAACAACGAGCAGTCCTTTCCTGATAACTATCCCTCCCGGCCTTATCCGGCGTGGGCGCTGGCCGTTGAAAATCAATCCTTGGGCAATATGGTCGATTGGGGCGGCCCGCAGCGGACGTTTGATTCCTCGGCCGTGTATCACATGGTTTACACCTTTCCACATGCCGACGAGCGCATCGATATTCAATGGAGCTCCATGCTGCCTGACAACCCCAACAAGCCCTTCGGCCTTACCAACGTGAAGGTGGAGGCGTTGCCCGAGCTGGCAGCTTTTACGAATGCCGAGATGGATGAGCTTTGGAACGATTTGGGCGACATTTCGGGGGGCGGCGTAAAGAAGTTTTATGAGGCGCGCTGGAAGCTCGTCTCCGCGGGCGATAGCGCTACTATCTACATCGCATCCCATTACACTCAGCTGAAAATACCTGACAACATTACGATCGTTGACCCCAAGGGCACGGTTAAGCCCTATCCAACGCAGGCTACGGTGATCCACCGAGAACGTGCCCGCTGGGTGTTGGAAGCCATCCACACGCCGGCGGCACTGGAGCTCAAGAAGGCGATCCCGACGGTGGTGCCCGAGGGCGGACTCTAGGCCCAGGGCGAACGTTCTTCCTGTTTTGCCTGGTTTACCGCATTTTCCATCCAAATCGCTTTGAGCCCGGTATCTTGTTAAGCTGGGATGCCTTTTGGTCCGTCGGAGCCCGGTAACTACCAAAGCCACCAGGGGTTCTGACCGAATAGAGGGTATTAGGATCATTCCCTGTTTGAGGTATGCATGGATATTGCAGTTATCGGATGTGGCTATGTGGGTCTGGTTTCGGGCGTCTGTCTGGCGGCATTGGGGCATAAGGTCACTGCCGTGGACGTGGATGAAGCCAAGGTCAAATCCCTGCGCCAGGGCATTGTGCCCATCTATGAACCGGGGCTTTCGGAATTGATCAAGAACGAAGTTGCTGCGGGGCGCCTGGCCTTTGACACCGATACCGCGAAGGTTACCCGCGAAGCCCAGACGATCTTCATTGCGGTGGGCACTCCGCCGGCCAAGGAAGGCGGATACGACTTCACGTATCTCTTTGCTGCGGCGGAAGCCTGCGCCAAAGCGGCCAATGGCCCCAAGACGCTTGTTGTGAAGTCAACGGTTTCTCCCGGAACCGGTGCCAAGGTTCAGGCTCTGGTAAACAAGATTTCCCCGCACAAGATTGAAGTCGTCAACAACCCCGAATTCCTCCGCGAAGGTACCGCCATTCAGGACTTCATGCAGCCGGATCGCATCGTCTTTGGCGCCGGCAGTGATGACGGCTTGGCCACGCTTCGTGAAATCTATCAGCCCCTGATCGACAAGGGATTCGAAATTCTCCAGATGTCGCGCGAGTCGGCGGAGCTGACCAAGTTTGCCGCCAACGCCATGCTGGCGATGCGGATCAGCTTTATCAACGAAATCTCACAGCTTGCCCATGAGATCGGCGCGGACATTGAATCGGTTCGTGTGGGCATCGGTAGCGACCAGCGCATCGGCCCGTCCTTCCTCAAGGCCGGCGTCGGATATGGTGGCTCGTGCTTCCCCAAAGACGTGCAGGCTCTTGTCCACCAGATGAAGACGCTCAATATTGAGCCGCTGCTGCTTTCGGGTGTGGAAGCGGCCAACATTCGCCAGAAACGCATCTTTGCCAAGCGCGTGATTGAGTCGGTCAAGGGCACCCCGAACCCGGTCGTCTCCGTGTGGGGCCTGGCCTTTAAGGCGGACACTGACGACATCCGCGAAGCCGCGGCCCTGGAAGTGATTACCGCCCTGATCGACGCGGGAATCACGGTCAAAACCTTCGACCCCCAAGCCATCGAAAATACCCGTAAATACCTGGGCGCCAAGGCCGCCAAGGTGCAATTCTGTAAGAACCTGCAGGAAGCCACTTTCCAGCACAGTGGGATCCGAAGCTTGGAATTCACGTGACTTGAAGTCGCGGC
>JADMIO011430535.1_pt1 | contig 47611 bp, 42 predicted proteins | sample 8958161 | NCBI WGS metagenome assembly JADMIO01 (sample SAMN16585339, study PRJNA669376) | soil metagenome | isolation source: Crop rotation soil | place: USA: Cullars Rotation, Alabama | collected 2011
GGCCGCGACTTCAAGTCACGTGAATTCCAAGCTTCGGATCCCACTGTGCTGGAAAGGACCCGGAAACATATCAGAAGGTTTTTCACACTGGCCTGACGTCCGGAGTGTTCCAGTTTGAATCGCACGGCATGCGCGACGTACTGCGCCGCTACAAGCCGGATTCCATCGAAGATCTGACCGCCCTCAATGCGCTCTACCGGCCCGGCCCGATTCAGGGTGGCATGATCGATGACTTCATCGATCGCAAGCATGGACGCAAGCGCATCGAATACGAATTGCCCGAACTGAAGGAAGTACTCCAGGAGACCCTGGGCGTCATCGTTTACCAGGAACAGGTAATGCAGATCGCAAACAAGCTTGCCGGTTACTCGCTCGGCGATGCCGATCTGCTGCGCCGCGCCATGGGGAAGAAGAAAGCTGAAGAGATGGCGGCGCAACGCGAGCGCTTTGTCAGCGGCGCTACCAAGGCGGGGTTCCCGGCAAAGAAGATTGAGAAGATCTTCGATCTGATGGCGCAATTTGCGGGCTACGGATTTAACAAATCGCACTCCGCAGCCTACGCGTTACTGGCATTTCACACGGCGTATCTCAAGACGTATTTCCCCATCGAGTTCATGGCGGCACTCCTGACCTCGGTTACCGGCAACACCGACGACGTGGTCAAGTACATCAATGAATGCCGCGAGATGGGTATCGCTGTCGAGCCACCCGATATCAACGTTTCCGACGCGAACTTCACGCCTCACGGAAATGCCATTCGCTTTGGCCTGGCGGCAGTCAAGAACGTTGGCGGCAATGCCATCGAGTCGATCGTGGCCGCACGCAAGAACCTTGGCCAGTTCAAATCGATTTATCAATTCTGCGAGAACGTCGACTTACGACTGTTAAATAAACGCGTGCTGGAATCATTGATTAAGAGTGGTGCCATGGACTCTCTAGGCCGCCGGGCGCAACTCATGGCTGTGCTCGACAAGGCCATCGAGCGTGCGCAAAAAGAGCAGCGCGATGCAGAGTCCGGCCAGCACGGGTTATTTGGAGTTTTTCACGAGGAAGAAGCGCCCATCAACAATGACACGCTGCCCAACATTCCTGACTGGGACGAACATGTCCGATTAGCAGCAGAAAAAGAGATTCTTGGATTTTTTATCACCGGACACCCACTCGACAAGTACAAAGAGAAGCTGGAAGACTTGCGTGCACTTTCGACGCAGGAGGTCTGCGCGATGAAGAATTCCACCGGCAAAGATGAGAGCGTTACGACCGCTGGAATTATTACGGGGCTAAAAGTGCTGAAATCGAAAAAGGGTGATTTTTACGCGCAGGGTTCGCTCGAAGACACTTCCGGCAAGGTTGAGCTGATTGTTTTTCCTGAGGCTTATCGTAAGCTGGGTGAAAAGACCAAGCTGACGGTTCCGGTGCTGGTGAAATGTGGCGTGCGCATTGAGGAAGGCGCGAGCGCGAAAATCACCATCAATGAAATCCAGTCCCTCGAGGACGCCAAAGTTCCGCTGGCAAGATCCCTGCGCATTCGCATTCCGCTCGAGAGCGCAACGGAAAATACGGTGGACGCGTTGCATTCGCTTTTCGATGAGAAGAAGGGTGAGGCCAAGGTATTGTTCGACGTGGAACGTACCGGGGATTTCATGGTAGTCATGGAGGCGGAAGGCTATAATGTGCTGCCGGACCGGAATTTCATTGCCCGGGTCGAGGCTTTATGTGGACGGGGCGCCGTCCGGGTTATTAACTAGCAATCGTGGTCATATTTTAGGTGGTTGAGACGGGCCCCTCGTGGCAAAAAAAAATAACGCCGTTACCAGCCTCGAACTCCTCCTCTCCATGACCGAGGCGCGCCACAACGGTAACGGCAGCAAAATGGATTCGCGGTCGCAGAAAGAGCTGGAAAAAATCGAACGGCAGATCGGCCAGCTTGAGTTGGTGTCCGGGCAGGACGACGAAACTCATCGAGAAATTCAGGCCCTCCATGCCCGCATCGACGCCTTGCGCGATCAGGTGTCGGCAACATCCAGTGCCTGGGAGAAGACTGAATTGGCCCGGCATCCACAGCGCCCTTACACGCTCGACTACATCGAACGCATATTTACCGACTGGAGTGAGATCCACGGCGACCGCAGCTTCGCCGATGACCACGCCCTGGTCTGCGGGATGGCGCGCTTCCACGGCGAAGAAGTGTTGGTTGTCGGCATGCAGAAGGGCCGCGATACGAAACAGAAAGTGCAGCGCAACTTTGGGATGCCCAACCCCGAAGGCTACCGCAAGGCCCTGCGGGCCATGAAAATCGCGGAAAAATTCCGCCGTCCTATTATCAGCCTGATTGACTGCCCCGGCGCAAACCCGGGGCTTGGCGCGGAAGAGCGCGGGCAGGCCGAGGCGATCGCCAGAAATCTCCGGGAAATGGCGCGGTTGCGGGTCCCTATTGTTTGTGTGATCACGGGCGAAGGCGGCAGCGGCGGGGCGTTAGCAATCGCTGTTGGAGACCGGGTGTTGATGATGGAGAACACGGTCTACTCCGTGATTTCTCCAGAAGGCTGTGCCGCCATTATGTGGCGTGACGCCGGCAAGAAGGCGCTCGCTGCGGAAGCTCTACGCATTACCGCCCAGGACCTGAACGAGTTCGGGATTATCGATGCCATCGTGCCCGAGCCCGAAGGAGGCGCTCATCGTGACCACGAAGCCGCCGCGGCCAAGCTCGATGAGTCATTGCGGCAACACCTTACCGAGTTGAAGGCGCTGCCTCTCAAGCAATTGATCGATGCCCGCTATAACAAATTCCGCAATATGGCTCAGTTCTTCTCCTCGATCGACGGCACGAAATAACTCCCGCCAGCGCAGCCAACACTTTTCATACTCTGTCAGACGGGGCCGGGCGTGTTGCGACGGCGAGGGGCACATGGGCAGGCAGGTCGGAGACCATGTCTGGTCTCATCTCCTTCAACATACAATGCCAAGACCAATCTGGTTTTGGCCTGCGCCATGACCAATCAGGTGAAAGGCAACCCCTTCGAAGTAGTGATGCCCGATGGTGGAGTTGTGCTTGCAGATCAGTTGAAATGCCTCGACTGGAAAGCTCGCAAGGCAACCCGCAAGAGCACGGCTCCGCCCGAAGTCGTGGGTCGCGTACGTTCACTTGGGAGCGCTGCTTCAGACCTAGAACGGCTTCATATGCAGGCATCCCTCTACTCACTTCCGCCCCATTCTCGCTGCCGTATAATAAAAAGTTCGCTCAAAAACGTTTATCCGCGAGGGTTCTCAGCACCTCACGAGACAAGGAAGGGACCCGGGAATGGCCACATCGGATGTAGCGCTCCAAGACGCCTCAGGCGGCGCGGGGCAAAAGCGCGTTGCCAACAACATGAGCATTCAGGTGGCAACGGTCAACGGTTCAGGTTCGCAGAGTTCTAACACGGTACTCCTCAGAAGTATTTTCCAAATGGGTGTTCCGGTCTCCGGCAAGAACATGTTCCCCTCGAACATCGCTGGCCTTCCCACCTGGTACACCATTCGCGCCAACAAAGACGGCTACATCGCCCGTAAGAAGGAAATTGACTTCCTGGTGGCGATGAACCCGGAGACCGCCGAAGAAGACGTAAAGTCTCTCGCGCCCGGTGCTGCGGTGCTCTATGACGAGCCGCTGCAGCTCGATGCCATCCGCAATGACCTGATCTTCTACTCGGTCCCTTACGACAAGCTCGTAGCCCCGGTTTGTCCTGAAGCCAAGCTGCGCAAGCTGGTCAAGAACATGATTTACGTCGGGGTGGTGGCGCAACTGCTCAACATCGACATGAAGGAAGTTGAAAAGGCCATTCGCAAGCAGTTCGCGAAAAAGGTGAAAGCGGCCAACCTGAACCTGGCCGCGGTGCAGGCAGGATTTGATTACGCCGTGTCGAGCCTGAGCAAGCGCGATCCGTTCATTATCAGCCCGATGAACGAGAACCAGGGCAAAATCATCATCGATGGCAACTCCGCCGCGGCACTGGGTTGCATGTTTGCCGGGGTCACGTTCGTGAGCTGGTATCCGATTACGCCGTCTTCGTCGCTGCCCGAAGCAGTAATTGAGTACATGAAGCGCTTCCGCATCGGAGCCGATGGCAAGGCTACTTTTGCCATCATCCAGGCAGAAGACGAACTAGCCGCGATAGGTATGGTGATTGGCGCCGGATGGGCAGGAGCGCGCGCCATGACGGCGACCGCCGGACCCGGCATCTCGCTGATGTCGGAGTTCGCAGGGCTCGCCTACTATGCGGAGATTCCCGGGGTCATCTGGGATATCCAACGTGTCGGCCCTTCTACTGGCCTGCCCACACGCACCTCGCAAGGCGATCTGCTTTCGACAGCGTTTCTTTCACACGGCGATACCAAGCACATTCTGCTGATTCCGTCTTCGCCCGCAGAATGCTTCAACATGGCGCAGGATGCCTTTGAGCTGGCGGAGCAGTTCCAAACTCTGGTGTTCGTGATGTCGGACCTCGACCTCGGCATGAACAACTGGATGTCGGAGCCTTTTCAATATCCGGAAAAGCCAATTAAGCGCGGCAAGGTCCTGAGCAAGCAAGATCTAGAGAGGCTGGGTGGATTTGCCCGCTACAAGGATGTCGACGGCGACGGCATCGGGTACCGTACGCTGCCAGGCACCGACTTCCCTGGGGCCGCGTACTTCACGCGCGGTAGCGGCCATAACGAGAAATCGCAATACAGCGAGCGGCCTGACGATTTTGAGCGCAATATGGAGCGCATCAACCGCAAGTTCGAAACTGCACGTTCATTCGTGCCGCGGCCGGAGGTCGACTTGAAGGGCGCGGAGATCGGCATTATCGCCTTTGGTACGTCGCACTGGGGAATCATCGAAGCGCGCGACCAGCTGCGCAAGGAGTATGGCATCGAGACCGACTATTTGCGGCTGCGAGCCTACCCCTTCACGCGGGAGGTGCACGACTTCGTTAAAACCCACGAGCGAGTCTACGTCGTGGAGCAAAACCGTGACGCTCAGATGCTGAGCATGCTGAAACTGGACATCGATCCGAACCTCGCACCGCGCCTGCGCAGCATCGCGCACATTCACGGGCTGCCGCTCGATGCGCGCTCGGTAACCGACGAACTCATGACCATGGAGGGCAAATAATGGCCACCACTCCTACCAGCACTCCGCCGCCAAAGGTAAACCGTATCGGCCTGCCGATCCTCGCGTACAAAGGCGGCAAGACCACTCTGTGCGCCGGATGCGGGCACAACGCAATTTCCGAGCGCATCATCGATGCCATGTACGAAATGGGTGTTCAGCCGGAACGCGTGGCCAAGTTGAGCGGAATCGGCTGCTCATCGAAGACGCCGGCTTATTTCATGAACCGTTCGCACAGCTTTAACGCGGTTCATGGACGTATGCCCTCAATTGCCACTGGCGCCGTGCTGGCCAACCGCAATCTCCTGGCGCTTGGCGTCAGCGGGGACGGCGATACCGCTTCGATCGGCATGGGACAGTTTGTCCACCTCATGCGCCGCAATCTGCCGATGATTTACATCATTGAAGACAATGGGGTGTACGGCCTGACCAAAGGACAGTTTTCAGCCACGGCTGATCTTGGATCGAAGCTGAAGACCGGCGTGCTGAACGATCTGCCGCCGATTGATACTTGCGCTATGGCCATTACGCTGGGCGCGACTTTCGTGGGACGTTCCTTCTCAGGCGACAAAAAGCAGTTGCACGCCATGCTCAAGGCGGCCATTGCTCATCAGGGCACAGTCATGCTTGACGTGATTTCACCCTGCGTCACCTTCAATGATCACGAGGGTTCAACCAAATCCTACAAGTGGTGGAAGGAAAATGACGAACCCCTTCAGGACATCAGCTTCGTACCCGCATTCGAAGATATTTCGGTCGAATACGATGCGGGGACGACGATCGACGTCACCATGCACGACGGTTCACACCTGCGCCTAAGCAAGCTGGAAGAAGACTACGATCCCACCAATCGGCTGAAGGCGATTCAACGGTTGCATGAGTCGCATGAAAAGGGCGAAGCTTTGACGGGTGTTTTTTACGTGAACACCAAGGCCCCAAGTTTTCTCGATCTGCTGAACATCACGGATGCGCCGCTGGCTACCTTGCCGCAAGAGACTGTCCGGCCGGGCAGGGAAGTGCTCGACCAGGTAATGGAAGAATTACGGTAACCTTCCGGTCGAGACGTTCCTTACGGCAGAACTGAAAATATTGCTGACTAGAGACGTAGCGTAGCTACGTCTCTACTTTTTTTGGCGAGATTTCTCTCCCGTATGCTCTTCGTTGCTTCCCGGTTCGGGGAAATCGCTGTCATTGTCCTTAACCAGCGGATCTTCCGTTCGATGGGGTAGCTGCCCCTGCATGGAAGTATTGGTTGGCTGTCCAGGAGCGTCCTGTTCCACCGCTCCCTTACCGCAATCCTGATCCTTGGAAGTCTTCATAAGGTGACTATAGATTGCAACTTTGGCAACCGCAACGGGTTTAGACACTCGTAAGCGGTACGGATCGGAGGATCAATGAAACGCTTCCTGCTTGGTATCTCAGCTCTTCTACTCACTACCGTGATGGGCTTTGCCCAGCCTACGGTACGGTCCGCTACATATAACGGCAACCATTCACCCAGACTGGAACGGGCCTCCTGGTGGAGCCGGCGCAATCATGACCGGGATCGTTACAGCTCTCACCACAAAAACCGCCGCGATCACTGGCGCGATCGCCGTGACGATGATCGCGGCCGCCATCATAAGCGTGACCGTGATCGCCACCATCGCCGGGACCATGATCGGGACAACTACAGATATCGTCCGTACCGCGGATACTAAAGCTTGGGGGGTACGGGCCCAGGATGCGGGAGCGGATACTCTGTCCGCTCCCAGTGCTGGCGGGTTGCTTCGCATCATCTGGCGGACGTCCAAACGTACAATGACCGACGTGTGGGGACCGATCAGCCATTTGAAAATAGAATGACCGGGCATGACCGCGCCGGCCACCCTCTTTCGACCGTTCTCCTGCCTGGTAAAGATCTCCATCCTGGGGAAAGAATTCGAGGTACCGGAAAACAACCCACTTCTCCGATGTTTCCAATACCTGGCCCCGGAAGCCGTTGCTTATGGCCGCTTCTGCTGGAATGAAGACTGTCAATACTGCCGGGTAAAGTTCGATCTTGGGGAAGGCACACCTGCTCGATCCGCCCTGGCATGCAAGTTTATGGTAAGGAAAGACATGCGCCTGAGCGAAGTCAGCCATGAAATTCGGTACTGCCTGCGGGATTTGAAACTCAGCCACGAGTGATCGGCAAACCACACTAAGAGGCCGCTATCGTTGTCCGATATACTTTTCTCATCATGTTCCGGAGATCCAGATACCTCCGCAGCGGCTTGCTCGGCATTTTAGTTTCTCTGTCCGCGCTTGCCTGGCCACAATCGCCTTCCAAGCCCCCCGCGCAAGACGTCCCCGCAGTGGACGGAGGTCTCGGTCCCTGCTCGCTCGAAATTACGGTCAACAACATGGAAGGGAAGCCCGTTTACGCGGCCACGGTTAAGGTCCATATTGCGCATGGCTTTGGCAGGTTCCACAAGCTTGACCTTGAAGGTGGTACCAATTCTGACGGCAAGGTAAAGTTCACTGGACTACCTAATCGGGTTCGCCAGCCACCGCTGGAATTCAGGGCAACGAAGGACCAACTGGCAGGCGTAGCGAATTACGATCCCGCAGTGCATTGCCGAGGACAACACTCCATTGTTCTTGAGAAACCGAAGCCGCCGCAAGAAGACTAGTCCCTGATCGACCTCGCCACCCTGTTCACTGGATCCTTGCCTGCATACTGATGGCCTGCTCGGACGTAAACAGAAGCGCGCCTCTGGCCAGCTGACTCAAGTGGTCGTGCTCCCAATGCCTAGACATAATTCCCCACGCAGAATGGGAGTGGGAGCCAAGGAGAAGATGGCCTATCTCGTGGGCCGTGACTGCTCCCAAAAGCATAGCTGCGTCAGTTCCGGTATCGCGGTGAAGCCTCGCGATGTTGTCAAAGAAAACATCGGCGTATTTTCCTGTGCCGTCGCGGTCGAGAAACGCTACGCCAAAGACTTCTCCGGCTGGTTGCTGGTTACGGGCAACGATTGTGACCACAAACTGACTGGGCCCGGGAATCTGATGGCAACCTGTGGCACCTGGCTCGGGCAGAGAACAATTGCGCCAGAGAAGACGGATTCCCGCGCGGCGGAAGATGGAGGTCACCTCCTCCTCCGCCATAAGTAAGGTTGGGTCGGTCAAATGGTCTTTGTCGAAGACCATAACGGTGATCTCCTGTTTTGTTGAAGGGACCGTTTCGCTCCATGAAGGCGTTCCGCCTTTCAGCAACGAGAAGAGCACCAAAGCCACCAGCGGAAATTGCTTATCTGCCCGCCGCATGGAGAAAACATGCGGCAGGCTTCCGCGTGCCTCAAGGACTTGCGGGTAACCTGGCGGTGAAACGTGGATAACGAAACAAGCATTGTCTCGTCAATAAGTTACGAGGGATGATGACATGGGTTTCGAAGCCAGGAAAGTGCTAAACTCCGCATCAGTGGAGGATTTCCGGGTGCCTGCAGTGGGACGACCCCAGGTTCGACATTTCGGATTGTTTGAATTGGATCTCAGGGCAGGGGAACTACGCCGGAACGGATCAAAAATCAAACTGCAAGAGCAGCCCTTTCGGATCCTTGAACTTCTCCTGCAAAACCCTGGCGAAGTGGTAAGCCGCGATGAGATACGCTCTCGCCTGTGGCCAGAGGACACCTTTGTTGATTTCGATCACAGCCTGAACGCGGCTATCCGAAGACTGCGGGACGCCTTGGGCGATTCAGCCGAGAACCCCAGATTCGTAGAAACCGTGGCGCGACGCGGGTACCGGTTTGTCGCGCCCGTCAACAACGGAAATCAGGCTGTAGCCGAACCGGCGAGTGACACCGAGGCAGAGAAGCCTGCACTAAGGACATCCGGCTATACACATTTTTGGTGGTTAATATCGGGCGTGACAGCAGCGATCCTGCTTCTTGCCGCCGGCATTGTGCTGTTCTTATTGCGGCGTGATCACAGTTCGCAAGCGCGAATTTCACAATTGACTGCCAATCCGGTGGAGGACCGGGTACGTGCCGCGGTCATTTCGCCCGACGGCAAGTACCTCGCATTCGCCGATGAGATCGGATTCTATCTCCGGGCCATCGATAACGGCGAAACCCATCCGATTTCGGTGCCCAAAGGGTTTGTAGTGGATGACGCGAGTTGGTTTCCCAATGGCGCCCACATGGCAGTGACGCTGAATAAACCGGGAGAAAACTCCAGTCTTTGGGATCTTTCCGTGTTTGGAGGCAGCGCCCGGCCCATCAGCGACGAGGGTTTCGCGCCGGCAGTTTCGCCCGATGGTACGCACATCGCCTTCTTGAAGGGTTCGAAAATGCGGCAGCAACTCTGGATGGTGGCGGCCGACGGCTCTGGACCGCAAAAGCTCAGAGGAGTCGAGGGCGATTACTTCGGCCAGATTGCATGGTCGCCCGATGGTCAAAAAATCGCCTATGCACGGGGCACGCTGAAGTATGGTTTTGGCATTCAACTGGCCATTGAGATCACTGAACTGGCAAGCCAGAGTACTCATGAATTAATGGCTCCAGCGGGATTGAATTTACCCCTGGCTTGGGGCGCAGATGGCCGCTTGATCTATATGGTCAACGAGCCGCCGCCGCGTCAAGCCGAAATGAGCCTCTGGTGGATCCCTGTCAATCGCGCCGGTGAGATAGCTGGCCCGGCGACGCGGATGTCCACTGATCCCGGGGCAGTTGCCGGGATCAGTGTGTCGACTGACGGCAAACATTTGGTGATGCTGAAGGGAGTTTCCCAGTCCGACGTTTACGTTACCAAGCTTGAAAATGGCGGGATTCGTATCAGTCCCCCTCAGCGACTTACGTTAGATGACCGTTACGACCTTCCGTTCGACTGGAGCCCGGATGGCAGAGAGATTGTTTTTGCTTCTGATCGTGGCGGCAGGTTCAGCATCTACAAGCAGGCAATTGACCAGACGGTGGCGGAATTGCTGGTGGGCGGCTCAAATGCGCTGACACTGGGAAGGTTGAGTCCTGATGGCACGCAACTGCTTTACCTGAGTTACTCACCGGAATACTCCAACAGTCCCGAAGTCTCATTAATGCGGATGCCCCAAGCCGGTGGACCGCCGCAACGGGTGCTTAAGGCGACCTCGATCAGCAATCAACAATGTGCAAGACTGCCATCCACCGTCTGTGTTTACAGTGAGGTTAGCGACAATGGGCTCGCGTTCTTCAACTTCGATCCGCTAAAAGGTAAAGGCCAACAGATTTTTCAGATCAAAGATATTGTGACCAAGATCTACAACTGGAGCTTATCGCCTGACGGCACGACACTGGCGATCGCTCGTGGGCGAGCAAGCGACGGAGTGGTCAAGATTCGGCTGGTCTCGGTCAGCGCAGGGACCGAGCGCTGGCTGACGCTTCCGGATTTGTCCGATTTGAGCACCCTGGACTGGTCCGCCGACAGCGAGAGTCTGTGGACAGCTTCCGCGGGTGAAGAGGGAAATGCTCTGTTGAACGTCAACCTCAATGGCCAGGTTCGTGAAGTCTGGAGACCGCAGAGACTCACCGTTGGGTGGGCGATTCCTTCGAGAGACGGCCGCTATCTTGCCTTGCAGGTAAGCAGCGGCAGCGCCAACGCATGGATGCTGGAGAATTTCTAATCGAAGAGAAATCCCGGAAGCGAGGGAAAAGCTTGCGCAAAAAAATCCGTCTATTTCTTGTCCTTGTTTTGTCGATCGTGTTTCCCATTTGTCTGTCCTGGGGGCAGCTTAAAACGCGCAACGTTGTCCTCATCGTGAGCGACGGATTGCGCTGGCAGGAAATTTTCACCGGCGCCGATCCTGGCTTGATCAATTCTGAACACGGCGGCATGTGGGCGTCGCCAGAAAAAATACGCGCTGATTTCTGGAACGATGATGCGGACAAACGCCGCAAGCTTCTGTTCCCATTCTTGTGGAGCACAGTTGCCCAGAACGGGCAGATCCTCGGCAATCAAAATAAGGGAAGCATCGCTCGCGTGGCCAATGGTATGGCATTCTCCTATCCGGGCTATAACGAAATGCTCTCTGGACGCCCGGATCCGCGCATCAACAGCAACGAATTTGGACCGAACCCCAATACTACGGTCTTTGAATGGATAAACCGCTTCCCGGAGTTCCAGGGAAAGGTGGCAGTCTATGGGACCTGGGACACTTTTAAAGAGATCTTTAATGAGCCTCGCAGCAAATTGGTGATGCAGGTGGGGTGGGACATTCCTGAGAAAGGAAAACTCACTGATCGGCAGGAACTCGTCAACCAGCTATACCGAACCAGCACTCGGTTTGACAATGAGGATGTTTCGAATGTCCTGCTGCAAATTCCCCTGATCGGCTATGTAAATTCTTCGCATCCCCGTCTGCTCTTTGTGGGATATGGCGAGACCGACAACTGGGCCCATTCGGGCCGCTACGACCTGGTACTCGACAGCGCCCGCCACTTCGATCAGTTTGTGCGACAGTTGTGGGAAACCATGCAGGCGATGCCTGAATACCGTGATCAGACCACCTTTATCATCACCACCGACCATGGAAGGGGAAGCGGCCCGACCGAGTGGAAGGATCATGGTACCGATCAGAAAGGATCCGAGAATATCTGGATAGCCGTTATGGGCCCCGACACCGATGCTCTCGGCGAACGAGTGAAGGGGGAAGGGGTTACGCAGTCGCAGATCGCTGCGACGGTGGCGCAGTTTCTTGGTAAAGACTTCCGTCAAGCTGCGCCGGCGGCCGCTCCGGCGCTGCCCGGAGTGGTCTCCATGACGAAAGGCGCCGCAAAGTAAGAGTGCAGGCCCAAATTCATCGGAAGCACTCACGCGTCTTTGATTATTCCTCTGAACTGGAGTGAGTCCCGTTAGGTGAGGTCTACTCATCGACCCATGTATACTCTGCCGCGGAGGAACACCAGTCCCATGTACCTCAAAGCAGGCACAACGCGTAAGATGGCCGCGAGCATTCTTCTATGCCTGGCAGGCATAATTTTCCCGATTTCGCCGCTTGCCCAAACGTCTGATCTTAGCCCCGAATCCATAGAGAGAATTTGGACAAACGCTGTCAGCAAGTACGAGGCGCCGCGTGCGGCATTGTTGAAGGAGGTCGACCGCCAGGCCAAGGAAGGACCGTATCGCCCTGATTGGGGCTCGTTGCAGACTTACCAGGAACCGCAATGGTATAAGGACGCGAAATTCGGGATTTTTATCCACTGGGGACTCTATTCCGTTCCGGCATTCGGCAGCGAATGGTACTCGCGCAACATGTATGTTCAGGGGACCTCAGAATTCAAACACCATGTCGAGACTTACGGCCCGCAAAACAAGTTCGGATATAAGGACTTCCTCCCGATGTTCAAAGCGGAGCACTTTGATCCCAAAGCCTGGGCGCAGTTGTTTCACGAAGCAGGAGCGAAGTATGTGATGCCGGTTGGAGAACATCACGACGGGTTTCCGATGTACATGTCGAATCTGACCGACTGGTGCGCCGGAAAGATGGGACCGAAGCGCGACATTTTGGGAGAACTGGCGGCGGCGATTCGATCTGAAGGAATGCATTTTGCAACCTCTTCCCACCGCATCGAGCATGATTGGTTTATGGATGGGGGGCGCAGCTTTGACTCCGACGTTAGTGATCCGAAATACGCCGCGTTTTATGGGCCGGCTCATCCTCGGTTGGTAAAGCCGGAATATGAAGATCGACTTATTCAGGATTGGACCTATCTATCCCCCGCATTCAAAGATGAATGGTTGGCAAGGACCGCGGAAATTGTAGAGAAATACCATCCGGATTTGATTTTCTTCGATTGGTGGATTGGGGAACCATCCATGCGCGACCAGTTGAGCCGCTTTGCGGCGTACTACTACAACCAGGGAGCCAAGCGGGGAACGGGGGCGATTATTAACTACAAGCATGACGCCTTCCAGGAGAACTCCGCGATCTTAGACATCGAACGCGGCCAGCTTACGGACATTCGCCCCCTGCACTGGCAGACCGACACTTCCTTAAGCAATAAATCATGGGGCTACATCGAAAATGACACCTTCAAGACCCCTGAATTCGTCATTCATCAGTTGGCGGATGTGGTCAGCAAGAACGGCAATCTGCTGGTCAATATCGGACCGCGCGCCGACGGCACGATCCCAGAGCAGGCCCAGACAATTCTTCGCCAGGTTGGGGCATGGCTGAAGGTGAACGGGGAAGCTATCTATGGAACGCGGCCCTGGAGCAAGTATGGCGAAGGGCCAACCAAAGTGGTAGGAGGTTCATTTCACGACACGGAGACCAAACCCTACGCTGCGGAGGATTTCCGCTTTACCACCAAAGGTCAGGATCTGTTTGCCATTGAACTGGGGTGGCCTTCGAATGGGGAGTCGGTGATCCATAGCCTAGGAAAAAATTCTGCTGAAGGTCGGGTCATCGAAGATATTGTACTCCTGGGCTCCGATGCGAAGCTCGACTGGCAGCAGGCCGCAGATGGGTTACACGTGAAATTGGGGTCCACGCCACGCGGAAAGTTCGCTTATGTTTTCCGAATCCGTACGAAGTGAGCACGGCATGAAGATGCGCTTCTGGCCAGTCCAGGTTTCATTACCCAGCCTTATGATCCAGTAGAATCAGGTGACAGATGCCAAGTGCCCGATTTGTTCGTTCCCTCCGTCTGTTTGCAGTTTTGTCTTGCATGTTCGCAATGCTGGCAGGCATGGAGGCGCAAGCTCCCACCCATTACGAACCAACGCTGGAGTCTTTGAATCGTCATCCGCTCCCCGCATGGTACGCCGACGCCAAGCTGGGGATTTTCGTTCACTGGGGGCTCTATTCGGTTCCGGGTTGGGCGCCGCTGGTGCATCCCAACCACGATTTCACCAGCGAGGACTACATCAAGAACAATCCATATGCGGAGTGGTATCTCAACACACTGCGCATCAAGGGGTCGGCTACCGAGGCCTACCATCGTGAGCACTATGGGGCGAATTACGACTACTACAACTTCGCTTCCGTCTTCGATAAAGAAATACAGAAATGGGACCCGGAGTTCTGGGCTAAAGTCTTTCACGATGCCGGCGCGAAATACGTCGTACTGACCACCAAACATCACGATGGCTTCACCCTATGGCCGAGCAGGACGCCCAATCCCACCCTGCCAGCGGACAAACAGCACGCCACGCGCGACCTGGTTGGCGAACTGACAGGGGCGGTCCGCAAAGCAGGTCTTCGGATGGGACTCTACTACTCCGGCGGCTACGACTGGACGTTCGTTCCCGGGCCTATCGTCAAAGAATCTGACCATCAGACGGTCAAGCCGCAAAGCGAGGCTTACGGCAAGTATGCAGACGCCCAGATGCGGGAACTAATCGAGCGCTACCGCCCGGCGGTGCTGTGGAACGATATTGACTATCCCAAGTCTGGCCATCCTCTACAGATCATGGCCGAGTACTACAACTCCGTACCGGACGGCGTGATTGATGACCGCTTTGGGGTGAAGCATTCCGACTTCAAGTCTCCGGAATATCAGACTCTGGATAAGATCAGCCCTACCAAATGGGAGGAGTGCCGCGGCCTGGGCCGTTCCTTTGGCTATAACCGCGCGGAGGGTGAAGCCGAAACTATTGCACCCGACGAACTGATTCATCTACTGGTCGATATCGTGAGCAAGAACGGTAATCTGCTGCTCGACGTGGGGCCGGAAGCAGACGGGACAATCCCTACGGTTCAAATGAGCCGCCTGAAAGCACTGGGGGCATGGATGAAGCAGAATGGCGACTCTATCTACGGCACACATCCATGGAAGCGCGCCGAGGGAGAGTCTGCGGAGGGGATCCGGGTTCGTTTCACCCAGAAAGGGGAGTTCATATACGCCACCCTGCTCGGGAAACCTAAGTCGAATTCGATAACCATAAAGTCGTTGTCCCCAAAAGCGGGCGCCAGGATCGCCTTGTTGGGTGGTTCCGGGACGCTGGAGTGGTCGCAACAAGGAAACGACATTAAAGTCAATCTTCCGTCCGTGCTTCCCGGGGAATATGCCTATGTGCTTAAGATAGCCGGGCCTGTTTCTTAATCATCGTTTATAGGCTAGCAAGTAGCGACTCGAGGACTGAGCCATCGATCTCCAACTTAAAGACAAGGTGGTAGTCATTACCGGTGGTGCCAAAGGAATTGGCGCTGCCATCGCACGTGCCTCTGCGGCGGAAGGCGCGTCCCCGATGATCGTGGATCGCGACGAGGACGCAGGCCGGAGCCTGAAGGCGGAACTTAGGAGCCAGGGTGTTTCTTCTGAATACGTGACTTGCGAGCTCACGGAACCAAAGGAATGTTTGCGGGCAGTGGAACATGCTGTAGGTAAGTTCGGGCGCATTGATGCATTGGTGAACAATGCCGGCCTGAATGACAAAGTCGGCCTCGAGCATGGAAGCCCGCAGGAATACGAGCAATCACTACGCCGCAACCTGCTCCATTACTACTGCATGGCGCACTATGCGCTTCCGCATTTGCGCCAGTCTCGCGGCTGCATCGTCAACATAAGCTCTAAAACTGCTGTTACCGGTCAGGGTGGGACCTCAGGCTATGCATCGTCGAAGGGTGGGGTGATGGCGTTGACGCGGGAGTGGGCGGTCGAGTTACTTCCCTATGGAATCCGTGTGAACACCGTCATTCCTGCCGAGGTCATCACTCCGGCCTACCGAGCCTGGCTGGACACATTTCCCAATTCCGAAGAGAAGCGCCAGGGAATCATCGCCAGAATTCCTTTAGAGAAACGGATGACGCAACCGCAGGAAATTGCCTCTACTACGGTCTTCCTGATCTCACCCAAATCCAGCCATACCACCGGTCAGCACGTTTTTGTGGACGGCGGCTATGTTCATCTGGATCGAGCTTCGACGTAAATAAATACAGATCACGCGGACTACAGGTTCGCGGCGAAAGTAAGAACCGCCTCCGCAATGCGGTCCACCTCAACCTCCACTTCTTGCCCATCACTGCTCAGGAGGGCTAAGCTTGGAAAAAACTGAGGCAGCCCTATGATCACACGCTTCCCCAAAGCCGTTCCTGAGATCCCGGTCACCAACGTTGAGAAAGCCGCCGAATACTACGTTAGTGTGCTCGGATTTCGTTTCGATTGGAGTAACGACGAGGGCGGAATCGGGGGCATTTCGCAGGGGACGTGCCGGATGTTTCTGACGAATGCGTCCTTCCGCCAACACTATGCTACGGGCGGTCCGGTCATGGTTTGGTAATCTGGAGAGCAAAGAAGAAGTCGACGAACTTTACCAGCGCTGGCAACGGGCCGGCGCAGAGATTATCGCGGAACCGGAGGATAAGCCGTGGCACTTGCGCGAGTTCAGAGTCGCGGATCTGGACGATAACCAAATGCGCGTATTCTATGACTTTTCGCCAGAACTACCGCAGGAACTGGCTTGAAATGGTCACGCAGGTCGTGAATGCTTTAAGTCCTATTTGTCGAATAACGGCAAGTAGTAACAGCTACCGAGAAAGAAAATAAGACTCTGCGGCTCTGACTTTTGCTTACAACTTGGCGAACGGCTGGCGACGAGGGCGACCGATTCTTGTCGTTCCCTAACCAAAATGTCGAATTGGGTTTGCTGTTCGTCCGGCTCTCAAGCAAGTTGTCCGCCGTCTACGAATAGAAGAACGCCGTTGATGTAGTCAGCGTCGCGCGACGCGAGGAATGTGGCGGGGCCCGCTATATCTTCGGGTTCACCAATGCGGCCAACCGGAATCAAGGCTTCGTATTTTTTCATGAATTTGGAATCGCCAATCATCGGAGCTGAAAGACGGGTACGGATTAATCCGGGTCCAACAGCGTTTGAATTGATTCCATAGCGCCCGAATTCACGCGCCAGAGTTTTGGCCAGCAGAAAAATGCCTGCTTTTGAAGCGTTATACGGAGCCAGTTCCGCCTCTGCATCCCACGCATTGGTCGAAGCCATAAAGACCAGCTTGCCCCCTTTCTGCTTCACCATGTGAGGGACGACAGAACGCGCCGTCAGGAAAGCCCCTTTCAAATTGATGTCGAGAGTCCAATCCCAGATGTTCTCATCCGTCTGGAGAAATGGAACACCCCTGGCGACGCCCGCGACGTACATCAGGACATCGATCCGCGAGTGCCATCGTATGACTTGAGAAACCATTCGCTCCACGGATGCACGGCGACGTACGTCGCAGTGCACGGTCCGAACGTCACCTTTGGCGCGACGAATCTCCTTTTCGGCTCGCCCCATCATTTTTCTATCGATGTCCGCGATCACTACCCGCGCCCCTTCCAGCCCAAGCCTCATTGCTATTGCCTTGCCGATGCCTTGCGCCCCGCCAACGACCACTGCCACTCGCTCTTGGAACCTCTCAGGAATGTATGTCCTCATTTGCGCTCCCCCTATTCGTCCCCATTTATTCCAGTCGGTACTCAAAATATACTTCCACTTAGTGCTGGCCACTTTGCAATCACTCAACAGCTTGGCTTAAGAAGGGAAATTCAGGTTCTCTTAAGGTTCCACCTCTACTCTTCTTTGCAGGGGCTGCGTGGGGCAGTACGCCTGGGGGGCAGAAACAGGCGGGGCGCCGCCCCGACTCCTTCGCCTGCGCGAGCTACGAAATACGCCTTGGCTTCCATCCAGCTACCTGGACTAATGGTCGACCAAATCGGATGTTTCCTGTTGTGTTCTTTGCCTCCATCGGCGGGCCGTCCAACCAAATCTGTGCGCCATACAATCATTTGTATTGGTCGGAGTTTGCAACTGGGGCAGGGGATCGCCTGTGCCATTGGCGAAAAAACGGAATACCCAAAAGGATCACTGCCAGGCCCAGCGAGGAACGCACGGGCCGCACCATCCACAAGTTGACTGTCAACGCGAGTGCGGCGGCCACAAAAATAATCGGCGTCCAGGGATAGCCCCAGGCGCGGTAGGGCCGAACCAGGTTCGGTTCTTTTCGGCGTAAACGCAGCAAGGCAATCGCCGTCAGCGCGAAGAAGATCCAGGCAGCGAAGACAAAGAGAGAATACAGTTCTTCGTAAGTTCCGGTGAGTGCGAGCAGCGCGGCGATCGACCCCAGAAAGAACAATGCCCCACTGGGCGTGCGGAATGAAGGGTGAATGCGCTCCGCGAAGTGAAAGAAGACGCCATCGCGCGCCATCGCGTAGGGGATGCGAGCCCCGGTCAGGACCACGACGTGGAGCGCCCCAAGAGCAGATAGGGCCATCGCTGCTGTAAGCCACGCCGCTCCCCGTGGGCCGCCAAAGGTTTGCACTACGTCCGAGGCAACGTGCTGAGACGCGGCTACATTCGCGAACGGCAAGACATGGAAGTAAACGAAGTTTGCCATCAGGTAGAGAGCGCCCACCGTAAGCAGGCCAAGGATGATGGCTCGGGGAATATTTTTTTGCGGGCGAAGAATTTCTTCGCCCAGGTCACCTAAGTCATTAAAACCGTTATATGCCCACATGGTGGGAACGAGGGCCGTGAGTAACGCCCCGATCGTTCCCACGCCCAGCGGAGGAAAGGACGGTGCGGGTTGGACGGTACTTGTCGATCTGAACAGCACTCCGCCAATAACGATAACCAGGATAGTGGTTATCTTCAGAAAGGTTAGCAGAACCTGGATACCGCCACTAAAACGGACACTGAAATAATTGATGGCGGTCACGACCACCACTACCAACGCGGCGAGTGGCTGGGCGGTAGTGAAGCGGATCTCATAGCTCCCCAGGTGGCTCGTGAACAAAGGCGTGGCGACCATGGGAAACAAGAATCCTAAGAATCGCACCAACCCTGCCGCCAAGGTTGCCATAGCCACCGGGCGCTCGAGAAAAGAGCTCATCCAGCCGAAAAGAAACCCCCAACGAGGCCCCAGACCGCGGCTGAGATAGACGTAGGGGCCCCCTGCCTTGGGAAACGCCGCTCCTAGTTCCGCGTAGCAAAAGGCCCCCAAAAGCACGATGAATCCGCCGATGATCCATGCGGCCAAAACCAGCGTGGTTGAGCCAACGGCTCGCGCCATGTCGCTGGAGACAAGAAAAACTCCCGTGCCAATCGTGTCGCCAATGACGATGGCGGTCGCTGACCACAGTCCCAGGCCACGAACCAAGTCGGATCGCTCGGAATGGTCAGCTAGATTGGTAGCCATCGCAGGCGGAATTAGAAGCCTACTCGTGGCGGCGGGGTCGGTCAACCAATCCATCGCATCCCAAGATGAAGGGAAGCCATCCCATGGTGGTCTCGCTATACCTTTACGCGCTATCATCGAAGGCGCGAGGGCAACCCTGAACTCATGCTGGCCGAATTTCCCTTGGACGAACGTCATCGTGTGGCGAGGATCGAGGAAGTACTTACTCCCGCACTCGTGGTATATCCGGAGATCGTCGCCTTAAATATTGCGCGCACACTGCAACTGCTCGGCGGCAAGGCGGATCGCTGGCGCGCGCACATCAAGACCGCAAAGCTGGCCTATACCCTTCGCATGCTGGTCGAACAGGGTGTACGGAATTTCAAGTGCGCGACCACGCTCGAACTGCTGGTTGCCTGTCGCAATGGCGCGGCAGACGTACTTGTCGCCTATCCGATGGTGGGCGCCAACGCGCGCCGCCTGCGGGGAATAGCCGAACAGTTTCCCGACATCAGCATTTCTGTTCTGGCCGAGAACGAAGAACAGGTACGGCAATGGCAAGGTGGTCCAGTCGGCATCTTTCTCGACCTGAATCCTGGCATGAATCGGACTGGACTAGAACAGAACGATGCAGACAAGGTCATTAGGCTCGTGCGGGAAATTCAAGACACGGGGCTCAAATTTCGCGGTCTGCACTACTATGACGGTCAGTATGGTGGGCTGGCACCACATGAACGGACCGCAGCGGCGCATGCGGGCTATGATCGCTTGCTGAAACTCGTGAGTGAGATTCAGCAGAGTGGAGGGAGCGTGCCGGAGGTAATCACGGCAGGGACACCCACATTCCCGTGCTCGCTGACGTACCGAGATTTTCAGGCGAAGGGATTCATCCATCGTGTCTCGCCTGGAACGATTGTTTACTGTGATGCTACCAGTCTCGCACAGCTCCCCAACGAGTATGGCTACGCGCCAGCGGTACTGGTATTGACCAGAGTGGTTAGCCACCCACACCACGGCATCGTTACCTGCGACGCTGGGCACAAGGCGGTGTCAGCCGATGCCGGCGTGCCCACCTGCGTGGTCGCTGGACATTCAGAACTGATACCGCTTCCGCCCAGTGAAGAGCACCTGCCGCTGCGCTCGAATGAGGAGATGCCTGGGCCGCAGGTTGGCGAAGCTCTATATCTGCTTCCGCGCCATGTTTGCCCCACAGTGAACAATTTTGATTCCGCGCTACTGGTGCGGAATGGCGAGATCGTATCAGTAGAAAAGGTGTCTGCGCGGGGACGCGAAGCGCCGGTGCTGGGGATGTTGGAGTCGGCGACTTCTGCTGGCAGTTCGGCAGCGACCACGAAAATCTAGACGCCGAGGGAACAATCGGCTTTCGCCAATGGCGCACGATTTAGCCTTTGCTTTGCGTCTTATTTGCTTTTGCGACGAACCTTCTTTTTTGACGTTTGCGCCCTTCTCGGTTGCGTTTTTGCCCCGCAGTAAGCGACGCAATCGATTTCGATCAGCATGCCCGGAGAGTGGCCGAGATCGCTACCCACGGTAGTGCGCGCCGGATATGGCTGCGAAAACCGCCGCGCGTAAACCGCGTTGTAGCGCGGGAACAGACGGGTGTCGCTGAGGTGGACGCTGACCTTCACCACATCGCGAAGGGAAGCGCCGTCAGCCTCGAGAATGGCGGAAATGTTGTCGATAGTCTTTTCCGTCTGCTGCTCGATGTTGTCGCCCACGAGCTCTCCGCTGACCGGATCGATGGGGCCCGTTCCGCTAACGAACAGGAAATCGCCTGCCCGCCACCCTTGGGAATAGGCCCCTGCCGGTGGCACGCCGCGCTTGCTTTGAATGACGTATTTCGCCATGGATCCCTCTAACTGCGACTTTCCTCTGACTAGACGATACCCGATGTCGGCATGCCGTGTCTGGTTTTTCGTCCCAAATGAACCGTGTGTGGACTACAGAGGAAGGATTTCCAGCCGATTTCTTGGTAACCGCGGGTAAGGAATGGCGGGGACGACGGGACTCGAACCCGCGGCCTCTGCCGTGACAGGGCAGCGTTCTAACCAACTGAACTACGTCCCCACGCTCAAAACTAACGACTTCGGTGAAGGCCGCTTCTGACGCGGCTTTTGACAAAAAAGCAGGTTTCGCAAATTTCGCAAAAACTACCGAGTTTGGTGGACAGTTCTGGAAGAACCGCCTCCAAACCGCCTACAAATTTGTAGCTGGTAAACACGAAATTCATGTTAACACGAGGTTTGGGTGAAGGCGGGGATTCGAACCCCGATCTCCCTTATTTCCCCAACACAGACATCGTCTATGTTCGGGGAAGAAGGGGGTTTTTCCGTACAGATTATTAAACTACCTTCAGGTTCTATTGTACCACTTTCCCCGTTTCCTCCTCGGTAGCTGTCCCAACCTGACCTTCCTCTTGGTGCAAGCGATGGCCGAATTTTCTAGGAGTATGGAATTTTCCGGTGATGGGATCGACGATCCAGTAATCGGTGTTCTCGTAGTCGAACAGAGGTCGCCCGAGAAGGGTATCCTGGCCATGCCATCGAACACAAAGTGGCCGCGTGTTCATGTGCTGTGTGATGCGAATGAGTTGTGGGGGACCGCCGATTGTGTCGTTGTTCCCTACACTCGTGAGAGCGTCACACAAGTGCTTCAGCGGTTCCAGATAAACCATATTTTTGCCTTTTTCTTGGCCCAGTGCCTTCGCAATACCGTTACGCAGCCGAGTCGACCAGTCTCCAATGAAGGCGATCTTCGGTAGCCGAGGATGAAATGATCTTGCTTCCCTCGCAGAGAATTCTTTTTTGTTCGCGGAATAGTAAATGCTCCAAATCCGGAAGTCCTTTTTCATCCAAGAGTATCCGGCGAAGATGAATTGAGCGTCATCTGATGCAAAAGGAAGCGCGGGACTCTTCAGTCCTCTCACCAGATCGGTAAAGAGCCGGAGCAAGTGGTCCTTAACTCGGGAAATATCCATGCTGCGGTCCCGTGCGGGTTCGTGAGCTGCTATTGCGTATGCGAGTTGCACCATTAGGGGGTAGGTGTCCGCCGTATCCCCAGCAAAGCATAATGCGCAATCGGATCGTGGAAGAGTAAGAATCTTCGGGCAGGCGTCAAACGTGTATGCGCCTCTCGTCCGACTGTCGGCAGCAATATACAAGTGTTCGCGACCGTCTCGCTGCCGTTGTCCTACCCATGCAATGCCAATCGTCATTCTTCAGCTGACCTCAGGCTCGAATTGTAAACCTCCTTTGCTGCTCAGGAGCCTTGGGTTTTCCGCGGGCCTTTGAAACTTGCAACAGCATGCCCCGCAAACATTCTGGTGTTTCGGCATGGTATTCTCCCCCGCCCCATGTGCCAGATCTTGATAAACCTGAACCACGGCATCTGAAGATCTGAGTTCGCCAATCACGTCGAGTATGGCCGATACTCTGGTACTCTGCCAGCCATCGAGGCCAATGCCGATGCGCCGGCGACAATCTCTTCCAGTATCCATAACCTTGCCACGCGCAGCGCAGTACTTGCGCATGAGCCGCGCGCACCAGCAGTACTCGATAGCGAACCAATCTGCTGCAATCGCGCTCTACGCTGCGGCGCACAATGTCGGCATCGTTCGCTCGTTCGTCGACGAGGGCAAAAGCGGAACAACGATCAGGAAACGCGAAGGGTTGCAAGAACTGCTCCGCGTAGTGCAGTCAGGCAAGGCTGATTTCGATCAAGTCCTCGTCTACGATGTCAGCCGCTGGGGCAGATTCCCGGACAGCGATGAGTCAGCTCACTACGAATATCTCTGCAAGCTCGCGGGGATCACGGTTCACTATTGCGCGGAGCAATTCGAAAACGACAACAGCCCCACTTCCAACCTGCTGAAGGCTCTCAAACGCACAGCGGCGAACGAATACAGCCGCGAGCTATCGGCAAAAGTCAGCTCCGGCCAGCGTCGCCTAGTGTCACTGGGCTTTTGGCAAGGAGGACGGGCTCCTTTCGGAATGGCACGCCAGCTAGTCGGCCCAAATGGCACGCTGAAAACAATTCTAAAGGCTGGCGAATATAAGCAAGTGAACACGGACCGGGTAGTCCTGAGGGCTGGCGAGCCGAGGGAGGTCGAGATTATTAGGTTTGCATTCGATCTCTATACCAAAGAAAGGAAAAGTCGCCACCAAATCGTCCAGATTCTTAACGAACGATCGATGATTCTTGGACGGCCATGGACCGTGGAGAAGCTCCGTCAACTTTTCACAAATCCTGTATACAAGGGTGACTATGCTTATGGAAAGAACCACGTCAGTGGTGGGCTAATTAAGGACCTTCCGAGAGAAAGGTGGTTGGTCTCCGAACGTGCATTTCCCGGCATTATCTCAGGCACCCAGTGGGCCCAGGCGAATGCGCGGATCCACGAAGAAGTAAAGGCCCTCGCCGATTCGGAGATGATCGACGCCCTGCGACGGCTGTGGCGGCGCAAAGGAAAGCTCAGCGTCAATATCGTGAATGCCGCCAGAGATGCACCTTCGGTGCGGGCTTACCTAAATCACTTCGGCTCGATCAACGAGGCTTACAGACTTGTTGGATACCCAATGCCACGGGACTACAGCTTCCCTCACTCGCGAAATTTAGCAAAACGGATTACACATGAACTGTGCGAAGAAATTTGCGAAAGCGTTCGCTCGTTAGGCGGTACCGCTGAGCGCGAAAGACATGCTCCAGGCATGATTCTTCTGAACCACAGCGTCACGGTTCGCGTTGCAGTTTGTATAGGCCTACGTCGTCGCAGATTGGAAATGGAGTGGCGCTTGCCTCTCGTTCCTCCCCTCCGTGCCGACATCGTGGTTATTGCGAGGCTGTGTCCGCCCAACGAGTCTGTCTTAGACTACTTCGTCGTTCCGGCATTCTCAGGCGTGCGTGGATGCTTGCATATTCGCAGGGATGGCATTCCATCCTTCATTAACCTATACCGCTTCCCCGACCTGAAAGAGCTCATAGAGACCTTCGGTTATCGACGAGTTTGACCTTGAGCATATGCAAAAAAAGTTTGGTGTTGCTGGAGCACGGAAAAGGGCTGTGCTGCTGCCATGTCCGAGTTGTAGGCACTTAGCGGATAGCCATGGTGCCTACTCAGATGATGCACAGGTTGAAGTTAATGTCCCGCAAGAGGCTCGGATCCTTCGAAATCGCAGATCTTGAGACCCGCGCGGGTTTCTGGGAGAAGGCATAGATGGATGGCTCGGTGAACTGAATCCATTGCAATCCTTGCACTGAAATAAGGAGCGTTGTTGTTTCATTTGTTGCGTTAAGACTGAAATAGCTGCCGGAGGAAGCGGGGTCACAATCCGGAGACACGGCCGTGAACAGCTTTGCTTTCGTGGGATTTCGGCAGCAGTGACTGAGTTTCACTCCAGGGCGTCCCCCGGTTCCGTGAGCGAAATAGCGCCTAAATGGTTCTTAGGCGGCGGACCGCCTAATTTGACGTTAGGCGGAAAAGCGCCTAATATATCTTTAGGCGGACAACCGCCTAGTGCTTATGGCAAACGACAAGATCGCCCGAACACCCTTACAACTCGGTAACTGCATCCGAGAGCGGAGGCGCGAACTCGGCTTGAGCCAAGAGAGTTTGGCGGCCAAAATCGGCGTGCGCCAGAGGACGGTTTCCGACATCGAGAAATCCGCGGCAGCACGGCTCGATACAGTTCTGCGGGCTCTTGCAGCCCTCGACCTTGAACTGGTAATCCGTCCCCGAACCAAAGGCTCGCCACAGGATATTGAGAGACTGTTCTGATGCCGCGTCGAGTGCGTTACGAACCTCTAAATGTCTTTCTCAACGGCCGGCTGGTTGGCCAACTGCGGCGGCAAACGTCGGGAGCAGTCTCTTTCCAATATGACCAATCCTGGCTGGATTGGGAGTCCGCGCTCCCCGTGTCGCTCTCCTTACCCATCCGTGAACAGCCCTATATCGGAGCGCCAGTTCTGGCAGTCTTTGAGAATCTATTGCCGGACAACGATTCCCTGCGACGCCAGATCGCTGCGCGCGCGCGCGCCGAAGGATCCGACGCATATAGTCTTCTGGCAGCAATTGGTCACGACTGTGTCGGGGCGCTCCAGTTTCTTCCTAGGGACCTACAACCAACTCCCGCCGGCGCCATCGATGCTGTCCCTGTTAGCGACCACGAGATTTCAAATATTCTTGACAACCTTGCAACAGCGCCTCTCGGGATCACAGAAGACGAGAGCTTCCGAATCTCGATTGCAGGTGCGCAAGAAAAAACCGCACTCCTCCGCTGGAATGATCGCTGGTATAAGCCACGTGGCACAACGGCCACCACCCACATTTTCAAACCGTCCATAGGAAAACTGCCCAATGGCGTGGACCTTACTGCCAGCGTCGAGAACGAGTATCTGTGCTTGAAGATTCTAAGGGAGTTGGGCCTCCCGGCCACAAATGCCGACATGAAGGCGTTTGGTGACCGGCGTGTTCTCATCGTTGAACGTTTCGACCGACTCTGGACCAGGGACAAGAGGTTGCTCCGTCTTCCGCAAGAAGACTGCTGCCAGGCTCTCTCTGTGCCTCCCAACCTGAAATACGAGAGTGATGGGGGACCAAGCATTCCGGGAATTGTTCGATTATTGAGAGGCAGTGATGAAGCCGCGGCGGATCAACGCTCGTTCCTAAAGGCAACTATCGTCTTCTGGTTACTGGGAGCTACCGACGGGCATGCAAAGAATTTCAGCGTTTTTCTCTCGCCGGGTGGGCGTTTCCGCATGACGCCGTTGTACGACGTCATCTCAGCCCAACCGAGCGTCGACTCTAAACAGATTTTGTGGAAACAGTTTCGTCTTGCCATGGCTTTTGGCACAAGGCCGCACTATCAGATCCGGCAGATTGCCCCGCGGCACTTTCTTGAAACCACAGCAAAAGCCGGCTTAGGGCGGCAACTGGTTGACTCCATAACCCAAGAGCTACTAGATATCTCAAACGCTGCGATCGATTCTGTTCTGAGGAAGCTGCCACAAAAGTTTCCTGAGCGCGTTGCATCGTCGATAGCGGCAGGAATGAAGCGACGACTTGTGATTTTACAGAAGCTCAAGGATGAATGAGCGTCGGCCTAACCAACGCGACCCAGCAGCGGAATTCGCCCGAGGTCGCTGTCAATATGATTCCATGACGGAACTATATTGACACTCATTGCCCAGCACACGAATCGATGCGCTTCCTTTCGAAGAACAGTTTATGGTCGGATTCGCGAACAGCCGAGTTGCACTGCTGATCGATCCCACCTCTGCATTTCCAGCAGAATCCGACGAAATTGAGCGAACAGCGAAACGGCGCACGCTTTCTCCGGACGGTTACGAATAGCAATGGCTGCACCAGCGGTCAATATCTTGACGATCCACTTCGCCGAGTTTCTGTTCCAAAAATGCGAATAAGACCTATATCAATGTGATAGTCTGCGGTGCAATTAGCGGACCTCCCTATGCGATGGCAGCGTCCGGTTGCTTCTTCAATTCGGCTCGGTCGTGCGGCGCAGTACCTGCGTATGAGTACCGAACTCCAGCAATATTCAATCGCGAATCAATCTGCCGCAATTGCGCTCTACGCAGCCGCACACAATATTGGGATCATCCATTCGTTCGTGGATGAGGGCAAAAGCGGCACGACGATCAAGAAGCGCAAGGGACTACAGGAACTGCTGCGCGTTGTCCAGTCCGGCGAAGCGGACTTTGACCAGATTCTGGTGTATGACGTGAGCCGCTGGGGAAGATTCCCGGACAGCGATGAGTCGGCTCACTATGAATATTTGTGCAAGCAAGCGGGAATCACGGTTCATTACTGTGCCGAACAATTCGACAACGATAACAGTATGGCTTCGAATCTATTGAAAGCCTTGAAGCGGACCATGGCCAGCGAATTCAGCCGCGAGTTGTCGGTGAAATTATCCCAAGGAATGCGCCGTCTTGCTTCGATGGGCTACTGGCAAGGTGGGTATCCGCCTTTCGGGATGGCACGACAGGTGATAGGCCCAAATGGAGAACCAAAACAGATCCTCAAATTCGGTGAATGGCAGGCGATCAGCACAGACAGAACGGTGCTGGTGCCTGGTGATCCTCGTGAAGTCAAGACTGTCAAGCTCGCATTCGATCTTTATACGAGACAGCACAAAACGCGGCGACAGATTGCCGAGATCCTGAATGAACGATCATTGCTGCCGGCGAATGGCCAGCATTGGACCATGACCAAGGTCCTCCGACTGCTCAGGAACCACTCGTACAAGGGCTCGTATGCCTACGGCAAATATGCCGGCGGAAAATTGCTCCCGATGGAAAGGTGGTCTATTCGTGAGCAAACGTTTCGCGGCATCGTTTCCGAACAGCAGTGGAAGGAAGCAAACCTACGAATTCACAAAGAGCTAAAACCCTACGTGGACTCGGAAATGCTCGAAATGCTCCGGCGTCTTTTGAAACGCAAAGGAAGACTCAGTCAAGACATTATCAACGATGCGAGAAACATGCCTTCCGCAGTAGCTTACGGGCACCATTTTGGTTCGCTGAACGAAGCGTACAAGCTAATCGGATATTCGACCGCGAGAGAATCCTCGTATGTGCATGTGATTAGGATGACAAGGCAAATACGCGACAGACTCTGCGATGAGATCTGCGGTCAAATTCGAGCAATCGGTGGAACAGCAGAACGGAAATTCAGCTCAGGAACCCTGCTGATAAACGGTGCAATCACTGTGCAGGTGGCGTTTTCCACAGGCCGCACTCACACCCAACCATATATGCAGTGGGTTTTAAATCTTAAGAGGACGATTCGCGCGGATATCCTGGTCATCGCGCGTCTCTGCCCACCGAGCGAGTCGATTTTCGATTACTTCATCCTTCCGGCAGTCGCTGGGTTTCACGGGACGCCACATGTTCGGAAGGAACTCAACGCCCCGTACCTCGACCTGTACCACTTTACCGATCTCAGCGCCTTCATTCAAAGCTTTCGCTTTTGTCCAATATGGGAGGTTCAGGAATCCAATGCCGCGAACGTCGCGTAAGAGACGCCGAAAAAGGAAGTCTGGCCTTCTTATTCATGGACATCTCATCCATGTCCGGTACATGGAGGCTGTACCAGAACGTGCAGCTCTGGTTGCTCAACACCTGCGCACATTGAACGGGATATTCGCCACGCTCCTCTCTGACGAAAACTTCGTGACCTTACTGCGAGCCGAATCGATGACGGGAGTCCCGGCCTGTTTTCATCCGCTGCTAAAGGAGGAAAAGGCATGAAGGGCGTGTGCGGCATGAAGTCTTTCGCAGAAGACGGGGGAGTATGCCAGAGGGAATGGCACCGCACACGGAGACGTAACTTGTTGGAGTTGACGGGAGAGCTCCCCCAACACCTCTGTCTCGATGAGATAAAGTTGACGATTTGCTGTCGTTATGCCGAGGCGCTTTTAAAGAATCCACGAGTGAAGAAATACCTTCTCAAACATCACACGGCAGAACTGCAACAGCTGCAACAACTCTTGTCAAAATTTGAGGAAGCCTGCCGAGCCGAATACGGACCAGGGCTAGTCTGTCGAAAATAGAGTCAGTCAAACTCTAGTGACCAGCGCCGGTGAAAAGTGGCCATTCTTTGGCTGGTAAGGAATTCATGCCACATCCATACCGATGCCTATGCCTTGCCCTTGTTCGTGTTCGTGAGCCTCCTCATGGGCCGGTTTCGACTCCTCCCTTCGTCCCAGTTCCGATTCCTGCTCGGTTGCTGTTGGGCGCTCTAGATCCCGACTCAGATCGCGCGCGAGCTCGCCCTTGTTATCGGTGTAAATCTGCGCATCATACTGCCCACGGGAGATCGAGACGTACGCAAAGCGGTTGTTTACCAGCAGTTCGCTCTTTTCCGTGTCCACGTGTACCAAAACGCGGTCTGCGGTTTGACCCTGGCTGCTATGGCTTGTGACAGCGTATCCATGATCGAGATGTGGATGCTCACGAATGTTGAATTCTAGATCGCGGCCTGAATCCATTCGAATCTTAAGATCACCGGCATCGTTGATTTTGTCGATGGTTCCGAGTTCACGGTTGGCAACATGCAGGTCTTTGGACGGGGCCGTGAATTGTACTCGGTCACCTTCCGAAAATGAGCGTTCCACTTGCTCGTACACAGCGACACCCGAGAGCCGCCGTGGATCGTAAGCCTGTTGATCACCATTCTCTCGCTCAATGCTGATCCGATTGTCTTTGCCGTTCACATCCTTGACGAGGGCGTATTCTCCCGGTTCAATGCCCAGAACCTGGCTCCCCCGTGTATACCGAACCACATCTCCTGCCTCATATTGGGCAGCCCACTGGCGGTCAGCACCCGTCATTTCCGACCGGGAATCAAGGACGTGCAATCGGTGCTCCTCTTGGCTTACAGCACCACGCTCTTGCATTTCACGATGAATGAGGGTGTTCAACTCTCGACGAGACTCGTTATCTGGTGAGACAACGAGCGTACCTTTAGGTTCTCGCGCGTACTCTCTCGCAATCTCCGTTAGCCGGTCCTCCGGGTTCACAATTTCATGCACTCTGTTTTGTCGCTCAAGGTTGTCTACTGCCTCGAAGACCTGGCCCCGCGAGAGTTGCTCCACGACTTGCTTGAGTGCCGGGTCTTTCTGCCGCATGATTTCGTCAAGCCGTGCGGTTTGCATTCCCGCCTCTTGCATTTGCTGGTACGGCTTGCCAGCCTCCACCGCTTCATGTTGGTGCTTGTCGCCAACCAAGATGACGCGATCTTCATCGTGCATTCGATGGATGAATTCGTTCATCTGCTTCGTGCTGGCGAGGCTCGACTCATCCAAAATGTAAAGACGCTTCTGGTCGCCTTGCTCCGTAAGATTAAGATGACGTTGTAGCGTTCCAGACTCAATGCCTGATTCCGTAAGCTTGTAAGCTGCGCGTGACGTCGGTGCCAGCCCACGCACTTCGTAGCCCTCGCGTTCGGCTCCCTCGCGGATCGCCGCCAAGGCGGTCGTCTTCCCGGCGCCTGCCGTGCCTTCAAGTGCAGTTATCTTGTCTTGGCTAGACAGGATTTGATCAACCGCTGCGCGTTGCCTCTCCGTGAGGTGATCGTGTTTCTCTCCGACTTCGCGTCTGGTCTCCGAGCTGGCAATCGTTCCGTGCTGGCCTTTCTCTGCGCGCATTGCTTCAATCGTGTCCCGCTCGTAGCGAATCATTTGATCCGTAGTAAATGCTCGCCCTGGGCTCCTGGTTTCTCTTTCGATGAGATCGCGAGATGTAACCCGATGCTCGAATCGTTCGTGCACCTCAGCGAAACTGGCGTAGCCCATTGATCGCCTCATTGAATCGCGCAGCAAGTCACGTTCATCTGCCACGGCTTGGCGTTCAAAGTTCTTCTCGCGGGAGTACGTCAGGGCTGATTCAATTCTCCCTTGTTTTTCGCTGGGACTCTGTTCCTCGACTTGACGTGTTTGTGCTTCGCTGATTACCCGTTCATGCTGATTCCCAAACTTCGCTGCGAGTTCACGGTGCTTCTCCTGCATCTCTTCATGAGTGATGGAGGTTTGCTTGGTATCGCGTGTTTGATGAGCTGCGATTTGCGCGGCTGCCGCGCCGCTTACCCCATGCTGCTCAAGGTGATCCTTGATCTGCTGGCTTCGCGGGCTGGACGCCTCCAAGTACTCGCGCGTGTAGCCTTTGATCTCCGGCTGGCGGCTCTTTCCTTCCTCAACTTCGTAACCCATCGCTTTCAAACGAAGCGCCAGTTCGGAGCGATAGATCGCCGTGCCGTATTGCTGAGAACGATAGAGCTCATGTGGTTGTATCGAATGCGTCTCACCCCTTTGGGTCTCGGTGACATTAAAGAAGACGACATGCGTGTGAAGCTGCGGGGCCGAATAGCCGTTCACAGGACGCGCACTGTCGTGTTCAAAGACTGCTGCAACCCACTTGCCAGTGGTTTCAGCCGGGTAGTTCCCTCCCATGCGTGCCTGAACGTACTTTTCGATTTCGTCCAGCGCGATCTTCACACTCTCGCGATGTGCTTGGCGGACGTCATCGTCACCCCCGACGAGGGCCGTCAGAGAAACACTTTTCGGTGCGGAGAATGTAGCATCCCAGCCCGCACGATGTTCCATTGTGGTGACTCGCTCGCCATGCTCATTCACATATTCCCGCGCCGTTTTGTGTCCTACGAGTTGCTCACCCGTAAAGGGATGCTGACCGTTTGAAAGGCGGGAGAACTGTTCCTCATGGACTTCACCTCTCAGCCCCCACTGCTCGGCGAGCTTGCCGTGCCACTCCCCACGTATCCGATCGCCCTCTGAGTAGTAGTTCGACTCGCTGTTTGCAAACTCGGCCCTGTGGTATTCCTGAGCTTGTGCTGCACTCAACGGCTTTGAAATCGTGAGCATGGTCTACTCGAAAAACGGTTCTTGGCCGGCAGAGACCTTCTTTGCCTTGGCTGGGCTGATTTGCTGTTGAGGAGGAATCAGCGGCTGCGGACGATTGTCTTTGCCACCGACCTCGACTTTGGGTTGCGACTTTATCTCACGCTCTATGAAACCTGGTTGCAGTTTGAGAGGAGCGACGTAAGGAAAGCCGAATCGCACGACGAAATTTTCCACTTTAGCGACGGCGTGCAACCGGGGAAGTCCACTGATTTCGGAAGGCAGCATTAACGGCTCTGTCCGTCTTTCGGTGTAACGTGTTTTCGATCCCCCCATCTGCGGAAAGTTTTCTGTGTTAACGGATTGTTTCAAACGCTCGACTTCAATCTCGCCGATGGTATCGGAAATCCATTTCGCCGCGCGTGGCTCGCTCGTATGCAAGAAAAGCTTAGTTGCCGGTTGAGAGAGCATTGCCTCAGACTCGTGCCCGTACCGCACTTCGAGTTGGCTTCGGCCTTGAAAGCCGATCACCACAGGGTTATTCGATTTACGGTTCTCTGTCAGGGCGGTGTGCAACTGCGGCAACCGTTGCAGCGTCGCTAGCTCGTCGAGCACAAACCACGCTCGCCGAGTGCTCCCGTCGCCTTGGTTCATGAGTCGTAGTACCAGCGTATCGAGCCACAGACTGGTGAGCGGAAGCAGCCGCTCACGGAAGCGCGGAGTGGACGTAATGAAAATCCAACCAGTGTGGCGGCGGGCCCACCCAACACTTGTCCAGCGCTCCGTTGCGTCGCTTTCCTTCGGCAGCATCTTAAGACTGTCCGCAACCATGTTCAGCGCACCGAGAACACCACCACGCTGCGGACCCGCCCCCCGATAAATGAACGTTGCTAGCTCAGTCCCTTTCAACTTTCTGTCCAGCTCGTCTTCGTGACTCATCCACCAGACGAGTTCTTCTGGCTTCGGTCTCAGAGTCAGCAGATATGCAAAGATCTTCCGCGGACCCTCCACAAAAAAAGTGTTCTCTCTGGGCTTATCAGGGAACAATGAGGTAGCCAGCGTGAGGGCCTCGGCTTCATGCGTTACTTCGTCGCTTGGAGACCAATAGGGACAGCGGACATCGAGTGGGTTGAGGATAAGATCCCCTCGCTCCGGTTTGTAAAAGTGGGGCGTGTATTCAAGAGCCGGATCGTACACAATGGCCGTGTCATTCCGATCAGCAATCTGCATCAGAAGCTGGCGTTGCAGAATGCTCTTGCCCGCGCCTGAGTCGCCCATGATCATCATGTGGCTACTCTCGAACGATCTTGGAATTCGGAACATCTCGTTGTCGTTTGTCGTTAGGAATCCAACACCGTCGGCCCTGCTCCAGCGATTGAATTCTCTGACTGTGACAATCTGCGGGCCCTTGAGCCTTAATCCCGCCTCATGAGCGCGTCGGATATTGCTTTGTCTGACAGCGAAGACAATTCCTAGCGCGAATACAACGATTCCTCCTGCCCACGATGGCCAAACGAGTCCAGCAACCGACCGCCCGTGATAGATGGATTGCGCAAATACTTGGTGCATCTGGGCGCTTCCATAATGAACGGTCTCCATGCTTAGTTCGAGCGCGCCCCCTTCGCGTGCGCGGGATGATAACGTGAATGGAATGAACTGAGGTGGACGCCGTGGCGAGATCACAAGATCCGAGTCCATCGCCATTCGGTGCTGTCCATGGCGATCCACGACCTCGAGAATCGTGTAGTTGCTTCTGCTTCCCTGCAACGTCTCCGTACTCAAATATTCATTCCAGTAATAGCGCTGGAGGGGACTCCAAATTACGCCGCTGAGAAATACCCAGATTGCGACTCCGGTTCCTATGGCAAGCAACAGGGAGCCAAAAATAGAAAGGGACCATCCAATCCGCGAGAAAAGACTCGTTGCGGAATCCGATGACCTCTTCATGATCTACTCCGCTGGCTGGGGGCGATGCGACCTAGCTATAAGAAACCCAAGATCACTGAAAAGTCGCAAGAAATTGCTGATCAGCCTTCCTTTGGCTTTGCCTGTCGCAGACGTTCCATTGCCTTATTTAGCTTCTCCGCGTCTGCCCGCTCTATCAGCTTCTGCATTTGCTCCGCCGTGATGCCCTCGCCGTTTGCCTGTTTGAACAGTACGTTCAGCAAGATTGTCCGTAACGCCACGACTTCCGCCATTACCGCCTGCGCATCCCCCGCCTGGTACGCCTTCGACTGCTCTCCATTTACGCGGGCAAGCATGACCTCGCGGCACCACTCGCCTAATGTTTTGCCGCTGCCCTGTGCGGCTCGTTCGAGGCGTGCGTACTCCGTCTCGGTGACCTTTGTTCCGATAGATTTCGTCCGTAAAGAGGGCCGCACCATTTATGGCTCCCACAACTCAACGCAATGCAATCAACGAGTTCGCGTGCGCTAACTTTTCGCGCTGCCACTGACCCTTTGGCTGATCGGATATTCTAGTTAGCCACCCTGTTTTCAGGTACTTCGCGTACGGTAACCGCAGGTTACCGTACAGCACCCATCCTGGGGTGACGTGTCACTTTTCAGCCGCTGCGCAGCAGCGTTCAATCCATCTTCCCCAGCAACTATTCCCAACTCACCACCGATCTGAGTACTGACAGGAACTCCAAGCCACACTCACTAACCGGCATCAAACATGTCAGGCTTAGAGGCGTGGTGTGGTCTTCCTGGCGGGGCGGGTTGGCCTCAAACTGCAACATAGCGGGCCTACAGACTTGGTTAGAAATTTTACATTGAATGTCAACGGGTGAGCGCCCGGTCAGAGGTCTTTCAACCTCGACAGCGTGTGTCACAGCAAGACTCCATAACTGGACGACATATCAGACAATGCAGGTGGAATGCGGCTTTTCACAGATTTTTTTATCGAAACTTCTGGACTACGAACTGTGTTGAACCTATTATTGCAGTCACGATCGTCGCACTCGAAGCAGTCGAAACATCCCATCGCACGCTCTGGCGATTTGGAATCTCGACCCTTCCAGCTGGGGGTCAACATGAAGCTCGCAGATTCTCTCGAGAAGAGAACAACTGCTCTAACCGTATCAGACGTGGCAGAAGTTCTACACGTCAGTGGGCGTCAGGTTTACAGCCTCGCCGCTAGCAACAAGATTCCTCACATGAGGGTCGGAGGGGCCATTCGATTCGATCCTTCCGAATTTGCTGCATGGCTCCGGCAGAAAATGATTACGACCGTTACCTCCTCAGCCGGTCGGACTCCGAAAAAACAGCAGCAGGCTCTCACCCAGGCAGTGCTAGTAGCGACACAAGATTGCGAAGCTTATTCGCGAATCGAAGTTCCAAGTAGATTTCGTTCGCGCCGGAAGCTGTCAGCTAGAGATAAAGATGCTCCGCAGCAGCAATACCGATTTACTTTCGGGCACACCGGCACCCTTCCGCCGGAAAATACAGGCGATCAAGAACGTCCCTCTGAACGTCGACTAGACCGGACCGGGTGAATGAAACGAGCTGGTGGTAGGCGAGCTAGCGCTACTCATCTTCAAGACGCTGAATCTCTGAGTGGAGCGTTTCCACGATAGAGTAATAAGCCGCGACATTTCCCTGCCTTTTGAACCTTAGGGCATTCTGGATTCGGTAGGCAATGATGTTGGGATCCCGCTCAAGGCCAAAAGCGTCAAGGAACGCAATTACCGTATCTTCTATGTCACTTCGTACTCGATGAATCTTTGGCATTTCATCCTCCCATCCGTTAACCACAGGAAAGGTCGGGGCACGCTCAGCGCGTGCCCCGCCAATTCAGTGGTTCAGAAACAATCTGCCATCGGGATTCAATGCTCGATGTAACGCCGTCCTCGCTTCTGTGAGGTTTCGGTCAACGGTTGCCTGCGATGTCCCCATTGCCGTAGCGATGGCGGCCGTATCTAGCACGTGCACATACTGCCTCTGGCCCCAGCCAGCGCTCTCGTCAACAGCGCGGTATGACTGTTCTTTCAGCGCGCCGTGTGGGCCAAGGGCCGCGATGCACTTCAGTGTCGCCGATAGAGGCTCACCGAGTTTGCGAAAGTCTGTGACTTCGCGAAGTAGGTTTCTGGCGATCACGCGATCTTCAACAAGATTCCGAAATCGCCGGTGTACCCTTCTGCTCCTAACCGTTATCCGCTGTGAGGAGTTGCGAGCGACGCCTTGAGGAAGGGTGTGAAACGATCTCACAACTCCTCGGACTAACGCCCTCGCGAGGAAGTGTCTAAACGCCTCTGGTCCCGGCGCTATTGCATCACCACGCTGGAACACGTCAATTGCAGCTGCTACGGCACCGTCGTACATACTCTCGCGTTGCCAATCGGTCGGGTAGGTGAACCTTCGAGCTCTACGCTCTGCAGCCGTCTCTGCCAACGGAAGCGTACAAGCGAGAAAGACGTCCAATCCGTTCCGGTGAGCATGTTCGTATCGGTAGGCGACTTCGGCAGTTCGAACCCGAATCGAATTGTCGGCAGTCGTGAACAAGTACTGGAGGAGTTCTGACATTTTCCCTGCGTCAATGACTGGAATTTTGTGATTGAGAAGTAGATTGGTTAGAGTGTCGAGCATAGTCGGTGCGTCTCCTTTCAGGTTTTTGGCCTTTTCGGCCAAGAAAAAAACATTCGGTTCATGGCCCGACACTTGAGCGGAGAGAGGCGCTGTCAATCCCCGGAGCGAAGCGGAGCCCGAAGGGGCGCGGAAGCGAGCACGGCGCGCATTTGTTTTTTGCGCCGCGCGGAGCTGCACAAGCGGGATTGACAGAAGGAGCCGAACGGAGCTCAAAATTCGGGCATGAACCGAATGTGGTGTGGCTTGAAGACCGGCCGAAGGCCGCACCGAGAATTCAGCGATTTGAAGCCTGTGGCTCTAATGAGCTGTGAGGAGATCAGGTTGCCGGACTCACAACTTGAGCGTTAAGTGCGCTGCAGCCGTTTCGGGACGGCTCAAAGGTACTCCTGAAAAAACTGCGAACGGGGTGGTAACCGCGCACACGGCTGGAGGCCGGGTGCACCTGTTATCTGAGGGAGATCGTGCGGTCCCGCACGAGCGTGACGACGAGCGACGAGCGGCAGTCGGCCGCTTGGCGCGAGCCGCCGTCGATCTCAGCCTCTAGAGCTGGGGCTTACGTCATTGCGGGTTAGCTACAAGTAAGGAAGTATGCTGGGGGTTGGTGAGACCGATGCTAAATATCCAATCGCACTGTATATCTTGCACAGGGTAGAGCCCCCCTGTTAAATGGTAGGTCACGAAAAGACCTTCCCAAGAGGAAGCATGACCAGTCCTGAACATTCGGCTTGGAAAACAAGGCTAGTGGAGGGTAGATTCCCTGATCGTTCGTTTGATATCGAGTATTGGCAGCAGCAGGGGGATGAAGCAATTTTTGCCGCCGCCTGGGAAATGGTAGAACTAGCTGAAGAGATCCGCACCGGACGAAAACCTACGTTCGACAGGACGATTACGGCGCTCAAACGAATCTGAAATGGAAAATCTGATCCACACGCAGGGCGCGCCCACTAAACTCCTACCGCAAATCTGTTTCCTGGACAGTCAGCCATCACGCGATCGGTTGACAGGCTCATTTTAGTTATACGCATCGCCAACCACGATTCTTATCAGGCTTAGGTCTTATGTTTTTCTCTCCTTCCAAGTCTGCGGCCGTTTTCTCGGTAGAAAGAAGTGGTGTATCTTTCGAGAGCTGATTGATTCCACGCGCCACATTTCTTGCGCGAAATGGGGAAGACGCACACTGCCACGGACAAGAGGAACTACTTTGCCTGCCTCCGATGAAGAATTGATGGTTCGCGTCTGCGATGGCGACAACGACGCTCTGGGAGCCCTGTTCCGCCGTTATGCGCGCATTGTGCGCGGAGTCGCTTACAAAGTTCTGCGGGATGCGTCGGAAGCGGATGATATGGTGCAGGATATTTTTCTGCTCATTCGACGCCTATGCAGAACCTTCGACAGCTCAAAAGGGCCGACGCGGTTTTGGGTTCTTCAAATGACATACCACCGCGCCATTTCTCGTCGACGCTATCTGAGTTCACGGCACTTCTACACTCATCAAGATCTCGATCAAGTAGAGAATGTGCCTCGTGATCGGATGATCGCTGCTGGTCCTAGAGAGTCGATCCAAACGGCGCTTGAGCAGAGGGAAACGCTGCAAGTTGCGTTCGCCGCCCTCTCAAAGGATCAGCGTGAAACGCTCATGCTGTACTTCTTCGAAGGATTCGCTTTTGAAGAGATTGCCGCGAAATTGGGCCAGACGTTTGGAAACGTAAAGCACCACTACTATCGGGGCCTTGATAAACTCCGTCAGCAGGTTTTTCAGGGCAAGTCCCAAGCGGCGTCCACCAAACCAATCGGAGCTGAGCCCTACGTCAAGAGAGGAATCCCACGCGAACGGGCGCGTCGCGAGGCGATTGTCCGTATTGCCCATGAGTCTGAAGAACTCGGCGACTATGACAGATTCATCCCGCCCGAGGAATAGATCACCCCGTTCAACCATGGGGAGCGTAAACGCTGCTGGCCCAACACCTTAGGATCTGCCGAACGCTTCCAACGAAATATCGGCGACTCGTGGTACCAGGTGATTCCGCCGTGCGTACTAACGGCGAGAGTGTTGTCCGACGTTGCCGGCGAGCAGCACTGTCACCCGGAATTTGGAGGCGTTCTGAGTTCCTCCGTCACATTTCGACTTGCTCCTATTTCGATGCCAAACGAGAACCTAAAGGGCGACGTTGTCTCCAGCCATCAGCTCGACGGTGCCTCCGAGGAACCTGACGAGAAGTTGATGGCTCGCATCTGTGCAGGCGACCAAGCTGCCCTTGCTTCACTATTCCGGCGCTATGCACGTGTTGTGCGTGGTGTTGCGTACAAGGTCCTGCGGGATTCGTCCGAGGCAGATGACCTCATGCAAGACGTATTTCTCTTAATCCATCGGTTGTGCGGGAAGTTTGATCGGTCAAGGGGTACGGTGCGGTTTTGGATTCTTATGATGACGCACCATCGCGCCATTACGCGCCGGCGCTATCTTACTTCCAGGCACTTCTATTCTTATTTGGACTTGGAAGAGGAAGCCGATCGATCAGGGCAGCTGCTGTCAAGGTCGATGCCGTACGTAGATGCCATCGGAGAGGCCATGGAGCGAAGAGACACCTTACGGACTTGGTTCGAAGAACTGTCACACAATCAGCGCGAGACACTGGCCCTATTTTTCTTCGGCGGATACTCCTTCGAGGAAATCGCTGCCAAGATCGGCCAAACCACGGGGGCCGCAAGAAACCACTATTATCGAGGCCTGGACAAGCTTCGCCGAAAATCGATTGCAGACAGAACATTGGAGGGTCGACGCGCGTGAATGTTTCGTCCAATGGGCATGACCAAGGCGAGCATAGAATGGGCCCGCATGAGGAGTTTCTGGAACTCTGCGCACTGTGGACTTCTGGTGCGCTGAGCAATGCCGATCAGCAAAGGCTGGACTCACATCTCGCCGTCTGCTCCGAATGCCGGGAAGCCAAACAACAATTTGAAGAAATCGCCAATCACGTGATTCCTGCGATCGGTGCGGAGCAGTTGGAAGACCAGGGCCTTGTTTCAGACGATCCCTTTTGGTCCTCAGAAAGCGCAGAGTCATCGTTTCTCGCGCGGTTGAGACGAGAGGCGTTGGAACACCAGCCCGTCAAGCGTGATGCGTCTTCCAGGGCAGACGTCTTCCGCTTGTCAGCGGCCGCAACTTGGAGGAACGTCTGGACACTTTATGCGGCAGGGATTGTGCTCGCTATCACGCTGGGCCTTTGCGCATACGACGCCGGTATAAAGCATGAAAGGCAGAGCTCGGCAGTCGCGGCATCGATAGGGCAACACCAACTGACGGTGCAATCTCGTCGACTCGATGAAATCAAACATGAGGCTGACCTCGCAGAGGCCCAACTTCGTGATCGTGACGTTTTGATTACTGATCTGCGCCGAAAGATCGGGCTAAGAACTAGTGAACTGAATCTCTACCGTTCCCGTCAGGACCAGCTCACGATTGAGCTCCGCATGAGGGAACAGAAAGCGGAAATCTCTGCCCACCATAGAGACGAACTGCAAGACCAATACGATACATTGCAGAAGCACTTGCTGTCATTGCAGGCCGACCTTGATTCTGCTCGACAGGAAGTTTCCGACGCGATCACCACCAAGGCCGAACTACAGGGGAAGGTGAACAACCTCGCCAAGTTGCTCAAGGATCGCGATTCAACCATCGCTGAGCAAGATGAGCTGCTATCGCATGACCGCGACATCAGAGAATTGATCGGAGCGCGTGACCTTCACGTCGCCGAAGTTTACGACATTGCGCAAACTGGAGAAACCCAGAAACCTTATGGGCGTGTCTTTTTCACAAAAGGAAAATCGTTGATCTTTTACGCTTACGATCTGGACCAGAGTCGGCACACAAAGGGCGCGAATATCTTCCAAGCATGGGGCCGCCGCGGTACTGACTGGAAACAAGCTCTCAACCTGGGCATCTTCTACGAAGACAATGCCTCAAAGAAGCGTTGGATCCTGAAATTCGATGACCCGAAGATGCTGGCACAAATCGATGCCGTCTTTGTAACCGTCGAACCAAGGGGTGGAAGCCAGAAGCCCAGCGGCAACCCTCTGCTTTTCGCCTATCTCAAAACAGAACCTAATCACCCATAATGAACCAGTAAGCGCCGAGCGAACGCGACAGCAGGACCGATGGTGCCGGGCGCACCGATGCCGCTTAAAGTCTTCGCTCGCGAAATTGACGTCGTTGTCCTCCTGTATTTATTGTCACGAAGGAAAACCATACGAAGCATAAGGAGCGCTTGAGTGAAGTGGCGCTTCCGAGTTGCGGCCCGTTTTGATATCGCTCTTCGGGCACACTGGCCGCACACGGGACTTTGCGGTTCCAAGAGAATTGCGGTTCGTGAATCTCCGACAGTCAGTCGTAAGCGACAGAACGAACGCTGCCGTGACAGAGCGGCGTGAATTGGTTTTACAACAACTTAAAACAACGCGGGGACTGCCAAACGCCTCAGTCGCACAAGGACACAGGAATTGTGGGTTGGGTTGTGGGTTGAAAAGCACCGGCCGAGGCCCTGCCCTCTTTCAGCAACGTTCCTCTGAATCGAAATCAGAAAGCCTTCAGATAGCTCACCGAATCCAAATCAGTATCGGAATGCCTTCGGGAAACTGACAGCTAGCCGATACGGGAAAGCTATCCGACAACCATTGGAAACCAGACGGCTATCGGTATGCGAACAGAGAGCTATCAGGTAGCTCTCAGATGGCTTTCTAGTATCGAAACGATATCCAATGATATCCGTCAGCTTTCCGATTTCCCTTGAGTATCGACTAAATGTCGTCTAAGTTTCGCCAAACTCCTACAACATTTTGTGTTCACCGGCAATGCCAACCATCGTTTTCGCAAGTCCCAGAGGAGGGGTGGGCAAGTCCACGGCGACCGTCCTGCTCGCTACGCAACTCGCCAGCAATGGCGGAACCGTTACCGTCATCGATGCCGATCCCAACAAGCCCATATCCCAATGGGCCAGCCGTCCTGGCAAGCCGGAAGGGCTCACGGTGATAGAGAGCACCTCTGAAGATACAATCATCGACGCCATCGAGAAGGCGGCACTGGAGTCCGCATTCGTCATAGTGGATCTTGAAGGTACAGCGTCCATGATGGTCGGATATTCCCGGCCGCATTCTCACTCCGGCCCAGCTCGAAGAACGTGACATTCTTGCACCAGTTGAGCCCCCGGCGGTGATTCCGCTTGAGTCCCGTCGCAGAACCACACGACCTGAGGGGGAACGCACCTGGCCGGACTACGAGCGCTGTGTTGCTGGTGCTCCACCATCAAGGGAAGGCCCTGGCCCCGATCGCAGTATGGCGGATTTCTTCTGGTGCATGATGGCATCGCAACGCGGCTGGAGCATCGAGGAGACCGCAAACAAGCTGCTTGAAGTGAGCGGCAAGGCTCAGGAACGCTCCCGTCTTGGTGATGAAGGCTATGCGCTCATCACCGCCCAGAACGCGGCGGCCGCGGCGGAAAGGGGCAGACAAAGGGGTAGGGGCTAGTTACCTTGAGACGCCCTTAGCTTCTTTCGCAAATGACACTTGCGAGGAAAACAGGGTATAAAGCTTGAAGAATCAATCGTCTGAAAAGCTAAATGAATAAGAAGGATCTCAGCGAGCGCGACATCTGTTCCAAATTTATCGGCCCCGCCATCAAACGCGCGGGCTGGGACGGTATGTTGCAGGTTCGCGAGGAAGTGGCCTTCACCAAGGGCCGCATCATCGTTCGCGGAAAGCTGGTGACCCGTGGCAAGGCCAAACGCGCCGATTACATCCTCTATTACAAACCCAACATTCCGATTGCCATCATCGAGGCTAAAGATAACAACCACAGCGTCGGCGATGGAATGCAGCAGGCACTGGATTACGCAACGACGCTCAACATTCCTTTTGTTTTTTCGTCCAACGGCGACGGCTTTGTTTTTCATGACCGCACTGGTTTGAGCCAGGACAAGGAAGCATCCCTTACGCTCGATCAGTTCCCGACCCCGAAGGATCTGTGGGAGAAATACTGCTCCTGGAAAGGCCTGACGCCCACCGAGGAAGAAGTTGTCCTTCAGGACTACTTCGACGATGGCAGCGGCAAGGCTCCCCGCTACTACCAGACCAATGCGATTAACGCCGCGACCGAAGCGATTGCGAAAGGCCAGGACCGCGTGTTGCTGGTCATGGCGACCGGGACGGGCAAGACCTACACGGCTTTTCAAATCATCTGGCGCTTATGGAAGGCGGGACGCAAGAAGCGCATTCTGTTTCTGGCCGACCGAAACATCCTTGTGGATCAGACGATGGTGAACGATTTCCGACCCTTCGGTGCAGCGATGGCGAAGCTCAGCACCGGAGCGAAGACCATCGAGCGCGAAGATGGCAGCGAAGTCGAACTCACAACAGCGCTCGACCGCAAGCGCCGCATCGATACGGCTTACGAAGTTTACCTCGGCCTCTATCAGGCAATCACCGGCCCTGAAGAACGCCAAAAGCTCTTCCGCGAGTTCTCGCCAGGATTCTTTGACCTGATCGTCATCGACGAGTGCCACCGTGGTAGCGCGGCTGAAGACGCAGCTTGGCGGGAAATCCTCGAATACTTCTCGGGCGCAACGCAGATCGGACTTACTGCTACGCCGAAAGAAACGAAATACGTTTCCAATATCAATTACTTCGGCAAGCCTGTCTACACCTACTCACTCAAGCAAGGTATTCAGGACGGCTTCCTGGCGCCGTACAAGGTCATCAAGGTCCATATCGATGTCGATGTCCACGGTTACCGGCCGGAGCGCGGAGATACCGACCGCGATGGCAACGAAATCGAAGACCGGATTTATAACACGAAGGATTTTGATCGCACCCTCGTGATCGATGACCGCACGAAACTTGTCGCCAAGAAAGTATCTGATTTCCTGAAAGAAAGCGGCGACCGGTTCCAGAAAACGATTGTGTTCTGCGTGGATGAGGAGCACGCAGCGCGCATGCGCCAAGCACTCGTGAACGAGAACAAGGACCTCTGCAACGAGAACCACCGCTACGTCATGCGCATCACGGGCAGTGATAACGAAGGTCAGGCGCAACTCGGGAACTTCATCGACCCGGAAGCGAAATACCCCGTCCTCGTCACAACATCACGTCTGCTTTCGACGGGCGTGGATGCACAGACTTGTCGCCTTATCGTGCTCGACCGTCCGGTTGGCTCCATGACGGAATTCAAGCAGATTGTCGGCCGCGGCACGCGCGTACACGAGGATACGAAGAAGTTTTACTTCACGCTCATTGATTTTCGCGGCGCGACAAGCCACTTCGCTGATCCCGCCTTTGATGGTGAGCCCGTGCAGATTTACGAGCCCGGTAGCGATGATCCGATGACTCCGCCCGACGACGTACCTCCTGGCGACGAGACGATTCCGCCCACACCCGGCGACGACGAGGTCATCGTGGACCAGCCTCCTGATATTTCCATCAATACCGACCCGGAACCGATCCGCAAAGTCTATGTCGATGGGGTGGGGGCCACCATTCTTGCCGAGCGCGTGGAATATCTTGACGAGAACGGCAGGCTCATTACGGAGAGCCTCAAGGACTTTACGAAGCGAGCCCTCAAGAAACGCTTCGCCAGCCTTGATGACTTCCTGCAGCGCTGGAAATCGGCCGAACGAAAGCAGGCCATCATCGAAGAACTGGAAAACGAGGGACTCTCACTCGATCCCCTGGCCGAAGAAGTAGGCAAGGATCTCGACCCGTTTGACCTGATTTGCCATGTCGCCTTCGACCAGCCTGCTCTCACGCGCCGCGAACGCGCTGACGACGTTCGCAAGCGCAACGTCTTTACGAAATACGGCCCACAGGCACGCGCCGTGCTTGAAGCGCTGCTGCAAAAATACCAGGATCAGGGCGTGCTCGATCTGGGCGATCCGAGGATTCTCCAAATCCCGCCGCTCGATACAATGGGTACGCCCATGCAGCTGATAAAGGAATTTGGCACCCGCGCGGATTTTATGTTCGCCGTGAAAGAACTCCAATCGGCGTTATACCAGAGGTGAGCTGAGACCATGTCCGTCCGCAATACCGTCAAATTGATACAAGACATCATGCGCCAGGATTCCGGCGTTGATGGCGACGCCCAGCGCATATCGCAGCTCTGCTGGATGTTTTTTCTGAAGATCATCGACGACCAAGACCAACAGCTGGAACTGATGCAGGATGGCTACCGTTCACCCATTCCCAAGCAATTGCAATGGCGCTCCTGGGCCTCCGACCCGGAAGGCATCACAGGCGACGAGTTGCTCAGCTTTGTTAACACGGAACTGTTTCCAAAGCTAAAGGTGGTGTCCGTCACAGCCGAGAAGAGCGATCGGCGGCGGGTCGTGCGCGATGTCTTTGAAGACGCCTACAACTACATGAAGTCCGGTCAGCTCATGCGCCAGGTCGTTAACAAAATTAATGAAGTGGATTTCAACAATCTCGCGGAGCGGCAACATTTCGGGGACATCTACGAGCAAATCTTGAATGATCTTCAGAGCGCGGGCAATGCGGGCGAATATTACACTCCCCGCGCCGTAACCGCATTCATGGCCGAGCGCATCGACCCTCATCCGGGGGAGATTCTCCTTGACCCCGCCTGCGGCACAGGAGGATTCCTTACCTGCGCCATCCGCCACATGCGCGAGCGCTATGTGAAGAAAGTAAAAGACGAGCAGACCATGCAGGAAGGGCTCCGGGCGGTGGAGAAGAAGCAGCTTCCGCACATGCTCTGCGTCACTAATATGCTGCTGCACGGCATTGAGAATCCGAGCTTCGTGCGGCATGACAACACATTGGCTCGGCCCTATATCAGCTATACACAGTCGGATCGAGTGGACATCGTCCTCACCAATCCGCCTTTCGGCGGCCGTGAGGAAGATGGCATCGAGAGCAATTTTCCTAAGCACTTTCAGACCCGCGAGACTGCCGATCTCTTCCTCGCGCTCATCATCCGCATCCTCAAGCCAGGTGGTCGGGCCGCAGTTGTATTGCCTGACGGGTCTCTTTTCGGCGAAGGCGTGAAGACCAGGCTAAAGGAACACCTGATGCAGGAGTGCAACCTCCACACCATCGTTCGCCTGCCCAATAGTGTGTTCAAGCCCTATGCCAGCATCGGCACCAATCTTCTGTTTTTTGAGAAGGGCGAAGCAACAAAGGAAATCTGGTATTACGAACACCGCGTTCCCGATACTCAAAAAGCGTATTCGATGACTAAGCCCATCCGCATCGAACATCTCAAGCCTTGTGTGGACTGGTGGGGCGGCGCAAAGCGAAAGGGGAGGGTGGAAACAGAATTCGCATGGAAGGTTTCTGCCGACGAGGTGAAAACGCAGGGCTATAACCTCGACATCAAGAATCCGCACATCGTTGCCGACGACCATGGGGACCCTGAGGAACTACTTACCAAACTCAATGCGGCTGAGAGCGAAGCTGCCAACCTCCGTGACCAGCTCAAAGCGATTTTGGCTGAGGCGCTGCTGCGATGAATCCGGAGTTGCTCATCGCCCTTTTCGACCGCATCAGCGAAGCGCCCGATGCTGTTTCGCGCTTGCGGCGCTTTGTTCTTGATCTGGCTGTGCGGGGAAAGCTGGTCGAGCAAGACCGGAACGATGAACCGGCATCCGAACTGCTGAAGCACATTCCGTACGAGAAAGACAGGATTGCGAAGGCCACTGGAATTACACAATGCTTGCCATCACCGATTAATGCGAGTGAGACGCCGTTCGAGGTTCCACACTCTTGGGAGTGGGTGCGGGTCGGCTGGGTGTTTAAGTACGATGCCGGGACAAAGCGTTCTCCACGGGAACTAGTGCCGGACAAGTGGTTGCTTGAGCTTGAAGACATTGAAAAAGATACATCTGTGGTAGAAACACGACTCAAAGTTAAAGACCGTGATTCCCGTAGCACAAAGTCAGAATTTAGGGCGGGCGATATTCTTTATGGAAAACTCCGGCCTTACTTGAATAAGGTTGTAGTCGCTGACGAGGACGGTTACTCGACCACTGAGATTGTCGCAATCAGGCCCCTCATTCCCATAAGTTCTTCATACTGTTGTCTCGCATTTCGGAGCCCCGATTTTGTTGCTTATGTGAGTCGAGTAGGGCAAGGAACAAAGATGCCGAGGCTCAGGACGCAAGACGCACTCATTGCATTGTTCCCCCTTCCGCCAGTTGCGGAACAACATCGGATCGTGGCCAAAGTTGATGAATTGATGGCACTGTGTGACCAGTTAGAGGAGATTCAGCGGGAAAGGGAGACCAAGAGGGATCGGCTAACAGCCGCTTCCCATTTTCATCTCAATGACGACGCGAATGCGGAAGGATCTCGCAGGCGCGCCGGTTTCTACGTCAACCATCTCCAGACTCTGACTTCCCGTCCCGAACAGATCTACGCACTACGCGAGGCAATACTCAATCTGGCGGTCCGAGGTCGCCTCATCCTTCAAGATTCAAACGACGAACCCGTATCAAGATTGCTTGAACGGATTTGTGCAGAACAGAAGCGACTCATTGCTGCCGGAGCGATTCCTAAATCCAAGGTTCAAACTTCGAGTGCCCCAGTAGAACTTGCGTTTGAACCTCCGAAAAACTGGGAGCCCGTTAGTTTCGGCCAGCTATGTAACATTGTCACGAGCGGTTCACGCGGGTGGGCCAAATATTATTCCGAATCCGGGCCGAGGTTCATTCGGGCACAAAACATCAGGTTCGGAAAGTTGAGGCTTGATGATCTGGCGTGTGTCAACCCGCCCAAGAAAAGCGAAGGAACACGCACTCAGGTCTCCCAAAGCGATCTACTCATTGTGATAACGGGTGCCGGCGTCACGAATCCTGCTCTTCTGAATAGAGATCTTGGCGAAGCGTACGTTAGCCAGCATGTCGCCCTAATCAAACCGACTGACACGAGTTTGTCTCCTTGGCTTCTTCTATGCCTTATGGCACCGATGGGAGGGCGAGCCGAATTGGTGACGAGAGCTTATGGAGCAGGAAAACCTGGCCTCAATCTCGACAATATTCGTTCTCTGCCGATTCCTTTGCCACCACTCGCTGAACAAGATCGCATTCTCGCCAAAGTCTGCGACCTGATGAAACTCTGTGATCAACTTGAGAGTCAGTTAACTACTGCCAGAAGCGAAAGTCAGCGCCTGCTTGAGGCTGTTCTCTATCATGCGCTCAGCGAACAGGACTTAAGCCGTGACCCAGGACCAAATACATTTGCGCCAGAGCGTGGGGACTGTATGAAACGTATGAGGCTGGAATCCCGGTTCTCTGACTCGTCTGCTGGATCGAGCTGAAATTCAATGGGAGTGATAACTTTCCAGCACATTGGGATCCTAAGCTTAGAATTCCACGTGGACAAGTTGTCGCG
>JADMIO011280045.1_pt1 | contig 47610 bp, 36 predicted proteins | sample 8958161 | NCBI WGS metagenome assembly JADMIO01 (sample SAMN16585339, study PRJNA669376) | soil metagenome | isolation source: Crop rotation soil | place: USA: Cullars Rotation, Alabama | collected 2011
AAGGTGAGCCAGTGTGATTACATTTGCGGCCTAACTGTGGCCAGTCCAGTTACGCTGGAGTCACTAGTATTTAGGTGACACTATAGAAGCGGCCGCGACAACTTGTCCACGTGGAATTCTAAGCTTAGGATCCCAATGTGCTGGAAAGGAAGCTGAAACCTCTATGTATGAACATTCTGCCGATTGACATTCTTTCTATATCATACCTGATAGGCTCTATAACCTTTATCATAGGATTAAAAATGCTGAGCCATCCGGATACAGCGCGTAAGGGGAACTTTATAGCTGCTGCGGGAATGGCCATAGCAATTCTCGGGACTATCTTTCTATACAGGAATAACGGCGAAGGATTACACAACCAACTTTGGATATTTGGCGCTTTGCTGTTAGGCACCGTGGTGGGTATGCGCACCGCAAGAACGGTCCAGATGACGCAAATGCCCGAAATGGTTTCCTTATTTAATGGTATGGGCGGCGCGTGTGCGGCTTTAATAGGCATTATAGAAATATATCATACCAATGCCGATGAAAAAATGAAACTGCTGGCTATCTCTGCAGGGCTTATTATCGGCACTATTTCTTTTGCCGGTTCTATCGTTGCCTGGGGTAAGCTAAACGGGCGGTTCAATGATGTTATTTTTCCTTTCCAAAAATTCCTTAACCTCGGCTTGATGGGCGTTATTCTCATTTTGGGTGGCGCTATTATTTTAGGCCCTGTGGTCAATCCTGTTTGGTTATATACCGAATTGCTTTTGTGTGTTGTTTATGGAGTGCTATTTGTATTGCCTATCGGCGGTGCAGATATGCCGGTGGTTATTTCGCTGCTTAACTCATTTACCGGTGTGGCGGCGGCGTGTGCAGGTTTTCTGTACAACAACCAGGCAATGCTTACCGGTGGTATCCTCGTAGGCTCCGCAGGAACTATTCTTACCATTCAAATGTGCAAAGCCATGAACCGTTCGTTAGCGAATGTGCTTTTAGGTGCATTTGCCCAACCGGGTCCTTCTACCGGCGAAGAAAAAGAACATGGTGCTTATAAAGAAGTTTCGCTTTCGGATGCTGCCGTAATGATGAGCTATGCTAAAAAGGTGATGATAATACCCGGTTACGGATTGGCAGTAGCGCAGGCTCAACATACCTGTCATGAATTAGAAAAAGCCTTGGAAGAAAGAGGTGTGGAAGTGAAATATGCCATTCACCCAGTAGCAGGAAGAATGCCCGGCCACATGAACGTATTATTAGCCGAAGCAGATGTGCCATATCCTAAATTGTTGGAAATGGAAGAAGCGAATGATGAACTTGAAACTGCGGATGTGGTGATGGTACTGGGCGCGAATGATGTAGTCAATCCCGCTGCTAAAAATGATAAGACCTCTCCTATTTATGGTATGCCTATCCTGGATGTGAAGAATGCCAAAAATGTAATCGTCAACAAACGCTCGATGAACTCAGGTTATGCCGGTATTACCAACGACCTCTTTTATCAGCCTAAAACCTCCATGCTTTTTGGTGATGCAAAAACAGTTCTAAAGGAACTTGTTAGCCAGATTAAAGCAAATTAGGAATGCTGAGTTTGGAGTGCTGAATGCTGAGTAAATACAACTGTATTTCTACGTATCCTACGTGCCTATGTGTTTAGTCTCCCTTTCCTCTCCAAAACCACAAACTCAAAATCATACTGATTTTTTTCGTCGGCCATGTTCCATTCGCTGCTTAGTTCTTTCCATTCATTGGGCGATAGTTCAGGGAAGAAAGTGTCGGCATCGGCAAAGGTGTGATGCACTTTAGTGAGATAAATTTTATCCGCCTTATCAAAAAGCTGCCTGTAAATTTCGCCCCCGCCTATTACCATCAATTCATTTTCACCGTCTTTTTCTGCCACCTCAATCGCCCGCCCGGTACTGGGCACTACTACCGCTCCATCTATTTTAAAACCATCCTGGTGGGTTACTACCATATTGGTTCTACCCTTTAGCGGACGAAATTTTACCGGGATGCTGTCCCATGTTTTCCTGCCCATCAGAATATGGTGGTCCATGGTTATTTCCTTAAACCGCTGCATATCTTTTGATAAGCGCCACATCAGGTTTCCGTTAGCGCCTATGGCATTGTTTTCGGCAACCGCCACTACCAGGGATATTTTCATACCACTAATTTAATTATTCTTGTTTAACCGGATAAGTGAAAAACTTTGGGTGTACGACAAAGTTGACATACCCTATGAAACAAACCGCAAAGGGCGCAAAACAACGCAAAGAAAGAGATAAAACTTTGCGGTTCTTTGCGTTTTTGCGGTTTCAAATTTTGAGCATGACAACTTTGTCGTATACCCAAAACCTAAAGAGGTTGAAAAACGTTACAAATAGTTGAGGATTTTTAAGTCCCGTAATTTTAGATTAGATTAGAAGTATGGAAACCAGCCCGGTGATAGATATTAATAGTGAGAAAAAGGTGATTTTGAAGGAGTACCGTGGCTTATTGCGGTCTCTTAAAAAAAATGTTTCCCCCCAGGAAAAGAAGCTTATCCGCCGCGCTTTTGAGCTGGCTATGAACAGCCACCAGGATATGCGCCGCAAATCGGGCGAACCTTATGTACTGCATCCTATTGCTGTAGCGCGGGTCGTAACCGAAGAGATGGGGCTGGATGCCACTTCGGTTGTATGCGCCTTGCTGCATGATGTGGTGGAGGATACCGAAGTTACGCTGGAGGAAATAGAAAGAACATTCAATAAAGAGGTTGCGCGAATTGTTGATGGCCTAACCAAAATCTCAGGCGTTTACGACCTCAATTCTTCCATACAGGCAGAGAATTTCAGAAAGCTCTTGCTAACGCTGAATGATGACATCCGCGTTATTCTCATCAAGCTGGCTGACCGGCTGCATAATATGCGCACACTTGATTCGCTGAAGCGCGAAAAACAATTGAAGATAGCCAGCGAAACCATGTACTTATATGCGCCCCTCGCGCACCGGATGGGTTTGTATGCCATAAAAACCGAAATGGAAGACCTCGCGTTGAAATACACCGAGCCGGAATTATACAAGGAGATTGCCCGCAAGCTGAATGAAACAAGGCGCGAACGCACCAAATTTATTCACGACTTTATTAAACCCTTAAAGGAAGAATTAGAAAAGCGCGGCTTTGCATTCGACATTTATGGCCGACCTAAATCGATTTTTTCTATTTACAGCAAGGTTAAAAACAAGGGCGTTCCTTTTGAAGAAATATATGACCTTTTCGCTATCCGGATAATTCTGAAATCTCCTCCCGAAAAAGAAAAAAGCGATTGCTGGGGCGTATATTCAGCCATCACAGATATTTATCATCCGAATCCGGACCGTTTGCGCGATTGGTTAAGCAATCCAAAAACCAACGGTTACGAAGCATTACATACCACGGTAATGAGTAATCCCGGTAAATGGGTAGAAATACAGATACGCACCGAACGGATGCATGAGGTTGCCGAAAAAGGTTTTGCCGCCCACTGGAAATACAAAGAAGGCAGCGCCGATAATGTGCTGGATGAATGGCTGCATAAAATAAGGGGCGTATTAAACAATACCGATACCACTGCCCTGGATGTGGTGAACGAGTTTAAACATGAATTATTAAGCGAAGAAATTTTCGTATTCACGCCGAAAGGAGATTTGAAACGTCTTCGCAAAGGAGCTACTGCTCTTGACTTTGCCTTTGAAATTCACAGCGGCGTAGGCAAAAAATGTATTGGTGCTAAGGTGAATAACAAGCTGGTTCCCCTCAGCCATGTGTTGCGCAATGGCGACCAGGTGGAAATCCTTACTTCCAACAAGCAACAACCCAACGAAGACTGGCTGAATTATGTAGTAACCGCCAAAGCTCGTTCGGTCATTAAGCAATCCTTAAAGGAAGAGAAAAAGCGTATTGCACTGGAAGGAAAAGAATCGCTGGAGCGGAAAATGAAGCAGTTGAAAATTGAAGACAGCGAAGCGAATCTTTTGCTGTTGCTCAATTATTTTAAAATGATCTCTCCCCTTGACCTTCATTTCAACATCGCCCATAAAAAAATTGACCTTACCGAACTCAATAAATTTGATGTGATAGCCGGCAAAATAAAATTGCCTAAGCCTGTCAACCTTCAAAATCAATCTACGCAAATTGATGAGGCCGTAAAGCAAACGCTGCAAAAGAATGCCGAGTTGCTGATTATGGGTGAAAATTCCGACAAGATAGATTACAAATTTGCCCCCTGCTGCAATCCTATCCCCGGCGATGACGTATTCGGTTTCCTTACCATCAGTGATGGCATCAAAATACATCGCACCAACTGCCCGAATGCCGTACAGTTGATGAGTAAATATTCTTACCGCATTGTCAAAACCCGTTGGACGAAGCAGCACGAAATCGCCTTCCTTACAGGCATTAAACTTACCGGTATTGATGATGTGGGCCTATTGAATAAAATCACCAATGTCATTACCGGGCAAATGAACCTGAACATGCGTGCCCTCTCCTTCGAAGGCTCCGACGGGGTTTTCGAGGGAAAGATTATGGTGTATGTGCATGATACTAACGAACTGGAAGATTTGCTTTCGCGCCTTACTGCCTTGGAGGGTATATTGGAAGTAAGCAGGTTTGATTCGGAAGACCAGCAGTAAAAATCCAAATACGCAATACATTTAACCACAAAGGGCACTAAGGCTGTCACAAAGGGCACAAGGAAATATTTGAGAACTTTGATTTCTTATTCCTCTTCTCATGTTTTCAGATTCCACAAAAAAGCTTGCCCATTTTGTGTTTCTTGGAAATGTAAGGGCAGTGGAGAAAAGAATCCTTTGCGATTTTTAGCCCTCTTTGCGATTTAAAATTGACTTTGGCAAGATGACTATTGCTTAAAAATTATTTCCCTTTAAAACCCTCAGAAGTTAGTATTTTAGCACGTGATTTTAACTAACCGGAAAGACCAGATCGAAGAGGTAAAGAGCATCTTTTCCGCTTACCTAGAGAAGAAAAACCTTCGTAAAACCAACGAACGGTTTATCATCCTGGAGGAAATCTATTCGCGCACCGACCATTTTGAAGCCGAATCGCTGTATAGCGATATCCTGAGGAAAAGCTTCAACATCAGCAGGGCTACCGTATATAATACCCTTGAACTGCTCATTTCCTGCGACCTGATTAAGAAGCACCAGTTTGGCAAGAACCTGGCACAGTACGAAAAAAGCTACGGTTATAAACAACATGACCATATCATTTGTGTAGATTGTAAAAAAGTAGTTGAATTTTGCGACCCGAGAATACAACAGATCAAAAGCATGATGGGTGAGCTTTTGAATTTTAAGATCACCCACCATTCATTAAATATGTATGGTGTTTGTGGAAACTGCCAGAAAAAACGCGAGTTAGAAGCAAGTACCAAAAAAGAGACTGATAAACAAACAGTATAAAACAAACAACTAATCCATGAAAAACGAAGTTAAAGACGGCGTACTGGTTATTTACCTCGAAGGAAATTTATTGGGCGAAAACACCAATGGTCCGGTGATGGAAATGATCAAGAAAAGCATTGATGAAGGGAACAAGAAAATTTTGTTCAACCTTGCAGATATGAAATTCATCAACAGTACCGGTTTAGGAATGTTGCTGACAGGCGTTACTAAAACCCGCAATGCAGGTGGAGAACTTGCCCTTTGCAGCCTGCCCGACCAAATGAAAAAGCTTCTGCAAATGACTAAACTGGAATCAGTTTTCAAAGTTCAGCCTGATGAAGTGAGTGCCATTGAATTCCTGAAAAGCGTATAATACAGCCGTCCGGGAATATTAAAAGTAAAGAACCGCAGGGTAAAACAAATACTCTTCGGTTTTTGAGTTTTGGCGAAGAATGATTTTAAAAGTGAAAGATTAAAGACTGAATAAAATGGCAGTAGATATTCTTCTTGGGCTGCAATGGGGAGATGAAGGCAAAGGAAAGATCGTAGATCACCTCGCAAACAAATACGACATTATCGCCCGTTTTCAGGGAGGCCCGAATGCAGGGCATACCCTGGTGATAGATGGGGTAAAGACTGTTCTGCACACGGTACCCAGCGGTATTATGCACGAAAAGCTGGTCAACATTATCGGTAATGGTGTTGTGATTGACCCGGTTACTTTAAAAAGGGAAATAGATACTCTTAAAACAAAAGGAATAGACACCGGTAAGCGCCTGCTTATTTCCAAAAAAGCTCACTTGATATTACCCACTCATAAAGTATTGGATGCTGCCTCTGAATCTGCTAAGGGACAAAATAAAATTGGCTCTACACTTCGCGGCATCTCACCTACCTATATGGATAAAACCGGCAGAAACGGTTTACGCGTGGGCGATATATTGAGCGCTGATTTCAAAGGGATATACAATAAGATCAAGGAAAAGCATTTGAAGCTGCTGACCATTTACGATTATGAATTTTCGCTGGAGAATCTTGAAAAGGAATGGTTTGAAGCAATTGATTTTATACGCTCCCTGAACCTGGTAGACTCTGAATATTACCTCAACAATGAATTAAGCAAGGGCAAAAATATTCTTGCCGAAGGCGCACAAGGCACTATGCTGGATATTGATTTCGGCACTTATCCCTTTGTTACTTCATCTAATACAATCAGCTCCGGTGCTTGTAATGGATTGGGAATTGCGCCCACCCGCATTAAAGAAGTGATAGGCATTACCAAAGCATACTGCACCCGCGTAGGCAGCGGACCTTTCCCCACTGAGTTAAATGATGAAACCGGGGAAAGAATTAGAGAGGTAGGTAACGAATTTGGCGCCACTACCGGCAGGCCGCGCAGAACCGGTTGGATTGATTTACCTGCATTAAAATACGCCATCATCATTAACGGTGTAACTCAAATTGCTATTACCAAAGCTGATATATTGAACGATTTTGAAACTATTGAAGTGTGTACCGATTACGAAATAGGTGGAAAACGTACGCGCGAAATTCCGTTTGACCTTTGTAATGTAGAAGTTAAACCAGTATACCATCAGTTAGCAGGATGGAAAACTGATTTAAGGAATTTTTCAACCTATGATGAAGTGCCTCAAACCTTTCTGAATTTCCTTACCTATTTAGAAAAATACCTGGGCACTGATATAACCATGATCTCGACAGGACCGGAAAGGGAAAAATTGCTTTTTAAAAAGGCGATGGAGAGTGTTTCTTAAAAATGAAATCGAGTTAGTTAGCTACTCAGGTTCGACCCCTTCGGGGTCGAACCTGCCTTATCATGAACGACAGCTGTTTCACATGTCAAAAAGCCTTAAAAATGGCTGAGTCAACTACAATCTCAATTTCTAATATAGAGTCATTTAGACAAAAGGCTCTCCATTGGGCTAATCATTTCAAAACAGTTTGCCTGTTAGACAGCAACAATTATCCGCATCATAAATACCAGAGTAAAAACTGGATACTGGCAGTAGATGCAAGGGATGAATTAATATGCGGCGACAACGCCTTTGAAGAACTAAAGAAATTTCAAGCCAAAACTAACTCCACTATTTTCGGATACTTCTCCTACGACCTGAAGAATCAGATAGAAAAACTACAAAGCAACCACTACGATGGATTGCAGTTTCCCGAACTGTATTTCTTTAAGCCGCGTTATATCATCGAAGCAAACGGCAACAAAGTAACTATCAACCGCAATTACCCCGAAACTTTTGAGTTGATTGAATTAATTACAAACTCAAACAAGACACAACCAACAACAAACAATAAACAGCTTCAACTTCAAACAAGAACATCGAAAGAAAAATATCTGCATCATATCGAACTCATTAGAAAACAAATTGAGGAAGGCGATTTTTATGAATTGAACTATTGCCGCGAGTTTTATGCAACCGACACAATCATTGACCCGGTAGATATTTTTCTTAAACTAAGCAAAAAGACCACTGCACCCTTCGCCTGCTTCTTTAAGCTCGCCGGCAAATATTTACTAAGCGCAAGCCCGGAGAGATTTTTGAAAAAAGAAGGTAGCAAGCTTATCTCTCAACCCATTAAAGGAACTATCAGAAAGGGAAAGACTGCCGAAGAAAATGAACAACTGAAAGCGCAACTACAAAACGACATTAAAGAACGCGCTGAAAACGTGATGATAGTTGACCTCGTGCGAAATGACCTGGCAAAAAGCTCTAAAGCTGGCAGCGTATGCGTAGAAGAACTTTTCGGCATCTATGAATTTAATTCCATCAACCAAATGATCTCAACCGTTACTTCCGAATTGAATGAGGAAGTGCATTTTATTGACGCCATTAAAAATGCTTTCCCGATGGGGAGCATGACCGGTGCGCCCAAAGTAGAGGTGATGAAAAATATAGAGCGTTATGAAGATTTTAAAAGAGGCCTATACTCCGGCTCGGTAGGTTACATTACACCTGAAGGAGATTTTGATTTTAATGTAGTGATTAGGAGTATCCTCTATAATGCCATCGGTAAATATCTTTCGTTGCGCGTGGGCGGCGCTATCACTTATGATTCTGTAGCGGAAGAAGAATACTACGAAATGCTTCTGAAAGCGAAAAGCATGGTGGAAGCGCTGGACGCAAGCTTACCCAACTAAGGTATTACACGAATGTCTCTGGTGACTGAAGAAGATTTTTTGCCGTTGGTAACCAGCAGATAAACATTCACAGAACCGGTATCCGGAAATGCCTTAGTAACAATAGAACCAAATTCAACCGAATCTTCATTTCCATAAAATTGCCAATTGAATCCATCTCCGTTGCTGGTACAGGCAGCATTAAAAGTAACCGCTTGATTGACATGAATACTATCTTCGTTTATGCTGCTCGCAAAACAAGCATTAGGCGCATGTCCACAGGATGTAAAACCAGCCACCGCAGCAAACAGAATAAAAACCGGAAAGAGGATTTTCTTATACATATCCCTAATTGGCAATGATCAGATAATAATTCTTTTTTCCTTTCTGCACCAGTAGGTACTTACCGAACAATAAATCGGCGGCAGATATTTTTTTATCCAGGCTCAATTTCTGCTTATTGATACTTACGCCATTGCCCTGTATGCTTTTGCGCGCCTCGCCTTTGGATGGAAATATGGCAGCCTGCTCTCCTACCAAACTCACCGGGTCAACTTCTGATGAAAAAGCTTCTTTGCTCACCTTAAAAGTAATATCATCATCAAAGGCATCCTCAATTTCCGCTTCACTTAACCGCTTAAAATCTTCAAACGAAGAACCAAAAAGAATGTCGGTTGTTTCCTGCGCCCGTTTTAAGGCTTCTGTAGAATGAACGCGCACTGTAATTTCCTCTGCCAGTGCTTTTTGAAGTTGCCGCAGGTGAAGCGCTTCATTGTGTTGCTTCTCCATACTTTCAATTTCCTCTCTGCTCTTCAATGAAAATATTCGCATAAAGTTGGGAATATCGGCATCGGTTGCATTTAGCCAAAACTGGTAAAATTTATACGGCGATGTTTTCCGGGCATCGAGCCAGATATTTCCACTTTCGGTTTTTCCGAATTTTGTTCCATCTGCCTTTTTAATTAGCGGAGTTGTTAATGCAAAAGCTTCGCCTTCTCCCTTTCTTCTTATCAGTTCTGCACCGCTAACAATATTTCCCCATTGATCGCTTCCTCCCATCTGCAGCTTTATTCCTTTGTTCTTCCACAACCAATAAAAATCATAAGCCTGTATCAATTGGTAAGTAAATTCTGTAAAGCTCATTCCTGTTTCAAGGCGATTTTGCACAGAATCTTTAGAGAGCATATAGTTAATGGAAATATGCTTTCCAATTTCGCGGATAAAGTCAAGCAGCCCAAAATCTTTAAGCCAATCATAATTATCTACTATTTCTGCTGAATTCTTTCCGGTATTGAAATCAAGTAACTTCTCGATCTGGTTTTTTTGGGATTCCAAATTATGTTGAATAACAGCTGCAGATAGCAAATTTCTTTCCTGCGATTTTCCTGAAGGGTCGCCTACCATACCAGTTGCACCACCTACAAGCACAATAGGCTTGTGCCCTGCATTTTGAAAATGTACCAAGGTCATTATCTGCACTAAATTACCAACCCCCAATGAGTCAGAGGTCGGGTCAAAACCGATATATCCCGAAACCATCTCCTTATTCAACAGTTCTTCAGTTCCGGGCATGATATCATGCAGCATATTCCTCCACTTCAACTCGTCAACAAATCCCATGACCGTTCTTTTTTGTTTTTTACAAATATAACCCGAAGACAAGTTGGTTGTTAGTGCTCTTAGAAAGGGTCTATATCAAGCAGGAATTTATAACCACATAGGCACATAGAACACATAGAAATACAAATTATTAGCTGTTACCTATGTATCCTATGTGTCTATGTGGTAAATATGCTTTTGCTATAAGGGCTCAAGAACTTTACTTGATTAATTTCGCTCTTTAAACCTATGCACTTCCTCTCTCATTATTACGTTGAACAACCCCATGATAACCCGCTGTTTGTTGCAGGCCTTGGCATTCCCGACCTGGTAAGTGGGTTTTCCAGAACCTATAACCGGGTCCTCAAAAATGCCCTTCAGCCGGAAAATAACGACCTACAACAGATTCATAAAGGCATTTTACACCATTATGCAGCAGATAAAAGATTTCACAATTCTCCCCTCTTCATGCAACACCTTGCGCTGGCTACACAATCTTTTATAAGGGAAGGGTTGAACCGGGAGAGATTAAGGCTTTCCGTAATAGCACATGTTGCCGTCGAGCTGATGATCGACCGGCGGATCCTTCTTGAAAAGGAAGATAAATGTGTTGCCTTTTATGACACCCTTGATAAGGTAGATGAGAAGGTTTTGAGCGCTTATTTTGATGGCTTATCACTGCAAAAAGAGAAAGAAAATTTCCTCCCCCGCTTCCGGTTTTTTAAGGAGCGAAAATTCATCTTTCTGTTCAGGGATGTAGAGAATATTGTTTATGGGCTGAACCGTGTTTATAACTCGGTAGCCCAAATCGAATTTACAGAAGAAGAAAAGCATAAATTTCTGGCTGCTTTGAACAATATTGATAATTCAATACGTTATAGCTGGCAGGAAATTTTGAAAGCATAAAAGCCTATGAAGAAAACAACCGGACTCATTGCTGTTTTTTTAGTGTTTGCTAATGCCGGGTTTACCCAAACTGTGCGCAAATACAGCAACGAATTTTTAAATATAGGCGTAGGCGCACGAGGGCTTGCCATGAGCAATGCACAGGCAGCCACTACTTCTGATGTAACCTCCAATTATTACAACCCGGCAGGCCTGGTCAATATTCAGAATGTATTTCAGTTAGGCATTATGCACTCGGAATATTTTGCGGGTATTGCCAAATACGATTATGTGTCGCTGGCTATCCCGGTAGTGCCTCAAAAGCGGGTTATCGGGTTTTCATTTTTCCGGTTTGGTGTGGATAATATTCCCAACACCTTATTCCTTGTACAGCCCGATGGCAGTGTTGATTACAGTAAGATCACTTCATTTTCGGCTGCCGATTATGCATTTATGTTTCATTATGCCGAGGCATTGCCTATCAAAGGCTTGAGTATTGGAGGAAGTGCCAAGATCATTTACCGCCAGATAGGCAAATTTGCAAAAGCTTACGGGTTTGGTATTGATGCGGGGCTTCAATACCGGGTGAAACAATGGCGCTTCGGATTGATGGCACGTGATATCACCACTACTTTTGCGGCTTGGAATATCACCTTTACCGATGCTGAAAAACAAGTGCTGCTGCAAACCAATAATGAACTTCCTAAAAACAGTACCGAAATAAACACACCGGTCATTATTCTTGGCGCCGCTTACGAGGCAAACATTAAAAACAAATTCTTCATTCTTCCCGAAATAAATTTTGCACTAACTACCGATGGTAAAAGAAACGTGTTAATTGCCGCCAAACCCATCAGTATTGACCTGATGGCAGGGCTTGAATTGAGATATGCTCCTGCAAAAGACATTGATGTATCGCTGCGCACAGGTGTAGGAAACCTGCAGCGTTCAACGGATGAATTGGGTAAAAAACGAATGACTGTTTCCCCGAATATAGGCGTAGGCGTGCACATCAAAATTGTTTCCATTGATTACGCTCTCACTAATCTCACAACCATCAAAGATGCCACAAAGGGCGCCGGCTTGTATTCGCACGTTATATCGCTTAGACTTGACATCAATAAAAAAGTAAAAGAGTAGCCCATGAAGAAAAATCTACTCCTCCTCGTTTTTATTTCTTTCGGATTTGCCTTGCGCGCGCAGACTTACGGCAACGAATGGATTGACTACAGCCAAATGCACTATAAGGTAAAAGTAGCCGCCGATGGTATTTATCGCATTAATGCTTCTACCCTGGCAGCCTATCTTTCTTTGGGTTCATTAAATACCAGCAGCTTTGCCATGTATCACAACGGGCAAGCTGTGCCGCTTTATATTTCGTCATCTTCCACGCTCGGCCCCAATGACTATATCGAGTTTTACGGCGTAAAAAATATTGGCGATGTAGATAGTTTCCTCTATAGAAATGATAGTATGCAAACTCATCCTTACTATAGCCTGTTCAATGATACGAGCACCTATTACCTTACTATCAGAACAAGCGGGGTTAATCCGCGCTATAGCGAAGCCCTCAATAATTTGAGCAGTTTGCCGCCTAAGGAAACCTATTTTACTCATATATCCCGACAGGTTTATACGATCGGTTATATTGCCGGAAAGTATTATTTGGTGGGCAATGACCAGGTTTTTAAATCTACCTTTGATTACGGTGAGGGGTATACGAATAATTCATTTTTCGGAAACTTCAGCGCCGGTAGCCAGACTGCCAACCAAAATTTTACGATAGCCACCCCCGGTTTCTATACCGGTGGCCCCCAGGCTGTATTCAGAGGAGTATATATGAATTACTCTCCAAGCGAAAATCATACCGTCAAAATACAGCTGAATTCCAATACTCTTCTGCCTTTTGAAACCCATTACGGTTTTCATTTAAACCGCGTAAGTGCACCTATAAACCAGTTAAACAATGGCAATAACACCGTTATTTTTTCCGCTAATGATAATGCGGTAAGCTCCCAGCAAAACCTTGTTTGCCTCAATGAAATTGAATATCCCCATACTTTCGATTTTAATAACCAAAACACCTTCCATTTTTACCTGGATGCCGACCCGGTTAACAGAAAATACATGGAGATAACCAATTTCAATAGCGCAGGCTCAACGCCTGTTTTATATGATATTACCAACCGGCTTATCATTCGTTCCAGCCAATCACCGGGTTCTACACCGCTCAAATTTGTGCTTCCTCCTTCTTCCGCAAAAAGAGAATTGTATCTTATCAGCGGAGATGTTTCGACCATCAACACCGTATCCAAGGTTAACCCCATCCTGTTTGAAAATTACTCTGCCTCGAATCTTTCTGCGCAGGGAGATTATCTTATCATTTCGCACAAAAGTTTATTTTCAGATGCAGACGGAAACGGCTATGATGAAATAACCGATTATAAGCGTTATCGCGATATGGATGATAACCCCGGTACGGGAAAATATCATGCGCGTATTTTTGATATAGAACAACTTTACGACCAGTTTGCTTACGGTGTTGGCAAATCTCCTTTGGCAATACGCAACCTCATTCAATACGGAAAAGACAAGTGGACAATTAAGCCCGAATATGTTTTTCTTATCGGTAAAGCGCGCGAATACATATTTATGCGCACGAATGCAACTGCCTATGCCCAGTGTGTGGTTCCTACCTTTGGGTTTCCCGGCTCCGATAACCTGCTGGCGGCTACAAGAGGTAGCGATATTCCGGTGGTAGGCATCGGAAGGCTGGCAGCCAGAACAGCTCAACAGGTAAAAGATTACCGGGAAAAAATGAAACAATACGATGCCGCCCAAAACGTTGCTGCCTACGCTCCCGACCAGGTTATTGAACCTAAATTATGGCAAAAGCAGGTCTTGCATTTCAGCGGTGGAACTACTTTTTCGGAGCAAACACTTTTTCGCTATTATGTAGATAGTTACAAAAATATTGTTCGGGATACCTCGTGGGGCGCTAACGTACATACCTTTTCGCGCACATCCAATGCACCGATAGAACAGGCACAGGCGCAGGTTATCCGCGATAAAATTAATACCGGCGTTTCGCTGATCACTTTCTTCGGCCATTCGGCAACCGGCGCTTTTGATTTTAGCATTGACGAACCGGAGAATTATACCAACGCCGGAAAATACCCTGTCATTATTTCCAATGGTTGCTTTGCCGGTTTTATTCACGACATAAACCCTGGTTTTAGTGAGCGGTTCGTGCTTCAACCGAATAAAGGAGCGATTGCCTTTATGGCTACTTCCAGCCTATCGGTTGCCTCGGGTTTGAATGTATTCAGTTCCAACGTATATAATAACCTCTCAAAAAAGAATTACTTTAAAACCTTCGGCGAATGCGTGAAGCAGGCGCTGGCCGATATTTACACCTGTTGCAGCGGTGATGATTTTGCCATGATGACCGCCTACGAAATGACTTTGCACGGCGACCCCGGCTTAACACTCAACCAATATCCCAAACCGGACTATGCCATTGAAACTCCTTCGGTATACTTTACTCCTTCCACGGTTACGGCCGGCTTAGATTCTTTTGAAGTAAGCGTAGTGATTACCAACCTGGGCAAAGCGGTAAAAGACTCGATGGCCGTTACATTAACCCGCACCATCTTTGATCAACAAGGAGCTGCACTGCCACCTTATATCTATAGAAAAACGGCTCCCTGCCCTTATTATATAGATACGGTAACCTTTAAAATCCCCACTCAAATATCAACACTTGGTTACGGAACAAATCTTTTTTCTCCGTACGTGGATGCTGATTTTAGGATTGATGAAATGGCCGAAAACAACAATGGATTATCTACGCCCATTTCCATTAATATTCAAAGCGACGATATAATACCCATTTATCCGTATGAATACGCAATAGATTCCGACCAGGTAATAACCTTAAAAGCATCTACCATTAATCCGTTTGTTAAGCCGCGCGCTTATGCATTTGAAATAGATACTACCGAGTTCTTTACCAGTCCGCTAAAGCAAAGCGGAACCGTATTCCAGGGGGGGGGCGTTCTGCATTGGACTCCTTCCCTCACCTACCAGGACAGCGTGGTTTATTACTGGAGGGTGAAGATTGATACCGGTACCCGCTGGCACAACAGCTCTTTTGTTTATATCCGCGATCAATACGGCTGGAACCAATCGCACGTATTCCAGTTGTTGAAAGATAATTACCTGAACGTAAAGCTCGATACTACTTCGCGTGTATTTAGTTTCCCAAACACCGTTAATAACATTCATGTGCTTACCGGTTGGTCGAATGCCACCGGTGGAAATGTAGATTACAACACATTGGGTTGGGATTATAACAACAATAATATGTATCGCTTCCGCATGGGAGGATGTTATTACCAAACCGGCTTTTTGAGCGGGATAACCTTTGCGGTAATCAATAATGTTACTGGTTTACCTTTAACCAGCAGAAACAGCATATTGGATCATTTTGGCGATGGAACCGGCAATGCCCATTGCGCAGATAAGGCAACTTTACAATATGGTTTTGATTTTGCCACCAATGGTACGCATCCGGACATGAATGCGTCCGATTTATCCTCCTCGGATATTTCGAATAAACCGTGGAGCCAGGTTATTAAGCGATTCATTAACAATATTCCCGATGGTTATTATGTGTTGATATATTCCACCAATACTCCCGATTATTACTCATGGGATACTACGCTGGTTTCGGCCTTGCAATCACTGGGTATGCAGGCGCAGCTTTTCAAAAATGGACAAATCAACGGGCCTTTTGTATTCTTTACGCAAAAAGGGAATATCAGCTTTTCACCGGTGTTTGATTACAAGAATGGTTATTCCAGCGCCCTGCAAAAATCCATCAACTTCAATGGTGCCTGGAACCAGGGGCAATATACTTCACCAGCCATCGGGCCATCTCATGGCTGGGATCAAATGCAATGGCGCAAACATGCTATGGAAACACCAACAGCTGATAAAGACACCGTTGATGTTATCGGTATAGGATCAAACGGTTCCGAAACGGTTTTGCTCTCTACCACTCAATACGATAATTCACTTCATAATATCAATGCGCAACAATATCCGTATTTGAAATTACGTATGCGCACTTATGATGATAGTCTGCGCACCCCTACCCAATTAGATTACTGGAGAATACTTTATCAAAAAGTGCCCGAAGCAGCTATAAATCCTTCAGCGCATTTTGTATATACCGATTCTTTTAACCTGGGGGGCAACTTTAATTTTGAAATAGGATTGGAAAATGTATCTAACATACCTATGGACAGTATACTCGTAAAATATACTATCCGCGATGCCGCCTTGAGTAATTACAATTACAGTATCCGGCACAGTCCTCTTCCAGGCCTGGACACGATGATACTTAAATTCAATTTGCCTGTTAGCAGCAATTCTTACCAGGGGCTTAACAAACTGACGGTGGAAGCTAATCCTGCTTATGACCAACCAGAACAATATCATTTCAACAACTTTGCTGAAATTGATTTCCATACCATAGGGGATAAAACTAATCCGTTGGTGGATGTAACTTTCGATGGACAGCATATTTTCAATGGCGATATCGTTTCCGCTAAACCGGATATACTTATTACGCTGAAAGATGAAAACAAATTCCTGGCGCTGAACGATACCTCGATGATGAATGTTTACCTGAAATACCCGGGCGAAACTACACCGCAAAGAGTAAGCTTTGACAATGTGATCATGAAATTCTATCCGGCAGACTCTACTAATCTATCGCATAGCAACAAAGCGCAAATTGAATTAAAACCAACCCTGGTACTGGATGGCACTTACGAACTGATGATAAAGGACCAGGACCGTAGCGGCAACCACAGCAGCAGTCAAAACCGCTATGAAGGAAATACTTTCTATGATTACAAAACATCCTTTGAGGTGGTAAATAAGCCGATGATCACGAACGTGCTTAATTACCCCAATCCGTTTACTACTTCTACCAAATTCGTTTTCACGATCACCGGTACCGAAATTCCTGATATTCTGAAAATACAGATACTTACCATCAAGGGAACCGTAGTAAAAGAAATATCAAAAGATGAATTAGGCCCTCTGCATATCGGAAGAAACATCACCGAATACGCCTGGAACGGCAGAGACCAATACGGCGATCTGCTTGCTAATGGGGTTTACTTTTATCGGGTTGCCACGCGCTTAGACAGTAAGAAGATGGACCAAATGAGTATGAGCTACGATAAATACTTTAAGAAGGGATTTGGGAAGATGGTGATTATACGGTAGAGCTTTTTTGTCTAAAAATTCCTTCAGAGATGTCATCTTTTAAAAAAGATGACATCTCTTGTCCTTACATAATTAGATCGAGCGCCGCCTCTCCCCGTCCTTATTCAACCCAAATCCCTTTATATTTGCCACAAATTTCTACGATGAAAAATATTTTTTTATCCAGCTTACTAATATGCTTAACTGTCTTTCAAGTTCGCGCGCAGGAACCTTTAAAATATTGCGGAACCGATGAAGTAAGCTATGAACTATACCAAAACAATCCGCAGCTGCAGTCAACCATGCTGGCTAACCGTGATGCGCTGAAAACCTTTACGCAAGAATATATTTCTCATTTGAATGAAAGAAGCAACCCTGATTCTCTTTATATTATACCGGTCGTGTTTCATGTTATTCACACATACGGAACAGAAAATATTTCGGATGAACAGCTTATGAGTGGCTTGAAAGTCTTGAACTGGAATTTAAGAAAACAAAATCCCGATACCGCTTCAATTGTAAATGCGTTTAAACCGATTGCCGCCGACTGCGAAATTGAATTTCATTTGGCGCATATCGACCCGAATGGCCATTGCACCAGCGGCATTAACCGTATCGCTTCCACCCTGACCTCTATTGGCGACCATAGCGTGAAAGACCTCGTTCATTGGGATCCTTCGAAATACCTGAATATTTATGTAGTAAAACAAATAGCCAACCTGGCAGGCCATTGCCTGATGCCCGACCAGGCAGCTGCCAAACCGGAATGGGACGGCATTGTGATAGATGATAATTATGTAGGCGATATGGGTACTGCCAGCGATTTAACCTCGGTGGTTATGGCGCACGAAGCCGGCCATTACTTAAACCTGTTTCACATTTGGGGAGGTAACAATGTACCCAATTATTATTACCTGCCGGTTGGCCAGCTAAGCAATTGCGGTGTAGGCGATGATGTAAGCGACACCCCTCCCACCATCGGCTGGAGTAATTGTAATTTGAGCGCCGCCTCTTGTGGTAATGCAGTGGACAATGTGCAAAATGCGATGGATTACAGTTATTGCAATTTTATGTTTACACAGGGGCAACGGCAACGGATGCGCGCCGCCTTAAATAGTACGGTGGCACAGCGGAATAACCTGATTACATCACAAAATATAAGTGCTACCGGTGTTGATATGGCCACTATATGCAAAGCGGCGTTCACCGCCAGCCGCTATGTAGCTTGTACAGGTGACAGCATTTTTTTTACCGATAGAAGTATTGGCACCCGCAATGTATGGGCCTGGCATTTTGGCGATGGAGGTTCATCGCCGGAACAGAATCCGGGCTATGTTTTTTATACTCCCGGCGATTATTATGTAACTCTTTCTGCCACTTCAGGCAACACCACCGTAACCAGTGATTCGGTACTCATTCGTGTCAATAACTCCACCGCTAATTATCCTTTTTATGTGCAGGGCTTTGATAGCCTCAGTACTTTCTCTGATGCCCAACTATTCAGCCTGACCGATAACTCTCACCTGATTTTTATACTGGCAAATGCCGGACAGGGCTATAACAGCCAGTATTCGGCAGTAGCAAGAATGATTGATACTACACCTACTTTTACCGGCAGAAGCACATTGATTTCACCTGCTATAGATTTAAGCGATACCATTTCACCTGGTTTCTCATTCCGGTATGCTTTCAGTCAAAAAACACTCAACAACAATGACCAATTGGAAGTATTTATTTCCAACGACTGCGGAAAAACATGGATCAGCAAAGGCAAAAAAACGGGTCCCACCCTTCGCACCGTAACTACTACGCAAACCAACGCTAACTGGGCGCCACAGGATTCTATGGAATGGAAAACATTTTCTTTCACCGTTCCAAATACCCATACGGTAAGCGGCTTTATGTTTAAAATTGAGTTTACCAATTACAAAGGGAATGCTCTTTATATAGACAACATCAACGTAAACCCTGAAGCTTATACCGGTATTGAGAAACTTGAATTACAGGATGTGGAATTACAGCCTAATCCTGCCAGGCAGTTTATTTCCGTTACCGGACTGCCGGAAGCTATGCCTTATCAAATTATAGATATTAATGGCAAAGCATGTTTCACCGGAAATGTCTTAGAAAACGCAGGAACTATTGATATCAGCCCACTACCATCGGGACTTTATCTTTTGTGGATAGAAAATGAGTCTTCATTTTGCAATAAACGGTTTGTGAAATATTAGATGGTATCTCCTTATTAGCTGATTCGAACCCGGCAGAATAGAACGACATAACTTTGCCTTGGAATGAGAAATCGCAATAAAATCGTCATATTTAGTCGTTAAATAGCTGTAATAAGAGGTAAAATTTTAGTTTTGTCCCTCTTTAAGAAATTGTTAATGACCCATAGCTACCAGCAGACAATAAAAAAGGAGGTTTCGCTTACCGGCGTAGGTTTACATACCGGTAAAAATGTAACCGTAAAGTTTCTTCCCGCCGCCGCTAACCACGGCATCAAATTCCAGCGACTTGATTTAGACGGGCAGCCTGTTATTGCCGCCGACTGCGACCTGGTAACCACCGTACAAAGAGGAACCACCCTTGAAAAAGGAGCCGCATCGGTAGCCACCGTAGAGCATTTGATGAGCGCATTGGTGGGTTTACAGGTGGACAACTGCCTGGTGCAAATAGACGGGATGGAAATTCCCATTATGGATGGCAGCGCCAAACATTTTGTTGAAGCCCTGGAACAAGCGGGCATTCATGAACAGAATGAGGAAAGAAACATTTTTGAGCTCCGCCAGAATATCAATTATACCGATAAAGAAAGCGGAGCCGAATATCTTGCCATGCCCAGCGACCGGTATAAAGTAACCGCGCTGATAGATTATAAAAGCGAAGTGCTGGGACAGCAACATGCCACCCTTGATAGAGTGACTGATTTTAAAAATGAAATAGCCCCGGCCCGCACATTTGCCTTTCTGCATGAATTGGAAATGCTGTATGAAGCCGGACTTATTCGCGGCGGCGATCTGAACAATGCCATTGTAGTGGTGGATAAACCGGTAAGTCCGGAGGAACAAGTGAAGCTTGCAACTATGTTCAACAAGCCGGATATAAAGGTAGTAGAAGAAGGATATTTGAATAACGTGGAGTTGTATCATCACAACGAACCGGCGCGGCATAAGCTGTTAGATGTAGTGGGCGATTTAGGATTGATAGGTACACCCATTCATGCTAATATTATTGCCACCAAGCCGGGACATAAAAGCAATGTGGAATTTGCCAAAGTACTGAAGGCGCATATTAAGCAGGAAAAGCTGAAAGACCACGCCCCTTTTTACGACCCTAATAAGGAGCCGATTTACGATGCCGTAGGAATTGAAAAAATATTGCCGCACCGGTACCCCTTTCTTTTAATTGATAAGATCATTCACTTAACGGCAACGGAAGTGGTAGGCGTAAAAGCGGTGACCTTTAATGAGGAATTTTTTCGCGGGCACTTTCCCGGCAACCCGGTTATGCCTGGGGTACTGCAAATAGAGGCGATGGCACAAACAGGAGGCATCCTGGTATTGCACAGCATGCCCGACCCGCAGAACTATGATACTTATTTTTTGAAGATCAATAACGTGAAATTTAAACAGCGCGTGGTTCCCGGCGATACCATTCTTTTTAAGCTTGAAACCATATCGCCCATGAGAAGAGGTATTATTGAAATGAGAGGCTCAGCTTACGTAGGTAATAAATTAGTAAGTGAAGCAGAAGTGATGGCGAAGATTCAGAGGAAGGAAGGGAGATAGAATTTGAGGATATGATAATGTGATAAATTGATAATGAGGGAAAATAAATTGTCAGCGACAAAACATTGAAAGGCAATTTTTCTTTGTTGCATCGTTAAATAAAAATGAACCAACCGTACTCATATATTCACCCCCAGGCGGAAGTTGCCGATAATGTAGTTGTAGAGCCATTTGTAACTATTTCGAAAGATGTAACTATCGGCGAAGGAACATGGATTGGCCCGCACGTAACTATTATGGAAGGGGCACGCATTGGAAAGAACTGTAAAATATTTCCGGGCGCTGTTATCTCTGCCATTCCGCAAGATTTAAAATACAAAGGCGAAAAATCATCGGTGGTAATCGGTGATAATGTAACCATCCGCGAATATGTTACCGTAAATAAAGGAACAGAAGCCGCGATGAAATCCATTATCGGCGACAATACTTTACTGATGGCTTACGTCCACATTGCGCATGATTGTGTTATCGGAAAAAATTGTGTGCTTGCCAACAATGCTAATCTTGCCGGGCACGTTGAAATAGGCGATTTTGCTATTCTTGGCGGCGCTACTAACTTTCAGCAGTTCACTAAGATCGGCAGGCATGCTATCATTTCCGGCGGATGCTTGGTTAATAAAGACATCCCTCCTTTTGTGCGCGCCGCCCGTCACCCCACTACTTATGCGGGTGTAAATTCTATCGGGTTAAGAAGACGAGGATATACCACCGACCAAATCAACCAGATACTTGACGTGTACCGCATCCTTTACATTCGCGGATACAATACCAGCACCGCTCTTAAATACATTGAAGCTGAAATTGCTTCCAGCCCTGATAAAGACGAGATCGTGAATTTTATTCGCGAAAGTGTGCGGGGAATTATGAAAGGGTTTAAGAGTACAAGTATTGAAGATTAAATTCTGAAAACTGATTTTCGAATGATGATTAACGATTTCAGAAGAAATTCCTCACCACCTCTTCTGCTGATTTAGCGCTTGCAAGTTTATCCTGTTTCTCTTTGGCTATGTTGTGTTCCTCGTAAGTAATTGCATCCAGGCTTTTGCGAACACTTTTTGTTTGGGCAAGAAAATCAGGTTTGTATTTAGCAGGCATAGGATCGGCAAAGGTGAGTTTCTGTTTAAGCGGGTCAACCTGCTTTCCGTCCTTCCAAAAGCGATAGCATACGTGCGGACCGGTGGCAAGCCCTGTGCTGCCTACGTAGCCAATTACTTCACCCTGTTTCACTCTTGCTCCCGGATGAACTCCTTTGGCAATTTTGCTCATGTGCAGATATTGTGTTTTGTATTCTCCGTTATGCCGGATCTTTACATAGTTGCCATTAAATATTTTAAAGCGGGCATCTTCTACAGTACCATCGGCAGTAGCAAGGATGGGAGTTCCGTAAGCTGCAGCATAATCGGTTCCTAAATGCGCCTTCCATACCCTGGTAACCGGATGAAATCTTTTTAATGTATAACGGGAGGACACTCTTGAAAATTTAACCGGCGACTTCAAAAACTGTTTTTTCATGCTGTTACCGTTCTCATCATAATAATCACCCTCATGGCTGCCATCTTTTGCATAATAAAAAGCATATGTATCTTTTCCGCCACTATTGAACACGCAGGCTTTTATTTCGCCGATAGCCACTGATTTACCGCCCACAAAATCTTCATCATAGATTATCTTGAATTTATCTCCCTGTTGAAGTTTGTAGAAATCTATCGACCATGCAAATATTTCGGACATGCGTATGGCAAGTTCCGGATTCACATCATTTTTTTCCAGCGTTTCATACAGCGATGAATAAATAATACCACTCATTTCGCGGTGGAGGCGTTCTACCTTTCTCTGCCCCCGGTAGATGTACAGGGAATCCTCCAAATTAAAAACCACATACTCTACGTCGTTCTCTTCATAAATTAATTTGCGGGCTACAACATCCGAATCATTTTTTTCGCATAGTACGGTGCATTTATTACCCGCTCTTATTTTATGGAGATTGAAAATTGCTTTCGATTCGCGCGTCAGAAAATCAATAGCCTGGTAAGTAACATTGTATTGACCGAGAATATCTGCAAAGAATTCGTTTTGCTTTACTACATGGTTCATTACCTTGAAATCATTCAGATTCATGCCATATTTTATTACAGGCTTCTCAATAGATGCAACAACTACTCCAGGCCCCTGCGTACCGCTTTGCCATTGAATGACCCATGCACTTAATACAGTAACAAGCGCAACAAGCGATATGATCAGGATTGTCTTTTTCTGCATCGTAAAATTTTAGGAGATAAAGATACCGCAGCCGGTACGCACAGCAGGCTAAACAGTCACGTAGTTTAGTAACAAAATTAGGAACACGTTTACAGAAAAGGACAAACCAGGCCGGTCAGCCTATCAGAATGTATTTACATCAGTCACCTCTGTCCATTGCGAGGTTCTTCCCAGGATAGAAAAACTGCAAATGTATCCGCGAAGGTCCATTACATTGCCTTTCAGCGTAAGCTTGCCGCAATATGTTTTGCCGTTCTTAGGGTCATAAACGGTTCCGCCTATATATTCACTCTTATTCTCCGGGTTTGGACTATAACCTTTCAAAATAAGCAAGCCTTGTAACGGAGTACTACGCAGTTTTTCATCGGGATTTTCTTTGTCGGTTCGGGGCTTACCGGTTTCTGTATCGTTCGGCTCTTTCAACTTATATATTTTACCATAAAATTTTCCGTCTTTAGCCAGGTAGACCTGTATCATACTGGTCTTTTCCTGGTTATACCATATTTTCTCTACCGGGTCTTTCTGTTGGGCAGCTGCGCTTTTAATAAATGCGACAGAGCAAATAATGACTGCTACTAGGCTAATGATTGTTTTTTTCATATTGACTTTTATAAATTTTTGTGCAATGTATAAAAAAAACCTCTCCTAAATCCTCTCCAAAGAAGATGACTTAAAAAAGCAGAAAAATAATGGCAAAAGTTTATAATTATATTCCCTAACAGCCTCTGATATTCAATTATCTTCGCTCAAAATTCAAGAATGGATAATAAGCGCATAGTAGTAATAGATGGGTGCAGAACTCCCTTTTTGCGCTCCGGTACTGACTATATGGATTTGATGAGCTACCACCTTGGGCAGTTTGCCATTAAGGGCTTGCTGAACAAAACGGGGCTTGATGCGAAGGAAGTAGGCTACGTAACCATGGGCACTACTATCAGCAATGTAAAGACCGGTAACGTGGCGCGCGAATCTGCTATTACTGCAGGTATCCCCTATACCGCTCCCTGCCATACCGTTACGATGGCATGCATCTCTGCCAACCAGGCAATAGTAAGCGGTGTGCATATTATTCAAAGCGGGATGGCGGATGTGGTGATTGCGGGAGGCACAGACAGCGTAAGCGATGCGCCTATTCTTTTCAATAAAAGAATGCGCAAAAAGCTTTTCAAAGCGCAAAAGCTGAAAGGTATAGGCGATACGTTGAAATTTATAAGCAGCCTGCGCCCGGTTGATTTCAAACCGGAGGCGCCAGCTATTGCCGAATTTCTGACGAACAAAACCATGGGCCTGGATTGCGATATTCTTGCCGCCCGCTATGGGGTGGGAAGAAAAGAGCAGGATGAATTTGCTGTCCGCTCGCACCAATTGGCTGCAAAGGCAGACGCAGAAGGATTGCTTGCCGGTGAGATAGCGCCGGTGGAGGCGCCGCCCAACTTTAAACGTATCAGCAAAGACAATGGCTTTCGGGCAGATACTACGCTTGAAAAAATTTCGAAACTCAAGCCTGCTTTTGTGAAAGATGGTGGAGGAACAATCACAGCTGCCAACGCATCGTTTCTGACGGACGGAGCGGCTGTTGTTTTACTCATGAGTGAAGAAAAAGCCAAACAGCTTGGACTAAAGCCCAAAGCCTATATCCATTCGTACACCTTTGTAGGCTGCGACCTGGAAAAGGAATTATTGCTTGGGCCCACCTATGCGGTTTCAAAATTATTGAAACAAACAGGTATGAGCTTAACCGACTTTGATGTATTTGAATTCCACGAAGCGTTTGCCGGGCAGATTCTTGCCAATTTGAAATGCCTTGCTTCCGATACCTTTGCGAAAGAAAAATTAGGCCGCGATAAAGCCGTAGGTACTATCCCGATGGAAAAATTTAATTTGTGGGGAGGTTCGCTTTCGCTGGGGCATCCCTTTGGAGCTACCGGTGCAAGGTTGGTTACTACCGCCGCCAACCGCTTGATAAAGGAGAACGGCAGGTATGCTTTGCTAGCGGCTTGTGCTGCCGGCGCTCATGGACATGCGATGGTTTTAGAAAAGTATGGCAAATGGCAGTTGTTCGGCTAGTGGTGAATGGCGAGTAGCGAGTGGTGGGGTAGTTGGTGAAAGATGAAAAGTGAAAGGTGAAAAAGTAAAATAAGAGGCATAAAGTTTATAATTCCCAATCCGAATTTCGAAATTCAAAATTTCATCATGGTTTATTTGACGAGGAGAGAAAATTTTAACGGGGCGCACCGGCTTTTTAATGCTGCCTGGAGCGAGGAACAGAATGTGGCGGCATTTGGCAAGTGTGCTAATAAGAACTGGCACGGGCATAATTTTGAATTATTTGTAACCGTTAAGGGCAAACCGGAGTCTAACACAGGCTTCGTAATTAATGCTCATGATTTGAGTAAAATTGTCAAAAAGGAAGTCATTGAAAAATTAGACCACAAAAATTTTAATGTGGACGTGCCGGAGTTGAAGAATACGATGCCAACGATAGAGAATGTAGTAATGCTTATTTGGCGATGGATAGAACCCCATTTAAAAGACTGCCAGTTACATTGCATTAAACTAACAGAAACAGAAAATATTTACGTAGAGTATTACGGGGAACCTTAGTGTTAACGTGCGAACGTGTTAAGGTGCGAACGTTAATACATTAACACCTTCGCACGTTAGCACGTTTAAAAAAACAGAATATGAAAAAGTACCAGAAGATAGAAAGCTTTGACAGCGCGTCGCTCGAGCTAATGAAGAAAAACTATGCCGATGTGCTGAAAGTAATAGGTGAAGATACCACCCGCGTGGGATTGGAAAAAACACCTGAACGCGCTGCCAAGGCATTGCATTACTTAACACAAGGCTACAGCCTTAATGCACTTGAAATTTTGAAGTCAGCGGTTTTCGATGAACACCATAGTGAAATGGTGATTGTAAAAGATATTGAACTCTTTTCGCTTTGCGAGCATCACCTCCTCCCCTTTTTTGGCAGAGCGCACATTGCGTACATACCGGATGGAAAGATTGTGGGCCTGAGTAAGCTGGCGCGCGTGGTTGATGTATTTGCCCGGAGATTGCAGGTGCAGGAAAGATTGACGACGCAAGTGCGCGACTGTATCCAGGAAGCGCTTCACCCGTTAGGTGTAGCAGTGGTTATTGAAGCCAAACATTTATGTATGATGATGCGGGGCGTGCAAAAACAAAATTCCGTTACTACTACTTCCGCCTTCACCGGCGAGTTTGAAAAGCAATCTACACGAAGCGAGTTTATTAGTCTGATTTCCTCCAAGCTGAGTTAGGAATTAGTTTTCAGTCTGCGGTTTACTGTTTACAGTTTTTTGTTTATTTGCGCTGGTTAAAATTCAAATCGGATTAAACTGTAGACTGTAACCCTTAAACTGCAAACTGAAAATATGAAAGCATACGTATTCCCCGGCCAAGGTTCCCAATTCACCGGAATGGGAAAGGATCTATATGAGCAATCGGATTTGGCCAAAACAATGTTTAAGCAAGCCGACGAAATTCTTGACTTCTCTATATCAAAAATCATGTTTGAGGGAAGTGAGGAAGAATTGAAACAAACCAAAGTTACGCAACCGGCGGTATTTCTTCATTCCGTTATATCTGCTGCACTGATAGAAAATTTTAAACCGGATATGACAGCCGGGCATTCGCTAGGCGAGTTTTCGGCATTGGTAGCTAATAAGGCCATGAATTTTGAAGACGGGTTAAAGTTGGTATCTGCCCGTGCTCTTGCCATGCAAAAAGCCTGCGAACTGGTTCCTTCTACCATGGCTGCGGTTATCGGTTATGCCAGCGAAGAACAGGTGGAGAATATCTGTAAAGAGATTGAAGGCGAAATTGTTGTTCCCGCCAATTACAATGCACCGGGGCAGCTGGTCATTTCAGGCAGCGTAAAAGGAATTGATATAGCGATAGAAAAACTAAAAGCTGCCGGTACAAAACGCGTACTAAAGCTACCTGTGGGCGGCGCTTTCCACTCTCCATTAATGGAGCCTGCCCGGAAAGAGTTGGCTGAAGCCATTAACAACACCCGGTTTAATACACCGCTCTGCCCGGTCTATCAAAATGTTTCTGCAAAAGCGGAAACTGCTCCGGAAGTCATTCAACAGAATTTGATCGCCCAGCTTACCGCCCCGGTTAAATGGACGCAATCTGTAAAGCAAATGGTTGCAGATGGCGCTACTGAATTTATTGAAGTAGGGCCCGGTAATGTTTTACAAGGGTTGATTAAGAAAATCCTGCCCGTTCAGGTATAAACAAAAGCAAAGAGGACATTCATTGAATGCCCTCTTTGCTTTACAATATCAAACCGAGTTAGTTATTAAACTTTACAAGATTCAAATCCAGATCTTTTGTTTTCTTAGAATATGTGAGCAGCATAAAATATCCGTTTTTAGCAGGATAAATTCTATACAAAGAAACACCGGACTCTCGCTTGTACGGCACTCTGTCAACTGCATATTGTCCCGCAGCATAGGATACATTTCCTATATATATTTCCTTTTTCTTAGAATCTTCCAGTTTGTCGTAATCTGTATACACTACGGAAAACTTCGATTTGTCCTCAGAAAATGAAGTATACTCAAAATCAAATGCTCCTGAAGCATTGGCTATATATGCGGCCAAATTAGGGCCTATATAGTCCATGCCTCTCACGGAAAAATCAGATGCTCCCTTTTCAATTTTCTTTATACCTATAAGGTCATAGGAAGTATTGAGGGTTAAAAACAAAAAATTATCAATTACAAGCTTACTGGCACTAGCACCATAATTTCCCATAACTGCCGCCACAATTCCCGCAGCATTTGCCGCCTTATGAAACTGCTCCCCAATCAAAACAATATTTCCATCCGGAGCCTTAATGATCTTATGAAAAAAGATATATCCCCCATCTAAAAGCTTATTCCCCTTCATTTCAGCAAATTTGCCCAAACCATCTTTCCATAAAGTATATTTCTCACTCAGTAATTTACCCGAAAAATCATATTCAACAACCGCCAGGCCTAAACTAGGCGTTTTGATAAGGTCATCTTCTTTTTTTATAAACTGACCCACTACAATATATTTTTCATTTTCAATATAAGAACCCATGGGAATATAATTATACTTCGAATTTCCACATACCGCTTCACCCAATTTTTTTCCTGTTTTCATATTGACTGCAAGAATGTTGTATCTGAATCCCTTCATGGTTAATAGCTTATCCCTGGATGTGGTCATTGAAAGCAATACATTTTCAGAAGAAGCCAGATAACTTATAGTTTTTACTTCCTCTGAATTTTTATCCGAAACATAAGTCCATCCCTTTTTAATATTACTGCCATTATAAAACTTAATCTGGTATCCAATCTTTTTAAACTTTTCAATGGTGTAATTGACAAAACCAGCTCCCTCAACAGATACAAAGGTAGGATTTGCATCGCTTTGTCCGTTTGCACCCATTAAAATTGTATAATACTCGTTTTTCGAAATGGTCTCTACCAATTCTCCTATTTGCTGTGCCGAGCTATCATAAGCCATAAAAATCTGGTTCTTGGATCTCGTATCTATAAACTTGGTCACGATATTTCCTCCGTCAAAAGCCACATCACATAATAACTGTTCCTTCGGAATAGTTATTTTCTTTTGACCTGCTTCGTTCAGGTTCTCATCATATATCTGCAACAAATAATTGTTGTTTGCCCTGTCTTTTTTATCAATAAGATAATAGGCAAAGTAGCCTTTTACTTCGCCACCCAATTTTATCTGATGAACACTACGGGGATTAAATTTTTCTACGCTCGAAATTCTGGAATTCTGGGCTATTATAACATTGAAACCCATAAAAAGAAACCAGAAAGAAATAATAAGTCGTTTCATCGGATTAGTATTTTTGGTTAATTAAATCGTATTTATTGAAAAGAGTTTTAAATGTAACATTAGTTTCAAATTTTTTATCATTATTATTCATAAAATTTGAATTCAATTGATTTACCTCGCTGATAGTTACCCTATCGAAAAGCCTGAGTAGCTGGTTATAGTTTTCCTGAAAATTCGGCGCCGGCTTGGCGATATAATGATACGATTTATGTAACTGGAATGCATCTGAAATCTTACCCAAACAGCGCGAAATTATATTTACCGGATATGCATCATCCGGATATTCATCTGAAAGGTGCAACGCATAAAAGATACATTTGGCGTATCTTTCCTCAGAGTACAAATACTCCGCTTCTTCAAATTTACAGGCATCCCGCATTACACGGAGTTTTTCATTTGGCTGAATATCCTTTTGTTTGCCTTTGCCATCATATGTTGCCAGCAATTCCTTCAGGTATACTACCCTCTTCGGACAATCAGGGTGGGTCTTTATTGAATCTTCATCAAACTCATAAACTGCCTTTCCGCCAAAAGACAATGTCTTTGCCTTCGCAATCCATGAATCCTTAAACGGGAATTTGGGGTGATCGAAATGCACCCTATAGTCAACAGTAAAGGTATCTGCTTCCAATGAGTCGAGGATCTCTAGTGACCGGATACCCTGCGTAGCATCAAAATCAGTTTTCATCATCAAAAGAACGCCCAGGGAGTCTGCCCCCTTTTCGTCTTCACGAATATGCGCGGTAGTGCTATAGGTCTTCCTTCTCAGCAACTCGAGGTATTTATCCATTACGTCGTATTCTGTCTTGGATAAATCCTTCAATTCACCTTTAAGTTCCTTTGAGTACTTCTCCTTCACATACGACAGCATGTGTTTATAGGAATGATTCAATAGCTGGTGAGATATTTCGTGGCACAAGATGAAGGCGATCTGGCTTTCATTCTCCATTCGTTTTAATAGTCCAATATTGAAATAAACATTCCAGTCTCCGGAATTAGATGCGTTAGGAATGGTTGATCGGGTTATATAAAGCCTATACTTGTCCTTGTCTGGTATATCTAACCGGCTTAAAATGGTCTTAAAGGTTTCCTGGATGTATGTGGTTAAATGGGAGTCGAGAATGTAAAAATGGTCTTTGGTGTTATCAAGGTATTTCTTTTTTCGGGAGTAATAAATATCCTTCAGGTCATTTATAGCACTCTTAGGTAAGTTGTCGGCTCCAAGTATATTAATGCTCTTTTTATACTGTTTTTCATCCAGGTAAACGCTATCCTTACTAACTTCTGCCGGTTTATATTCGGTAATAACCTGACCGGATACCCTGCCAACAAGCAACCCTACAAAAACAATCCAACCTGCCTTCATATATTCTCTTTTCAAGAGTCTACAAATATAAAATTTTATACAAAAAATGACTTATGAGTACACGTTTCCCCTATGAAAAATCTATACGCAAGCATCCCAACTTTCATTTTTTTCAATTCTTTTTTCTGATAATTTTCTTTTTCCTACTTTTGCGAAAATCAAAAAACCAATTAAAATGAAAAAGACAACTTTATTCTTAGCAGCAATATTCGCTGCAAGCAGCTTCCTGTTTGCACAGGAAGTACAGACACCGGAATTTAAAAACACTCCAATGCTCGTAAAAAAAGACGGCAGCCTGGAGAAACTGGAAAAACAAAACAGTGAAGTAAAGTCCAAAGGGGGCGGCTACAATCCATACAATTTTAGCGGTAAAGTCGCTACGAACGATTATATCGTTTTCCAGGGCGAAGCATCACCAGTAAGAGTTTCTACAGATGCAACATTCGTTATCAAATTAGCGGATGCAGATACCGATCCTGAGACAACTTTCTACTGCACAAAACCGATCATCAAAAAGAAAACCCGCGAAGTTTATACTAAAAAAGATGCCGGCAGATCAGTTAAGGAACAAATGGTAAAACTAGATTTTGAAAAAGTTTCTCCCGGAGTTTATAAAATAAAACCTAAGGGTTTGACAGCAGGTACTGAATATGCTTTAGTGCCGATCGCTACAACAGGCGGCGCTCAATCAATCGTATATCTTTTCGGTACTCTTTAAGATATTTCATCTATCAAAAGAAAAACCCGTCCGCTTATGCGCGACGGGTTTTTCTTTTTACCGGAAGATAAAATCAGAATCTCTCCAGCTTCACAAATTTCTTATTCAAAAAGTCAAGCACGGTAACATTGAATAAATTGGCCTTTTCTTTATGCGGATAGTGCTTGGCTCCGGGAATAATGCAAAGGTAACCTTGCTTCACATTCTCATACATATCATTGGTGTGGTTGATCTTGATAATGTCATGATCGCCCGCCATAAATAATACGGGGCATTTAATTGCTTTAAAGTTGCTCAATGCCAGGTGAGGCTCCGTCAACAGCATGGTTTTCATGCGCTGTGTAAAGGGGGTTATCTGGTTATAGTTCTTGTACCCTTTAAAATTGGTTTTTACGTACTGATACATTTTATCATCATCCCAGGCCTTTACTTTAGTCAATATTTCGCCATAAACGGCGGAAGTATCTGCTTTATAATTGGCTCCTATAGCCACCAGCTTTCTCACCTTGTGAGGATGATTCATCGCGAGGTATAATCCTATAATGCCTCCATCGCCAAAGCCAACTATGTTAGCGCTGTCAATTTTCAACTGCTCCATCAAAGCAACTACATCTTCGCTTAGCAGGGCATAATCCATCTTTCTGTCGGTAAAAGTAGATTGTCCGTGCCCACGGTTATCCATAGCTATCACCCGGTAACGCTTTGAAAATTCGGGAATTTGCTTCTTCCAGTCTTCCATGCTTTCCAGCGAGCCATGCAATAGAATAAGCGGGTCGCCTTTTCCAAAAACTTTGTAGTGAATGCTTACATCATCAATTTTGGCGAATTGGTCTTTGATAGTATCCATGCCTGTACCTTGGCTGAACCCAAAAGCAGGTAAAAGAAACAGGATGGCAAAAAGGGGGAAATACTTTTTTATCATATAGGATTGTTTAAGCGCGCGAAGATACGATTCTTCACCCTAAAAACCTTATCCATCCCCGCCTGCCAGGCAATGCCTAAGTTATGGTGGGAAGGTGCCTTGGGTATCTTTCCTCTCCGAAAGAGTGGGGAAAACCTATCATTTTACTTTTCGCAAAACGATTTATACCCCTTCTTTTAAACACCTTCCCGCCTTCTGCCAATAGCCTTTCGATATTTACATCGTAGCAGCTTTCGCTACCGGTTTTCCGGCAAGGTATTGTTTCCATGGCTTCCAATAGTAATCATGCCAGCCCTTATCCGTACTGCTTGCCTGCTTATCGGGAACGTTGACATGGATCATGTGCAAAACCACATCTTTTCCTTTTGCCTCAAGATTAATGATAAAGGTGGAGTCGATATCGCTCTTGTTCCAATCCTGCGCCCGCCATGTTTGCACAATCAGCTTATCTTTTATCAGCTGAAGGTTCTTACCGCTGATATAGCCGCTATAGGATGAATATTTGGCGCCTTCTTTGGCAGTAATTTTAGCGGTGTCGCCGGTGGCAGCAGAATGTTTCTTCGCATCCATGTACAGATCGTACAGCGCTTTGGGTGTAGTGTTTTTGAATACTACTTTTTGTGTGATTGTTTTTGGCATAATATATTGTTTAGCTTGTAACGAATGGCTTTTCAAAAGCCGGACAGAATGCTTAACATATATAAGGAACTTGAGCCATTTCTTACCACAAATAGCACAGATACACGCAGATTATGATTGTACCAATCTGTGAAAATCTGTGTTATCTGTGGTGAAAAGTGCTGTAAATTTAAACTACATTCTCATGTTCCGACAATTTTGAACTTCCGGGCAAAAAAATCTACCTTGTTTGTCCGGTTTTTAAAATGCCTTTCGTCTTTAAGCTGATAATTCATTTTTAATAACATTCTAAAACAATTTTATGGCAGAATTCTTATTACTATTTCGCGGTGGCGAAGCACATACCTCCAGCTTGTCGCCTGAACAAATGCAAGCCCACATGGAAAAATGGAGGCTGTGGATGGGTGATTTAAGTAACCAGGGCAAAATGCTGGGCGCACAACCCCTGGGTAATACCGGCAAAACGGTAGCGGGAACTAAAAAAATAGTTTCTGACGGGCCTTTCACCGAAGGAAAGGAAGTGATTGGCGGCTACCTGGTTTGCAAGGCCGATACGATGGAAGAAGCCGTTGAGATCAGCAAAGGCTGCCCTATATTGCATTTTGATTCCGGTGCCGTGGAAGTGCGCCCTATAACGGAAATGACGATGTAGGAATAACAATTATGCCGGCTGCATTTATTTAAATGCAGCCGACATTTTATTTGTCATTCCGAGCGATAGCGAGGAATCTTAATAGAACCCCAAGCGCTACACGAACATTAAGATGTCTCTCCGCCTTTGGCGGATCGACATGACATAAAATTTTAATGACTTTCCCCATCTTCATCCCGTGAATTCAGGCATACACCAATTAGTTGAACACCTTTTTAGAACAGAGGCAGGGAAAATGACGGCCACGCTTACCCGCCTGTTCGGGTTCCAGCATTACGAGCTTGCGGAAGACATGGTGCAGGAAACCATCTACCAGGCATTGAAAGAATGGAGCTTCCATGGAATTCCCGAGAACCCTACCGGCTGGCTTTATAAAGTTGCCAAAAATAAAGCCATTGATTATTTGCGCCGTGAAAAGAGGCGTATGGAAATTTCGCGTGAACTGAAACCACTTCTGCAAAGCGGCTACACCATGCAGCCATTAGTACACCAGTTTTTTAGCGATACCGAAATAGCAGACAGCCAACTAAGAATGATGTTTGCCTCTTGCCACCCCTCTATTCCCGAAGAGGCACAAATAGCGCTTATCCTGAAAACACTTTGCGGATTTAGCATCGATGAAATTGCAAGGGCATTTTTATCGAACAAAGATTCCATTGAAAAACGCCTTTACCGGGCAAAAGAAAAAATACGGGAAGAAGATATTTCGCTGGATGTGCCTGGTGAAAAAGAACTGAGCAGCAGGCTACAGGTTGTGCTGCATAGTATTTACCTGCTGTTCAACGAAGGTTATAACTCCTCTACAGCCGATTCTATTATCCGGAAAGACCTTTGCTACGAAGCAATGCGGCTTTGCATTCTTCTAATTGATAATGCCATTACGAATGCTCCTGACGCTCGCGCACTACTGGCGCTGATGTGCTATAATACCTCGCGCTTTGATGCCCGCATTGATCATCATCAGTTTATTGTTTTATTAAAAGACCAGGACCGGAGTAAATGGAATAAAGAACTAATAGAAAAGGGACATTACTATTTGGACAGCGCCAGCGAGGGCACTGTTGTTTCGCGCTATCATCTGGAAGCGGCTATTTCTTCTATTCATTGCTTAGCCGAAAGTTTTGAACAGACCGATTGGAAGAAAATATTATCGCTGTATGATGTGTTGTTAGAAAGGTTTCCCTCTCCTATTATCCAGCTTAACCGGGCCATTGCGCTGGCGCAAACAGGAAGGAAACAAAAGGCCATTGAGGAAATACAGAACATTACTTCCTTACAAAAACATTATCTCTATCACTCTGCCCTGGGCGAGTTGCATGCCGAAACAGGTGAAAAAGGAAAGGCTAAAGCTTTTTTTGAGAATGCCATTGAGTTAACCAATAGTCCCCAGGAAAAAGAATTGTTGAGAAAAAAGATGGCGTATGTAATTTAAATAGCCGGTTTTACTCCCTTTATAGTTCCTAATAATTCGTTGCATAACGCAACATTATAATGCCAGAGCCACCAGCCCCGGTATTTGACGTAGTTGAACTCCCGGAACCACCGCCACCGCCACCGGTATTGGCAGTTCCACTTGCCCCCTGCTGACCCGCATTTCCTCCAGCCCCGCCGCCGGTTGCTCCTCCTCCACCACCCACTGTTGACCACCCGCCGCCGCCGCCACCGCCGCCGTATGCATTACCCGTATTTTCTCCAAAGGCCTTGGTTGTTGTACCTTGTCCGTTTCCGCCATTAACTCCGCCATTTCCGCCATTTGTTCCCCCCGCTCCTGCAACAGCGCCTTCAGGCCCAAAGGTTCCACCTCCACCCGAGCCACCGGCTCCGCCTATTCCTACATCCTGTAATCCACCAATACCACCATTGGCACGGTAACTGGAATTTCTAAATTCTGAATATCCTCCGTTACCACCACTACCGGAACCCGCAGTTCCCCCTGCCCCCACGATAACCGGTACCGATTCGCCGGGAGTTATAGCTACACCGGAATAAGTGGCAGTATAACCACCGCCACCGCCGCCGCCAACATTTTTACCACCGCCGCCGCCCCCGCCAACAAGAAAGACATCCGCGAACATAACACCTGCCGGAACCGTCCAGTTACTAGAACCTACCGTTGTAATTGACTGGGATGAGTAGGTTGGTGCAACGGTTGAACAACTGGCATTACTTCCGCCATTGGTTCCATTACAAGTCCATGACCAGGGGCCTGAACCGGAAACAGAAGAAGGAGTACCGGCAGAACATAAATCACTTCCGGTAGGAATAATTGCGCGATAATGACCACCTGCAGGCCCACAAACGCCATTGGTATAAACAGTAACGTTTGCCGTAGCTGTCTTTACACAACCGCTGCCGCTGGTTACCGTGTAAATAATGGTTGGCGTACCATCTGCCACGCCGGTCACTAAACCGCTGCCATTCACTATGGCTAAGGTTGTATTGCTGCTGCTCCAAACACCCCCTGATGTGGCATCACTCAATTGTGTTGTAGAACCCGTAGCCACACTCATGGTTCCGGTTATGGCAGCAACCGTGGGCAACGGATTGACCGTTATTACATAGTTAGCCGAAACCGTACCATTGCCACAAATATTGGTGCCCATTACAGTAAGATTACCGGATGTGGCATTTGAAGCAAAGTTGATGGTCATTGGATTTGTTGAACCCGATATGGTTGCCCCTGTGGCCGAATAGGCCCAGGTGTAACTGGTAGCGCCTGATATGGCACCCACAGAATATGATACATTGTTTTGTGCCTGGCATACCGTGGCGGTACCGCTTATGCTGCCTGCAGCTGAAGGCAAGGGAGTTACAGTTAATGTTGCGGCACCATCCGAGGTAGTGCTTACACAGGTGCCGCTAACTACACAACGATATTGGTAACCGTTCATGCTTCCAGCAGGATTGGTGATAGTTAAAGTAGCTGTGGTAGCACCCGAATAAGTGCTACTGTTCAATATGTTATTCCAGCTGCTTATATATTCCTGCCATTGATAGGATACACCCCCAGTAGCTGTAACCGTAAATGACGGAGCGCCTGTGCCGGGACAAACAGCCGCAGGGCTTGTAGGCTGGCCGGTAATGCTGGGCGCCGTGGTATTAACTGTTATTGAATAACCGGATGAAACGGTACCGTTCCCGCAGGCATTGCTCCCGGTTACTGTAAGATTGCCTGAAGTAGCGTTAGATGAAAAATAAACGATGACCATGTTTGTATTGCCAACAATAACTGCTCCCGTACCGGTATATGCCCATGTATAGCTATTGGCACCGGTAATGGCTGGTACGGTATACAGTACCGCTGTTTGCCCGGGACAAACAGTAGCTGTGCCGGTAATACTACCCGCTGCTGCTGGTGCGCTGGTGCAGAAGCAGGATGCAGTTTGCCAAACGGTACCATAATAAACCTCGTAGCAATTGGTGGTGGTATTAAATATCTGCAATGACTGAGCCGGGCTGCTAATAGCGTTCCGTTCAGTGGTTGTCAAACGTGGCAGTAAAACACCTTTATTGTTAAAGTCAACATCCAGACCGGCTGAAGTATTTGGCGCATTGCCGGTGGAGTTAATGCTAACGTTTTGAGAAAAACATGTGGTATGCATCATTAGAAGGCATATCAAAAAAACAAGGAATTGTAAAGGGTACACTTTTGCCATAAATCAATTTTTAGGTGCAGTTATTTTCGCACCAGCAAGATACTATATTATTATAAGGAATGGGCATACCGCTTTAGTTTTGCAGGCTGATTTTTTTCCTCGAGGGTTTAAAGATGTTTTGGATGATTATGCAAAGCCGGATATACCAGCTAAACACTACCTTCGCACAAAATCAGAGGATTGATACCATGAAATTCGACGAGTTAAATCTGAACAACCCCTTACTGAATGCCCTGAAGGATTTAGGATATGTGCATCCTACCACCATTCAGCACAAAGGTTTTCCTGTCATCATGTCGGGCAGGGATGTGATGGGGATAGCGCAAACCGGTACTGGTAAAACGTTGGCATACCTGCTGCCTATTCTGCGACAATGGGAGTTTTCAAAGGCTAAGACGTTGAAGGTTTTAATTATTGTTCCCACCCGCGAGTTAGTAGTACAAGTGGTAGAAGTTGCCAAGCAGTTGAGCGCCTACATGAGTGTAACGGTAGGCGGGATTTATGGAGGCGTTAACATCAAGCCCCAAATGGATATGACCAGCGCGGGTGTAGATATACTGATAGCCACGCCCGGCAGATTGCTGGACCTGGCTTTAAGAGGCAGCGTGAAACTGAAAACAGTAAAAAGACTGGTTATTGATGAAGTAGATGAAATGCTGAATCTGGGCTTCCGGTACCAGTTAACTACCGTTTTAAATCTACTACCGCCCAAACGCCAAAACCTGATGTTCTCGGCTACTATCACAGAGGAAGTAGAGGCGTTAATCAAAGATTATTTCAACGGGCCTATAAAGATCGAGGCAGCGCCTACCGGTACGCCGCTGGACAATATTGCACAATCAGGATACCATTTGCCTAACTTTTATACGAAGGTAAACATGCTGGAACATTTGCTTTCCAACGCTGCTGAATTTAAGAAGGTGCTGGTTTTTACCGCCACCAAAAAATTAGCCGACCAGGTACACGAAAACATTGAAGGAAAGTTTGCGGGGGAAATAGGGCTTATTCATTCCAACAAATCGCAGAATAACCGCTTTGACACCGTCAATAAATTCCAGGATGGAAGTTACCGGGCGTTGATAGCAACAGATATTATCGCGAGAGGATTGGATATCTCCGAAGTTTCGCACGTCATTAACTTCGACATGCCAGAGGAACCGGAGAATTATATCCACCGGATAGGAAGAACAGGGAGGGCAGATAAGGAAGGCATTGCCATCTCCTTTATAACACCGAAGGAAGAAGAATACCAAGCGGCTATTGAAACGCTGATGAATTACAAGATTCCTATGCAGCCGGTGCCAGAAACTCTTGAAATTTCAACCGAGCTTACGCAGGATGAAATGCCGAAGCTGCTACCTAATATCCAGGACAAATTTGCTAAACGGGAAGAAACTGGTGGTGCGTTCCATGAGAAAATAGAGAAGAACAAAAAAGTAAATGCCCCGGTAAGGCGGGCTGAAAGACTGCGGCTTAAATATGGGAAGCCGAAAAAGAGGAAGCCGAAAAAGTAAAAGGCGAATAGCTACTACGGAATACCTTACATCTTTATCCATCTTAACCTCGTGACTCTATCTCTTAGCTTTACCTCTGCAATGTAAATGCCGCTATTAAGTTGCGCAATCTCTACATTGTTATGCGCAGGTTGTATTGCTTCCTTTAACACTTGCCCATTAGCATTGTAAATACGGACATCATCTACCTGAAAGCTCCCTGCATTAATCTTGAGCCAGTCAGTAGCGGGATTGGGATAGATTTGAATATCGGTTTCGTTATTCATTTCTTCGATACCGATGGATACATTTGCATTGCTTACATAGAAGAGCATACCAGAATTTAAGTGTGGAGCAAGGGTATCACTACATATAATATTAGCATTTGGAATGCTGATAAAAAAAAACGTTATTCCATATTTCCCTGCGGGTTGTGGAGGTGTGTGAAAAATAACTTTTAGCGGAATGGCATCAGATGTGTCATTTATAGGAATATGTAATGGGGACGAAATGTATGGATGTATAACCTCAATGGGTTGGCTGTACGGTCCTCCTGAATATGATTGTACTCGGAGATCGATTTTTATTGAATCGTTATAATCCAGGTTGGAAGAGCAATAAGGATTACCCTTATTATGTATCTTAAATGTAATTTCAAGTGTATCGTTATAATTTAAGGTATCATTCACAATATGAAAATCAATGACTCTGAAATTGTAATTGTTTGCGTTTGCTTTTATAATTGATAAAACCATAATAAAAGATAGTGATAAAAATACTAGGTGTAATTTTCTCTTCATAGCTTGGCTTTACACGAATATAAAAAAACAGCTTTATTTTTCCTTTTGGCATGTCTTGCCAATGATATAAAGCGAAAATCCCCGCCTTTGGAGACGGGGAATTTTCTATTGGAACCGAGATTGAAGGACGCTTCCATGTACAGAGTGCGAAAAAAAAGGGGACTCCGTGTTTTAGCCTCTGGAGCGCTCCCTGTCCGAAGACAAAGAGACAACTTCCAGAGAATGTTTTATTGAATATATGCTTGCAACAGGTGCGGGCTTGTTCTTTCCTTTAACTGCCTGATACATTTTTCTTTTATCTGTCTTACTCTTTCGCGGGTCAAATCGAATTTGGCACCTATTTCTTCCAGTGTCAACGGTGTTTTTCCGTTCAGACCGAAGTAGCTGCTGATGATTTCTGATTCACGTTCGGTCAATTGAGATAGAGCTTCATTCAATTGTATCTCTACCGTTTTGTGCATCATCTGGTCTTCTGCCGAAACATCATTTTTATCGTGGAGCCTGTCGCTCAATGTTCCATCTTCTACATTCGATACTTTAAAATCGGTTGAAAAAGTAGTGGTATTTACGCGGAAGTATTCATCAATTTCATCTTTGGTCATACCCAGCATTTCCATCAATTCTTCCACATCCGGTTCGCGCTGGTATTCCTGCTCGAATGAATGAAAGGCCTTGGTAATTTTTGTGTAGGCCCCTATTTTGCTAATGGGTAAACGGATAATTCTCGATTGTTCAACAATAGCCTGCATAATAGCCTGGCGAATCCACCACACGGCATATGATATGAATTTGAATCCTCTTGTTTCGTCGAATTTATTAGCGGCACGTATCAAACCTAAGTTACCTTCATTGATCAAATCGCTTAACGGTAGGCCCTGGTTTTGGTATTGCTTGGCAACACTCACTACAAAGCGCAGATTGGATTTTACCAACAGTTCCAGCGCATCGCTGTCGCCATTGCGGATCTTTCTTGCAAGGTCCCCTTCCTGCTCGGCAGTCAGCAGTTCATTTTTCGAGATTTCATTCATGTATTTATCTACCTGACTGTCTCTCTGTGAAATGTTGTGAGTAATTCTTAGTGGCCTCATAATAATAGTTTATCGCGGTTCACTATATATTACGCCAACCCCCTACAAAAGGTTTCATTATGTTACAAGGGATAGAGGGTGAGCTTGGTCATATTTGGAGGGGTTGGTAAAGGGTTAAAAGGTTATAGGGTTAAAGGGATAGAAGGGGGGAGGGTAAAAGTTGAAAGGTTGCAATAATGTGGTATACATGCCAACGATTACAGAGCCGACACCTCCCTGCTTACCCTCAGGCTCCGCACTCCCTCCTTATTAGGAGGGATAAAATATAAAGAGGCTGGTAAAAATTTTACCAGCCTCTTTGTTAAATATCATTATTACTGTCTGAAAATCAATTCTGTCCTTCTTCTTGCAGGGCTTTCCTAGAAAGCTTGAATTTGCCCGTTTTGTTGTCAATACCCAGCAATTTCACCTTTATCACCTCATTTTCTTTCAGAACACCATCCATGCTTTCGAGGCGTTTGTTGGATATTTCGGAGATATGCAGCAAGCCTTGTTTGCCCGGCATGAACTCAACGAACGCGCCGTAAGGCATAATTGATTTTACGGTTGCTTCGTATACATCACCTATTTCAGGTACTGCTACGATGCTCCTGATCTTCCGGACGGCTGCATCTATACCTTCTTTATTAGGCGAGAAGATCTCGATCTTACCCTGGTTGCCTACTTCTTCAATAACGATAGTAGTACCGGTTTCTTTCTGCATTTCCTGTATCACCTTTCCACCGGGCCCTATTACGGCGCCGATGTATTCTTTCTCGATCATGATCAGCTCAACACGAGGTGCATGTGGTTTGTAATCGGCACGTGGCTCGGAGATGGTCTTCATCATTTCGGCGAGAATATGCAATCTTCCTCTCTTCGCTTGTTCCAATGCTTGTGTCAGCAGTTCGCGCGAAAGGCCTTTGATTTTAATATCCATCTGGCAGGCAGTAATTCCATCTGCTGTTCCGCATACTTTAAAGTCCATATCGCCTAAGTGGTCTTCATCGCCAAGGATATCCGACAACACCATGTATTTACCAGCCTTCTCATCAGAGATAAGCCCCATTGCAATTCCTGAAACCGGTTTGCGGATTTTCAAACCCGCATCCATCAAAGCTATGATACCGGCGCAAACCGTTGCCATAGATGATGAACCATTCGATTCCAAAATATCAGAAACTATCCGGATAGTATAAGGAAGATCGGTAGGCATTACTTTTTCGATAGCGCGGTGAGCCAGGTTTCCGTGGCCTACTTCTCTCCTGCCTGTTCCACGCGGTGCGCGCGCTTCACCTACCGAGAATGGCGGGAAGTTATAATGCAATAAAAATTTCTTTTCATAATTATAGATAGCGCCGTCAATTAACTGTTGGTCTAACTTAGTACCTAAAGTAACTGTAGTTAACGACTGAGTTTCTCCTCTTGTGAAAAGAGCCGAACCGTGAGGGCCGGGCAGATAACCTGCTTCGGAAGAGATAACACGCACCTGATCGGTTTTTCTGCCGTCCAGACGTTTGTTCTCGCCCAGCATTACTTTACGAACTGCATCATATTCAATAGCGCCCCAGTATAAGTTAATTAAAAATGCTTTTTCCTTCTTTACTTCATCCGTCAGCGTAGCGGTAAATTCATCTTTAATGGTTTTGAAGGCCGCACCGCGGTCTTTCTTCACCGGAATTTCTGATGCTGCTACCTTTTGGCATCTTTCGAAACAGAAATCATACATTTTCTTTTTCAGATCCTCATCATGCTTTTCGTGCACGTATGTTCTTTTCACGGTTTTACCGGTTTCTGTTTCCAGTTCCTTTAAAACGGCCACTTGTTTTTTGATAATATCGTGTGCAAACATGATAGCCTCTACCATATCGGTTTCGCTTACTTCGTTCATCTCCCCTTCTACCATTACAATAGATTCGGCAGATGCAGCTACGATAAGATCAATATCTACACCAGCATCAATAACCGATTTCTGAGGATTAATAACCAATTGGCCGTTTACCTTGGCTACGCGCACTTCGGAAATAGGACCGTTGAAAGGAATATCGGAAACCGCTAAAGCTGCAGAAGCAGCCAGACAAGCAAAGCCATCGGGCAGTTCATTCAAATCGCCCGAAACAAGGGTTACCTGAACAACTACGTTCGCATGGTAATCTTCAGGGAAAAGAGGACGCAATGCGCGGTCAATTAAGCGAGATACCAGGATCTCATCATCTGTAGGCCTTCCTTCGCGTTTAAAGAAGCTTCCAGGGAAACGTCCTACCGAGGCCATGTTTTCGCGGTACTCAACCGTGAGGGGCATAAAGTCAACGCCTTCCTTAGCGTCTTTATCGGCGCAAACAGTAGCCAGCAACATGGTGTTGCCATACTTTACCATAGCGGAGCCATCGGTCAGTTTAGCTAATTTACCTGTTTCAATTTCAACAATTCTGCCTCCACCGAGGTCAATGGTTTTTTTAATAATGTTCATCGTATTTGTTTGATAAGTTTAATAAGTAGTGATTCTTGTTTTGTTGGCCTTCGCGCATCCTCTAACTCCCTAAAGGGAGAACCGCGCCCCGGTTAAGCCGTAATTTTTCAATTGTTATAAAAAGGTGGGAAGTTTATTTGCTACTGTCTGAGTCCATCCCAAAACCTACTCAGCCGTTTTCGTCTATTATCTTTATAAAAAAGCAAAAGGATGGCTAAACACCATCCTTTTGCTTTTTTGTTATTTTCTGATATTCAGCTTCTCAATCAGCTGGCGGTATGCTATCAAATCCTGCTTCATCATATAGTTCAACAGTCTTCTTCTTCTGCCTACCAGTCTTAATAAAGAGCGGGTATTGCTGTGATCTTTCTTATTAGTCTCTAAATGACCAGACATGTGATTGATTCTCTCTGTATAGAGCGCTATTTGAGCAGATGTTGAACCTGTGTTCTTTTCAGAACCACCGTAAGTCTTAAATATCTTCTTTTTTACCTCGGACGTAACTTGCATTTTAACTTATTTTTATTTTGAGCGTGCAAAGATAATCGACTTTTTTAAAAATCAAAAACAAAACAGCCACCCCTTCTGTCCCCTAAAGGGGAAACTAAAGGCAAAGACAAAATATAAGCCCCTCCGACAAAAAACGGTCGGGATGAAACACCAAAGTGGACTTAAATACAAGTCCGAGGGGTTTTTGGGATGGATATGGCACTTTTTTAAGCTCTTAAAACTTTTCAGTCCGAACGGGCCTCCCAGAAAGCCGGAGGGTGAGCAGCCCCCCCACGTTCTTGCAAGGTTACGGTTTCTTTGGGACTGAAAGCATGGCTGTTTCTTTGCTTGTTTTGGCAATTTTGGCAATATTAAGAAGTTTTAGTGATTTTTTTACATAAGTAATTGATTTGCAATTGTTTGAAGTAAATATGCCTGGCATTTTTATGCCATTGATTGCCACCCATTGCCGCTCATTGCCACTTATTGCCATTTTTCGCCCTTTCTTGCCAAGCCGGATTTATTGGCCCATTCAGAGTAATTATAAGCAGATATCAGAGGCTGTTTGCTCCCCGCACCCTCTAACCCGCCTGACCGCTGACGCTAGTCAGTCGGGCTGGCTCCCGAAACGGGAGAACCGCTCCCCTCATAGGCCGATCATATTTTTTCAATTGATTTCAAAACAGCCTCTCAAGCCTTGCCATATTTTGGTTTAGTAGCATAGGCCCTCCTTTAAAAACAAATGTATGCATTTCAGGTTTAAAATACAAACATTTAGTTGTTATTTTTATTTGAATATTATATTATACCTCTTTCATAAATTCGATTTGTCATTCCGACGCAGGAGGAATCTTAATAGCGCAATGAAGTGCTGGATTGAACATTAAGATGTCTCACTAACGTTCGACATGACAAAATTGTGAATTGTGAAAGGGTTTTAGATTTGTCAACTTTTTGAAAGTTGACAAATCTGGCTGCGCTTGCTAAACTTTCGCGAGCGGCGGAAAAGACAGTCGGGAGATGAGGGGAATTGCAACCGGATGGGTTGGCTCACGCATTGCAAATGCTGATACCGGTTCAGTCCTCGTCCCACCCGCTCAAATGCTGCCCGCCAGACAAGGACCAAGTAGGGAAACTTCTTTGGTACATACCTTCATCCTTGCCTCTCGCATTATGGATTGAACGAAAAACCTCCGTCGCAGCGGACATAGCTCTGGCATTGGATGGACTTGCAATGAAAGGCGGTCCGTAGGGAACCCCCAACAGCCTCCACGCCTCATGGTTCGACTACCCCGCTGGCCTTTCCTTTGCTCCCCTTACCCTCTAACTCCCGAAGCGGGAGAACCGCCCCCCCGCAAAAATCAGCGCAATTTTGTCCTCACCCGCTCAGTATGACATTCCACTGGTACGGCTAAACTTTATTAAATTTATTTCAAAATAAAATAGCTCAAAAAATGATGTATCAATTACCCGTAAAAGATATTCATAAGCGCTTCAAGGCCGTACTGTTGTTATCGTGCTTATTTCTAATCGTGCCTTTTGGCCGGGCGCAGTATGTACCTATACCGGATGCCGGTTTTAGAAATTGTTTATTCAACACCGGTTTCGGGAGCTGCTTCGACGGCACACAAACCATGTTGGATACTACTTGTTCGCTGGTAGTAAATGCCACGGAGCTGGAATTAAACTCCAGTTGCGATAGCCTGGAGGGTTTGCAGTATTTCCATAATCTGCGGCGGTTTTATGCAGGCAATGGCCCTGATATAACGTATATACCCATGTTCCCTGCCAGGCTGCGCGAAATAAGTTTTTATCACCCTTTTTTAGGCGACACTCTTCCTCCGCTTCCCGACTCATTGGAAATTTTTAAGCTGGCGGCCACAGACAGCCAATTATACATTCCTGCAATTCCCGAATCGGTTACGCAATTAGGGCTTGAAGTATTTACCGTTAATAATATGCCACAGGTGTTTCCTCCGAAACTTACCGAGTTGGAGATTGTATATAGCCCAATAGATGTATTGCCCCCGCTGCCCGATTCGTTGCGGTATTTGGAATTAGTTGTGTTGCCTAATCTGCCAAGCCTTCCGGTGCTGCCGCCTAAACTTGATTACTTCAGTTTGTATGATTTACCGATGCTTACCCAGTTGCCTGAATTTACGGATTCATTAACCATTATTGAACTTTATAAGCTGCCCCTGTTTACTTTAGGTAAGCTGCCCAAAAAGCTCGAACAGCTAAATTGTGTAGATAATTTTATGCTGAACTGCCTGCCGTTGCTGCCCGATTCGTTAGAAAAATTAGATATAAGGGGCACCGGTATTACCTGCCTGCCGAATACACCGGCCAATGCCAATTTTACCTATCAATCCGATTTCAACATACAAGTATGCAATGGCGCCAACGGTTTGGTGTGCGACTCGGTGATTGACTGCGACCCTACCGATGTGGTGGCTATAGCCGTGGCTAAAATGAGCATTCTCTTTCCGGGCGAATTGACCGAAATATTCGTGGCTGCCGGCAACAATTGTGCAGCCGGTATCAGTGGAAAAGTGCGCATCATTATCGATGGCCCTGTAATCTACCAGGCCCCGCTGCCCGGCGCTATGGTGCCTGCCGTTAACGGCGATACGCTAACATATACCATTGACGACTTTGGCAACTTCTCCGCGCTCACCTCGATGCAATTTACGGTGATGACCGATACCACTTTCGGCCTCAACCCCGATTCTGTGCGTTTTATTTTAGATGTATTGCCCGATGGTGGCGATAGCCATCCGGCCAACGACCGCATCATTCAGTGGATGACGATCCTTAACAGCCACGACCCGAACATAAAAGAAGTGTCGCCTTTAAGTATTTTGCCGGTACAGGCCGAGGCGCATACATTAACTTACACGGTCCACTTTCAAAACACCGGTTCGGCCGCCGCACAAAATATTGTAGTGCGCGATACGCTCGATGAACACCTGGATACCGCTACCTTAAAAGTACTGATGTACAGCCACGCCCTGCAAACGTTTACGCAGGGCAACGCCATCCGTTTTGTATTTCCGAACATTAAGCTGTCCGATAGTACCAGCAATGAAAAAGAAAGCCACGGGTACGTACAATACTCCATTAAAACCAAGCCGCAGCTACCTGCCGGCACCGTTATTCATAACACCGCCAGCATTTACTTCGACTTTAATACACCGGTTGTAACCAATACAACCGAGAATACCGTTAGATGGCCAACAGCCATTGTGGAAGAGAAGGGCGCTGTAAACATACTATCCGTGTATCCTAATCCCTCTACCGATAATATCCGGATAAACTGGCCCGGTGAAGAAGGTGCACCGGCTGTTATATACAACACCCTCGGCAAAAAAGAGCTTACGCTTTTGCTTCATCAAGGCACTACCGTTGTTGATATACAACATTTGCCGACCGGTGTATATTACATCGGTGTAACAGACAAATCTGCTATGACGGCGCAACGGTTTCTGAAATATTAGTTACTGCTGAACGCTGCTCCCTGGAGCAATGCTGTTAAGTAATTATGTAAGAAAAGCATTGATGGAGTATGTTTTTCTTACATAACTACTTAATGCCGGCGCCTTTGGGTACAGAAGGCGCGAAAAAACCTGGAGTAATCTATTCGGCTATAATTCCCAGAAAGATTTAGCGCCCCGGCGAACGAGGATTTCTCGCGGAAAGCCCGATCCGAAGGGGAACGCCCAACAGCCTCTGCGCTCATACTTCGGCTACCCCGCCTGCCCAATTGACATCAGTCAGTCGGGCAAGGCTCAGCATGACATTTCTTTTTTCCATCTCAGCAGGTGTCCTCTCCCCATTGTTCGGCATTTGTTCGAAAAACAATATTGATGTTCGACTTAAATAAGGTTAACTTAGCCAATATACACTACTAAAAATTGTTTTATAAACCCATCAACGAGGAACTCATGAAATCAACTGCATTTTTGAAAACAGCCTGCATTTTAGTAGCGATGTGCTTAACCCACTATACGGCAAGCGCACAAACTGTAAAAGCATTAGTAATTGGCGGTGGCGGGGGTGGTGGAACCGGTACATCGGGCGGCGGTGGCGGGGGTGGT